>ENA-OFCE01001536-OFCE01001536.1-metagenomes-genome-assembly--contig:-NODE-1536-length-11531-cov-5.269693_pt1 | contig 11531 bp, 10 predicted proteins | sample MGYA00153388_OFCE01 | MGnify analysis MGYA00153388
ACAGGTCGAACACCCGGGGCTCCCGAAGACAGGCGACATAGCCGATCCCGTGAACCAGAAGCGCGACCGGCAACGCCAGGAATGAACCGGTGATCAGGAACGCCTCGGTGGTGATCGCCGCGTTCAATACAAAATAGCTGTAGGTGACGCCCGCGAACATCTGCGGCCGCGTTAACGCGCGAAACACGGGGCTGCTGTTGAGCGCTGCCATGGGGCTAACGCGCGACCGCCGCAGTCGACTGGATGCCCGTGACGATTGCGGCCGAACCGAACAGCACGAAGCAGCCGACGATCACGGTCGCGCCGAAACGCCAGTTGATCCGTCCGGTCAGCATCATGAAGCCGACCATCGCAACTGCGATGACTGCAACCGCGGTTGCGACATTGCCGAGCGTTGCCGGCGGCTGGTCGATCGCCTGTATCGGCTGACCTTGCACAAATAGCAGGGCCGCGATCGTGGTCACCGCGAGGAGCGGGAACAGGCGGATCAGCACCGTTACCAAGGTGAATTCACCAACCACCCGGACGCCGCGCAAGTTGAGCGCGAGAATGACCAGCATCGAGCCAAAGGCGATCAACAAGTCGTGACCGCCAAGAGCCGGGAATATCCGGGCGGACGAGGTCGCAACGGCTAGTCCGACGGCCGGGGTTCCGATCCACGTCGCGCACCACGTCATCCAGGTGACGAGGAATCCTACCGTCATCCCAAGCTCTTGTTCGACATAGGCTTGGAGCCCGCCGCCTTCGGGACTGACGATCCGCGAGGCGCAATACGCAATCGCCATCACCCCGATGCCGCTCACCAGCCAGCCGATCGGAACGCTCGCCCCCAATGGCGCGAGCGCGACGGGCAGCAGGAAAATCCCGGTGCCGATGATGCTGCCGATGACCAGTGACAAGGTCATCCACGGCCCCAGCATCCGCTGGTTGGTTCCTTCAGTCATTGATCCCCCGAAAGGCTTGGCACGGAAGCGCGAGCGGCCTAGTCCGCGCGGCGAACGCTAGAGCAACAGGAGCATCAATGCGCGCCTTTATTTTCCCGGGACAGGGCAGCCAGGCAGTCGGCATGGGAGCCGCGCTGGCCGAGGCGAGCCGCGCCGCGCGCGACGTGTTCGAGGCTGTCGACGAGGCGCTTGGCCAGAACCTCTTTCGCCTGATGCGCGACGGGCCAGAGGATGAGCTCAAGCTGACCGAAAATGCCCAGCCGGCGATCATGGCGAATGCACTGGCGGTGTTCGCGGCGCTGACCCGCGAGGGCGGGGTTTCGCTCGAAAAAGCCGCACAATTCGTCGCCGGGCACAGCCTGGGCGAATATTCGGCTTTGTGTGCGGCCGGGTCGTTCGACCTGCCGACCACGGCCAAATTGCTCAAGCTGCGTGGGCGCGCGATGCAGGCGGCGGTGCCGGTCGGCATTGGCGCAATGGCGGCGTTGCTCGGGGCCGATCTGGCGCTGGCGCAGAAGATCGCCGACGCCGCGGCGCAAGGTGAAGTGTGCACCGTCGCCAATGACAATGATCCGGGCCAGGTCGTCATCTCGGGCCACAAAGGGGCGATCGATCGCGCGATCGAGATCGCCAAGGACATGGGGGCCAAGCGCGCGATCCTGCTGCCCGTTTCGGCGCCGTTCCACTGCCCGCTGATGCAACCCGCAGCCGACGCCATGGCCGATGCGCTCGGGCGGACCGATGTGAAGGCGCCGGGGGTTCCGCTTTACGCCAACGTCACTGCGGCACCCGTGGCCGACCCCGACCGCATCCGCGACCAACTTGTCGAGCAGGTCACTGGCATGGTCCGCTGGCGGGAGAGCGTGGCCAACATGGCGGCGGCAGGGGTCGAGGAGTTCGTCGAGCTGGGTGGCAAAGTGCTCGGCCCGATGGTCAAGCGCACCGCCCCCGATGCCAAGGTGACGAGCTTGGTGACGATCGAGGATATCGAAGCGCTGGCGAAGGAGATTGCATGATGTTCGATTTGTCGGGAATGACCGCGCTGGTCACTGGAGCTTCGGGCGGACTGGGAAGTTCGATCGCTCACTCGCTGTCGTCGCAAGGCGCGCGCCTCGCTTTGTCGGGTTCGAACGCGGCTAAGCTCGAGGCGTTCGCACAGGAGCTTGGCGGGCATCATGTGGCGCTGGTTTGCAACCTTGGCGATCCGGCCGAGGTCGATCAACTGGTGCCCCGCGCGGTCGAGGCGCTTGGCGGCAAGCTCGATATTCTCGTCAACAATGCCGGCGTGACGCGCGACAATCTGTTGATGCGGATGAAGGATGAGGAGTTTGACGAGGTGCTGGCGATCAACCTCGCCGCCGCCTTCCGCCTGATGCGCAGCGCGGCGCGGCCGATGATGAAGGCGCGCTTCGGGCGGATCATTTCAATCACGTCGGTGGTCGGGCAGACCGGCAATCCGGGGCAGGCCAATTACGTCGCCTCGAAGGCCGGGCTCGAAGGCATGACCAAGGCGGTGGCGCAGGAGCTTGCCAGCCGCGGCGTGACCGCCAATTGCGTCGCCCCCGGGTTCATGACCTCGGCGATGACCGACGCGCTAACCGAGGCACAGCAGGCCGCCATCCTGTCGCGGATCCCGTCGGGCGCGATGGGCACCGGGGAGGACATCGGGGCGGCGGTGGTCTACCTCGCGTCGAGGGAGGCGGGCTACGTCACCGGCCAGACGCTGCACGTGAATGGCGGGATGGCGATGCCGTAAGGTCGCACTGCTGCCCTTGTCGCCTGAAAACCCACCCCTATATCGCCAGTAATCATTCAAGACGCGGGCGCATCAATCGGTGCGGCCGTCGGGACTTTTAGAGGGCGATGAATATGGCAAAAGTGATCGGGATCGATCTTGGCACCACCAACAGCTGCGTTGCAGTGATGGAGGGCGGCAAGCCCAAGGTGATCGAAAATTCGGAAGGCGCGCGCACTACCCCGTCGGTAGTCGCCTTCACCAAGGACGGCGAGCGCCTGATCGGTCAGCCGGCCAAGCGCCAGTCGGTGACCAACCCCGACAATACGATCTTTGCGGTCAAGCGGCTGATCGGTCGCCGGTTCGACGACCCGATCACCAAGAAGGACACCGAATTGGTGCCCTACAAGATCGTCAAGGGCGCCAATGGCGACGCGTGGGTCCAGGCCGGGGGCAAGGATTACAGCCCGTCGCAGGTTTCGGCCTTCACGCTTCAGAAGATGAAGGAAACCGCCGAGGCCTATCTCGGTGAGACGGTCACCCAGGCGGTGATCACCGTCCCGGCTTACTTCAACGACGCCCAGCGCCAGGCGACCAAGGACGCCGGGCAAATCGCCGGTCTCGAAGTGCTTCGCATCATCAATGAGCCGACTGCTGCGGCGTTGGCCTATGGCCTCGACAAGAACGACGGCAAGACCATCGCGGTCTACGATCTTGGCGGCGGCACGTTCGACGTCTCGATCCTCGAGATTGGCGACGGCGTGTTTGAAGTGAAGTCGACCAACGGCGACACCTTCTTGGGCGGTGAAGATTTCGACGCCAAGATCGTCGAGTTCCTGGCCGACAAGTTCAAGGCCAAGGAAGGCATTGACCTCAAGACCGATCGCCTCGCGCTCCAGCGGCTCAAGGAAGCCGCCGAGAAGGCCAAGATCGAGCTCTCGTCGGCGCAGACCACCGAGATCAACCAGCCGTTCATCACCGCGCGGATGGAAGGCGGCGCGACCACGCCGCTCCATCTGGTCGAGACGATCACCCGCTCGGACCTTGAGAAACTGGTCGACGATCTGATCAAGCGCACCCTCGAGCCGTGCAAGAAGGCGATCAAGGACGCCGGGATCGACGCTTCGGCAATCGATGAGGTCGTTCTGGTCGGCGGTATGACCCGCATGCCGCGAGTGCGCGAAGTGGTGAAGGAATTCTTCGGCAAGGAGCCGCACACCGGGGTCAATCCCGATGAGGTCGTCGCCATGGGCGCGGCGATCCAGGCAGGTGTGTTGCAGGGCGACGTCAAGGACGTGCTGCTGCTCGACGTGACTCCGTTGTCGCTGGGCATCGAGACACTGGGCGGCGTGTTCACCCGGATGATCGATCGCAACACCACCATCCCGACCAAGAAGAGCCAGACCTTCTCGACCGCCGACGATAACCAGAATGCGGTCACTATCCGCGTCTTCCAGGGCGAGCGCGAGATGGCGGCGGACAATAAGGTCCTCGGCCAGTTCGACCTGGTCGGCATTCCCCCGGCGCCGCGCGGCGTCCCGCAGATCGAGGTCACCTTCGACATCGACGCCAACGGCATCGTCAACGTCAACGCCAAGGACAAGGGCACCGGCAAGGAACAGCAGATCAAGATCCAGGCGTCGGGCGGGCTCAAGGACGAAGACATCGAAAAGATGGTCAAGGAAGCCGAGCAATTCGCCGAGGAAGACAAGACCCGCAAGGCCGCTGCCGAGGCGAAGAACCAGGGCGAAAGCCTGGTCCATTCGACCGAAAAGCAGCTCGCCGAGCATGGCGACAAGGTGTCGGCTGAAGTGAAGACCGAAATCGAGACGGCGCTGGCCGAGGCCAAGACCGCGCTCGAGGGCGGCGACACCGAGACGATCAACACCAAGACCCAGGCCCTGACCCAGGCGGCGATGAAGCTTGGCCAGGCGATGTACGAGCAGCAGCAGGCGGCAAGCGCGGCCGATGCCGGTGCCGCCGGGGGCGAAGCGACGGCCGAAGCGGCTCCGGCCGACGAGGATGTGGTCGACGCCGAATTTTCGGAAGTCGATGACGAGAACAAAGCGTAACGGCAATGCAAGTTGCCTTTCGTCCTGAGCTTGTCGAAGGACTGTATTTTTCTCGACCGAGAAGAGCACAGGGTTTCGACAGGCTCAGCCCGAACGGGTGGGTGGGGTTTGTTCGATTGTGACTGAAACCGATTATTACGAATTGCTGGGCGTCGATCGCGGGGCGGACGCCGCCGCAATCAAGTCCGCATATCGGCGCGAGGCGATGGAATGCCATCCCGACCGCCACGGCGGCTGCACCGAGAAGGAAGCGCATTTCAAGGCCATCAGCCAGGCCTATGAAGTGCTCAAGGATCCTCAAAAACGCGCTGCGTACGACCGCTTTGGCCATGCCGCGTTCCAGAACGGCGGCGGTGGCGGCGACCCGTTCGCGGCTGGCGGGTTCGACGGATTCTCCGACATCTTCTCGTCGATCTTCGGCGAATTCATGGACCCGCGCGGCCAGCGGCAGAATGCCGCGCGCGGAGCCGACCTGCGCTACGATCTTGAGCTGACGCTCGAGGAAGCCTTTGCCGGCGTCGGCAAGGACATTCAGGTCGAGGCATTGGCACGGTGCGACACGTGCGACGGTCATGGCTCGCGCGGCGATGCCAAGCCCGCGCGCTGCGCTAGTTGCAACGGTGCCGGCAAGGTCCGCGCTAACCAGGGCTTCTTCGTCGTCGAGCGGATGTGCCCGACTTGCGGCGGCTCGGGCCAGGTGATCGCCGACCCGTGTCGCTCCTGCGACGGCGAAGGCCGGGCGCTGAAACGCCGCAAGCTGCACGTCGATATCCCTGCAGGGGTCGATGAAGGCACCAGGATTCGTGTCTCGGGCGAAGGCGAGGCGGGACTTCGCGGCGCGGCGAGTGGCGATCTCTATCTATTCGTCCACATGGCGCGTCACGCCATCTTCCAGCGCGAGGCAACCAATCTGGTCGCTGACGCGCCAATCAGTTTCATCACTGCGGCGCTCGGGGGGGCGATCCATATCCCGGGGATCGACGGTCAAAAGATCGAGATCAAGATACCGGCCGGCATCCAGTCAGGCGAAATGCTGCGCCATCGCGGCGGCGGGATGAGCGTGCTCAGTGCGCGCGGCCGCGGCGATCTTGTGACCCACATTCTGGTCGAAACACCGACCAAGCTATCGAAGGAGCAGAAAGCGATCCTCGAGCAATTTCGCGGCACCGAAACCGGCGACGAATGCCCCGCCAGCAAGGGCTTCTTCAAGCGCATCAAGGACACGCTGGGCGGCTAATCGCCGCTTGTGTGAAAGACGGTCCCTCGTTAGAATTTTTAACTAGGGGGAGACGATGTCACTAATTTTCGCTGCGCTACTGCTCGCACCGGTGACCCCTCCGGCGCCGAACGTGCCGACCGAGGCCATCGCCAACCACCTCTCACTGCATGTCGCCAATCCTGAACGAAGTGTAGAATTCTACACCCGCCACTTCGGGTTGGAGCGGTTGCCGACGGGTAGCACTACCTCGACGACGCGCTGGCTGCGTGCCGGGTCATTCGAATTGCATCTAGTCGGGGGTCGGACGGCGCCAGTCTCGACACCACGCCAGCTTCACTTGGCGCTTCGGGTTAACGATCTGGTGGCGGTCACTGCGGGATTGGACGCCGATCGCGTGCAGTGGGGAGATTTCGCGGGTGCGCAACGCGTCGTTCAGACAAGGGCTGACGGAGTGAGACAGATTTATCTTCAGGACCCGGACGGCTATTGGGTTGAGGTCAACCAGGCCCCCTAGGATCGAAGGTCGAGATCGGACGGGCGGCTAGACGCCGCGACGAAGCTCGGCGATTTCGATCCGCAGCGACATGATGCTCGCGAACAGGCGCGCGACATTGCGGCGCTCGGCACTGACGTGGCGCGGTGTGCCGTGATAGCAAGCCGCCTGGCCCCAGCATTGCCCGTTGCGGTCGAGCGGGACGACCAAAGCAGCGCTTGCACCCATCGCCGCAAGCATGGCGACCTCTTTAGCCGTCGGTGCGCGTAGAGTTAGCCGCTGCGGAATCCGACCGGTCTCCCCGACCAAGACCGGCACGGCTGCGGCATGGCGATCGAACACGACCATGTCAGGATCGGCGCAGGCGATCGTGACGTCGATCGGGACCGGGCCGGCGCGCATCGACTGGCCCAAATGCTCTTGCCCGGCGCTGATCACGACATGTTGGAAACCGGTAAGCGCGCGCAGCTGGCTGCTCGCCTGCTGGCACAATTGCGCGATATCGTCGGATGGCGCGACCCGCGCCAGCATTCCCGCGAGGATCCCGGTAGCGTCGCCGAAGCTGCGTTCGTCGCACGGCTCGACGTCGATGCCAAATCCGTTGCCGCTGCGGTAGATGGCGAGATCGAACGGCCGTGCCGCCCCCGCAAGTGGAAACTGGAACAAATGCTCAACCGCGTCGTCGCCGCGCAGCAGGGCCATCCGGTTGCGGATGTCGTGGATCGTGTCGTTCGACAGCAAGGTCGTAATCGGCTGGCCAAGCGCAGTATCGACATCGGTATTGAGAAACGCGCCGATATTGGCCGAAACTGCGGTTACCAGCCATTCGCTCGACAGTCCGAGATGGAAGCCGATCGGCTGGATCATTGCCGCAGCCGGATCGCTCACGTCCCGAACACGCGCTCGAAAATCACGTCGATCCGCTTGAAATGATAATCGAGGTCGAACAACCCTTCGAGCGCCGCGTCGGACAGTTTCGCGGTGACCTCGGGATCGGCCTTGAGCAGGTCGAGCAACTGCAGTTGTCCGTCGCTCTCCCACACCTTCATCGCGTTGCGCTGGACGAACGAATAGCTGTCCTCTCGGCTCAGCCCGGCCTGGGTCAGCGCGAGCAGGACGCGCTGCGAATGGATCAGCCCGCCCATCCGGTCCATGTTGCGCCGCATCCGCTCGGGGTAGATCAACAGCTTGTCGATCACCCCGGTCAGCCGCGCCAGCGCGAAGTCGAGCGTGATGCAGGCGTCGGGGCCAATGAACCGCTCGACCGACGAATGCGAAATGTCGCGCTCGTGCCACAGCGCAACATTCTCCATTGCGGGCACGACCGCCGCGCGCACCACGCGGGCGAGACCGGTCAAATTTTCGGTCAGCACCGGGTTGCGCTTGTGCGGCATTGCCGACGAACCCTTTTGCCCCGGGGCGAAATATTCCTCGGCCTCGAGCACTTCGGTGCGTTGCAGATGGCGGATTTCGATCGCCAGCCGCTCGATCGATGAGGCGATGACGCCGAGCACCGCGAAGAACATCGCGTGGCGGTCACGCGGGATGACCTGCGTGCTGGTCGGCTCGGGGGTCAGCCCAAGCTCCTTTGCGACATGCGCCTCGATCGCCGGGTCGATATTGGCATAGGTGCCGACCGCGCCCGAAATTGCGCAGGTCGCGATGTCCGCCCGCGCCGCCTTCAATCGCGCCAGGTTGCGGTCGAACTCGGCGTAAGCCTGCGCCAGCTTAAGCCCAAAGGTGACCGGTTCAGCATGAATGCCGTGGCTTCGGCCGATGGTCGGGGTCAATTTATGCTCGAACGCGCGGCGCTTGAGCACCGCCAGCAGCGCCTCGAGGTCGGCGATCAGCAGATCGGCGGATTGTTGCAGTTGAACGGCCAGGCTGGTGTCGAGCACATCCGAACTGGTCATCCCCTGGTGCAGCCAGCGCCGCTCGGGGCCTAGTTTCTCGCCCGCCCAGGTGAGGAACGCTATCACGTCATGCCGGGTCACCGCCTCGATCGCGTCGATCGCCGGCACGTCGATCTCGCCGAGTACGTCGGCGTCGTAAGCCTTGCGGATGGTGCGGGCGTCGTCGGCCGGGATCATCCCGATATTGCCCATCGCCTCGGCCGCGAACACCTCGATCGCCCACCAGATGCGGTAGCGGTTTTCAGATGACCAGATGGCGGTCATGGCGGGGCGGGAATAGCGAGGGACCATGCGATGGGCGGCTAGCAGGGGCCGCCCCGACTCGCAAATGGACGCTGCCAGAAAATGATTGTGGTTAACGGCCCGCAAAGGCTGCGCATAAACATGATCGCAAGGATTTGCCGCCAGAAAGGGTGTTGCCCGGCGCTTTCTGCGAATTCGGGTTGAGGTCGTGGACCCTCATGTGAAACGAAATTGGAGATCAGATATGCGCAAGTTCATTAAGCTCATGAATAACAGCAAGGGTGCGACCGCCATTGAATATGGCCTGATTGCAGCCCTGATTGCCGTCGCCGCGATTGCCGCGATGAAGGGTATCGGTACCAAGCTGGGCACCACGTTCAACAACGTGTCGAACCAGCTGTAAGCTACTAACAGCTTGCATCGGAAGGGTCCGGAACCGCTGGTTCCGGGCCCTTTTTGCTGCGCGTTTCAGATTAACCCCATCGCCTTCATGCTCGATCGTCCCTGGGCGGCGACGATGACGTGGTCGTGGACCGCGATCTTCATGTGGCGGCCGGCGTCGATCAGGTCGCGGGTCAGGCGAATGTCCTGCTGGCTCGGGCTGGGGTCACCCGACGGGTGGTTGTGGACGATGATGATCGCGGTTGCACCGAGCGCGATGGCGCGGGCGATGACCTCACGGACATGGACCGATGCTTCGTCGACGCTGCCGCGCCACATCGCCTCATTGGCGATCAGCATGTTCTTGGCGTTGAGGAACAGGATCCGCACTTCCTCGACCGGTGAATGGCTCATCGCCGCCTGCAGATAATCGCCGAGCGCATCCCAGCTCGACAGGATCGGGCGGCCCTCGATCTTGGTTTCGAGCAGCCGCAGCGCGGTCGCCTCGGCGATCTTCAACGCGCCGATCGTCCCTTCGCTCAGCCCTTCGGCGCGCAAGGCTTGCGGCGCGGCATCGAGCAACGGGCCGATCCCGCCAAAGCGCGCAATCAGCTGCTTGGCCAGCGCCTTGGTGTCGCGCCGGGGAATCGCCAGCGTCAGCAAATATTCGACTAGCTCATGATCGAGCAGTGCCTTGTCGCCACCGTCGAACAGTCGTTCGCGGAGGCGGGCGCGATGGCCTGAGCTGTCGGTTGGAATGTCCCCCATCGTGGCGCAGGCTAGGAACATGTTCCGCTCCGTGCAACGGGGCGTTTGGACGTCGGTTCGGAACGGCTGCGTGTTCGATTGGTTAGGGTGGGGATGGTGGACGGGCAGCACGACGACCAAGACGACCGCATCCGCGCGCCTGCTGGCGATCGGGCGGTTGTCGTTCGTCGTCGAAGCCCGTTGCTGTGGATTTCGCTGATTTCGCTAGGCGTGTTGGTCGCGGTGCTGATCGGCGCGTGGACCCAGCGGCGGCCGCTCGCCGAGCATTTCATCGAGCAGGAACTGGCCCGCCGCAACGTCCGCGCGACCTACAAGATCGAGTCGATCGGGCTCCACAACCAGGTCATCCGGGATGTGATGATCGGCGACCCCGCCAACCCCGACCTCACCGCGCGCTATGCCAGGATCCAGATGCGCATCCTGTGGAATGGCGGGGTCGAGGTCTATCGGATCGCGGCGCGCGGGGTCCGGCTGCGCGGCGAATTGCGGCCGAGCGGCAAGGTGAGCTGGGGCGAGATCGACAAATTACTTCCGCCGCCGAGCGGTAAGCCATTTAGATTGCCCGATATATCGGTCGATGTCGCCGACACCGCCATCGCGCTCAAAACACCGTTCGGCAATTTCGGCTTTGCGGTCAAGGGAGCCGGCAACCTCACCGGCGGATTCAAGGGCCGCCTGGCGTTGGCAGCGCAAAAGCTGGCGACGGGCGCGTGCGAACTCGATGCGCTCCACGGCAATGTCGCGCTCAGCGTCGAGGCGCGGCGGCCGCACGTCACCGGCCCGATTTCTGCCGACCGATTCGTCTGCCCCACCAGCCGAATGGCGATGGTTTTGCCGCGGCTCGAGCTCGACAGCAGTTTCAGCGAGGCGTTCAGCCGGTTCGATGGCCGTGGGCGACTTTCACTATCTTCGCTCAGCGCGGGCGACAACGGGCTCGCCAATCTCAACGCCAATATCAGCTTCCAGGGCAGCGCGAGCGACGCGATGGGGACGATCAAGCTCTCGGCCCAGCGCGGGCGGCTCGGCGCGATCTTCGCCGATGCGACGCGACTCGACGGCAAGTATCGCTTGTGGGCCGGGCGCGGCGAACTCGCTGAGGAGCTTTCAGAATACCTGCTCACGCCGGGCCTGACCTATCTGAACACCGGCTCGGTCGGCCCCACGCCGCGCGCCGTCATGGACCGTGTGATCCAAGCTCTGATCGAGGTGGAAGCCTATCCGGTTCGAATGATCTGGGGCGACGGCCCGCTTCGGCAACAGACCGATCAAACACGAGACGCCGCCGCGGCCTTCATCGGCTGCGATCCCGGCGACCTGCTGATCACGCGCAACACGACCGAGGCGATGAACAGCGTGGCTCTCGGGATGCGGCTGGAGCCCGGCGACCGGGTGCTGACCACCGATCAGGAGCATCACGGCGGCAGCCTGTGCTGGACCCATCTCGCGCGCCGGCGAGGCGTCGTCGTCGATGTCGTCCCGATCTCGCCCGACGAACATGACCCGCAGACGATCCTTGATCGGTTCGACCGGGCCATGACCGCGAATACCAGGGTCATCAGCGTCAGCCACGTCGTCACCACGACCGGTTATCGGATGCCGATCGCCGAGATCGCCGCGCTGGCGCGATCGCGCGGCTCGCTCTGCGTGGTGGACGGCGCCCAGGCCCTCGGGCAGATCGATGTCGATGTCAGAGCACTCGGCTGCCATGCCTATGCGACGAGCGGGCATAAATGGCTGATGGGACCCAAGGGTACCGGCCTGCT
>ENA-OFCE01001538-OFCE01001538.1-metagenomes-genome-assembly--contig:-NODE-1538-length-11517-cov-7.055662_pt1 | contig 11517 bp, 4 predicted proteins | sample MGYA00153388_OFCE01 | MGnify analysis MGYA00153388
TGAGCGCAATGCGGTGAAAGTCGCACGTTGCGTTCTTATGGGGGCGAACCTCGGCAACGAGAGAGCCTACCAGATGCGCAATTATACAAAACCATAGAATCAAATGTATTGATTTGAGGAGGGAAATAATAATGGGAAAAAGTACTTTTCCTGAATTGAGGAAAGCCAAAAGGGTATTCAACTCGTTTTTAGCTTTTTGCGTGCTGCTAAGCTCAATGATGTTTTCGCCTGCGATTTATGCCGCTCCCTTTCGTTATGGGGAGCCAATACTTCCAGTGAGAGATGTTTCTGTGTATTCAAATGATTACTACGTAAATAAAAAGATCATCACCAGTGCAACGCAGAATTATCACAAACATCTGGAGGATGGAGGCGCTAAGGATGTCCAGCGTATCGGCTTGGAAGAAGTGAATGGCCCGGCGGCTTATACTTACCTGCGGTATGATATTTCGAGCCTTCCTGCATCTGGTTTTACTGAAGTTTCTCTTGATTTTACGATTGCAACGCCAGCAGAAGGAAAAATCAGCGTCTATGGATTACATTCCATGGTATCAGAGGATAACTGGTCTGAGAATATGACATGGAGTACGAATAAATTGGCAAATCTTACGGACTCCATTGATACGATTGACATCAGAGCTGCTGATACACTATGCAGGTTTAATGTAACAAAATATATCAAAGCGAAAAAAGCGGCAGGTGCCTCCACTGTAGATTTACTGCTCAAAGCTGAAACCCCCTGTAATATTGAGATAAGAGGGCATGAAACTACGGAAAGCGGGGCTGTCGGTTTGATACCTTCCTTAGTGGTGCGTGAAACTTCAACGGATTTGCATGAGCCGCAAGAATTTACCCCGCAGGTGAAATTTAAATACAATACGGATATGAAGCCATTGCATGATGTTGTTGCGTACAATCCGGCAACTTCTTCTAAAACCGATGGAAATAAGAATTACCATGAAATTGACACTTCAAATTCTATTGATGATAAAATGAATGCGGAATCAAACAAATCCTATACCTATTTTAAATTTGATATTTCCGGTTTTCCGGAACCCGATAAAATCGGCAGGACGCTATTTTCGGTATTTGGCCGGGATACATCAAAAGCAAGTGGAGCTCCGTCCACGAACTATGCTCAGATCTTCGGAGCAGCAGATACCGGTTGGAAGGAGACAGAACTTACGTGGAATAACAAACCGGTTCTGGATAGCACGCCTATCGCGGAGATACTGTACAAATCTTCCAATACTCTGCATGATGTCGACATTACGGAATATGTAAAAGCGCAGAAACAAAAAGGTGCAAAATACATTACGTTGGCACTGGTACCGAAAAACAATACGGGTACGCTGTTCCACAGGGGGAAGAATACGGTAGCAAGTGGCCAAAAGCCCCCAAGAATCACTGTTGCAGATCCTGCAATGGCAGCGGAAGTTCCGGAATATTTGAGCTTGGAGGCAGACGGTAGGAGCCGTCTTTATCCCGAAGCTTGGTATCCAGGCTATGAGGATAGCAAAGGAAGGTTTTTACATGACTTTTCCTATGCAGGTTATCATAGGGGGGAAAAAGCAATACCTGACATCGATATCACAAATAGTATCGATGTTACAAAACCACCATATAATGCAGATCGTACTGGAAAAAACGATGCAACGCTGGCGATACAGGGAGCCATTGATGATGCAGCCCAAAATGGTGGGGGCGTTGTCTATCTTCCGGAAGGAACTTATAAAGTTAATCCCCAGGATGGCAAGAACTATTCACTTTCACTGCATTCGAGCAATATCGTAATAAAAGGTGCAGGAATGAATAAGACCTTTATTTATAATGCTACGGAAAATATGAAGCAAAAAAGCATCCTCTACGTTGGAAATGGAGACTGGAAAAAAACGAGTGTTTCAACACTGTTAAAAAAGGATGAGTTGGAACCGACTGTACTGCTGACTGTAGAAGATGCAAGCAAATTCCAGGCGGGCGATCATGTGTTGATTGATTCTATAACAACACAGGACTTTTTACTTGAACTGGGCATGCAGAATAAATGGGCTTCAAGGCTGGGAAATAATGACCCGCTGTTTTATAGAAAAATCATGGCGGTGGATACTGCAAATAATACTATAACCCTTGATATCCCCACAAGATATGCCCTTCGACAACGAGATAGTGTAAGGATCACAAAAACGGAAGCCCCGGTTTCGGAAGTGGGTCTTGAAGATTTCTCCATAGCAAATGTTCAAAACTCAAAAGGAAAGAGCAGTAACGATGAAGATGACTATAAGCTGGAAGGTACGGCAGGCTATGAATGTGACAATGCAAAAGCAATTAATGTAGTCGGCGTTGCAAACAGCTGGATAAGGAATATCAATACCTATAAACCGGAAGGAAATGCAACCTATCATATACTTTCCAAGGGAATTATATTGGACCGGGTAAAAAATGTAACGGTAGATAACTGTACAATGGAATATCCCCAATATAGAGGAGCCAATGGCAACGGTTACTTGTATCAGCTTACAGGAAATGACTGCCTGATAACAAACTCTAAAGCAGTAGCAGCCAGACACAGCTTTACCTATGCTAATTTTTCGTCAAACGGAAACGTTTTATATAAGGTTTATTCTGAAACGCCATCCTTAGCGTCAGATTTCCATATGTACCTGAGTATGGCTAATCTGATCGATAACATGACTGTAAAAGGGGACCGCATATCAGCACTTACCAGAGACTACGGCTCCTCCGAAACAAACCGGCATGGTGTTGTAACAACGGAAAGCGTATTTTGGAATACTACCGGTATAAGAAACAAGGATACCGATAATATCATCGTCGAATCAGAGCAGTTCGGAAACGGATATGTCATCGGAACGAAAGGCGAAGTAACGGGTGTAAACATTAATATTACTTCCTCCATAAGCGATGCAAATACGAAACCTTACGACATGGCGGAAGGCGTTGGCGAAGGAGACCGGTTGCTGCCGCAAAGCCTGTATAACGACCAATTTAGCCGAAGAATCGATAACAGGGATTTTGGGCTAAAAACTTTAATGGTCAATGGTAAGGTAATCAGTGGGATGCAAGCCTTAAAATCAAAATATACGCATATCTTACCCTTTGGAACGACTGCGATACCCACCATCACCGCAGCAGCAATTTCACCGGATGCAGCGGTCACTATTACTCAGCCAACCGCAACAAACGGTACAGGCGTTGTAAAAGTAGAAAAAGGCGGAGTCTCAAAAGAGTATGTAGTTGAATTCAAGGTACAGGAAAAACCGGTACTGCCGAAAAGTATTACCTTATTACCCGACAAGTCTGAAAAAGGCTGGATGGCATCCGGTAATGTTATCGGTATTGGAGATAGCGGAAAACTAAAAGCTTATTTGGCACTGGATAATGGCGAAACTGTTAAAGCAGGAGATGAAACCTATCCCGTCCTATATTCAGTAATGAATGAAGAGGTCGGCGTTATAGAGGGGGATGTTTTCAAAGCGAAGAGCGAGGGCGCTGTAAAAATAACCGCCGAATACAGGCTTTTCGACACAACCGTGACGTCAAGGATGACTGTCTATGTTATAGAGAAAGAACCGCCAAGGCCCTTTGCAACAATAGCCAACGTATCGGCAAGTAAAGATGATGGTAATATCCCTCAAAACGCTGCTGATGGAAATCGTGAGACCCGGTGGTCGGCAGATGGGGTGCAGGAATACTTACTGCTGGAACTGGATAAGGAAGAAGTCATAGACAAAGTAAGTATATTGTTTTACTCCGGAGATGTAAGATCATTGAAATTCGATGTGGAAGTTTCTACGGACGGCATAACGTATACAAAAGTACTTACAGACATGCGCAGCACTAAAAAAAGCCCGAATAATTTCAACACCTTTGCGTTTACACCGGTGAAAGCAAAGTACGTAAAGTATATTGGCAAAGGGAATGAGTTGAATACCTGGAATAGTATTCTGGAGTTTTGGGTACATATTCCGGTAGCGCTGAATAAGGCATCCAGCTCACTGGTGAGAGGCGGCACTGACACATTAATTGCAACAGTGGGTCTGAACGGCAACAAGACAGTTGCTTTTTCTTCCAACAGTAATGCTGTTTCAGTGTCCCAGGCTGTATATGATACAGTATACGGGACAACGAGTGCAGTAATAACAGGAGTAACCGCTGGTAGTGCAGTTATTACAGCGACTACCGAGGAGGGAGGCTATACCGCGCAAGCTGTAGTGGAGGTGACTGAGCCTGTAGCAGGTGTATCATTGAATCGGAACGCTGCAACTTTGAAAGTAGGTGCTGCGGAGACATTGGTAGCTACCGTTAGCCCGGCCAATGCAAGGGATAAGACAGTGACATTTACTTCAAACACAAATGCGGTAACGGTATCCCAGGCGGTTTATAATCCGATAACCGGAAACACCAGTGCAACAATAACGGGAACTGCAGTTGGAACGGCGACAGTCACGGTGACTACAGCCGACGGCAGTAAGAGTGCAGCCTGTCTATTTACAGTAATTTCAACCTCTGGTTCATCATCGGGACCGTCGACGCCTTCGGGTGCAACACCACCCCAAGAGGCGACGGTAGAAGGTGAAAAAATCCTGGTAAAGCCTTTGCTTGAAGGGGATAAAGGGATTAGCATAATAAGCAGGGAGAACGTAGATAATGCCCTGAAGGCAGCGGCAGTAAATTCCAAAGGGAATAAGGAGATTGTTATAAAGGTACCGGAGCTAAAAGGTGCAAAACAGTATGTGCAGCGTCTTCCGGTGAGCATATTGGATTCAGATGCCCCAGGCATTGAAATAAGAATAGAAACATCATTAGGAGACATAGCTGTGCCTGGTAACCTGTTAAAAGGAAGTGACCTGAAAGGAGAAACACAGGTAGGGATAACCGTAGCAGTTGGAAATACCTCCGGAATTAAAGGTGATGTAGCAGATGCTATCGGCAGCAAGCCGGTAGTAGAGTTCTTACTGATGAGTGGTGACAGGACTTTGGAATGGGAGAGATCCCAAGCTGCTATCGAAGCGTCTCTGACCTACACTCCGACACCGGCAGAACTGAAAAATCCTGAACACATTGTCGTATGGAGCTTGGATCAAAATGGAAATAAAATACCGGTGCAAAGCGGAAAATATGATGTGAATACAGGGAAGGTTACCTTTACGGCAAAGGATTTTGGAAGATATGCAGTAGCCTATTATCAAAAAACCTTTGATGACATTTCGGATTATGTATGGGCGAAAAAGGAAATTGAGGTGATGGCATCCAAGGGTATTATTGATGGGACCTCTGAAAAAACGTATGATCCGGGCATGGAAATCAAGAGGGCAGATCTTCTGCTGCTGATCGTCAAGAGTTTGGGACTTACGGCCGAGGTTGATTCAAACTTTAGTGATGTTAAGGAGAGCGACTACTATTATGAAGCGCTGGGAGTCGCAAAGAAGCTGGGGCTGGCGCAAGGACAGGGTGAAAACAAATTCAATCCCCAAGAATTTATTTCCCGACAAGATATGATGGTTTTAATTGAAAGAGCGCTGAAAATCACCAAAAAGATAAAGCAAGAGGGCACCGCTGTAGACATAAACAAATACTCTGATGTATCTTTAATAGCGCCCTATGCAGTGGGCAGCATTTCAACACTGGTAAGGGAAGGGCTTATCGGAGGCTCAGGAGAAATGCTGAATCCTCAGGAGAAAACTACAAGAGCAGAAGCCGCAGTGGTCATCTATAGAATCTATAACCGATAAGGCTGTATCCTAAGGAAGAGTGTTTGACAAAACAGATAAAAAGCTATGAGAAACAAAACTCATAGCTTTTTTACTTGCTCTGACAATGTTGGCGTGTGATCTTCTGAATAAACTCAGCAATTTTCGGAATATAATCAGCAATTTTTTCGAAGTGATTTTGTGTAAAGTTATATTAACTCTATATATAGACTGAATAAAGGACCTATTCATTAAATAATCCAGGAAGGGAGGGCTTGTTCCGTTGTTTTGAAATGTCCTGAATTCGTCTAGTAAGAATATAATCCAGGAGGGAATTTATGGGAAGTAAAAGTATTCGAAAAAGATTCAGTGTATGTATTTTAATTTTTTTATTCCTTTTAACTACTATTTTTACGGGACACATTTTCGATCAGAAGGTTGAAGCGGCTGCGTTACTGTCAGACAATTTTGAATCCTACACATCCTTTCCATCCGGTGGATGGGCGAATGCTGTAGACACAGCTTCATGGACAATAGCAACCGATGGTTCAAAAGTTGTCAGGAACAATACAAGTACAACAGGGACCTATGTTTTAACCAATGGTACCTCGACCTGGGCCAACTATAGTGTTTCAGCAAAAGTCAAGCCCGGTGCAACGGGAACAAGGCATGGTTTGGCCTTCAGGTACAAGGATGCCGGCAACTACTATTTCTTCATATTTAAAGATGGTTCGAAAGTATACCTCTACAAGAAGGTTAACGGGACTGAAACTGCCATTACCTATGCCAGTTTCACTTACAGTGCTTCAAATTTCTATGATATGAAAGTTACCCTTAACGGATCATCAATTACCGGTTATATAAACGGTACCCAGGTTCTCACCGGTACTGACAGCAGCTTGACAGCCGGTAAAGTTGCTCTCTATACATACGGTAACGCATCTTTTGATGATGTAGCGGTGGATGATGGCGCATCCCCAACGCCGACGCCTACACCAACTTCTACACCCGCAGCAACCCCCACACCAACGCCGACTCCGACACCATCAGGAACCGGAACAACGTATAATATTACCAACGCAAGCCAGTTTGCGTCAGTATTTGCTTCTGCACAAGCCGGGGACACATTGCTGGTTTCCTGTAACCTTGGCGCCATTAGCCTAAAGAGCAAGGTTGCCAGTGCTTCAAATCCCATTACGATTAAGGCCGCAGCAAGGCTTGGTTATACAATGGACTCGGTCGTTATCGATAACTGTACGGGTATTGTCCTGGAAGGTTTTAAAATCGGACCGAACAGCACATCCGTTTATTGTAAGATTATAAATTCAAAGGATTGTAAAATTACAAGAAACTTCTTTGATTCCACAGGGATTTCAGGAGGGCAGTCTTCCATATTGACAACGCAAGCGACTCAAAATGTCGAGATTTCCTATAATTTATTTGACGGTAAAACCGGTCAGGCTGGAACAACAAATTCAGGAAGTTATATAAAAACGCAGTTTGATGGCACCGGGCTGATCGCCAAGAACCTGTGGATACATCACAACAGCTTTAGAAATGTACCTCCCGTACCATCCGGGAGCTCTTTCGTCGGCGATTCGGACAGAGAAACAATATGCTTGGGGGTAGCTGCTTCACAGGATGAATTAACCAATCATATCATCGAGTATAATTACTTTGAAGACTGCGATGGTGAAAATGAAATTATTACGGTGAAGACCTCACAAAATATCATCCGGTACAACACCTTTAAGAACTGTCTCGGTTCAATATCAATACGGTTTGGTACAAGGACGGAAGTTTATGGCAACTATTTCTTTGCAGACAGCAGCAATAAAAATGCCTATGCAGGTGATGTCGGCGGTGTCAGAGCTTACGGCAGCTATCACAAGATTTACAATAACTATTTCCAAAACCTAACTGGAACTTCCCATCGAATTCCGATACTACTGGACGGAGGGGATACCAGTGACAGTACCGGAGGCGATGGCCATGAAAGGGCGTCTTACTGTGAAGTTACGAATAATACGATTGTAAACTGTGCCAATGGAATCGGATTTGGAATCAATTATTCTTTAGCCCCAACGAACTGCAAGGTTTCAAATAACATTATTCAGAACTCACAAGGAGCACTTTTTACAGTTACAAAACAAAGCGGCTGCACTTTCGAGGGAAACATCCTTAATCCACTGGGATCGGCAGCCGTTGGCAGAACTTTTACTCAAGACCAGGCATGGGTTACAGACCCACTTTTGACCAGCGCAGCAGCAAATGGCTATTCCATCAATAAGCTTGGCGTTGGAAGTCCTGCAATTGATTATGCAAAAGGAACGTATTCCTATGTAACAACTGACATGGAAGGCCAGGCCAGAAGCACAGCGGATACCGGAGCAGACGAATACTCTTCCGCTTCCGTTACAAAGGTTCCACTTACAGATGCAAATGTAGGCCCTACTGCGAATTAAACCAATGGTATAATAAAATGGATGCGGATTGTTCCGCATCCATTTTTTGCGAATAATGCGATAACATTGGACTTGCCCTTTTGACACAGGAAGAAGGAGTGGCATTTCTATCAATATTGCTTCAGGTACCGATGTAATCTTGAAATGCATCGGTCTTACTTTGAAAAGTGACCAAGGAAGTACCGTTATAATCAAGGTAAGTCCCCTGATGCATAGCATACCGCACCAGGTTATCCTCATAAAATTGAAGGGATAACCAATTGGAATCGGAACTGATATTTTCAAAAGAGATTTTGCGGGCATCGGACCTGGCCCATAGAAATAGCTCTTTATTGGCTTCCCACTCAACAATCATACCGACACAGGATTCATTTCCGATACGGTTTACAGTAAATTTAGTTTCGCAAAAAATGCCCTCCGGACGCAATACAGTCAGAAATTGCATGGTATTGGCAGGGGTAGGATTCTCAATCCGCAAAACCTTGTGCGCTCTCGTCAAAACCAGACTTGGAGTAGTCGCCAAAGGCATCACATTGATTTTAGCATCTTTAAACCGGGTAATGAAGTTCTGCGGTTCGATGCAATGAACATAAAGTTCTGCCGTACCTTTTGACGTCTTAAAAGTATTGTCTCCGACATCTTCAAACAAATGGTCACTGTGCAGAAGCCATGAGTATGTATGGGGCATTTGGCTCGCAAGCTCATCCATAATGATGAAATAGCCGTTTCCGGTATATAAAACTTCTCGACTGAACTTATTGAGACACAACGCGGGAGAATATAATTTTGATGATTCCCCCAGGATATATACGTATTTGCCCTGATGGACAAAGTCTTCTATCCTCGCCTGTGCTTCAAAGGGCAGATTATAATAGACATCGTACTTTCCTTCATTCAGATAACCTTTATCATCAACAATAACGGTATTATGGTGGTAGGTCCGTTTACTATTGACGACCCCGTCATCGATTGCAAGATAGGAACCATGGGAAAATAAGATGAAGCTATTGTTATCGGGATGTTGATGACTGGCTACATTGACCATCCAACCCTTTTCACGCAAAGCGTCATGGTATATTACCCATGCTTTATGCCCACCCGCCGGACCTGCCTTAAAGGAAAAATGGGTGGAGTTTTCCTCCCAACCGGTTCTTATGACAACAAGGCCAAGATCATCAAAATATTTCACAAGGGGCAGATTGTTTGGCCCTTCGGGAATAATGGAATTATCATACCATAAAAGTTCAAGAAAGGCGTCCGGTAAAAGGTCCTGCACCATATCACTTTCATATTCTATTTTCCACAAAAACTTTTCAGACATGATATTCGCAAGCCATTGGGCATGACCCATCTTATATTCGGAAGCCAATTTATAATAAACGGCAACTGAGTGGCCGCTTCTTCTATTGGAACAATCCCCAAAGTTTATGATTTCCTCCAGGTTGGGGGCAGTCTGATATAAGCTGAAATAGAAAGTGTTCCTCATGAAGGTGCTGGTTTTAAACAAATCAACACCTTCAAGCTTTCTTGCGATATCCATATAGGTGATCAGCCAGGGAGTGGCATATCTCCAAAAACCCATGCCTGCAAAGAAGCTTCCATCATCCGGCAGCACCGCCAGGACAATTTCAAAATTTGCCCTGGCTTTGTCCATCCAATGGCGGGAGTCGGGATACTCGTCCCGGAGTGCATATCCCGCAACATAGAGGGCCGTATAGCAAATCCAGTTATGGCTTTGCCAGTACACGGAGCTCCAGAACTTGCCTTCATTTTCAACCGCATAGGTGTAAAGTCTTAAACCTTGAAGGACCAGCTTGTGCCGTAGCCTGTTTCTTTCGTCCGCTTCAAGGTAGTCTCCGATCCAGTTATAGGCAAGACTCAATCCAAACAGAATCCAACCGGCATCAAGACCGCTATCCTCCAAGGTTGCTTTTCCCCAGTGCTCATAACCGACCGCAGTAAATATCCATCTTTTGGCTTCGTTTAAATAATGCCTTTGTCTGGTAATAAGATAAGCAAGGCTCAAGTTTGCGGCAGCATATCCAAAACCGGTTATGTTTGCGACAGGATGCTGCTTCGGGAGCTGTTGAGCGGAGTAATAGTCGCATTGCTCATGAAGCCTTTTAAACAGGGGAGCTTTGTATGTTTTGATTTGCTCCACCAGAATATCCGGACTGCCGTCTGGGAGTAGAATATACTGTTTCCAACACATAAAGGATTTTGTTACCTCCGGGAAATTGTTTTTATTGATTGAAAAAAGGTTATATAAAATGAAAAAGCCTGCTTTACAAGTATTTTCCCGAATACTTCTTGGGAGCTATGCCAAATCTCTTCTTAAAGGCATTACAAAAGGTGGAGTAACCGTCAAAACCACATTTTTTGTAAACCATATCAAGGGTATGCCCGTTATCAATAAGTTTTTTTGCCATAGCCAGCTTTTCATGCAAAATGTACTGGTGTAGAGTACATCCGGTATATTTTGTGAATTCTCTTAGCAAGTGGTACTTGCTAATAAAAAATTTATCTGCAATAACATCCAAAGATAAATCATGATGGAGATTATTATTGATAAAATCAAGGATACTGCTTATTTTCGGATTGGACCGAAGAACGGATAACCTGCAATCCGAATCGGTAAAAAGGCTGTTGAGCATGAATATAAACTCTATAAAATAATCATATTTTAATCTGCCCTTGCTGCTGTTATAAGCTCTTTCAAGCTTTGTAACAGCAGACTTTATGCTATCACTACGATCTTTATCCGGATGAATGTGAATTGAATTCCTTTCCGAAACGATTTCAAAAAATCCGTTTACATTGGGTTGCTTTGTTGAAAGCTTTTCAACAAAGGAGGGATTGACAAGAACGGTCATCATATCAAAACCATGTTCTCCTTCAAATACCTGCCGATGCAGTTCCCCAGGGCGAATAAGCATAATGTCTCCCGGAGATAGGGAATAATCATTGCCGCACGCATAAAATGTGACATTGCCTGCAATATGGAATAATAGTTCATAATGCTCATGCTGATGATAGGATATTTCTACCTTTGAGGAATGTTTTTCGTGAAAAAGCCTGAAATCTTCAACAGATTCTTTTGTGACAAACTCAAAACAATGGTAATGGAAAATAGAATCGAAAACATCAAGCCTCATTATAGTCCCCCCAATAATGCAAACATAAAAAGCTTTCTATTTTACTATAAATTCATTTGTATTTGAAAACAAGCCGTTCGATTGTTTATGGGAATAATTTCTTTATTCTGGGTATCCCTTGTGAGGCAGTTTTTCACGGCAAAATCATGAAAGAACATTTTTCCATGGGATAATTTACAGCTAAACCTT
>ENA-OFCE01001539-OFCE01001539.1-metagenomes-genome-assembly--contig:-NODE-1539-length-11501-cov-2.267168_pt1 | contig 11501 bp, 7 predicted proteins | sample MGYA00153388_OFCE01 | MGnify analysis MGYA00153388
ACGCGACAATTCAGCCGAGGAGAACTCGTGACCATTCTCGATTAGCACTCTTCCGGACTCAAAACGCTCGTATATGCGCGCAATAAACGCGACTTGAAAAGTTCCCTTCCGACCAAGCCTACTGAGTTTTGTAGATTGTGCGGCGCGCAGAAACAAGTTACTAAAGTCGGCCATCATTTGAAGTACAGCCTCGCGCAGTTGCCTATCGTTCATCTTTTTCAGCCCACTAAATCATCGGCAACTTCAACCCCATCTCTCCCGCGCACTCCCTCGCAACTTCATACCCCGCATCCGCATGCCGCATCACCCCCGTCCCCGGATCGTTCCACAACACCCGCTCTATCCGCTTCGCTGCTGCATCCGTGCCATCGCAAACAATCACGACCCCTGCGTGCTGGGAGAACCCCATCCCTACCCCGCCACCGTGATGCAGCGACACCCATGTCGCCCCGCCAGCCGTGTTCAGTAACGCATTGAGCAGCGGCCAATCCGAAACGGCGTCTGATCCATCTTTCATCGCTTCGGTTTCACGATTTGGTGACGCCACTGAGCCGGAATCCAAGTGATCTCGCCCGATGACCACCGGCGCTTTCAATTCACCCGACTTCACCATCTCGTTAAACGCCAGCCCGAGGCGATGACGCTGTCCCAACCCCACCCAACAGATGCGCGCTGGTAGCCCCTGAAACGAAATACGCTCACGCGCCATATCGAGCCAGTTGTGCAGATGCGCGTCATCGGGAATCAGCTCTTTAACTTTGGCGTCGGTTTTATAAATATCCTCAGCATCACCCGATAGCGCGACCCAGCGGAATGGCCCGATACCGCGACAAAACAGCGGGCGAATGTAGGCGGGCACGAAGCCGGGGAAATCAAAAGCGTTAACGACACCTTCGTCTTTAGCCACCTGCCGAATGTTGTTGCCGTAATCAAGCGTGGGAATACCCATCTCATGCAAGGCGAGCATCGCACGCACGTGCACGGCCATTGATTTCTTCGCCTCCAGGATCACCTGGTTGGGATCAGACGCGCGCAAGGCAATCGCCTTCTCCAGACTCCAGCCAATCGGCAGATAGCCATTCAGCGGGTCGTGTGCAGAGGTCTGGTCAGTCACCACATCCGGCCGCGCGTTCGCGTCCCCTGCCTTTACGCGCGCAGCGATCTCGGGAAATATTTCTGCTGCATTCCCGAGTAAGCCCACCGATATCGCACTGCCCTCCTTGTGTGCGGCGGCGATGATGCTAAGCGCCTCGTCGAGCGACTGCGCTTTGGCATCGACATAGCGAGTACGCAGCCGCATATCGATGCGACTCTCATCGCACTCCACCGCCAGCATCGACGCGCCCGCCATGGTCGCTGCCAACGGCTGCGCACCGCCCATACCACCGAGTCCGCCAGTGAGTATCCATTTGCCTTTCAGATTGCCACCAAAGTGTTGGCGGCCAATTTCGACAAACGTTTCATAGGTGCCCTGCACGATGCCTTGAGAACCGATGTAAATCCACGATCCCGCCGTCATCTGGCCGTACATCATCAGGCCCTTTTGATCGAGCTCGTGAAAGTGCTCCCAGGTCGCCCAATGCGGCACCAGATTTGAGTTCGCGAGCAGCACGCGCGGCGCGTCTTCATGCGTACGAAAAACACCGACCGGTTTGCCAGATTGAATGAGCAAGGTTTCATCAGGTTCGAGGCGCTTGAGTGCAGCCAGTATCGCGTCGTAACAAGCCCAATCGCGCGCCGCCCGGCCGATGCCACCGTAGACGACAAGGTCCTCCGGCCGCTCTGCCACATCAGGGTCAAGGTTGTTCTGGATCATCCGGTAAGCGGCTTCGATGAGCCAGTTCTTGCAGGTGATCGTATCGCCACGCGGGGCGCGGATCACACGCGAGGGGTCGTGGCGCAGATTGGTTTCCGAAAGTGATTGGCGGGAAGACATGGTTACCTCGACGACAAGAGTTTGAAAATCACCGGGCCTGCGACGCAGCCCCACACGACGACCACAATGGCGCAACTAAGCAGCACCGCAGCGCTACCGAGATCCTTCGCGCGCTTGGAGAGATCGTGCTGGTCGAGGCTCACGCGGTCCACGACGGCTTCGATAGCAGAATTGAGTAGCTCGACGATCAGCACCAGCAGAAGGCTCGCGACCAGAAGCGACTTTTCGACCAGGGACAGCGGGAGAAAAATTGCAAGCGGAAGAAGCAGGATCACCAGAAATAACTCCTGGCGAAAGGCGTGTTCGTATTTGACTGCCGCTGACAAACCGGCCATGGAATAAAAAGCAGCGCGCCAGATACGCACGAGGCCGCTTTTGCTTTTATGGGGAGCGTTCAAAATATCCTCTGCAATCGGCGCGGTTGAGAAACGCAAGTTTAACAAGCTACCGGTCATCGCGGCGAGCCAAAGGCAAAGCAGCCGCTATAATGTCTGCTCTCTCATTTGTCACCTGACATGCCGCAATAATGCCGCGCCCAACCACCACCACTGCGTGGCAAACTCTCGCAGGCCTCGCGACGCAACGCGATGTGAATTCAAAACAACTTTCGGCTCTCACGGCGAAAGCTTGCGGCATTTACGCCGATTTCTCCCGCCAGCACCTGCCAGCTCCAGTATTAGACTCGTTACTGGCACTTGCGAATGAACAGCAACTTGCCGCTGCCCGCGATGCGCAATTCAAGGGTGTGGCGATCAATCGTACCGAGAACCAACCGGTGATGCATACCGCGCTACGTTCAAAGCGTGCGCTGGTGGTTGACGGCATTGAAGTGCAAGTCATCGTGCAGCGCGAGTTGGAGAGGCTGCGGAAGTTTGTCGAAGGTGTTCGTAGCGGACGTACGCGAAGCATTACCCAGCAGGCATTCACGGATGTCGTCAGTATCGGCATCGGCGGATCTTCGCTTGGTCCACGATTGGCGTGTGCGGCATTGAAGCGTTTTGCCGACGGGCCTAACGTCCATTTCGTTTCGAATGTTGATGGCGCACAGCTGGAAGACACGCTGTCCGGTCTCAACCCGGCAACGACGCTGTTTCTGGTGACGTCAAAAACGTTTCGTACCGATGAAACCATGACCAATGCGCGCACAGCGCGGCGTTGGCTTGAAGCGCATTTGGGAGGTGATTCACACGAAAGCACCCTCGCATCGCACTTTGTGGCCATAACGGCGCAGCCAGCCGCAGCACAGCGCACTGGTTACCCGGAAGACCGCATTTTCGAATTCTGGCCATGGGTTGGTGGCCGATTCTCACTTTGGTCGGCCGTTGGTATGCCGATCGCATTGGCCGTGGGATTTGAGCGCTTTCAAGAAATGCTCGTCGGTGCACGTGAGATGGACGAGCACTTTTGCAATACGCCGCTGACCGAAAACCTGCCGGTACTGATGGCACTGGTCGGGGTCTGGAACCGTAACTTTCTGAACGTTGCCGATCACGCACTTCTGCCGTATGCGCACCGCCTCGGTCTGTTCCCAAAGTACGCCCAACAGCTGGAAATGGAATCAAACGGCAAAAGCGTGGACCTCGAAGGCAATCGGATCGACTACGCAACTTGTCCGGTGATTTTTGGCGAGGCTGGTACCGATGGTCAGCATTCGTTTCACCAGTTGCTTCATCAAGGCACCGACTTGATTTCGTCGGACATCATTCTGGTTGCGAGAGATGAAAGCAAATTCGCAGACCACCACGACAAGCTGATCGCCAACGGCGTCGCACAGGCCGATGCGCTGTGGTTCGGATTTGGTGACGACCCCACCATTAACGAATTCCGCGTCCACAAAGGCGGTAGACCCGTCACGATGTTGATCGTGCCGGAAATCAACGCCCATTATCTTGGTGCGTTGATCGCGCTTTACGAGCACAAGGTATTCGTGCAAGGCGTGATCTGGAATATCAATTCCTTCGACCAATGGGGCGTAGAGCTTGGCAAGAGTATCGCAACTTCTTTGTTACCGCTGTTTAGTGCCGGCCAGAAAGAACTGCAGCAAGTTCCGCCACATTTAGTTGAATTGTGTTCTGAGATACGCCGCGCGCGCGATGGGGTTTCAACACCAGGTAATTCAGCGGCATAATATTTACTCATGTCTCAATTCGAACGATTACTGCAAGCTTTGGACGAACCGGTATTCGAAATGGATACTGCGGGCGTCGTCATCTATGCAACGCCTGCGTTGGGTGCCTGGACCGATCGCGACACTGGCTACAACCTAGCCGACGTGCTCGCAACGGCTGATCGCCCTCGTTTCCAACAGACCTTGCAACGGATCATCGACGGCAAGACTACTACCGCCCATCTTGAGATTACGCTGGCCGATGTCGACGGCACGGCGCGACCAATCGAATTGAAACTGATGGCCAGCCGTCACGAAGGCGGCAAGACGACAACCATCGTTGGCTGGCTGCGCGATCTCAGCATTGAGAAATCCCGGGAAGCCGCCGCCAATGTACAGGGTACGCACCTGCTCGACCTCGTCGAAAATATCTCGGACGCGTGTGTGGTTGAGAGTGCTGACGGATCGGTAGAAATGGTGAACGTGGCGTTCTGCGAGTTGTTTAAAGTAAAGGCCGCGACCCAATCACTCATTGGCACCTCTTGCGCGGATCTTTTTTCCCAGGCTGCAAACGTCACCGACAAGAAAGTCGCACCGATATACTTTCCATCCGATTCGGCCGCAGCGGATGAGTTCGAGTTTGTGTTTACGGATAAACGACGCGCCAAACAACGTTCGATTCCCGTTAATGGCGAAGATGGCGTCGCGGGACGGCTGCATATTTTTCGTGTGCTGGATGCGAACACCAAATCACCGGTGCATCTGCCTGCCCTTTCGGTTACCGATGCGGCACAATTGCGGCTGATCGAGAAAATTGCCCACGATCTTGCCACCACGGTAGAGGGGGCCGGCAGCGCAATCTATCGCGCAGAACAGCTTGAACTGCCCGGGCATGTACTCGAACATTTCCGTCGTGTGGAGTTATCGGCGCAATCGGCGTTTGCATCGATTGCCGGGTTGCTGGATTTCTCCAAGCTGGAGACAAGCGAAATTGCGCTCGAGTCAAACGAGTTTCATTTGCGCGAAGGTGTCGCCCGAATGCTCGAGCGCATCGTGCCAAGTGCCGAGGAACGCGCGGTGCAACTCAAACTGCGTATTGAACAGGACGTGCCCGAGCACCTGGTCGGAGACGGCGCGCGCATGATGTTGTGCCTGCACAATCTCATCGAGTGCGCGATGCCACCATTGCTCGATCGTGTACCTGGAACGGAAGTTTCATTGGTGATCGAGCCGGAATATTCGGCCGATAAGCTCATACATCTGAGCTTCAGTGTGACGCATTCGATACCCAAGGGGTCAGTTCCAGCGAAGATAAACAACCCGGCCGCAATGATGCAGCTTTCGCTGGCCCGCCAGATTGTCAGGGCGATGCACGGCAACGCCACCGGTAAATCAGGCGGGAAGATTGACATTAAGGAACGGAAGGAGACCACGACATGGCAGTTCACGGCGGCGTTCCCCTACCGTGCCGTCAAAGATCCACGCAGTCGCCCGACCTTTGTCACGCTTACCGGAATGCGTGTCATGATCGTGAGCAGCGATATTGAGCAACGCAAGCAACTTTCCGAGCTTGCGCGCAGTTGGCGAATGCTGCCGCACGAAGCTGACAATGCGGCGATGGCGTTGCACCTGTTGACCCGCGTTGCCGATGAAGAGGACAGCATCCCATTGGTTATTACGTCCAATGAGTTACCGGTGCAGGATGGTTTCCTGCTGGCATTTCGCATCAAGAATAACGTCAAACTCAAGCAAACCGCTGTGGTGATGTTAGCCAAGACTGGCAAACCGGGTGATGCAATTGCCTGTCGCGAAAGTGGCATCAGCGCCTATCTCCGGCAGCCGATCAGTGGCAACCGGCTCAACGAGGCGCTATCAGCGGTAATGGGTGCGCAGGATGATGACAGCGAATCCACCGCCACTTTGATCACGCGCCACTCACTGCGGGAATCTAAAGCGGGCACCGTGTTGCTGATTGACGCCAACCGCGAACATGCAATGGCGGCGGCGATGACGCTCAAGAAAGCGGGCTACCGTATCAGCACAGCTGACAGCGCCACCGTGGCCTATATCGAGATGGAACAAGATAAGTACGACGTGATCATCATCGATCCGAGCACATCAGGGTTCGCGGAAATGGGTATCGAGTCCATTCCCGACGCGTTACGCGCCAAGTTACCGGCGGATGCGCCTAACATTCCGATATTGCTGGCGCTGGCCGAGGATATGTCGTCGGTGGAATACGGCTACAGCGGCACGGTGCTAAAGCCATACGACAAAGAGGAACTCATTTCACAAGTGGCGAGGCACGTGTTGCAAAAGGTCCCGAAGGCAGCGGCGTAAGTGAGTGCATGCCACGCGCTGCGCGGTGCAGCGCTCACGTTTCGCGGCGACCCTTTCCTGGTGGGCAAAGACGCAGCAACCCATTACGAATCAGATGCGCTGGTTGTTCTGGAAGGCGGTCGCATCAAGGCCTTTGGATCGTATGCCTCTCTAAAGGATTCCCTGCAAGCAGATACAACAATCACGACGTACATCGACGCGCTCATTTTGCCGGGCTTTATCGATCTGCATGTGCACTACCCGCAAACGCAAATCATCGGGGCATATGGCAAGCAACTAATTGATTGGCTTAACCGCTACACGTTTCCAGCGGAGCAACAATTCGCTGACATCGGTCACGCGCGCAATGTTTCCAGACTGTTCCTAGATGAGTGTTTACGCGTCGGTACAACGACGGCAATGGTCTATGGCACGGTTCACGCGCACTCAGTAGATGTATTTTTTGAAGAGGCGGCCCGGCGCGGCCTGCGCATGATTGCTGGCAAAGTGATGATGGATCGCAACGCCCCGGAAGCACTGCTGGACACGGCGCAAACCGGGTACGACCAGTCCAAAGCATTGCTCGAAAAATGGCATGGCCTTGGCAGGCTGGGCTACGCAATCACGCCGCGATTCGCGCCGACTTCATCACCCGCGCAACTGGAAGCTGCGGGCGCGTTGTGGCACGAGTTTCCCGACGTGCACATGCAAACGCACATTTCAGAAAACACCGACGAAGTCGCCTGGGTGCACGAACTTTTTTCAGAGCGCGCCAACTATCTCGACGTTTATGATCACTACGGCCTCGTCGGCAAACGCGCGGTATTCGGTCATGGCATACATCTCGAAGAAGTCGAATGGCAGCGTATGCATGAAGCCGGCGCTGCCGTCGCGCATTGCCCGACTTCCAACGAATTTCTCGGTAGCGGATTGTTCCGCTTTGACAATGCCAAGAAGAATACCCGTGCAGTGCGGGCGGGGCTTGGGACCGATGTTGGGGCCGGCACCTGCCTGTCCCTTCTGCGCACGATGGGCGAGGCGTACAAGATCGGCGAGCTTTGCGGAAATTCTCTCTGTGCTGTGGACGCTTATTATTTGGCTACGCGCGGCGCAGCCGAATCGTTACACCTGGAAGACAAAATCGGCTGCATCGCCCCAGGCATGGAGGCCGATCTAGTCGTGCTCGATCTAAAATCGACGCCATTAATCGAGTTCCGCATGAAGTTTTGCGAGTCAATTGATGAAGTGTTGGCGGTGCAGATGACGATGGCCGATGATCGTGCGACGCGTGCGGTATATATCGCCGGTGAGCGGGCGTATGAACGCGGCACGCCAGACTTAATTCGACGGCCCTAGAAACAGTGTACGGATCAGCTTGAGCGATCAACGATGCGTGTTTTTGCGGGTAGTGATATTCTGGATTTCGTGACTACGTATGCTTAGGGGGCAGAGATGGCAAAGAAAAGTAAACCACCGAAATTGAACGGCGGGGAGGTCCTTGCCGACGCGGCAGAAGCAGCCGCAATCGAGAAATCGCGGGACTTAGCGGGCCGCAAGAGGCCGCGCAAGCCGCCAAAGGAATACAAATACATCGACGAGCTCGCTCACCTGCAGATGGAACTCATCAAACTGCAGGAGTGGGTGCGCGAGCGCGGTCTGAAAGTGGCGGTGATATTCGAGGGTCGCGATGCCGCCGGCAAGGGCGGTGTCATCAAACGCATTACGGAAAGCCTGAACCCACGAGTGTGCAGGATCGTGGCGCTGGGCACGCCGACGGAGCGGGAGCGCGGTCAGTGGTACTTCCAGCGTTACGTTCCGCACCTGCCTGGGGCGGGCGAAATCGTTCTCTTCGACCGCAGTTGGTACAACCGCGCCGGAGTTGAACATGTCATGGGTTTCTGTAACGAGGCTGAATATAAGGAATTCCTTCGCGCCTGCCCGTTGTTTGAAGAAATGCTGGTTCGTTCCGGCATTTTCCTCGTCAAATACTGGTTTTCGGTGAATGATGAAGAGCAGGAGAAGCGCTTCCAGGAACGCATTCGCAATCCCAGCAAGCGCTGGAAGCTGAGTCCGATGGATTTAGAATCGCGCGATCGCTGGGTGGAATATTCTCAAGCTAAAGACGCGATGCTCTCACACACCAATATTCCCGAAGCACCTTGGTTTACGGTAGAAGCAGACGACAAAAAACGCGCTCGGCTTAACTGCATCAGCCATTTCCTCAGCAAAATCCCCTATGTGGACATGACCCCCGAACCGCTAGAACTGTCGCCGCGCAAAGCCGCCCCCCACAACTATGTGCGTCCACCTCGCAACGAGCAGTTTTTTGTGCCGCAGCTTTATTAGTTTGTTCAGCCTAACCCGCAACATTCTAAAGGTATATTTCGCCTGCACAAGTGTTCTCACAAAACATTTTAGGGAGATCCAACCCGGTATGATCTCTAAACACAACACTCTCGGAAAGAACTAACGATGACCCATGAATTGCGCGTTCAAGCTGTTTCTCAAGTCACCGATCGCAAGCCTCTGCCGCCTAAAATGCCTCAACGGTTAGAAGCACTGTGGGCAACGGATGTTTTCACCCTCAGCAAGATGCAGGCAAGCTTGCCTAAAGATGTGTTTAAGTCTGTCAAGCACACCGTACACACAGGTGGCAAACTAGATGTTTCGGTAGCCGGTGCTGTTGCCGCCGCCATGAAAGACTGGGCAACCTCCAAAGGGGCGCTCTACTACGCTCACGTCTTTTATCCCATGACCAACGCCACCGCTGAAAAGCACGATGGGTTTATCTCAGTGCAAAGCGATGGCTCAGTCATCACCGAGTTTACTGGCAAGGTTTTAGTCCAGGGAGAACCTGACGGCTCATCATTCCCCAATGGCGGTTTGCGCTCCACCTTTGAGGCGCGGGGCTACACGGCGTGGGATGTCACCAGTCCTGCTTATGTGATGGAAACCGACAATGGCGTGACCTTGTGCATTCCCACCGTATTTATCTCTTGGACTGGAGAAGCACTGGATAAGAAAACCCCACTGCTGCGATCGATCGCCGCCATGAGCAAAGCCGCCATTCGCGTATTGAAGCTCTTGGGGCACACCGAAGTCGCTCCAGTCAACTCTAGCTGTGGCGCGGAGCAAGAATACTTTTTGGTGGATGCTCATTTTGCCCACAGCCGCCCCGATTTGCTGTTGACGGGCAGAACGCTGTTTGGCAAACCCGCTGCTAAAGGTCAGCAGTTTGATGATCATTACTTTGGGGCGATTCCAGAGCGCGTTCAAGTCTTCATGCAAGATGTGGAAGAGCGGATGTATCGCCTCGGCATTCCGGCAAAAACTCGCCACAACGAAGTGGCTCCGGGTCAGTTTGAAATTGCGCCCTTTTTTGAAGCCGCAAACGTTGCCAGTGACCACCAGCAGTTGATCATGACGCTGCTCAAGATGACGGCAAAGAAGCATGGGTTTGTGTGTCTGCTGCACGAAAAGCCCTTCGCGGGAATCAATGGGTCTGGTAAGCACGTCAACTGGTCAGTGGGTAACTCGACTCAGGGGAACTTGCTCGATCCAGGCGACACGCCTCACTCGAATATGCAGTTTTTGCTATTCTGTGGCGCGGTGATTCGGGGCGCTCACAAATATGGTCCGCTGCTGCGGGCGGTTGTTGCCACTGCCAGCAATGACCATCGCTTGGGTGCGAATGAGGCTCCCCCAGCGATCATCTCGGTCTACTTGGGGTCACAGCTTGAGAATGTATTCAAGCAAATTAGCGCCGGTCAGCCAGAAAGCTCTGACCACGCGGGAGTGATGGATTTGGGTGTGGATACGTTGCCTGTTTTTCCCAAAGATCCGGGCGATCGCAACCGCACTTCTCCGTTTGCTTTTACCGGCAACCGCTTTGAGTTCCGAGCAGTCGGGTCGAACCAATCGGTGTCGGGTCCCTTGGTGGCGATGAACACGATCTTGGCAGATTCTCTCACCTGGATTGCCGATGAAATGGACGGCAAGATGACGGCTGGAATGGATCTCAAGGCGGCGGTTCAAGCTGTGTTGAAAGAGGTGATGGACAAGCACAGCAATGTGGTGTTTGGCGGCAATGGCTACTCGGAAGAATGGCACAAAATCGCTGAGGAACGCGGCTTGGCAAACCTGCGCACCACTGCGGATGCGTTGCCCGTGCTGAAAGCGGATTACATTGAAGAGTTATTTGATCGCGTGGGTGTGCTAACTCCGGTTGAACTAGAAAGCCGCTTTGATGTATACGCCGAGCAGTATATTTTGGCGATCGAGGTAGAGGCGAAGCTCGTCATCAGCATGGCGAAAACCATGATTTACCCTGCTGCGGTGCGCTACTTGTCTGAGCTTTCGAGCGCGATCGCGAACCTCAAAGCGATCGGCATTGCCCTAGAACAAGAAACGGCTGAAAAAGTCGCGGCTCTAACCAAATCCATGACCGACATGGTCAGCAAACTCGGCGCTGCCATGGACAAACACGACTTTGCCACCCCAGAAGAGCATATGCAGTATTCTTCTCAAACCATCCGTCCCTTAATGGACAAAGTGCGAGAATATGCCGATGCCCTAGAAGGGGAAGTCGCAGATGACTTCTGGCCCCTGCCCACCTACCAAGAAATGCTGTTTGTAAAATAACCAATCGCCTTTCCAAAAACAGGGGCGGGTTTTGAAGAGCAATGGGAGGCTAATCCCACCAGTCCTCGCCGAACCTGCCCTTTATTTTTACTGTGCTTCCAGCAACTTTACAGCCATCAAACCCTGCGGTCCTCCGTAGTTGCGGCAACTGGAATAGCGGTAATGAATTGGATCATTCACATAGCCCCGCCGCACGGGATTGTTGTGAATGATCCAATTTTTGGTTAAACATAGGAGCGCTCAAAATTGCCTGGGGGAAAGGATAACACCATTTAGCTGCTGTGTGACTTACCCTCAATCTTCTAGCATTCTTGTTCCACACGATTTTGCATCTGGTCGATGTGCCGGATCAGCCGATTCGCATGAAACGGGGAATATGCACTGGGATTCACCTCCCTCTCTGGCAACCGACTCTTCCTAAATTTTTGAATTTGGAATTGCTGATCAATACCCCAAAACTCAGCTTCATTGGCTCCATTATGCTTCTCTTTTTGAAGT
>ENA-OFCE01001540-OFCE01001540.1-metagenomes-genome-assembly--contig:-NODE-1540-length-11492-cov-3.476524_pt1 | contig 11492 bp, 13 predicted proteins | sample MGYA00153388_OFCE01 | MGnify analysis MGYA00153388
CTGACGGGGATTGAACCCGCAACCCCCGGAACCACAATCCGGTGCTCTAACCAATTGAGCTACAGGCACCATGCCACACTGCCCTGCAACAGACACACAAAATAGAACAACACAACCGCGGCTTCAAGTGCCCCACACGAACGATCTCGACTTCCAAGGAACAACATTCGGACTTGTCTGGCGAACACGAATGCAGCCGAACCCCTGCACTCAATCCTTGGCGCGTTCCAGGTAATCTCCCGTGCGCGGATCCACGCGAACACGCTCACCCACGCTCAGGTACTCCGGCACGTTCACGGTCACGCCGTTGTCCAGCTTGGCCGGCTTCTGGCTCGCACTCTTCGTCGCCGTCTTCATCACCGGCGTCGTATCCACGATCTCGAACACCATCGAATTCGGCAGCTCGATCCCGATCGGCTTCCCGTTGTAATACTCGGCCATGATCTTCATGCCGGGCTGCATCCATTGCGCATTGTCGCCCAGCATCTCCTCGTCCATCTCGAGCTGGTCGTAATCGCTGGTCTTCATGAAGTAGTACGTGCCGGTGCTCTCGTACAGGAACTCGAGATCGTGCGTCTCCATCATCGCCTTCTCGATGGCATCTGCCGCGCGGAAGCGATGCTCGAAGTTCGAACCGGTGCGCAGGTTCTTCATTTTCGTCTGCACCATCGCGCGCAGGTTGCCGGGCGTGTGATGACGGAACTCGATCACGCGGCAGGGGTCGCCCTCCATCACGATCACCATCCCGCGACGAAGCTGCGTAGCCGGAACTGCCATATCAGTACATCCTCAACTCTTGGGGTCTGTGTAGCGAGCAGCCTCAGAACCTAACGGCCCGATCCACCAGCCACGACCCCCGCGCGTGCGACGGCGGGGCGTTTGCCTCATCACGGAGCACGCGGCCCTACAGCGCCGGCTGCGTGCGCTGCACCTGGTCCAGGACCCCGCGTATGACCGGCCAGACGGCCCGGGCAGCCTTTGCTGCGCCTTCCTCGGTGGGATGAATCCCGTCGGGCTGGTTCATCCGTGACACCCCGGCCACCCCTTCCAGCAGGAACGGCGTCAGGATTGCCCCGGTCGCCTGTGCAACATCGGCGTACACTCGCCCGAACGACAGCGAATAATCCGACCCCATGTTCGGCGGTGCCTCCATCTGCACCACCACGACCGTTGCGGCCGGCTGACGCTGCCGCACCTTGCGCACGATCTCGATCAGATTCCGGCGCAAGTCCGCCACGGGAAGCCCGCGCAGTCCGTCATTCGCGCCGGTTTCGATCACCACGACATCCGCGGTGTCGCGCAGCAACCAGTCGGCCCGACGCAGCGCGCCGGCCGAGGTCTCGCCGCTGACGCCCGCGTTCTGCACGCGGATGCGGTAGCCAAGCGAGTCGGCGATGTGCCCAACCTGCCCTGGCCACGCCAGCGACGGATCGTCGAGCCCCAGTCCTGCGGTCAGGCTCGTGCCCACGAACAACACGCGCGTGGGCGCTGACCGGTTCTTCGGACCCTGATCGACCGAACTTCCAGGCGGCAACGGCGTTTGCACTGTGGCAACGCTCGTGTCCCGCGCAGGGGCGCCCCTCCCTGCGTCAGGTTGTGCCTGCGGCCCGCTGCTGCAACCATTCGCCGTCGCCAGCATCGCGAGCGCGACACCTGCGCCCGCCGCGCGCCGTACGATGCGCCCAAGACTGCCCTGCTTCCCACTTCCCTGCTGCTTCCGCATGTCTGACACCGGTTTGTCGTCACCCAGTCGCGCCACGCCCATGCTCGCGGTCCGCAATCTGACGAAGGAATATCGCAGCGGCGGCGGTGCATTGGCGGTGCTCCGCAATGTCTCCTTCGATATCGCCGCCGGCGAGACGCTGGCCATCGTGGGACCGTCGGGCAGCGGCAAGACGACCCTGCTTGGCCTCCTCGCAGGGCTTGATACCCCCACCACGGGCACGGTGCTCCTCGACGGCGCAGACCTTGGCACACTGGACGAAGATGCCCGCGCGAGGCTCCGCGGCGACAAGGTGGGCTTCGTGTTCCAGAGCTTCCAGCTGGTGCCCACACTCACCGCACTCGAGAACGTGCAGGTGCCGCTGGAACTTCGCGGCATCCGCGACAGCGACGCCCGCGCCAGGGACCTGCTGGAGCGCGTTGGACTCGGCAATCGCACACACCACTTCCCCACGCAGCTCTCCGGTGGCGAACAGCAGCGCGTGGCGATCGCGCGCGCCTTCGTAAACAGGCCGCGCGTTCTTTTCGCTGATGAACCCACGGGCAACCTCGATGGCGCGACGGGTGCACGCATCGTCGAGCTGCTGGAGCAGCTGAACCGCGAGGATGGCACGACCATCGTGCTGGTCACGCACGACCCGGTGCTCGCCACACGACTGGGTCGCAGCATTCGCCTCGCCGACGGACTGGTGATCGAGGACACGGGTGCACCGTCGCTCGAGACCATCGCTGCGGCGGTCGCGTGAGTGGTTCCGCACCCGGTCCGCGGTTTCCGTGGCGACGACTGCCCGCCCTCGCATGGAAGGAAAGCCGCACGGCACGCAAGCGACTCCTGCTGTACATGTCGTCCATCGCACTGGGGGTGGCTGCGCTGGTCGCGATCGACTCGTTCGCCGACAACCTGACGCGCTCCGTGCGCGAGCAGAGCCGCTCGCTGCTGGGTGGTGATGCTTCGCTGACGACGCGCGCCGAGATGTCACCGGCGGCGGACTCGCTGGTCGATTCGTTGCGCCGCAGCGGCATGACGATCGCGCGCGTGACGCAGTTCCCGTCCATGGCGGCGATCACCAGCAACGGCAACACGCGCCTGATCCAGGTGCGCGGCGTGTCGAACACCTATCCGCTGTACGGCGACGTGATCACGGAACCGGCCACCGCGTTCGCACGGATCCGCCGTGAGCATGCCGTGGTCGTGGATCCGGGCCTGCTGATCTCGCTCAACACCCAGGTCGGCGACTCACTCTCGCTGGGCTACGCGACGTTCGTCATCGCGGGCACGCTGAAGCAGGTGCCGGGCGACGCGGGTTTCATCTCCGTCGTCGGCCCGCGCGTGTTCGTGTCGGATCAGTGGCTCGACGAAACACGCCTGCTGGCCTTCGGGTCGCGCGCGTCGTACGAGACGCTGCTCAAGATGCCGCCAGGCGTGCAAGCCACCACGTGGGCCGCCCGCAGCAAGCCGGCGCTCGAGAAGTTGAAGCTGCGCGTGCGCACCGCTGCCCAATCGGAGGCGAACGTGACGGAAGCGATCGACACACTCGGCAGCTTCCTGGGCCTCGTTGGTCTGGTTGCGCTGCTGCTGGGTGGCATTGGCGTGGCGTCGGGCGTGCACGCGTTCATCCGGCGCAAGCAGGAAACGATCGCGGTGCTGCGCTGTCTTGGCGCAACCAGCGGACAGGTGCTGGTGGTATACGGACTGCAGGCGTCACTGATGGGCCTTGCCGGCGCATCGGTGGGCGCCGTGCTTGGTGTTGCGATCCAGCTGGCGCTGCCGGGATTGGTGCGTGAACTGCTGCCGGTGGATGTGTCGGTGTCGCTGTCGCCCGTCGCCATTCTTTCGGGACTTGGTGTGGGCGTCTGGGTCGCACTGTCGTTCGCGCTGCGGCCGCTGGTTGGTGTGCGTAACGTGTCGCCGCTGCAGGTGCTTCGCACCGAGGTCGATGACAGCGCGACGCAGCCATGGTACCGGGACTGGATGAACATGTTGGTGACATTCGGCATCGTTGCCAGCGTGGTGGTGCTCGCGATTGCACGCGCGGGTGGCGTGAAGGAAGGATTCGCGATCAGCGGTGCAATTGCCGGTGTGCTGCTGCTGCTGCTGGCCAGTGCGTCGCTGCTGATGTGGGTGGCACGCAAGGCGATGCGTGCGGGCTGGCCATACGTGCTGCGGCAGGGCGTGGCGAACCTTTATCGTCCGGCCAACCAGACGCGATCGGTGGTGCTGTCACTGGGCTTCGGCGCATTCTTGGTCAGCACGCTCTACCTGCTGCAGACCACGCTGCTCACCCGCTTTTCGGTCGATGCGGCGGCGAGCGGTGGCAACGTGCTGTTCTACGACGTGCAGGATGATCAGGGCGCGTGGATGGACACCATCATTACCACGTCGGGCCACAAGCTGGTGCAGCGCGTGCCCATCGTGACGATGCGCCTGAGCGAGGTGAAGGGCGTACCCGTGAAGGTGGCACAGGTCGCGGCCGAGAAGCGGAAGAAGGCGCCGTGGCCATACACGCGCGAGTATCGCAGTACCTATCGCGACACGCTGGTGAAGAGTGAGACGCTCATCGCGGGCAAGTGGTTCGACACGGCACCAGCCGCACCCGAGGGCATGAGCCGCGTGCGCACCACCGGCTTGTCGGTATCAAGACGGAAGAAGAGGTTCCTCGCATGCCACGCAATCTCGTCCGCGCTGTGCCGCTGCAAGTACACCGAATCAAGACTGCGCCAGAATTTTTCGGCACGATCTACGTCCACCGCGTACAACGCGAGCAGGCGTCGCGCTTCAACCAGCCGATCCGCGAGCGCGTCAAACACGGAGTCCACGCCTGCCGCCGTGAATGTGCGCCGCGTCGAGCGAAACAATTGCTCCAGCAAGCGCGCCTTCCAGTTGTTCCACACTTTTGGGCTGGTGCCGCGAATGTCGGCCACGGTCAACAAATACAGCGCCAGCAAACGCTTTTCGGTGCCAACCATGTGCGCAAATTCGTTGATCACAGCGGGGTCGGCGATGTCGCGTTTTTGCGCGAAACTTGACATGCTTAAGTGATGCTCAACCAGCCACGCGACCAGATCCACTTGCTCCGGCGCAAGTTCTAGCTGTGCGCAATAGGTGCGCGCGTCGTGCATACCCAGTTGCGAATGATCGCCGCCGCGACCTTTCGCGATATCGTGAAACACGCAGGCCAGATACAGCAGTTCGCGCTCGGGGAAATCCTGCATCAGTTCGCTGCACAGCGGGTATTCGTGCGAGTGCGCCGGATCCGCAAAGCGGCGCATGTTCCTCAGCACCATCAGGATGTGCTGATCAACCGTATATACATGAAATAAATCATGCTGCATCTGCCCGATAATGCGCTGCCACGGGGGCACCAGTTTGCCCAACACGCCCAGCTCGTTCATCGCTTTCAGCGCGTGATACACGCCGTGGCCACTACGCAAAAAATCAAGGCACAGCGCGCGACAGGCATCGGTGTCAAATGCGTCTTCTGGCAGCGATTGCGCAGCGCGCAAAATCGCTCTCCGCAGCTCCGGCGTGAAGCTCGAATAGGCGCGATCCTGATACTGCAAACGGAACGCCTGCAAAATTTCCAGTGACGACAAGTTCGAGCCGCGCGTGGTGACATCGAGCTTGCCATCGCAGCCGGCAAACGGCGTGTCCACGATGGGCACTTTCGGCGCGTTGCGGTTGCTGGTCAGCGCGTCGATCAGAATGTCATTGAATAAGCGCAGCTGCCGCGCCGATTGGTAATAGCGTTTCATCAACACTTCAGACGCGCGCAGCCCGCCCGAAGCGGTGAAACCGAGGCTCTCGGCCATCGCGTTTTGCAATTCGAACACGAGCCGATCTTCGCGCCGACGCGCTAGCAAGTGCAACCGCGCGCGCAAAAATTTCACCTGTGCATAGGCGTTGGTCAGCGCGATGCACTCCGGGCGATTCAGGAAGCCGTGAGCCACCAGCGCATCGAGCGTCGACGCGCCGTTAACCGCGCGCGACAACCACAGCACCATCTGCACGTCGCGCAGCCCGCCAGGGCTTTCCTTGACGTTGGGCTCTAGGTTGTACGCCGTGTCCTCGAAGCGCGCATAACGCTGCTGCTGCTCAAAGCGCTTGGCCTTAACGAAGTGCTCAACGTCAAACGATTGTTGCCAGCGCTGATCGAGCGCATGCGGATTGCCGCTTGCGCCGACGATGACACGACGCTCCAACAGCGAGGTCGCCACCGTCACATCAGCCTGCGCCTCGCTAATGCATTCTTCAACGCTCCGTACGCTGTGACCGACGTCAAACCCGAGGTCCCACGCCTCGCTCAAAAAGCGCTCTATTCCGGCAATGGAGGCAACGTCCGCGCCGTTGTGCAGCAGCAAAATGTCCACATCGGAATGCGGAAACAACTCGAAGCGCGCGTAGCCACCGACCGCCAGCAACGTCAGTGACGATTGATGCAGATGGTGTTTGTGCCACTGCTGAATCAGCACGTCGTCCACGGCCAGCGCATGCGCCTTGAGCGCGGCGTCGATCTGATCGATGGATTGCAGCGCATCAAAAATTAGCGCGCGGTGCGCCTGATATGTCTGACGCAGTGCAGCTAGTGTCGCGAATCGCAAATTTCGATACATCAAAGCACCGCCTTTCCGCGCCATGCGTCGTTGCAAATGCTCACAATAGCGAGCTATTGTTGTGCTTTGCGCCTAGCCTGACACGAAAATTCGGCACTTTTCTTGTACCGAAATTTACGACTCGCGACACCAGTGCGGCAGGCATGTAGGAGGGGTTAGGCGGGTGGCGGTGGCGTACCGGCCGACACCGTGGTCACCTCGTAGCCGGTATCGGTCACCAAAATCGTGTGCTCCCACTGCGCCGACAAACTGTGATCGGCCGTGACCGCTGTCCAACCGTCGGCCAGCGTGCGAATCCCGGGTCGACCGGCGTTGATCATCGGCTCGATGGTGAACATCATCCCCGGCAGCAAGCGCATGCCAGTGCCCGGTTTGCCGTAATGCAATACCTGCGGTTCTTCGTGGTATTTTTTGCCGATGCCGTGGCCGCAAAATTCGCGCACCACCGAGAAGCCCATTGGTTCAACGTAGCTTTGAATCGCATGGCCCACATCGCCCAATGTCGCGCCCGGCTTGACCACGCGAATGCCGCGCCACATCGCCTCGTACGTGGCCTCGGTCAAGCGCTTGCCTGCGATGCTCGGTTTGCCGACGTAGAACATGCGGCTGGTGTCGCCGAAGTAGCCGTTAACGATCATGGCCACGTCAATGTTGACAATGTCACCGTCCTTCAGTTTTTTGTCGCCCGGAATGCCGTGGCACACGACGTGATTCACCGAGGTGCAAATCGATTTTGGAAACGGCGTGTGACCGGGCGGCGTGTAATTCACGTTCGCCGCAATGCCTTTTTGGGTGTCGACCATGAACGAATGGCACAGCGCGTCCAGCTCGTTGGTCGTCGCGCCAATTTTGACGTAGGGCGTGATGAAGTCGAGGATTTCCGCCGTTTGCCGACCGGCCTCGCGCATGCCCGCAACGTCTTCCGGCGTTTTGATGCTGACTGACATCAGTCGTTCCGCAGCAAGTCGTTGATGCTGGTTTTGGAGCGGGTTTGCGCGTCAACTTGCTTGACGATGACCGCACAGTACAGGCTGTATTTACCATCGGCAGACGGTAAATTTCCCGCGACAACAACCGAGCCGGACGGCACGCGACCATAGCTCACCTCGCCGGTAGCGCGGTTGTAAATTTTGGTGCTTTTTCCGATGTACACACCCATGCCAAGCACCGAGTTTTCCTCCACGATACAGCCTTCAACCACCTCCGAGCGCGCGCCGATGAAGCAGTTGTCTTCGATGATGGTCGGGTTGGCCTGCAACGGCTCCAGCACGCCGCCAATGCCGACGCCGCCCGACAAATGCACGTTCTTGCCGATCTGTGCGCATGAGCCCACCGTCGCCCACGTATCCACCATCGTGCCCTCATCTACATACGCGCCGATGTTCACGAACGAGGGCATCAGCACCACGTTTTTTCCGATGTAGCTGCCGCGCCGAGCCACGGCGGGCGGCACCACGCGCACGCCAGTCATCGCGATTTGCTCGGCTGTCATGTGCGCAAATTTGGTTTGCACTTTGTCGTAGAAGGCAAGGTCGCCCGCTTTGACCACTGCGTTGTCCTGCAACCGAAACGAGAGCAGCACGGCTTTTTTCAACCACTGGTGCGTCACCCATTCGCCCTCGATTTTCTCAGCAACACGCTTGCGACCTTTGTTCAGATCGCTGACGACCGATTCAACCGCGTCAACGACTTCTTTCGGAGCGGCGGCTGGAGAGATCGTCGCGCGGTTTTCCCAGGCGGCGTCAATGATGTTTTGTAGGGCTGCGGACATATTTTTTCTTCTACTTGATTAAGCTGCGACGCTCATGCGTTCAGCGCTGTGACTTAAAAACTGGCATAGGCGCATGACCGCCTCGTAGCATTCATCAAACTCGGACACGAGTGCGATGCGGATATAGCCGCAGCCCGGATTTTTTCCGTTGGCTGCGACGCGCGAAAGATAGGAGCCGGGAACGACCGTGACACCAGTCGCTGCGAACAAGTCGCGCGTGAACGATTCGTCGTCACCATTGAACGCAGTCGGAATCGGCACCCACCAATAAAACGCGGCTTCCGGCAGGGTCACAGGCAAATATTTCGCGAGCAATGGAGACAACTCGCGAAACTTTTTGGCGTACTCCGCACGGTTGGCGATCACATGTGCCTCGTCGTTCCAGGCCAGAATGCTGGCGGCGGCCACGATGCCCGACATCGCGGAGCCGTTGAACGAGCGCAGGTGCAAAAACTTGGCGATCAGCTCAGCGTCACCGGCGACAAATCCTGAGCGTAAGCCCGGTGCGTTCGAGCGCTTGGACAAACTGCCCATCGCCACCAGTCGCTTGAAATCGGTGCGCCCGAGTTCAGCTGCAACTTGCAACGCGCCGTGCGTTGGCTTGGCTTCGTCAAAATAAATTTCGCTGTAGCACTCATCGGCCAGCAGAACGAACCCGTAACGATCACTCTGCGCAAATAACCATTGCCAGCGGGCTCGTGTGGTGATAGCTCCTGTGGGATTGTCTGGCGAACACACCAGCACCAGTTGCACATCGCGCCACACCGCATCGGGGATGTCGTCCCATGCGTACTCACCTTTGGCGGCGTCGAAATTAACGTAATAAGGCCGCGCGCCGCACAGCAGCGCAGCACCTTCGTACACCATATAAAACGGGTTTGGCACCAGCACCGTTGGATTTTTAGCGCGCGGATCGATCACCGTTTGCGTGAACGAATACAACGCTTCTTTGGTGCCAACGACGGGCAACAGCTGCGTTTCGGCATCAAGCGCGGGCAGTAAGAAACGCTTCTTGACCCAATCGACAATGGTTTGCCGCAGCAGCGGCGAGCCTTTGGTGGGCGGATACTGCGCAAGGCTATCGGTGTTTTTTCCGATGGCGTCACGGATAAACTGCGGGGTTGGATGCTTGGGCTCGCCAATCGAGAGATTGATTGGCTTCAGCCCCGCAGGCGTTGCGACACCTTGCAGCAAACGCGCAAGACGCGTGAAGGTGAATTCGTTGAGTTCGGCGAGATAGGGATTCAAGGCAAAATCGTTGTTCTGACCCGGAAAAACTCCAGAGAAGCAACGAATAGTGAAGCACACGGCAACCCATAATTATAGGCTGGAGCAGGTGGCAACGGCGCTGGGCACGGTGACCGCTGCAGCGTTGTTTGGCTGGGCGATTGCACTGGCGATGGGCCTATGGGGCGATGCGAAAATGGCTAAGCTGCCACCGTGGAGGCCGTTTGTGTTGCAGGAGCCGTCGCTGGGTGGGGCGGTGGCGGCAATTCCGGTGCCAGTGGGCACGGCGCGATTGGTGGGCGTGGCTGGCAACCGCGCGTATTTCATGACCGGCAACGGCGCGGCGCAGCGATCACTTTCGCTGGGAGCGGGCGATGCGTTGCCGTCTGGCGGGAAGATTGTTCGCGTTGAACGCGACGCAATCGTGGTTGCGGTGGCCGGACAGGAGTCGCGAGTGCCCGTATTTGGTGTGCGCGCTGAGCCGGTGAAGAAAGTCGCGATGACAGTTGCGGGAAGCACGGCAGCGCCGAACTGTCGCTTGACCGGCGCAGACCGTAGCGCAGCGATTTTTATCGAACCGAACATGGTTAAAGCCCTGACCGCCGAGCGTGCAACGTTTGCACGCATGTTCGATCCACAACCGGGCGCGGGCGGTGTTCGCGCAAAAGGCACTGGCGGCACGACCGCGATGTTCGCAATCCTCGATGGCGACCTGTTGTTGCGAGCCGACGGCGCACCCATCAAGTCATCCGACGCGATTATCAGCGACGTACTGGCGCGCGTTGAGCGCGGCAATTCAGTGGTGGTGGAAGGCGAGCGGAACGGTGCGTCGCGACGCTGGGTGTATGCGCCTGCGGGGTGTGCGGTTCAGCGGGATGACAGCAAACCCGGCGCAATCCGATAACGGCGACATGGCACTTTTCGACAATGTGAGCGCCTAGGACAGCAAATTGATTGCGCTGAGAGACATGTGAAACATATGCGCACATTGCGAGACTTGGCCTGCGCGATGGCGCTGTCGTTCGCTCCATTCTCGTCGACCCCCGCTATGGCGCAACGCGCCATTCTGATTGGTGTCAGCCTGTTTGACCAATTACCTAGCCGTGCGCTTGAGGGACCACCGAACGATGTGACGTTAATGAACGATACGCTCCTCGCGCTGGGTGTGCGGCAACAAAACATCGTCAAGCTCGTTGACTCAGCGAGACCCGACCTTCTGCCGCGTCGCGCCAGTATCCTGCTCGTGCTGGGGGAAGAGGCGCGTCGTGCTAAGCGCGGTGAAACCGTCGTCGTGTATTTCTCTGGTCACGGCGCGCAGGTGCCGCAGGCGATACCCGTTCAAAGGGTGGATGGGTTGAGCCCGATGGTCTCGACGAAGCTTTCCTGACGCGTGACACGACACTGTGGAACGCACAGCAACGGCGTGTCGAAGGCGCGATTCTGGATGACGAAATCAGCTTAGCCTCGTCCGCTTTCACGAAACGCGGTGTCCGAGTATGGGCAATTTTTGATACTTGCCATGCCGGTGATATGGCGCGCGGTTCGACGATATCCTCTCCAAATGCGGTTGTGTGGCGAGGCGTCAATGCTGCGGTCTTGGGCGTCGCGCCGATCTCGGTGCCGCTACACGGCGAGCGCGGGAAGCGTATGCCTCACCAGCGCAACATGAACGCCAGCGTGAGCCCCGCTGTAAGAGCGCACAATAAATCTCACCATTCATTGCTTACTGTCTTTTATGCGTCGCAACCGGATAAATCATCACCGGAAGAATGGTTTCATTACCGGCGCGATCCAACTACTCACGCCGCATTGGCTCAACCGCGCAGGTTTGGCCTGTTTACGTGGCAGTTAGTTAATGTGTTGCGGAACCAATCGCTCAGTACGCACGCCGACATAGCTCATGCTGTGGGCGAAAAGTACACGATGCGCGTCGCGCCAACGCCAAGCTTTGAAGGTAATGTAGCGCAGCAAATATTTAGCGCAAACGTCGGCACGCTCAACCACCAAACAAAACAAATGCGCCCCAGTAGCGTGGGTCGCGTAGCTTCGCGTTCCGATGATTGATGAATTCACGTTTGGTCTTCGCCAGCGCGACTAAAGTGAACTCCACTATCAAGACAACTTTGAAGTTAATTTAAGTTGTGCATTGAGCGTGACGTGC
>ENA-OFCE01001541-OFCE01001541.1-metagenomes-genome-assembly--contig:-NODE-1541-length-11491-cov-2.367698_pt1 | contig 11491 bp, 4 predicted proteins | sample MGYA00153388_OFCE01 | MGnify analysis MGYA00153388
TCCTGCATCCGCAGCGCTTGCTGCAATGATGTGGCGGAGGGTGTGAGAAATTGATAATCACAAAAATCGAAGTCAATTGCCGCGCAAATATCGGCAGCAAACAAAGGAGGCGATTCGCTGATCTCGATAACCCCCAGTCGTTGATCGTCAGTCAGACGAGATTGCGCTACCGCGACCATATCGCGGAGGGTTTCGCCGATGCGTTGCCGCCCTTGTGCGCCTAATACATGCGCGATTACCGAAAGTCGCGGTACATGCTGCACTGACAACTCCGCGACCGGTTTGCTGCCAAGAGTGGTGCCGAGATGATATCCAACCCGGCCAACCTGGTGAACGATATCAAAGCAGTCTGGATAGTCCGAAACGAGGCTGTTCCAGATGGCCTCTGGCAGGGGTTGTCCGGAATCGGTCGCCAAAAACCGGTAGCCCGCATTCGCATCGACGAGAAATCCATCATCCTTGGCGGCATTAATGATGTGCCGCAGGAACGGCGCAGTATCGGGACGGCTTAAATACAGTTTTTCCAGAAACGTGTGCGATAGGTCACTGTTGTTTTCACTCAATGCGCGCAAGGCACCGATACCAAACTGGCTACAGACTTCATCCAGCAACGGATCAACTTCATCAATATAGCGCCGGTGAATTCCGGCGACCGCACAGCGCCGGATGGTTTCGTTCATCGCAAGATGCACTTCGGCAAACGTCAATGTCGCATTCGCGGCCGGAGAAAGTCGGTGAGGTGCTGCAATTGCCCGTTCTGCCAGAAATCTCACACGGTCGGCCGCGTTCTTTTGCAGGCGAATACTCCGAAAACGGACGCCTTGGAGGCAAGCGAATGGGTACCCGTTCTCGTCGAAAACAGTAAATTCGGCGACGATGGACTGACGGGTGTAACGCAGTAGCGTCGCGCGAGCGGTCGCGGGGCGAGCGACATTTCCGCTGCTACCGGCTCTAAAGGTAATACGCTCGATTCTGGTCGGCACGAAAGTGAGCCCGCTGCGCGTCGCCTCCTGTGTCGCTGGGTGCTCGCGCAACAATTGGATGATCAACTGGAATGCACAATCGAGCAGCGCGGGATGCACATGCGTTTGGGCTATTTCATCGGTAATGGTGGATGGAATTTTAAAAACGGCGATGGCGGAACGTCTATTCACCCAACCGTGGAATATTGCGCTGAATGCCGGTCCGTATCGCAGCCCTGCAGCCAATGTCAAGGCTCGCTGACTCACTGTATCGAAATCCGGCGTACGCGTCGGTAACACCAAGGGTTCGGTATCAAATACGTGCCGACTCGGCTCGCGCAATAACCTCCCGACGGCATGAATGATCCAGGTCTCTTCGCCTCCAAGATCGCGCGCGCGAACGGTGAGACCGCCATCTGCCGGATCGATTGAAACCCTGACGATTTTAGCGTGTTCATCACTTAAAATTAGAGGCGAACGAATTTCGAGTTCCTCGATCGAGGCGCTTTCGCTGCCGTAAGTTTTCAGCGCTGCCGCGATCGCCAATTCGACAAAACCCGAACCGGGAAACACGGTTGCATCGCCCACAACGTGATCCGCCAACGCCGGATACTGCTTGGTGTCGAGTACATTTTCCCAAGTGAATTCATGCTGTGCTAGTCGATATCCAAGGAGCGGATGTTCCATCCGACGTGCGAGCACACCGCCGGATTGCGATGTGACGGGATGCCAGTGTGTTTCTCTTTGCCAGGGATAATTCGGAAGAGCGACGAATCGACCGCGCCAAGGCAGCAACTGAGACCAGTTGATTGCGCAACCCGCAATGAGCGCCTGATTTGCGGCGCTCCACACTCGCTGCGGCGATCCATCGTTGCGGGCGAGAGTGGCAATGACGCGCCCTGACTGCGCGCTTTCCTTTGCGTTTTCCTTTACTGCATCGTTGAGATAACCACGCAACACCGCGTGCGGGCCGATCTCAATAAAGACATTGATACCCTTGGTTTGCAGTCCTTTGATTGCTTGGGCAAACAAAACCGGCAGGCGGATGTTGTGCCACCAGTACGCTGCGCGCAATTCGCGCCCATCCAGCAACTCGCCGGTGACTGTCGAGAAAAATGGGATTGCGGTTTCGCTCGGGCGCAGTTTGGCTAGCGCCTGCAGTACGTCGAGTTCGATCCCGTCCATGGCTGGGCTGTGAAAACCATAGTCAATATCCAGCCGCTTGAATGGGACGTTGTGTAGCCCCAGCGCGCCCTCAAACGTGGTGATTGCATCAGCGGAGCCCGCGACTGTAACGCCACGGCCACTATTGATGCCGGCAACGACCACTACGCCGCCAAGGTTCAATTCTTCAATAAGCGCGGCTGTTTTCTTTGCATCGGTGAGCACAGCACTCATTACGCCGAGGCCTTTGGTCCGGCCTTGGAGCTGGCTGCGGTGATAAATGACTTCCACTGCAGCCGCCAATGACAACGCGCCCGAGGCCCATGCTGCAGCAACTTCACCCACACTGTGTCCCGCAACGGCAGTCGGCATGATGCCGCGTTGCCTGAGCATTTGCGTAATGCCGACCTGAAGCGCAAATAGCGCTGGCTGCGCGATTTCGGTACGCTCGTAGCGATTGGCGTCAGCACCAATACCAACATCGCCCGCCAATTCCGCTTCGAGCGAGTAATCGGCAAAGCGCCTGAAAATTAAATCGACCTCACGTACCGCATTGCGAAAAACGGTGTCTTCGCCGAGCAAGGCTTTGGCCATGCCAATCCACTGCGAGCCATTTCCCGAGTAAATGAAGGCAGGGCCCAAAGCAGACTCAATCGCGACGCCCTGATCCATGCCGCCGCTCTTGTCCGTGCCGGATGCGAAGCTCTGAAGTGCCGCAATAACAGCATCGGAGGAGTGCGCAAACATGATCGCGCGGTGGTCGTGCCAGTCGCGCGCGAAGCAGGTATTGAAAGCGATGTCGTAAAGTGGCAGCTGTGGCTTGGCATTCATAAACGCCGCAAAATCCGCTGCTGCCACCTTCAGCGCCGCGTTGCTTTTTGCAGAAATGACAATCGGCACATCGTGAATATTGGTTGGACGCGGCACTTTTCCTTGCGGGCTGTCGTAACTTTCGAGGATGACGTGCGCATTTGCGCCCCCGAAACCGAACGAGTTGGTGCCAACAATCAACTTACCATTCTTCTTAAGCGGCGTGTTTTCGCGGGCAACTTCGATATTCCATTCGTCGAAGTGAATATTAGGGTTCGGATTCTTAATGCCGATGGTGGCCGGCACGACGCGATGCTGGACGCAATGCAAAGCCTTCACCAGGCCCGCAACGCCTGACGCAGCTTCAAGATGCCCCATATTACTTTTGACAGAACCGATGAGCAACGGATGACGCGCACGCCGGCGTTTGCCGATTGCCATTCCCAAGGCATGGGTTTCAATCGGATCGCCGACGGCAGTACCGGTACCGTGAGCTTCAATATAGTCAATGTCGTCCGGCTCTATATTGGCACCGGCATAAACCTCTTCGAGGAGCACGCTTTGCGCCGCTGAACTTGGTATGGTGAGTCCCGATTTCTTGCCGTCTGTGTTTACGGCAGTATTGGCGACGACGGCCAGAATGTGATTGCCGTCGGCCACTGCTGCGTCGTAATCCTTAAGAAAGAAAATTCCGCCGCCTTCGGACCGCACGTAGCCGTCACCATCCGCATCAAAAACATTGCAACGACCGCGTCTCGAAAGCATCGACGCTTTGGAGAAAGTAATAAAACCGAACGGGTGGGAGTGCAGGCTCACGCCGCCTGTAAGCGCCTGAACTGTTTCGCCGGAAAGGATGGACTGGCAGGCCTGATGAAAAGCGACGAGCGAGGAGGAGCATGCGGTATCAATCGCGAGACTTGGCCCGCGAAGATCAAACACGTATGAAAGCCGGTTGGCTGCAATACTGGCGGTGTTGCCTGTCGCAACACTTGCATCCACGGAGCCCAGATCATCGGCCAGCCGATAGGAATAATCGGCACTGGCAATACCGATATAGACACCACATCGGCTACCCTTCAGCGTGGACGGCTTTACGCCGGAATTTTCCAGCGCTTCCCATGTCATTTCGAGCAACAATCGCTGCTGCGGGTCCATCAACGCCGCTTCACGCGGCGAGATTCCGAAAAATGCTGCGTCGAATTTACTTATGTCGCCGATCGAGCCGGCCGCAAATGAATAACTGGTGCCTGGATGGCCTTTGCTCGGGTGCAAAAACGGTGCTTTTTCCCACCGGGACGCGTCGACTTCCGTGACTAAATCCCGCCCCTCCAACAGGCCGGGCCAGTAGTCCTGGCTGGTCGAGCCTGGAAACCGGAACGCACACCCAATCACCGCAACTTTTTTTGTCATAGTTTTATATACCGCCCTTGCACTTCACGTCGCTCGGCACTTTTAATTTGTCCGGTCAACGCGCTTGCGGCAAGTTTTGTAAGTCATTTGTGAGCGGACGTTTGACGCAAAACACAGTGAAAACGCCCTGCAGTGCATTTTTCACCAAGATCCGCCTCGAAAGGCAAATCTTGCTGATGCGTCAATGTCCTACACCAAGAAATCATAGCAAAAAAGGTGGCCCCGCTGGAAGTTCGAGGTCATTGCACCAACGTGACGGATTCTAGCGCATTGTGTGCTGAAAGTCCTTATCCCGAACCCACCCGCAAAGGTGGGGTTGGCGGGCAAGGCTGCAGTGGACGATGGCAAAAACGCAACATTCCGTTACACGCTGGGCCTGTGTAATAATTCTTCACTCGTCAATTCGGCAATAAACATGCAGACACGCACCTCAGCGACACTCGTTTTTACCCTATTTGGCGCCGCTTTCCTGCTTTCCGGCTGCAATTCCATTCCGACCAGTGGCTTTGGCCGCGCCGATGCGGATCCCGAGTCCACGCAGCCAAATCTAAAAGGCATCCAGATCATTGATGTAACTGACGGTGTGGCCAGGCAACTTTTTGCCCAGCGCGCAGCACGTCAATTTTCGGATGCTTTCGTTGTTTCACCTTCGCTTGGTCAAATGATCGGCAATGGTGATGGGCTGGAGGTTGCCATCTGGGAAGCGCCACCGGCGACACTTTTTTCACCAGGTAACATCGATGTACGCGGCGCGACATCTTCGACCCGCGCGACGACGCTGCCGGACCAAATGGTGAACAGCGAAGGCTTCATCAGCGTTCCATTCGCGGGCAAAATCAAGGCTGCTGGAGAATCGCTTCAGGCGGTGGAGTCTGAAATCGTGAAGCGGCTGACGGGCAAAGCCAATCAGCCGGAAGTATTTGTGCGGCTGACCAAAAATGTATCCTCCAACGTCACGGTAGTCGGGGAGGTTACCAATAGTATCCGCATGCCGCTGACGCCTGGCGGCGAAAGACTGCTTGATGCGCTTGCCGCAGCAGGCGGCGTACGCCAATCCGTTAACAAAATGACAATCCAGCTTACGCGTGGCGACAGCGTATTTGCGATGCCGCTGGACACTGTAATCCGTGACCCCAAACAGAACATAACCTTGGCCCGTGGCGACGTTGTCACTGCCATGTTCCAGCCGCTTAGTTTCACGGCACTGGGGGCTACCGGCAAGAACGAAGAGATCAACTTTGAAGCACAGGGAATTTCATTGGCCCAAGCTCTCGCACGCACCGGCGGCTTGAGAGATGAGCGCTCAGATCCGCGAGGGGTATTCATTTTCCGCTTTGAGCCCGCCAACGCCCTGGCATGGCCAAAACAGCCAGTGATGACCACGGCCGACGGAAAGGTCGCCGTAATTTATCGCATTGACCTGCGCGATCCCGCGAGTTTCTTTGTTGCACAATCCTTTCAGATGAACAACAAGGATCTGCTTTACGTCTCGAACGCACCGGTTGCAGAACTGCAGAAGTTCCTGAATGTGGTGTTCTCGGTCACGTATCCGATATTGAATGCTGCACAGTCTTTCAAATAATGTGGATTGCCAAATGGCGGGGATTTCATGTGGAAATGGCCTGCAAGCCTCGCCCGTGCTAGAGTTTGTGCAATCAACAGCTGTACTGGCCCATAACGTTTTGGCGTCGCGTGTAAACGCTTTTCCATCTCCCCAGACCAAAGTTGCTTGGACACCATTTTTTCCACAGCCTGCGAGCTAGGGCTTCAAACGGGCACTATCCAACAGCGCGGTAAACCCACTTTTTTCGCAAAAGTGATAGTCGTTGAATCCTGTTCTGCGCCGCTCATCGGTACGGGAAACTGGTAGCATTGTCGGCTTCCGTAAGCAGCAAAAAACCGAGCAAACTCTCATACACATTGAACCCCTGATAAAGGCCTTCAACATCCTCTGCATGAACGGTAACCCGTTGATTTTATTTGTGGAGTGCTTGTTGAGCCATTAATAAATTGACCTCTTCAGAGGCTTCACAGCATAGGTGTCACCGAAACAATGAGTCAAAAAATAGGATTGGTATACCTAAACAGAAATGCTGAAGGAGGCGAGCCGGTAGCGCGATTTGTAGAGTCATACAAGAAGTTTTCTTCCGGCATCGCGCACGAATTCATCACCATATACAAGGGATTTTCGGACGAAGAACTATCCTCCGCCGAATCCTTGATGGATGGCGTAGCACACGCGCATCGCGCGATACGCGTCGATGACGCAATGACCGACATTGATTCATACCTCATTGCGGCCAAAGCACACGCTGATATTGATGCCTTTTGTTTCCTGAATACCTTCAGCGAAATCAATTGCAATGACTGGTTATTGCACCTTTCGAATGCGCTGCAGAAGAAAAATGTGGGCATTGTTGGCGCGTCGGCTTCATATGAATCGCTGCTGAATTCCTCAAAATTAATTGACAAAGTTCTTTGGTTTTGTGATCGCGGTCGCCTGCCTTACGACCAGAGCTTCCATTCGCAGTACATGGTCTATATAGATGCGGAAAAGCCTCGTTGGGTAAGTGAGGCGCGACCAGACGTAAAACGGCCCACAACCGATGAACTAACAAAACAGCCACCTGATCTGTCTTTTCTGGAAGCTTTCGACGCCGAATTCGAGGACTATTGGGACACAATCACCGCAATAGGATCGGGCAATCGGGCGTACTGCCAGAATGTGCCGGCGTTTCCCAATCCGCATATCCGCAGTAATGCATTCATGATCAGGAGGGTGCATCTTCTGCCGTTCTGCCACCGCCGAAGTCTCATGACGAAGATAGAATCTTACCTGTTCGAAAGTGGTTGGCATGGATTGACGCGCACAATATTGAGTCAGGGGCTCAAAGCTTTGGTGGTAAACGCGGACGGTAAATCGTTTGAGCCGAAGGATTGGCCGGGAAGTCGAACATTTCGTACGGGCGGTCAGCAAAGGCTGATGGTTCACGACAATCAGACGCTGAAATTTGACACTTCTGGCGATTTGCAACGGACGTTCATGGCCCATATGTCCTGGGGGGACAAGTCAACCTACCCGGCACCGCCGGTGTCGACTTTAGGGGTGCCGTTTCTGGCGACCAATCTGGCAAAGTTGGATGAGTCTGCCGCAGAGCGGCGACTCGCCGGGGACGATCGCGGCGATCAATCCGGGGCAGATGAGCAGCGGAAATTAATTCGCCCGTGGCTACATGAAAAAATCGCCACTACCAACATCGTGGCATCGGTTTGTTTCTTACCAGGAACCAGATGCGCTCAGCGTTTCAAGTTGCCAAAGTCAAACGTGCGTGCGATTTCGCTGCAAATGGTGACGTGGGGTCAAACGCCAACAGCGTGCTTGATCAATTGGAAATTAATCTCTTTGTCGGGTGCTACGCAGGGCGTCGTCTCCCAAGGATATCTTCGGGCCGAAGAACTCTATGATTGGATAATCATTGGTTTTTTGCTTCCTGAGCCGCAGAGCGGCAGTGTTAGGGTTGAGCAACAAAGCGAGTCACTAAATGAATTCGAGCTTGTTTTTGAAGTCCCCGTTGATGCGATCATTGATATTCCGGCGGGTCTGCCACTATTCCGGGCGCACGATACCTACGACAACGCTTTTATCGTGCCTACTGGCGGTACTCATGCGGATGAGGGCGTGTTGGGCCTGACAGTTCGGTTTAATGAAATCACATCTCAAGTAGACGCAAAGACAGCTTTTTCGCTGCCGGCTATGACGGAAAGTCCAAATTCCGGCCCAATGCGTGTTCGTCACTTGTACGCACAGTTGCTCGGGAGAGCGTCGGATTCCGAGGGAGCGCAGTTCTACGGAGAATGGTGCAATTCCACGGCCGGTTACCTGCGTGCATGGAAAGCGATTGGACTATCAACTGAGAGCAAAAACAAGCCTGCTTTCGCGGGTCGAATGCTCAATACGCTGGTGTTTACACTGTTTTCCGATACGACCACCGTTACCCGACAACAAAAGCAGGCACAAGCTTATCTACCCGAACACATCAATGAGGGGTTCTCGGGCATTTTTGCGCCCGAACGCGACGTTGTGGGCGCAGGGGTATGGGTTGGAGCCAGAGTTACATTGCCAATGATCGCGCGGCCAGGCGAAATCATCGAGCTCCGGGGAAGTTATTTCCCGGAGCTGATGGCAAAGCAGGCAGGAAGTGGCGATAGCAAACTAGATTTTTTCGTTGACGGTGAACTCCTTCACTCTGTCACTCTCGTTAAGCATGGCGATTTTGATGTCACTTTTTTAGGGCCTGCGTTTTGTTGCAGCGAACGCGCCAGTCTGGTCATCCAATGCAATAAGTCGTTTGTGCCCAATCTTATTGATTCGAGCACGGACACCCGCAAACTATCATGGCGCATGAAGTCGCTGACAGTTGGTGGCAACGCTTTGGTTTACTGCCTGCACCCCGATTTACTCTTTCCCGACGGCGAAAGCACAGCGGTACTCGACGAAGCGGTCGCGCGTGAGGCGGCACTTAATTTACCGTACGCAGGATTCTTCCAACCTGAGTCGGATCTCGCTAATTGCGGCGTGTGGGTGTCGAGTAAATTGGTGCTGCCGGTGCAAGCAATGTGCGGAAAAACACTCACGCTGCATGGGACGTACTTCCCAGAGTTGATTGAAAAGCAGACGGGCAGCCGGCAGAGCGTCCTGAAATTTTCTGTTGATGGTGAGGAGCTTCACTCACATGTACTTTCCGGAGATGGTGATTTCAGTGTTGAATTTCCTGTGTCGAAACCGGGCACAGCGGAAGAGGCAAATCTTGCCATTGAGTGCGACAACGTTTTCGTGCCCAGCCGTCTTGGTGTCAGCATTGATAGCAGACGGCTCGCGTGGCGGATGAAAAGGTTGTCTGCAAACGGCATTAGCATTTTTGACTGCGCCGCAAAAATACCCGACGCACTCTCAAAAATTTGGCAGTTGGACGCGCCGTTGCGGGGTACTGAGGTTGAGCCGGCTGCGAACGTGCAAAGCCAAACATCGGAAGACACCGCCGCTGACATCACCGGTGCGGATGTAAAGAGTTTTTACATCAGTCCGCCCCTGAACTTTGTCGTTTGGCCGCAACTTCTGATTCGACCGCACATAAACGTACTGCTGCCCAGTCTGCGTCTCAGGCACATGTCTGGCGGTCCCAACACCGCGCTCCTGCTTGCAGCGCAATTAGCGGACGTCGGCGAGTGGGTGCGCATCATCGCGACCGACGCCTCAATGGAAGGTGAGCATGTTGAGCTTTATCCACACATGGATGCGTTGTTTCAGCGTCCAGTGAATCGCGAGCGCATCGCGCTGGTGGATGGATTCGACCGCACCTTTCCGATCCAGATCGGGGCAAACGATATATTCCTCGCCACCGCGTGGTGGACAGCGCAGATGGTAAAAAGCGCAATTGCGCAAACCAATTACGACAAGTTTATTTATCTGATTCAGGACTTCGAGCCCATTCTCCACGAGGGTTCCACACTCCAGGCGCGGGCACTTGAAACGTATGGGTTGCCACACATTCCCGTCATCAACACACGTTTGTTGCTTGATCACCTCGTCAAAGAGAGTTGTGGCTGCTACAAGGATTCGTCTTTCGTTTCGGAAGCCACTTACTTTGAACCTGCGATTGACCGCACACATTATTTCCCGGCGATTAAACAAGTAGATGTAGCGGCGAAAAAGCGCCACGTATTGTTGTTTTACGCGCGGCCGACGATGGCGCGTCGAAACCTGTACGAAATTGGACTCGTGGCCTTGCGTCAGGCTGTGGCATCTGGCGTTATTGACAAAGATAGTTGGGAAGTATGGGCGATGGGAGAGAAGCTAGAACCCGTTTCGCTAGGCAATGGTGTTTTTCTGAATCCTTTGCCGTGGATGAGTTTTGATGCCTATGCAGAACGTGTTCGCACTGCGGATTTATTGCTTTCATTGATGCTCTCGCCCCATCCGAGCTATCCACCGCTCGAAATGGCTGCCTCCGGTAAGTTTGTTGTCACTAATAGTTTTTCGGTCAAAACCGCTGAACGCATGCAGGCGCTTTCACCAAACATCATCGTCGCCGCGCCAACTCCCGACAGTGTTGCGGCTGGTCTGGAAAATGTCGTCGGCCGCATCAATGCCGGGCTGCCCAGCGCCGATCCCACGGGGACGATCGATCTCCCATCGACTTGGGATGAAAGCCTAGGTGCGATCATTCCGCGTTTGCAGGAACGCATCGCAATTCTCAGGAAAACACCTGCTGCACAAGCCAAGGTAATAAGCGACGGGTATCCCGCACGTCCACTTTCGGACTACGAATTTTTCCGTAAAAGCCGATTAGCAGAACGCAGGATGGACGGCCGCTATGTTCAGGAAAACGGACTCCTCAGTTTCGTCACTTCCGCGTATGACACCGATGAAATTTTTCTGGAGGAATTAGCTGTCAGCGTCTTCCAGCAGGATGGCGGAACCGATTTCGAGTGGTTCATTCTCGATAACGGCTCTGAGAAAGAAAGTACACGTGCGGCGTTGCGGACGATCGCAAACCATCCATGCGTGCGCATGGAAAGAGTCGAAAAGAATCTTGGCATCATCGGCGGGATGCGTTTTTGTCTTGATCGCGCAACTGGCCGCTACATCATGCCGCTTGATTCTGACGACATCATCGAGCCCGATTGCGTCCATGTCATGACCCGGGCCATTCAGCGTAGCGGCTACCCGGCGGCGCTGTTTACAGATGAAGACAAGCTGTCCGATGACAGGTTTAGCAATCCCTATTTCAAACCCGAGTGGGATCCCGTCCTTTTCGTGCATTCCTGCTACATCGCACATCTTTGCGCCATTGACCGTGTCAGGGCGCTGGAACTCGGCATTTACACAAACCGCGGCGCGGAAGGCTGCCATGACTGGGACAGCTTTATCCGACTCATGAATGCCGGGCACTTACCCGTACACATACCCGAAGTGCTTTACAGCTGGCGCATGCACCGCCAATCAACGTCCGGCAACATTTCTTCCAAGTCGTATATTGCCGATTCGCACCGCGCAACGTTACGGCAGTTTCTCGATCATGCCGACGCGCCGCATGTCGAGTTTGCCGGCCAAAGGAGAGCGAGGATCATCGTTGAGTGAAGAT
>ENA-OFCE01001542-OFCE01001542.1-metagenomes-genome-assembly--contig:-NODE-1542-length-11489-cov-4.376071_pt1 | contig 11489 bp, 8 predicted proteins | sample MGYA00153388_OFCE01 | MGnify analysis MGYA00153388
GCACGCCGGCAATCTCATTCACGCCGACCAGGCCCGCGAGAGCACCCGACGCGGCCATCGACAGCACGATCAGCTGCTGCGGCCGGATGCCGGCATACAGCGACGCGTCGGGCGCGAAGCCCACCGCCCGCAGCGCGTAGCCGGGGCGGCTTTTCCACAACGCCAGCCACGTCAGCAGCGCCGCAATGCCGGCCAGCAGAACCGTCAGGTTGAGCGGTGTGCGCGGCCAGTCGATGCCCAGCCATGCCAGCGCTTCATGCACCCCCGGCATGTGGGCGCTGGGTGCGAAGGCGCGGCATGTGGTGGTGGCGCATGCCGGCCACGGTGTGCTGGGCATCGGCTGCATGCGCGACGTGCTTTACCGCTTTATCGACGCGGCCGACGCTGCGGCAGCACTGGCGGTCGACACCGGCTGCGCCGCGTCGATCCCGCGCCCGCCGGTGTTCGAGCCGGTCGGCAGCGTGGCGGCATCGCCATGATCGAGGTCGAGCACGTTGCCAAGCAGTTCGAGGCGCCCGGCCAGCGTGCCTGGTCGGGCCTGCGGCGCGGCCCGGCGCGGCCGGTGCAGGCAGTGGTCGACGTCAGCTTTCACGCGCCGGACGGCCGCATCACCGGCCTGCTCGGCCCGAACGGCGCCGGCAAGACCACGACGTTGCGCATGCTCGCCGCGCTGATCACGCCCGACGCCGGACGCTTGAGCGTGGACGGCATCGACGTCGTCGAGCGCCCCCGCGCCGCGCTCGCGCGGATGGGTGTGCTGTCGGACGCGCGCGGCCTGTACCCGAGATTGAGCGCGCGCGAAAACATCGTTTATTACGGCGCGCTGCAGGGCATGGTGCGCGAGGCCGCGCAGCACCGCGCCGAACAGCTGGCGCAGATGCTCGACATGCGCGAGCTGCTGGAGCGTCGCACCGACGGCTTCAGCCAGGGCGAGCGCATGAAGACGGCGCTGGCGCGGGCACTGGTGCATGACCCGGCCAACATCATCCTGGACGAGCCGACCAACGGCCTCGACGTGCTCGCCACGCGGGCCCTGCGCGACAGCCTGCGCTGGCTGGCCACACCGGCCGGCGGATCGAAGTGCATCGTCTTTTCGACACACATCATGCCGGAGGTGGAGCGCCTGTGCGACCACGTCTGCATCGTCTCGCAAGGGCGCAGCGTGGCCAGTGGCACGGTCGCCGAACTGCTCTCGCAGAGCGGCTGCAGCGACTTCGAAGAAGCCTTCGTCGCGCTGGCGTACGGTGCAGCGAAGGCCGCGCCGTGACGCTGTTGCGCGCCGTGCTGACGGTCTACGTCAAGGAAATGATCGACGCGCTGCGAGACCGCCGAACGCTGATGACGGTGCTGGTGTCGTCGGTGCTGCTCGGGCCGCTGGTGCTGCTGGCGCTGTCTGCAGTGGTGGCCTCGCTCGAGGCGCGTGCCGAGCAGCGCGAGGTCTATGTGGCGGGCATCGACAACGCGCCGTCGCTGCGCAACTACTTCGAGCGCCAGACCTACACCGTCAAGGCGGCGCCGGCCGACTACGAAGCCAGGCTGCGGCAGGCCACGTTCACCGATCCGGTGGTCGTGGTGTTGCCCGATTTCGAGGCCGCGCTGCGGCGTGGCGACGTGCCGCTGATCGAAGTGGTGTCGGACAGCGCCAACCAACGCTCGGCCAGCAGTGCCGCGCGCATCGCCCGCCTGCTGGCTGGTTACAGCCGCGAGCGCGCCACGCTGCAACTGGCGCTGCGCGGCGTCTCGATCGATCTGCTCGAGCCGCTGCAGGTGGAAGACCGCGACCTGGCCAGCACGCAGACGCGTGCCACCCAGATCACCGGCATGCTGCCGTTCTTCGTGATGATGGCGATGCTGTATGGCGCGCTCAACGCCGCGCTCGACACCACCGCCGGCGAACGCGAACGCGGCTCGCTCGAGCCGCTGCTGATGAACCCGACCGAGCGCTGGACCCTGGTGCTGGGCAAGTGGGGCGCGGTCGCCAGCGTGGCGATGCTGATCGCGGTGCTCAGCGTGTTCAGCTTCCTGCCCGGTCAGTGGCTGCTGCGCAGCGACACGCTGGCGGCGATGTTCCAGTACGGCGGGCGCGAGGCCGCGCTGTTCTTGCTGCTGCTGCTGCCGCTGGCCGCGGCGCTGTCGGCGCTGCTGATGGCGGTGGCGATCCGCTGCCGCACGCTGAAAGAAGCGCAGGCGGCGTCGACCGTGCTGGTCATGGTGGTGTCGCTGCTGCCGCTGGTCAGCGTGTTCAACCTCGGCGGCGAGGAGCCCTGGTACCTGTGGGTGCCGGTGCTGGCTCAGAACACGTTGATGACGCGCGTGCTCAAGGGCGACGACCTGAGTGCGGCGGCGCTGCTGCTGCCGCTGGCGCTGTGCCTGTTGATCACCGGGCTGGCGGTGGCCGACGTGGCGCGCCACCTGCGCAGCGCGGCAGTGCGCTGACCCGCGGTCAGCGCGCACCCGGGCGGCGGGAAACTCTCCGCGGCAGGGCGTCCGGATGGCGCAGCTGCGCAACCGCCTGCGGGTCGGCCTGTGACCGCGCGCTCGTGCGTCGCCCGGCGAGCCAGCGCGGCAGCGCCACGCCGAGCACGAATCCCAGTGCGACGCCAGCCAGGCCTGCGACGCCGGCGCCTACGCCCCCGCCAACCGTGCCAGCCGTGCCAGCCGTGCCCGCCACGCCCGCCACGCCCGCCACGCTCAAGCCGGCAGCCCCGCCCGACGCGGTCGGCGGCTCCGCCGCGGGTGCTGGCGCAAGTCTGGTGGCGCCGGCGAGTGGCCTTGCTGGACCGCCCGCTTGCACGGCGCCGCCGGCCTGCGTTTCGTGGCGGTCGGGCGCCTGCCCCGTGGTTCGGTGCGGCACGGCCTCGGGCGGCGAAGGCTGCGTCTGCCCCGGCTGCTCCAGGCCGCGTTTGGACCCGAAGGTGCGCGCATAGACCCAGGTGAATTCGGCCCCCATCAGGAAGATCTGCGCCGAGTAGTAGACCCACACCAGCACCACCACCAGCGATCCCGCGGCGCCGAAGCCCGAGGCCACGCCGCTGCGGCCGATGTACACGCTGATCAGCCACTTGCCGACCGAAAACAGCGCAGCGGTGACGACTGCACCGAGCCAGACGTCTTGCCAGCGCACCTGCACCCGCGGCATCAGCTTGTAGATCATCGCGAACACACCGGTCGTCAGCACGAAGCCGATCACCAGATTGACGATCTGCAGCACCGGCTCCCAGCCGCCGAACAGGCCGCCCCACCATTTGCCCAACGCCGACACGACCGCACCGAAAACGAGCGACACCATCAACAGGAAGGCAAGCCCCAAGATCAGCCCGAACGACAGCAGCCGGGTTCGGATCACCGCCCACATCCCGCTCGCGCCGGGACGCGAGGGCGCCCGCCAGATGCGGTCCAGCGCGTCTTGCAGCTCGGCAAACACGGTGGTCGCGCCCACCAGCACGAGCACCAGCCCGATCAGCGTGCCGAGCACGCCCTGGGACGGCTCGCTGACGCTGACCAGAATGCTTTGGATCGACTGCGCCGCCTCGTCGCCGAGCAGGCCGCGCAACTCGCCGAAGATCTGGCCACGCGCCGCGTCCACGCCGAACACCAGGCCGGCGACCGAGATGACGATCAGCAGCAGCGGCGCCATCGAGAACACGGTGTAGTAAGACAACGCAGCGCCCATGCTCGGCGCGTAGTCGTCCAGCCATGCGCGGCCAGCGGACTGGATCAACTTCCACCACTGAGTCGGTTCAGGAGTGGGTGGTATCGACGGATGGTCATGCAGGCGCATAGCCGCCAACGATCGCGTGGGGGCGACGGCTGCTCCATCGGCGCGCCGCGCGTTCGTACCAACCTTCTGGCGCCGAAGCGGTGTGGGACGGGTCCTACCCGACGTGGCGATCGAGGGATAGACAGAGCGCCGCGCTGACAAGCATCCCCAAAAGCGGCACGACTGCACGCTTCAACGTGCCCGCGGTCTCTGGGTCTGCCCACGCCTGCATGGACAATCGGTGCTGAAGAGGGCGTCTACTTGCCGCGAGTTCGGCTTGCAGCCCCGTTTCAGGCCGATCGATTCTGTCAACTGGCCTGACCGGGCTTCGTCCTGCGGCACCTTGCGATTTCTGCCGATCGGTGGTGCCGCGATGGATGCGGTCGGCGGAATCGGGCACGGCATCGTTAAGGTGACGTCGAGTCGGGTTCTTTTGAAGGCGCCACTCGGCACGAGATTGCAACGTCAACCAACTGAATCGAGGAATTCCATGCGCATCAAACACCAACTTTCCGCCACCTTGCTGGTGCTGACCGTCGCGTTGCCGATCGGGCTGACGCCTGTCGTCGCACGGGCCGAGACCCCGACCGCCAGCGCCGCCGCCTACACCCCGCGAATCGAGTCGTTCACGGTGCAGCCGCTGGACCGTGCCAGTCCGGGCAGCGACCTTTATTTCACGCTGAACGGCGCCCCTGGGGCCGATGTCACGTTGCAGATGGTGGGCTCGAACAAAGTGGTGCGCATGACGGAAGAGCAGCCCGGCCGGTACGAGGCGGCCTACACGATCCGTTCGAGCGACCGCATCACGGCGGAAAGCCTGGTGACGGCGCGCATGGTCAGGGACGGCAAGTCGGTCATGGCGACGCTGGACAAGTCGGTGGTGGCCGGCGCGCCGGCGCCGATCGACCCGCGCGCTCCGAAAATCAGCTCCTTCGTCGTCAACGCACCCGATCGCGTGCAGCCGGGCGACGAACTGAGCTTCTCCCTGAGCGGCCTTCCCGATGGCCGGGCGAGCGTGGCCGTCAAGGGCGTGAAGTCCCGGATCGCGCTGACCGAAGCGAGCCGCGGCGTCTACGAAGGCAACTACACCGTGCGTCGCGACGACCGTTTGAACGGGGTCGTAGCAGCCACCGGATACCTGTCGATCAACAAACAGGAATCGAGCAAGGTGTACGAGCGCGGCACGCCGGTGGCGCAGGCTTGTGGGAACTGCGGTGTTATCGAGTCCGTCAACGCGGTGCAGGTCAAGGACGGCTCGTCGAATGCACTCGGCACCGTCGCCGGCGGCGTGCTCGGTGGGGTGCTCGGGCATCAGGTGGGCAACGGCACCGGCAAGGACCTGGCGACGATCGCCGGAGCGGTCGGCGGCGCCTATGCCGGCAACCGCGTGCAGAACAACATGGCGAAGAAGACCGAGTACCGCGTCGTTGTGCGGCTGCAGAACAAGACGACGCAGACCTTTACCTACGCCGCCGACCCGGGCATGACGGTGGGCACACAGGTCAAGATCGAGAACAAGGACATCGTGCTGCAGTAGAACGACAAGGTGATTCGAACGCCCGCGGCGTGGCTGCCGCGGCACGCCGCAGAGCGTCGGGGCCGGTCGCAAGCACGGTGAGGGCGCCGTCTGGCCTCGACAAGTCCCGACACCCACAGCATCAACTGCGCCATGCGCTGACAATCGCGGAGTCTTCAACCGCGACCCACGGCCCCGCGCCGCACCGCCCATGAGCTCTGCCGTCATCACCGTTCCTCGCGCCGACAAGCCGCTGTCGGGCTATCGGCCTTATTGGGCCAAGCGTTTCGGCACCGCACCATTCCTGCCGATAAGCCGCGCCGAGATGGACGTGCTGGGCTGGGACAGCTGCGACATCGTGATCGTGACCGGCGACGCGTATGTGGACCACCCGAGCTTCGGCATGGCGGTGATCGGGCGCATGCTGGAAAACCAGGGCTTTCGGGTCGGCATCATCGCGCAGCCCGACTGGCAAAGCGCCGAGCCGTTCAAGGCGCTCGGGCGGCCGAACCTGTTCTACGGCGTCACCGCCGGCAACATGGATTCGATGATCAACCGCTACACCGCCGACCGCAAGCTGCGCAGCGACGACGCTTACACGGCCGGTGGCGCCGGCGGCTCGCGACCCGACCGCGCCTCGCTGGTGTATTCGCAGCGCTGCCGCGAAGCCTTCGGCGACGTGCCCATCATCCTGGGCGGCATCGAAGGCTCGCTGCGCCGCATCGCGCACTACGACTACTGGCAGGACAAGGTGCGCCGCTCGATCCTGGTCGATGCCAAGTGCGACCTGCTGCTTTACGGTAACGCCGAGCGCGCCATCGTCGAGATTGCGCACCGCCTGAGCCGGCGCGAGCCGGTCGCGCAGATCACCGATGTGCGCGGCACCGCGTTCATCCGCCGCAGCGACGACCCGAGTGCGCAGGGCTGGTTCGAGATCGATTCGACCGAGGTCGACCTGCCGGGCCGCGTCGACGAGCACATCAACCCGTACCAGACCACGTCGGAGCAGGCCGAGAGCCAAGGCGCCACCTGCAGCAAGGACGACGCGCCGGCAGCGTCAGGTGCAGTGCCCACCGCGTCCGCAGTGCCCGGCGCGCCCGGTGCAAGGCCTGCCGCAACGGTGCAGCCGCTCACGTTCCACATCAACCCGGCGCTGGCCGCCCGGCCAACCGGCAGGATCCGCATGCCGCCGCGCGAGCGCACCGTGATCAGGCTGCCGTCGTACGAGCAGGTCAAGAGCGACCCGGTGCTGTATGCGCACGCCAGCCGCGTGCTGCACCTCGAGACCAACCCCGGCAACGCCCGTGCGCTGGTACAGCGTCACGGCGAGGGCAAGACGGCGCGCGACGTCTGGCTGACGCCGCCGCCGATCCCGCTGACCACACCCGAGATGGACCTGGTGTTCGACCTGCCCTATGCGCGCTCACCGCACCCGAGCTATGCCGACGAGGGCGGCAGCCATGACGGCGCCACCAAGATCCCGGCATGGGAAATGATCCGCTTCAGCGTCAACATCATGCGCGGCTGCTTCGGCGGCTGCACCTTCTGCTCGATCACCGAGCACGAGGGCCGCATCATCCAGAGCCGCAGCGAAGACTCGGTGATCCGCGAGATCGAGGACATCCGCGACAAGGTCAAGGGCTTCACCGGGGTCATCAGCGACCTCGGCGGCCCGACCGCCAACATGTACCGCATCGGCTGCAAGAGCCCCGAGATCGAAGCCGCCTGTCGCAAACCGAGCTGCGTCTATCCCGGCATCTGCCCGAACCTGAACACCGACCACCAGCCGCTCATCGCCATGTACCGCCGGGCTCGGTCGTTGCGTGGCGTGAAGAAGATCCTGATCGCTTCGGGCCTGCGCTACGACTTGGCGGTGCGTTCACCCGAATACATCAAGGAGCTGGCGCAACACCACGTCGGCGGCTACCTGAAGATCGCGCCCGAGCACACCGAAGGCGGGCCGCTCTCGAAGATGATGAAGCCGGGCATCGGCAGCTACGACCGCTTCAAGCAACTGTTCGACCAGGCCAGCGCCGATGCCGGCAAGAAGCAGTACCTGATCCCGTACTTCATCGCCGCGCACCCCGGCACGAGCGACGAGGACATGATGAACTTGGCCGTTTGGCTCAAGCGCAACGGCTTTCGCGCCGACCAGGTGCAGACCTTCTACCCAAGCCCGATGGCCACCGCCACTGCGATGTACCACTCCGGCAAGAACCCGCTGGGCAAGGTGACGCGGAGCAGCGAGAGCGTCGATATCGTGCGCGGCGACCGGCGGCGCCGCCTGCACAAGGCATTTCTGCGCTACCACGACGCCAACAACTGGCCGCTGCTGCGCGACGCGCTGCAGGCGATGGGCCGCGCCGACTTGATTGGCAACGGCAAGCACCATTTGATCCCGAGCTACCAGCCGGTCGGCACGGCGACAGCGGTCGCAAACGGTGGTTATCAAAGCACGCGGCGCAAGAATTCGACCGCGGCGGGCAGCAAGACATCGCCCGTCACGCAGGGCCGCATGTTGACCCAGCACACCGGGCTGCCGCCGCGCGGTGGTTCGGGCAGCGGCGCGTTGCGCAAACCCGCGGTGACGACGCCGAAGCGCCGCGTTTGAGCAGGCCGGGCAGCGGGTTGACTAGCGACTCAGCCACCGAACGGTCCGTCGGTTAGCTAGTCCATGCACAGACAGATCGCTGGCCATCGACGCCTTCGTGGGGGTGGCCGAATCGCAGAGTTTTGCCGAGGCGGACGATGACAACCGCGGCAATCCGAACGGTGGCCCGATGGCGCTGGGCCATCCGCTCGGCGCCATCTGCGCGCGCCTCGCCACGACAGAGGTCAGCCAGTTGCACCGCATCCGTAAGCAGCATGCGCTGTGCGCGATGTGCATCGGCGCCGCACAAGGCATCGCCGTCGCGCTGGAATGCGGGGGCACTCTTTCGGCCCGATTCCGAAGGCGCGAGCCGGCGTCAACTTGTCGTCGTGGCCGCGGCGGAATACAATCGAAAGCTTTTCGGCAGATTTGCGTGCGCGTTTCCGCGAGCGAAGCCTATGCCGGTGACTCAAACGCAAACCGACCGTTAACGGGAACCAGTAACAAATGCCAACCATCAATCAACTCGTACGCCACGGCCGGGAAACCGAGGTCACGAAGTCCAAGTCTCCGGCGATGCAGGGCAGCCCGCAGCGTCGTGGGGTCTGCACACGCGTCTACACAACCACGCCGAAGAAGCCGAACTCGGCGCTTCGCAAGGTTGCCAAGGTGCGTCTGACCAACGGTTTCGAGATCATCTCGTACATCGGCGGTGAAGGGCATAACCTGCAAGAGCACAGTGTCGTGCTGGTGCGCGGCGGACGGGTCAAGGATTTGCCGGGCGTGCGGTACCACATCGTGCGCGGCTCGCTCGACCTGCAGGGCGTCAAGGATCGCAAGCAGTCGCGCTCGAAGTACGGCGCGAAGCGACCCAAGAAGGCTTGAGGCAGTTCCAGTACGCCGCGCGGTACGCGCGGTGAACAACAAGATGTCCGGCCTGATCGCCGGTACAGCGATTCGGCTCATCCGTGGTGGGGTCGAGTAAGTGGGCGACCTCTGAATCAGGTGGCGTCCGAGGCGACGGGATTCTCCCGAGCCAACTGAAGCAAAAAGGAAGAGAAATGCCTCGTCGTCGCGAAGTCCCCAAACGGGACATCCTCCCCGACCCGAAATTCGGTTCGGTCGATCTGTCGAAGTTCATGAACGTCATCATGGAGTCCGGCAAGAAGGCCATCGCAGAACGCATCATCTATGGTGCGCTGGAGCAGGTCGAAAAAAAGTCGGGCAAGGACCCGCTCGAAATCTTCGTCGTCGCCTTGAACAACATCAAGCCGATGGTCGAAGTGAAGTCGCGCCGCGTCGGCGGTGCGAACTACCAGGTTCCGGTTGAAGTGCGCCCGGTGCGCCGTGTCGCGCTGGCGATGCGTTGGCTGAAGGAATCGGCTCGAAAGCGCGGCGAGAAGTCGATGGCACAGCGCCTGGCCAACGAACTTCTCGAAGCGGTCGAGGGCCGCGGGGGCGCGATGAAGAAGCGCGATGAGGTGCACCGCATGGCCGAAGCCAACAAGGCGTTTTCGCACTTCCGCTTTTAGGCTCTTTGCTCCTCCCGGCCGCTCTTCGGGTTTCTACGAGCCCGCGAGCGGCCCGTGTATTTGTTCGGTTCTTTTCGCTAGTTCATTGGAGTGCCATCATGGCCCGCAAGACCCCCATCGAGCGCTATCGCAACATCGGCATCTCGGCTCACATCGACGCCGGCAAGACCACGACCACCGAGCGCATCTTGTTTTACACCGGTGTGAACCACAAGATCGGTGAAGTGCACGATGGTGCGGCCACGATGGACTGGATGGAGCAGGAGCAGGAGCGTGGCATCACGATCACGTCGGCCGCGACGACCTGTTTCTGGAAGGGCATGGAACTCGCATATCCCGAGCACCGCATCAACATCATCGACACCCCCGGCCACGTCGATTTCACGATCGAGGTAGAGCGCTCGATGCGCGTGCTTGACGGCGCCTGCATGGTCTATTGCGCCGTGGGCGGCGTGCAGCCACAGTCGGAAACCGTTTGGCGCCAGGCGAATAAGTACAAGGTGCCGCGGCTGGCGTTCGTCAACAAGATGGACCGCACCGGTGCCAACTTCTTCAAGGTCTATGACCAGATGAAATCGCGCCTGAAGGCCAACCCGGTGCCGATCGTGATTCCGATCGGAGCCGAGGAACACTTCACCGGCGTCATCGACCTCATCAAGATGAAGGCGATCATCTGGGACGAGGCCTCGCAGGGCATGAAGTTCAACTACGAGGAAATCCCCGCGAACCTGCTGGCCGAAGCGCAGAAGTGGCGCGAGAACATGGTCGAGGCCGCCGCCGAATCCAGTGAAGAGTTGATGAACAAGTACCTGGAATCGGGCGAACTGTCCGAGGACGAGGTCAAGCTCGGCATACGTACGCGCACGATCGGCGCCGAGATCCAGCCGATGTTCTGCGGCAGCGCGTTCAAGAACAAGGGCGTGCAGCGCATGCTTGACGGCGTCGTCGATTTCATGCCGTCGCCGATCGACATTCCGCCGGTGCCCGGCACGGATGACGATGATAAACCCGTCGAGCGCCGCGCGGCGGATGATGAGAAATTCGCTGCGCTGGCGTTTAAGCTGATGACCGATCCGTATGTCGGTCAGCTGACGTTTGTGCGCGTGTATTCGGGCGTGCTCAAGAGTGGCGATTCGGTTTACAACCCGATCCGCGGCAAAAAGGAACGCATCGGCCGGATCCTGCAGATGCATGCCAACCAGCGGGAAGAGATCAAGGAAATCCTGGCCGGCGACATTGCGGCCTGTGTCGGGCTGCGTGAAGTAACCACCGGCGAAACCTTGTGCGACCCGAGCGCGATCATCACGCTCGAAAAGATGATCTTCCCCGAGCCGGTGATTTCGCAGGCAGTCGAACCCAAGACCAAGGCCGACCAGGAAAAGATGGGCATCGCGCTGGGTCGCCTGGCCCAGGAAGATCCGTCGTTCCGCGTCAAGACCGACGAGGAATCGGGCCAGACCATCATTTCTGGCATGGGCGAGTTGCACCTGGAAATCATCGTCGACCGCATGAAGCGCGAGTTCGGCGTTGAGGCCAACGTCGGCAAACCGCAGGTGGCTTATCGCGAAACGATCCGCAAGGCGGTCGCCGATGTGGAGGGTAAGTTTGTCCGCCAGTCGGGCGGTAAGGGTCAGTATGGCCACGTGGTGCTCAAGATTGAGCCGCAAGAACCGGGCAAGGGGTTCGAGTTCGTTGACGCGATCAAGGGCGGCGTGGTCCCGCGCGAGTTCATTCCGGCCGTTCGCAAGGGCGTCGAAGATTCGTTGCCAGCCGGCGTGTTGGCGGGCTATCCGGTGGTCGACGTCAAGGTCACACTGACCTTCGGTTCGTACCACGAGGTTGATTCGAACGAAAACGCCTTCAAGATGGCCGCCTCGTTCGGCTTCAAGGATGGCTGTCGCAAAGCCTCGCCGGTAATCCTCGAGCCGATGATGGCGGTCGAAGTCGAGACACCGGAGGACTACGCCGGTGGCGTGATGGGTGATTTATCGTCACGCCGAGGTATGGTTCAGGGCATGGACGACATGCCGGGCGGTGGCAAGGTCATCAAGGCCGAGGTGCCGCTGTCCGAGATGTTCGGCTACAGCACCA
>ENA-OFCE01001543-OFCE01001543.1-metagenomes-genome-assembly--contig:-NODE-1543-length-11488-cov-3.062013_pt1 | contig 11488 bp, 8 predicted proteins | sample MGYA00153388_OFCE01 | MGnify analysis MGYA00153388
CAGAGGCCACCCGCGTCGATGCCCGACACGGTGGTCGAGGTGATCGATGCGCCGCCCTCGAAGTTGGTGCTGAAAACCCGCTTGCCGATGCCGCCGACACCGCCGCCCGGCGCCGTCGGCACTGTGCGGGGTCACAACTACTCCAGCGGCGACGACGTCAGCCTGACCGTCTACGCCCCGCCGGGCGCGCCCACGACCGGAGCCCGGCGATGAGTCGGCCGACGGGCCGGGCCATCCAGATCGTCGAGCGCGCCATCGAGAAATTCGGGGCACCGGTCTATGTGCGCCACGAGATCGTCCACAACAAGCATGTGGTCGACCGGCTGAAGAGCCTGGGCGCCGTCTTCGTCAAGGACCTGGACGAATGTCCCGACGACCGGCCCGTGGTCTTCTCCGCCCATGGCGTGCCCAAATCGGTGCCGGCCACGGCCCGGGCGCGCGAACTGATGTTCCTGGACGCCACCTGCCCGCTGGTCTCGAAAGTCCACGTCGAGGCGGAACGCCACCACGCCAACGGGCGCCACATCATCCTGATCGGTCACGCCGGCCATCCGGAAGTCGTCGGCACCCTCGGTCAGTTGCCCGTGGGCGCGATCAGCCTGATCGAGACCGTCGAGGACGCTGAAGCCTTCCAGCGCCCCGGCGACCTGCCGCTGGCCTACGCCACCCAGACCACCCTGTCGCTGGACGACACCTCGGAAATCCTGCGGGTGCTCAAGCGTCGGTTCCCGGAACTGCCCGATCCGCACAAGGAAGACATCTGCTACGCCACCACCAATCGGCAGAACGCGGTGAAGGAAATCGCGCCGAATGTGGATGTGTTCATCGTAGTTGGCTCAAAGGCCAGCTCCAATGCGAATCGGCTGCGCGAGGTGGCGGAGCGGTTGGGTGCGGCAGCCTACCTAGTCGACGATGCGGCCAGCATAGACCGCACCTGGCTTAAGCCCTCTGGCCAAATCGCCGTGACCGCAGGTGCGTCAACCCCGGAGCACTTAGTTGACAATGTGCTTCGACAGCTGGCGCTTTGGGGGCACGAAGGTTTAATCGTGGCCGGCGGCGAAAGTGAAAACGTGGAATTTCGACTGCCGGCGGCTTTGTTGGATTGAGTGCGACATTTCGCAAGCCCAGACGAACGCCACCACCAAGGGCCGCATCGTTCGCAGTTGGTTCTCGCTCAATAGAGCGTTGATGCTATGCCACTAACTGTCCAAGCCCTGCCGTAGGCAAGGACGATATTGGCTGTGCCACCACCGATGGTCAGAATGCTGTGCTCAGGGTTCTGCGTCGCGGGCATCGCAAGCGTCCTGAGTCGGTGAATCCGCACCTTTCGTCTGGCGACATTAGTCAGGTTGCGGCATCGATACCAAAATTAGAGTATGCGCAAACAAACCGGCTTTACTTTGCTTGAGTTGATGATCACGATATCAGTGTTCGCCATCCTTGCCGCTATTGCAGTTCCCAACTTGCAGGAATTCTTAGTTCGTACGCAACGGCAACAGGTTGTCAGCGATCTCACTTCTGCAATCGCCGTGGCCCGATCCGAGGCGGTCAAGCGCGCACTGCCCGTCACTCTGGCTGGCAAGACATCAGGATCGCGAGCGCTGCAAGACGGCTGGCAAATCTTCACTGACCCTGCGCGGTCTGGAGTCTATTCGGCGTCGGCGGGCAGCGTGACAACCTTAATATCTGAGCAGACAGCGTATCCGGCGAACCAGCTTTTGGTCGGTCGAGACGCTTCCCCTCAGTTGACGGATGCGGGAGCGGAGTACTTGCAATTCGATTCTTTAGGCAGAATCTCTACCTTGACCGGATCAAATGGTTCATACGGAATTACCGTAGTCGTGCAGCGAAACGGCGTCGACAAGATCAAGTCAGCGCTGTGTATCGGTTGGGCCGGACGGGTTCGACTTGTCAATGACAAAGCAAACAGCGATAGTGGAGCGTGCGAGGGATGATGCTCAAAAGCAATTTATGCAGACAACGCGGGCTGTCGCTGGTCGAGGTATTGGTGACGATGGTCATCGTCGCCATTGGACTGTTGGGAATCGCGGGGCTGCAACTGTCGTCGCTCAAACTCGGCTTGATTGCAGAGAATCGTTCCACGGCGGTGATCGTTGTTTCAACGCTGCTAGATCGAATGCGTTCAAACATCAGCAATGTGTCGTCTTATGCAATTGCGTACGGTGCTTCCGCACCCACTGGCACGACGCAGGCTGACGTTGATGTCGCACAATTCAAGACGCAGATTGGGGCTTTTCTTCCCAACGGTGATGCGCGTGTAACGATTGCCCAAGGCGACGTCACCAGCTGTGTCGTTCCTGCGACCGCAAAATGCTGGGATGTGCGTGTGGAGCTTCGCTGGGACGAAAGCAACGCGAGGGCCGGTCAGGCGGGGGCAGCGCAGAAGTTTATGGATGTTTCAACACGCTTATGAATCAATTTTCCGGATCAAGGTCAATCCGGGCGAGGACACGCCCCATAACTCAACGCGGCATGACGCTGATTGAGTTGATGATCGCGATGACGCTGGCACTGGCTATTGTCGCCGCAGTAAGCTACGTCTACATTCAAGGTAAAACCGGCTTTATGGTGTCGGATTCGCGCGCTCGGTTGCAAGAAAACGCGCGCCTAGCGTTTAGCCTCGTGTCGCGAGACATTATGTCGGGTGGTTACTTTGGTTGTTTTAAGCCGAGAATCAATACGCTATCCGGTACGCCGTTTTCGTCAATTTATTTGACCGCCGCGCAACCGGTTATGACATCGAACACGAGCTGGCTAGAGTTGGATGGAGACCAGACGAACGCGTCCCGTCAGATCGATCCGGGGCTGGCTATCCGTGGTTACGATGACGGCGGTGGTTGGCCCGTTTCACCGACGTTGAGCGCGAAGCGGTTTGCCGGAACGGACACGTTGGTCATCCTGAAGGGCGGCGAGGACGCCCGTCACCTTGTCTCCGCGCCAACTGATGATGACACCATCATCAACGTTACCTCGCCGATGACTGGGGTCACTCAAAACAACGAGGCACCGCTCATGGTAATTTCGAACTGCACGACGGGCGAAATTATCAAGCCGACCATTCGGCTGGGCGGAACAAGGTTTGTGGTGGATAACACGCTGAACGAAAATGAAAATGGCACCAAAGACGCATTCGTAGGCAAACTTCATTTTGGCCAAGATTACGGAGTAGCCTCGATGTTGACCACGTTCGAGCCCGTTACTTACTACGTTGCGGAGTCGAAAGGTAAGGACGGGGTGCTTGTGCCTAGCCTGCATCGTTTGGGCGTACAGCGGTCCAGAGCTTCGGCGAACAACGGGCTGTGGGCAACCTCCGGCGGATCGGTAGTTGTCGAGGGCATAGAGCGCTTACAAATTCGCTACTTTATTCAGGGTGCATCGGAAGGCACGAGCAACGGCCCGCTTACAGCCGCTGCGGTCACTGCGGCCAGTGCATGGCGAAGTCTGGTTGCTGTGCAGGTTGAATTTACCGTGGTCAGCGACGACGATGGCTTACGTACTGCGACGACCACGCAGACGGTAGGCGGCAATAGCGTCACTGATCGAAAGCTTCGGCTAACCTCTTCATTTACCGTCAATGTGCGCGTACCTAAGGATTGATCTTATGTCTTCTAAGCAGACGCTTTCACGGGCCGCGCGAACAGCAGGTTTTTCGCTGGTTGTTGTGTTGCTAATAATGGTGGCACTCAGTATGGTGGGAATTGCTTCACTGCGCGGTGTTTCGCTGCAAGAAAAAATGGCTGGAAATCTTTATTTTCGAGCTGTTGCGTTGGCGGAATCTGAATCAGCGCTGCGCGCGACGGTAGCCAAGCTGGACTCTCTAGTCGGGCTCGGCGTCGGCGTAGCGCTGCCTGCTGACGCAGCAGATGCGGATTGGAAAACAATGATCCAGACGGGCTCTAATACGGCGTACTGGGCCGCGTCGGGGACATGGTCGAATACGTCGACAAGAGCCGCAATGTCGCAGTCTGCTAGCGGCATGACTGTAAACGCAACAACTGAACAATTGATGCCTGCGAGCCCGTTAATGCGGAATTGTGAGGCCAAGTTGACTGGGGCAGGATCAGCGTGTGATGCACTTTTTACTCGCATGACTTCGCGCGTCGAAGACACAGCGACTGGGGCATCAGTTGTCGTCCAACAGTTCTGGACTTATCCGCCCCAGAACTGATCCCATCGGAAATTTGCCACGTTTTCTGCCCTTTGTCTCCAAGTTGGAGTTGTCGTTATGAAGCTTTATCAGACCAAACTTTTTTTTAGTACTGCCTTTGCTGCGTTGGTCGTGTTCGCCGTTCCGTCTGCGCTACATGCACAAATCGCGCAAGCGCCGCTGTTACAGGCGCAAACGGTTCCTCCTCTAGTTTTGCTCACCGTAGGTCGCGATGAAAAACTATTTAATGCGGCGTACAACGACTATAGCGACATCAACGGTGACGGGATAATCGACGTTGGTTACAAGCCAAACATTCAGTATTTCGGATATTTTGACTCGTATAAATGCTACAACTACAACAGCGGAAATTCCCGATTTGAACCCGCTGCGGTGTCAAGCAACAAAAAGTGTTCAGGGAATTGGAGCGGCGATTTCCTAAATTACATCACCACCTCGAGAATCGACGCGCTCCGAAGGGTCATGTACGGAGGTCGCCGTAGCACCGACACCGCAACTTTGACAGTGCTAGAGCGAAGCTTCATTCCTCAAGATGCTCACACGTGGGGCCGCGAGTACGACTCTGCCGTCGATACGTACAGCATTAGCGACTACACGCCGCTTGCGCAACCGACCACAGGCACGCGACACTTTTTTGCAAATACATCTCGTAATGGAAACCGCAACGATCCCTTGATGCGCGTACTGCTAAACCGCAGTGAGCGCATATACAACTGGGTGGCAAAAGAGGGTCCTGTAGCAGATAACGTATTGGACGGATCCGGCGCAACGGTGACCCCTACCGACTACATCGTCCGCGTGGTGGCATGCGTCGTCGGTTTACTTGAGGCTGAATGCAAGGGCTATCCGGCATCGACACCTACCTCGTATAAGCCGACGGGCGTGTTGCATGACTATGGCGAAAATCGCTCGATCGCTTTTGGCCTCTTAAGCGGCTCCTACGCGAATCAGCGTGCTGGCGGTGTTTTGCGCAAGAACGTCAGCTATTTTGACGACGAAGTCAACCTAACTACGGGGGTGTTTTCTGCGACTGTCACCGGCTTGGTACACCACTTGGATCGGTTCCAGATTGCTCAATGGGGCCCAGGTTATCCGGGCGGATGCGCCGCAGGAAACTGTAAGGATTACGGTAGCCCAACAGCCGAGATGATGTACGAAGGTCTACGTTATTTTGGCGGTGGAACCGGAGCGACCAGCATATTCGACTACGCGGACGCCGGTAGCGTGGACAACACGTTGGGACTTAAGCGCGCATCTTGGAAAAACCCGTACGCAACGGTCGCCAATGGCGGCGGCGGCTTCCCTTATTGTGCCAAGCCAGTGCAAATGGTGTTTAGCGATGTCTATCCGAGTTATGACAGCGATCAATTGCCGGGCTCTTCATTCTCGACATTCTCTGCACCCACGTCTCCTTCAACGCTGTCCAGCTTAAATGTGACAACCTTGGCAAGTGCGATTTCGTCTGCTGAGGGCATCGGGGGTCGGTACTTCATAGGCGAAAGTCTGGATAACACGCCCAATACCGATTTGGCGCCCACGCTCAAAACAGTAACTTCGCTCGCACGAATTCGCGGTCTTGCTCCTGCCGAACCCACGCGGGGCGGCAGTTATTATTCCGCGAGCGTTGCCCGATTCGGCAAAGTTAACGACGTTAATGCCGCCACCAACGTTCAAAAGGTAACGCACTACTCGATTGCACTTTCTGCGCCGCTTCCAAAGCTATCGTTTAAGGTCAATGGCGCAAACGTAGCATTAATTCCCTTTGCTCAGAGCGTCGGAGGATGCGATTTCGGCGACTTTAACGCGACTACGCGCCCCATGCAGAACCGCATTGCAGCGTTTTACATTGACCGCATTGTGAATGTGCCAGGATTCGCCACAGACCCCAGCGCGACCACAGGAAACGGCGGGAGACCGTTTGGCAGATTTAGGGTGAGCTACGAGGACAACATTGAGGGAACAGACAATGACATGGACTCAATTGCGACCTACACGTTTTCTGTCAATACGGCAAATCAACTTACGATCACGATCACCAGTGACTTTGCTGCGGGATGCATAACGCAGCACATGGGTTTCATCCTGTCTGGATCAACGCTGGACGGCGCTTATCTTGGCGTGCGCGACCGCGATGGCGGCTGCGAAACGAGCCCGCTAAATGATGCTGCCAACTCGGTCGACCCCGGGAAGTGCGTAAATGGCCTAGGTTTCGCGTATTCCCGCACGTTCAGTATTGCAACCGCAGGTTCGGTGGTGGACGCAAACATTCCGCGCGACCCGCTTTTTTATGCGGCGAAATGGGGTGGGCCCGGCGTTGACGACCTCAGTGGAGCACCGGCGACGGAGACCTTAGTCAACGGACTGGCATCTGTTCCCGGTTACTACTACGTTAATGATCCCCAAAAGCTTCGTGCTCAGCTCTCCGCAGCATTTTCCGAGATTTCGCGTCAAGGATCGCCGACGACCGCAGCGGTTGCGACAGGCTCGTTCGTGCGTATCGATAGTGCGTTGTTCCTGCCGGGGTACAGATCAGAAAAATTAGCCGCCGCTGACGCTGAAGCGGGAGATGTGAACCCGGTGACAGGTAGCCTCGTTTGGGACGGAACATTGGAAGCCCGCAAGTTTGATGTGGTTGGAAACAACATTAATTTGTCGCTTAAATGGCGGGTGACGAACAGTAGCTTCCCCGCTGTCAATGCGTTGACAAAAACTACGACGCGCAGGGTGTACACGAAAATTGGCTCAAACAATTCGCAACTGTTCGTTCCCGCGAACCTTGACGACAATCTTCGCAATAAGTTGGGGACAGCTGCCGCACAGACCTTGCTCGGTTCTTATCTAACTTCGACGCTCGGGACGACTGCTAGCGCCACACAAAAACGCGATGAAGCGGCAGACCAGATCGCGCTCTACATTCTGGGAAATCGTGCGCTCGAACAGAGAAAGGGGGGCTCTCTTCGAAATCGTCGGGCTTTGTTGGGCGATATCGTGAATTCGACACCTACATACCAAGGGCCGACCGATGGAGGTTGGGGTGCGTATTCGAGCTCAATGAGCGAGGCCACGAGTTACGGAGCGTTTGCAAAGGCAAAGGTCAACGCACCCACGCTGTACGTCGGAGCTAACGACGGAATGCTTCACGCGTTCGATGGAGCATCAGGTGACGAGCGATGGGCGTTTATCCCGCAAGCTTCGCAGATCTATCTTCCCAATCTCGCCGATCCTGGCTACTCCCATCGCTACTATGTCGATGGTCAGTTGACGGTTTCGGACGCGCACTTTGGTGGCTCTTGGAAGTCAATTTTGGTGGGCGCGCTTGGAGCAGGTGGAAAGTCGGTATTTGGAATCAACGTGACAGATCCGAGAAATCCTACTGTCTTGTGGGAATTCGCGCACCAGGATCTTGGTTTTCTACTCTCTAGACCGCAGATCGTGCGTCTACAAGATGGAACTTGGGTGGCAATCTTTGCTAACGGATACGAGAGCGCGCGACCGGTTCTGGGCGTTCCGAAAACAGTCGGACGAATGTTTATCGTGCGTCTGTCAGACGGGGCATCGTTGGGCGACGTGGCGAAACTCACGGTTGCCGACCAAGGCGTGATTAACGGGTTGGGGGCACCCGCAATTCGTCTTCGTGATGGGATCGCTGACAGCGCTTGGGTAGGGGATCTCGCTGGGAATTTGTGGAAATACAATTTAGGTCTCGGCGTGACAGCTGCGACCGCCGATTCGGTGAAAGTTGCCTACAACGGCAGCCCGTTGTTTACGGCGGTAATTGCAGGCATCAAACAGCCAATTACCGCCGAGCCAAGTATTGTTCCTTTCTTCGAGGGTGGCCAGATGATTGTGTTTGGTACAGGAAAGTACTTTGAAATCACCGATCTCACCACGACCAGCGCTCAGTCAATGTACGGCGTTTGGGATACGTCTTCATGGAGCGGTTTAAGTCGCAGTAATTTAGGGGGCGCTTCGATATCGACCAGCGGTGATTACCGAACGTTTGCAGGCGCAGGCTCGTGGTGGGGGGAAGCGACACCGAAGCGTGGATGGTATGCAGATCTCCCTATCACTGGGGAGAGGGTAGTCGCGCCCTTGTCGACTTTGTTTGGTTTGAGTATCGTGTCTTCGCTAGTCGCAAATTCCGCAGATCAATGCGTAATTGACAAAGATGGCGTGTTGATGGCTCTCGACCCGTACACCGGCGGTAACCCCCCTCAGTCTGTATTCGATGTCAATAAGGATGGACAAATAGACGCAGCAGACAAGGTCGCTGGCACGGTTATAGGGGGTGTTCGCCTAACCGATCCAGTGAGTCTCGTTGCCGTCAACGCTGGCGGAACTGCGATTGGGTACAACGCTAAAGGCGAAGCTGTCATCGCGTTGAAGGGCGATAAGATTCAATCACGTCGAAGCTGGCGTCTCGTAAGGTAAGGCTATGAAGTCATATGCAAAAAGGCACCGGCTCGCACGGGGCAACCTGCAACGAGCGTTCACTTTAATTGAGGTTATGATCGTTGTGGCGATCATCGGTATTTTGGCGGCGGTCGCGTACCCTTCCTACACGGAATACGTCGAGCGGGGTCGACGAAACGATGCCAAGAGCGTGCTTCTTGAGGCAGCCCAGTTCATGGAGCGTCGGTTCACCGAGAGCAGAACCTATGTCGGAACCACGCTACCCGCGCCCTTCCAGAAATCTCCGCGTGAAGGCGCGGGCTGGTACCTTCTTACGCTTAGTAACTTGGGCGTAACGACGTATGCCGTCACGGCGACGCCCATATCGACTTGGACGCCGAAAAAGTGTGGTGCGCTCACACTAAATCAGGTGGGTGCACAATCGGTAAGCACGTTAGACTCAGTCTCGGATTGTTGGAATCGGTAAAGATACTAGCGAAAGCCCAAAATCCGCTACTTACTGTTAGATATGTGAGGTATGACGACGCTCACCATAGTTGCAGCAGGTTCGCGTTGTTGTCAAACAAATTTTGGGCTTGACGCGCGTATCCCGCTGCCAGGTGATTTAAGTTTTCTCGAACAAGAGATGCGTCTGATAGAGCGATGCGCGCGAAGCGAACGTAATGAACTGTTGCATGAAATGAGCTAATTTCCGTAACGACGGCGCGATGTGTATCCAGAACGATTTACGACTCGCCTATTCGGTAACGGATCAGGGCTAGGTTTTCTGCAATTCGTGGCAATTCTTCTGCGGGCGCAGAACAAAGGCGCAGAATTCTGTCGTAGGCTGCGGCCGCCTCTATCATTTGACCCATATGCTGCGCCTCGCAGGACGCGAAACAAAGCTCGTCAACCGCTCTCCAACCGTAGGCTGATGCGTCGTACATGCTGGTCCAGACGGGCAGGACGCTCGCCATAGCTTGTCGTGACAACTCGATGGCCACGTCGAACTGTCCGTGGTGGCGGGCGATTACTGCAAGCTCCAAAGCAGGCTCAGCTCGCGACGAATCTAAATTAAGTGCTGCTCTAAAGTGTTGTTCGGCCCTCACTTCATTGAGTTCAATGAGGCATCGCCCTGCACCCCAATAGGATTGCCAGACGTCGTCAACTTCACATTCTTCAGCCAAGGCGGCATCTGCCGAAAGTTCGAACATAGCCGCTGCTGCTGCTAGGTTACGGCGACTTTCCAGTGTGAGAGCAGAAAAGTAGCGTTCACGAAATCCACCGGGCTTCATGGTCGACGCTTCTAAGTGTGAGAGGTCTGCCAGCCACACACTTTCTTGCCTGTGGCGATAACCGTCATGCCCGTATAGTACATATGCGCTGTCCTCAGCCTCACGAGGTTCTCTAAACGTCACCGTATCGCAGATCAAGTATTCGTGACGCGCTCCCGCCCAAGCCGCAATAGACTCCAACGGTGCGATCACTAGTTTACGAAAATGCCAATCCTCGTCGACGGCCCACCAATGACGAATCGTAGGAACACTAATTCGAGCCCGCCACGCGTCGGGATCACGGACGATCACAGTTTCGTCTGCGTCGACAAACAATAAGTTGGCACGATCATCTCCGACGACAGCTCTAGCAAGATTTACAGCTTGATTGCGATGCAACGCGAAGTCATCTGCCCATCGCCGCTGTGACAGCAGACCGGGTATGCCTCGTAACGTATCGGAAACAATCTTGATCGTCTCGTCTTGGCTACCCGTGTCCACGATTGCCCAGTGGGTTATGTACGGTCGAACTGACGATAAGCAGCGGGCTATCGTTTTAGCCTCATCTCGAACAATCATCGATAAGCAGATGGGTCGAGTCAACGTCGAATCGCAATGGCTGAACATATTTATCGCGGAAATTTGCCCGCTCATCGCTTGGTCCGGCAACAATCGGTGTTGTACGATACCCTATCGACGTTCATTATTCAAGGGAAGATTCGGAGCATGAGTCCTACAGACAACACTTTACGCGCTCGTCCACTCAGTCCCCCAGCAAAATTCGGTACGAAAGTTGCTGCTGCTGTTGTCCTTACCGAATTGATGTGTTCAGCAGTTCATGCGGTCGGCAACACGACGCCGTTGCCCACTCAGTCTGATCGGGTTTCTGTCGAAATGTGCGCCACTTCTGCTTTTCGAAAAAATCACGTGAACGCGTGCGAGGAGTCGGAAGCTGCTAATTTGGCTAGACCTCGGGCGAGCGCGCGCGCCTCTGTTGTTCCAGCTGGAAGCGTACCAACTACTAGTCCGAATTATCGAAGCGCAGGAAAATTGGCGATTGCAAAGTAATCTGGCGGCGGCAATTCTCCGAGAGGCGTGTTTGCCCTTCTCGCGCATGATGTGTGGATTTTCTGCACTTAACCCGCTCTTTTCTTCGGCGTAACATCCAAAATCGCGCTCCGCTGCCAATCCTCGCCCAGTTCCGTTGCGACGGCGATTACCCATAGCTCATCGTCGACTTTCAGTTGAGACACGCCTGTGGCATGCCCCGCATCGTAAGGCGCGATCAGCCACGGCGTGTCGTCCTTTTGGAACTTTATGGCGGGCAAATGCTGAGTGCTTGACATATTCTGGGCAATTTGCGCCTCGGCAAAGTTGCAGAGCACTTCGCAGCCGGTCATGACGGTGCCTTCGGTGTCTTCGATCCAACGTACGGCTGCAACGGTCCACGGCTCAGCCTCGCTGCCGCGCAGACATAAAAGGGAACCCACGCACAGGAGCGGCTCGCTGAGTTCGAAACGCAGCAAGAACCCCCCATCGCTGTGGTTGACAACGCAGGACGGGTGGCTGGTGAACGTTGAGGTGCCTCGCCCAGCAGTACCCGGCTTCGCCTTCATCTGCGCTTGTAGCGCGC
>ENA-OFCE01001545-OFCE01001545.1-metagenomes-genome-assembly--contig:-NODE-1545-length-11480-cov-2.338468_pt1 | contig 11480 bp, 8 predicted proteins | sample MGYA00153388_OFCE01 | MGnify analysis MGYA00153388
AATTTCCATACTGGTTGGAACCGCCCGCAGAGCTCGTTTATGCGGAGTTAGACAGCCTGCCTCGCTAGTGGGTCTTGCTTGTAAAACGCCTTCAGTTGCTGGTAAACCGCAGGAAATGCATCGTGCACCGCTTGAGGCATTTCAAAAAACACTTCTGAAATGACGGCAAAAAATTCGGCGGGACTTTCGGCTGCATAGGGATCAATCGCGATCGCGTCCAGCGCGCGACCGCCATCTTTGCGGGCCAGGGTGTCAGCTTCATCAACTTGTTTGCAAAAGGCGAGGTACGCAGCGAGGAAAGTTCGCTTCCAGGTTTCCTTGCTCATGCTGCGGTGCAGCGGCGGATAGCCGTTGGCTTCGCCGTTGAGCATGTCGAGTTTGTGTGCAAATTCATGAATGACGACGTTGTAGCCGTCGCCGCGGTCGACGGCATTTTCGGTGTGTGCCACGTCGGCATGCGATAACACCACTGGGTCGCCCAGCCAAGCCTCGCCTACCAGTGGATCGCGCGTAGTGTGAACGACGCCGAATTCATCCATTACATCGTGCGTCTTGGCGAATTGGCCAGGATAGACAATGATTTCGCGCCAGCCGTCGTAAAAGTCGACATCGAGTTCGAGGATCAGGATGCACGCCTGCGCTGCAATCTGGATGCGTATGAGTTCGTCGATTTCCAAATCCGCCGCGCCGACGAAGGTTTTTCTGGACAGAAAATCGGACGCGATCAACCGCAGGCGACGATTCTCTTCAACCGTCAATCGTCGTACGAATTGGTAATTGGCGGTCGCATGATTCCATGCAGCAAGATCGATCAGCGCCACCTTTTTCGAGGTCAGCGCCCGTGCCCGGCGGAACGCACGTGTGGTGGATCGAAACAACGGCCGAAACAGGTTTTCCAACATCGCCTGTAAGTGGCGCTGTTGCCTTGCTTTTCAAGCACCCGATCCAGAATGGTTCTGGTCTCGATGAGCCTTTGCGCAAATTTTCCCATGCTTCACTGTACGGACCTCTTAACCTTGCTATTGGTGGGGTACAGTTGATGTCGAAAGCAAGTGTATGAACGCCTTGAAGGTTTAACACCTGATCGGGATAATATTGGAAAACGCGATGCAAACATTTTCGGCCAAAGGAAAATCGATGAAGAAAAAGCGGCTGTCATTTATTTGCCTGCTGACGGTTTCACTGTGTGGCGTTGCAAATGCGCAATGGCAGCCAGACACAGGGCTGGTCATCAAAGGCAAAGTCGTGACGATGAACGACGCAGGTGACGTATTGCCAAATGCGCAGTTGTGGCTGGCCAACGGTAAGATCATGGCAATCGCCAAGGTGGGCGAATCGCTGCCTGAGGCCGCAAAGGATGCGGTGGTCATCGAAACCAAGGGTGTAATCTATCCCGGCATGATTGACCTGCACAATCATCCGGATTACGGCATCTATCCACTGATGCCGATCAAAAAGAAATACGCCGATCGCTACCAGTGGCGGTGGTACGACGAAATCTACAACAAGCGCATCACCTATCCACAGGAACTGATGACGCGCGCTTATTACTTCGATCTGGGGCTGGAAATCGGGCGCTACGGCGAATACAAGGCGCTGGCAGGCGGAACCACCTCGATACAAGGTGGCGGCGCGCTCAATCGCGGACTGGCGCCCGGTAAATATGGAAAATTCCAGGAGTTACCCGGAGGCAGTCCACCGATGTTCGGTACATCGGTGAGCATGGTGCATGCCCGGGAGGAGTGCCTGGTCCGCAACGTGGAGTTCTCAAAGGTGGAGGCGAGGGTGGCGACCAGCCGCGTCGATATTGGCAATAGCGCCAAGTCGTGGGCCGACATGCAGGCAGAAAAGGCCAAAGGTCCATTGATCGTGCATCTGGCGGAAGGCACGTCATCGCGCATGGCAGGCGAATTCAACAGTGTCAAGGACAGTGGATTGCTCGGACCAGAACTGATTGCCATCCATGGTGTTGGGCTGACCGAGCCGCAATTGATTGAAATGGCCAAAGCAGGCGCAAAACTGGTTTGGTCTCCGCTGTCAAATTTTATGCTTTACGGGAAAACGGCGAATGTCGAAGCGGCGAAACGCGCCGGCTTGTCGATCAGCCTTGCACCGGACTGGGCACCTTCGGGCAGCAAATCGGTGCTGGGTGAATTGAAAGTTGCCGACCTCGTCAACAAGCATGCGCTAAAAGGATTATTCAATGATCGCGAGCTGGTTGAAATGGTGACGCGAAAACCGGCCGCAGCGATGGACTGGGGCAATCGACTCGGCCAAATCAGCGAAGGCTTTCTGGCGGACGTCGTAGTCGTTGATGACAAGAACGCAGACCCTTACCGCAACCTGATCGTGGCGATTGAAGAGAATATTCAGATAGTCGTGGTACGTGGAGAACCGCTCTATGGCGATGGCGCGTTGATGCAGTCTGTTCGTGGCGCACTAAACGATATCGAAATCACTTCTACATTCAGGAATCGGGACAAGCGCCAGCGCGTGAAAGCGATGGCGCCCAATTGCGCCAGCACGGGATTGCCCGTAATGGCTGTTGCCGAAATTCGCGTGCGGCTTCAGGAGGCGCTCAAGTTTGACGCAGGCTACGTGGAACGAAAACTGTCTGGCGAACAGATCAGCAAAGATTTGCAGCGATGTGGAATTGTCTCACTCAACGAATCCGTGAGCGGAACCGGCGCCAAACGGATGCTGAATTGTCGTTTCGGGTTGCCGCTCGAGAAAACCACTCTGAGCCCGCTAACCACGAATGAGGATACGCAGTTTTTCTCGCGGCTGATGTCAAACCCGAATTTGCCGACGTATCTGCAGGCGTTGCCTGCTTACTACAGGCACTAAGGCGCCAGACGTTCCACCTTCCATTTACCGTCAGCCGGTCGATAGCAAATACGGTCGTGCAGGCGGCTGCGCCGTCCCTGCCAGAACTCAAAGAAGCTCGGTACGACGCGATAGCCGCCCCAGTGCGCTGGCCGCGGCGGGTTCTCGCCATGCTCAGCAGAGAATGCAGCGAATCGTGCTTCGAGGTCGGTGCGCGAAGGCAACACCTGGCTTTGAGGTGATGCCCACGCACCGATGCGGCTCAACACCGGACGACTTTGATAATACGCATCTGAATCGGCGGCACTGACAGTCTCAACGCGGCCCTCAATGCGAATTTGCCGCTCCAGCTCCGGCCAGAAAAATAATAGCGCGGCGCGATTATTTGCCGCGAGATCTTGACCCTTGTGGCTTTGATAGTTGGTAAAAAATACCATGCCCCGCTCGTCAAAGTCCTTGATCAACACGACTCGCGCCGATGGCCGACCGCCGGCGTCGCAGGTGGCCAATGTCATTGCGTTCGGCTCCAGGACCTCAGCCTTGGTGGCCTCGCCAAACCAGGTGCTGAATTGCGCAAATGGAGAAGTCGCTACATCAGTTTCGTTCAGCGAAGCCAATTTGTAATCGATGCGTAGGTCGGCGAGGTTCATGAGGTCAATCGAAGTGATTTTTCGGCCATGCGTGCGATGCTGCGGTCTTGCGAAGGTTGCACCAGAACATCGAGTGCAACCCATTTTGCGTCACGGGATTCTTCAGAAATCTTTATCTTTGCATCAGACGCAATGATGAGGTAACGAGCATCGTAGTGCAAGTGCGCAGGCTCAATGATTTCACCGCCAGTGCGCGCAGGGATGCAATGGATATCGAGGTCAAAAAGCGCGTCGCTGGCGAACGTCAAACCTGAAATACCGGTTTCTTCCAGTGCTTCTCTCATCGCGCCAAGCGCTGGCGAAGCGTCACTGTCATCAAGATGGCCACCAGGCTGAACCCAAAGTTCCAGCTTCACGTGATGCAACAGCAGTGCTTGTGTGCGAGTAGAATTAAGTATCCACGCTGATCCTGTGACGTGCCCCTCGGCGTTTGCGCGAGCCCACCAATTACTGCGATTCGATAAAACAAAACGCATGAACTCGCTGCGATATTTTTCTTCGTCTTGATCAAATGACGGGTGCGTTGCGAGTGCTGCAAGGAAAGATTCAGTCATCATTGCCGCTGCGAAAAATCTGCAATCATAGACGCTCTAAAAAAATCGTGCGGGATTTCCCCTGCTAAAACGCGTTGTGCGATTACAACGACGTGTTGCACATTTCTGTAAATAATGCGTTATATTCGCTCCTGTGGTACGGATTCACTCTTATGAGTCGCTGTGAGTCCCCGCGTAAGTTAATGACATTCTGAAAACAACCTGGAGGATTTACATGGCCGCAAAGAAACCCGCCGCAAAGAAACCCGCTGCAAAGAAACCGGCCGCGAAGAAGCCAGCCGCCGCCAAAAAAGCAGCTGCACCGAAAAAGCCTGCCGTCAAGCGTACGCCAAATGCAGCCTTCATGAAACCGATGACTATCAGTCCCGTGCTCGGCGCAGTTATCGGTCCAGCACCGATGCCACGTACCGAAGTCACAAAGAAACTCTGGGATTACATCAAGAAAAATAAACTGCAGGACGCCGTCAACCGTCGCATGATTAATGCCGATGACAAGCTCAAAGCTGTGTTCGGCGGCAAGAAAGTCGTTTCGATGTTTGAAATGACCAAGCTGGTCTCCGCGCATTTGAAGTAAACGCTTCGGCGAATCGTTGTCAAAACCGTACGGTTGCTCGACAACGTTCACCATGTAGGCCGGTACACCCCTCGTGGCGTACCGGCCTTTGTTTTTTAACTCGTCTAGAAGAGATTGCCATGAACGCGCCTTTACAAAACCACCTCTTTCGTCTCGTAAAGCGTCCCGTTGGCGAGCCCAAGCGTGAAGACTTCGCGTTCGATACCGAAGCGGTCGGCGAGATTGCGGATGGTCAATTGCTCGTGAAAATATTCTACTTATCGCTCGACCCCGCCATGCGTGGCTGGATGAACGACGCAAGGTCATACATTGCGCCGGTCGGATTGGGCGATGTGATGCGCGCCGGAGGTATCGGCACAGTGATTTTGTCAAAGCACCCTAAGTTTCTGGCGGGTGATACGGTAAGCGGCATGTTGAACGTACAGGAATATGTCATTTCTGATGGCAAGGGCATGGTTAAAGTCGATCCAAAGCTGGCCCCCTTAACCACATATCTGAATGTGCTCGGCATGCCTGGTATGACGGCTTATTTCGGTCTGCTCGAGTCCGGTCAACCGAAGGCGGGTGAGACGCTGGTGGTGTCGGGTGCATCCGGTGCAGTCGGTGCTACCGTCGGGCAAGTCGGGAAGATTCTTGGGTTGCGGGTGGTCGGCATTGCTGGTGGCAAGGAGAAGTGCGATTACGCTATCAATGAATTCGGCTTTGACGCCTGCATCGATTACAAAAATCAGGATGTGCGCAAAGCGCTGAAGGAAACCTGCCCCGGCGGCGTTGATATTTATTTTGATAACGTTGGCGGTGAGATCCTCGATGTCGTGCTCACGCGTATCAACCAGAAAGCGCGCATCGTGATCTGTGGCGCGATTTCGCAATACAACAATACCGAGCCGGTAAAAGGGCCGTCAAACTATCTTTCGTTATTGGTGAACCGTGCGCGCATGGAGGGTATCGTCGTGTTTGACTACGCGCCGCGCTACAAAGAGGGTGCGATGCAATTGGGCCAGTGGATGGCCGAGGGCAAACTGAAATCGCGCGAGCACATCGTCGAAGGACTCGACACATTTCCCGAGACCCTGATGAAGTTGTTCAAGGGTGAGAATTTCGGCAAGCTGGTGTTGAAGGTGGCGTGAGTAAAAATGACGGATAGAACATAACCGCTGGCGCGCTCTGCGAGGCGAAAAAGCCTGCGAAGCCCCGCCAGTGCTTGATCTACATCTGGTTATGGAATGAAAAGAGCCGGAAGTATCCGGCTCTTTTATATTCAAACGCGCAGAAAAATTTGATCGCCGTTTACGCGACCAACTCCCGCAGTACGAACGGCAGTATCCCGCCGTGCAGGTAGTAATCGACTTCGATCGGCGTATCGATACGCAATAACACCGTGACGTTTTGTGAGGTACCGTCTTTGCGATTGATCACGAGCGTGACGTCCATCTGCGGTTTGATGCCGGCCTCAACGCCGACGATATCAAAATCCTCGTCGCCTCTGATGCCTAACGATGTCACGGTGTCGCTGCCTTTGAACTGACAGGGCAGGACGCCCATGCCAACAAGATTGGAGCGGTGGATTCGCTCGAAGCTCTTGGCAATGACCGCCTTTACACCTAGCAACTGGGTGCCCTTGGCAGCCCAGTCGCGCGAGGAACCAGTACCGTACTCTTCACCGCCGAAGACGACCGTCGGTGTGCCGGCCGCAATGTATCGCATGGCCGCATCATAAATGGGCACCTGTTCGCCCGAAGGTTGCATGATCGTCAAGCCGCCTTCCACCCGCATGCCGTCGGCTTTGGCCGGGATCATCAGATTCTTGATACGGACATTGGCAAAAGTACCGCGCATCATCACATCGTGATTACCCCGTCTCGCGCCATAACTGTTGAAGTCGGCTTTGAGGACGTTGTGGTCGATCAGGTATTTACCGGCCGGAGATGTGTCTTTGATCGATCCCGCTGGAGAGATGTGATCGGTCGTCACAGAGTCGCCGAAGACGCCGAGTGCTTTGGCGCCTTTGATATCGTGCGCCTTGCCCGCACCGGTACCGAAGTTGGCGAAGAATGGTGGTTCGGCGATGTAGGTAGATTTCGGCCAATCGTAAACTTGTCCGACAGTCCCTTTGATGTTCTGCCACAACGGATTGTCAGCACCGAGATTTGAATAGCGCTCGTTGAATACGGCAGGGTCCATCGCAAAGCCCATTACCCCGGCGATCTCGTGGCTGGTAGGCCAGATGTCTTTCAGATAAACGGGCCCATTTGTACCTAGGCCAACGGGCTCTGTCTGCAAATCGACCAGCACGCTACCGGCAATGGCGTATGCCACGACCAGCGGCGGGGAGGCAAGGAAATTGGCGCGAATATTGGCGTGTATGCGCGCTTCAAAGTTGCGATTACCCGATAGCACGGCAGCGCAGACGAGGTCGTTTTTTACAATCGAATCTTCAATCTGCTCAGCCAATGGCCCGGCGTTGCCGATGCACGTGGTGCAGCCGTAACCTGCCAGGTAAAAACCCATCTTTTCGAGGTATGGCAACAGGCCAGACTTGGTCAGGTAGTCAGTAACGACGCGGCTTCCCGGTGCCAACGAAGTCTTGATATGTGGTTTGACGGTCAGGCCGTGTTCCACCGCTTTTTTGGCAAGCAGACCTGCTGCCAGCATCACACTGGGGTTTGAGGTGTTGGTGCATGACGTAATCGCGGCGATGAGCACGTCGCCCGAACCCAGATCAACGCCGTCTGCGGTCTTGAAGCGTTTGCCCAAATCGTCCGCTGCCTTGGAGAATCCGTTTTCTGTTGGCGGCTTGGAATAGAGCGCCGTAAATTGCGATTTCATCTTGCCCAGTTCTATCCGGTCCTGCGGACGCTTCGGACCAGCTAATGAAGTCTTGATAGTGGAAAGGTCAAGTGCCAGCGTCGTTGAGTAATCGCAATCTCCTGCCATGGGCACACCGAACATGCCCTGCGCCTTGTAGTAACTTTCGCATTTGTCGAGTTCCTCAACGGTGCGGCCACCGGCGCGGAAGTATTCCATGGTCGCTTCATCAACCGGGAAGAAGCCCATGGTTGCACCGTATTCAGGTGCCATGTTGGCGATCGTTGCGCGGTCCGGCACGCTCAACGCGCGAGCACCCTCGCCGAAGAATTCCACAAACTTGCCGACCACTTTTGCAGCTCTCAGCATTTCCGTTACCGTGAGCACCAGGTCAGTCGCGGTGGTGCCTTCGGGCAATTTTCCGGTGAGGTTCACGCCGACCACGTCAGGCGTCAGGAAATAGACTGGCTGGCCCAACATGCCGGCTTCTGCTTCGATGCCGCCTACGCCCCAGCCAACAACACCCACGCCGTTGATCATGGTCGTGTGCGAATCGGTACCGACGAGTGAATCCGGATACAGCACGCCATTCTTGTCGTGCACGCCACGCGCCAGATATTCAAGGTTCACCTGATGAACGATGCCGATTCCAGGCGGCACGACTTTGAAGGTGTCGAAGGCTTGCATGCCCCATTTCAGAAATTCATAGCGCTCCTGATTGCGCTGGAATTCTAGCTTCATGTTGAGGTCAAGCGAATTCGCGGTGCCGTAATGATCGATCTGCACCGAATGATCTACCACGAGGTCAACCGGGACCAAGGGCTCGATGATCTTTGGGTTCTTGCCCAGCCTGGCCGCCACGCCGCGCATCGCCGCGAGATCGGCCAGTAGAGGCACGCCGGTGAAATCCTGCAACACAATACGCGCCACGACAAATGGAATTTCCAGTGTGCGCGCCGCCGTCGGTTTCCACGCAGCGAGTTCCTTGATGTGTTCTTCCGTCACTTTCTTGCCATCACAATTGCGCAGCACGCTCTCCAGCACGATGCGTATCGAAATCGGCAGCCGCTTGACATCGGGAAAGGCCTCAGCCAACTTTGGCAGCGAGTAATAGGTGGCGGTTTTGCCGGATTTCAACGTCAGTTGCTGACGGGTGTCGTGCAGATTGTGTGCCATGGATGGTCCTCTGGATGAGCGTGTGGCGGTTGGCCACGCGACGGAATTGATAATTTTACGGCCTTTGAAATCGTCGCGATATAAATCCGATTTTTTGCTTAAACTCTATTACTGGAGCGGTTCCCAGGCAGAAAACATCCGGAAAGCCCCGCCAGTGTTGGTAGTTACCGTCAGGAATTCGATTTTTTGCTTACGACGCATTCAGTAAGTGCCGCCCGGCACACGCACCCAGCCTTCCATCAACACGCGTGCGCTGCGGCTCATGATGGCCTTCATCACAATCCATTCGCCATCTTTCTCGGTCGCCTCAGCGCCAACGCGAAGCGTGCCGGATGGGTGACCGAAACGAACCGCATTGCGTGCACCGCCGCCCGCTGCTGTGTTCACCAATGTTCCCGGAATGGCCGCTGCCGTCCCGATGGCCACCGCCGCCGTGCCCATCATGGCGTGATGCAGTTTGCCCATCGACATCGCGCGCACCAGCACGTCAATACTTGCTGCCCCGACCGGCTTGCCGCTGGATGAAATGTAATCAAGAGGTTTGGCGACGTAGGCGACCTTCGGCGTGTGCTGGCGTTTCGTTGCTTCTTCGATGTGTTTGATGAGTCCCATGCGCACAGCACCATGAGCACGGATGGATTCAAATTTCGCCAACGCTTTGGGATCACTGTTGACCGCGTCCTGCAGTTCAGTACCGGTGTAACCGATGGCTTCAGCGTTGACGAAAATGGTCGGGATGCCTGCGTTGATCATCGTGACCTTCAGCGTGCCAATGCCCGGCACATCGAGATCATCGACGAGATTGCCGGTGGGGAACATCGCGCCGCCCGCTTTTGCGTCACCCGCGTCTTCTTCGGCTGCAGGGTCTATAAATTCAAGTTGGACTTCGGCGGCAGGGAAGGTCACGCCATCGAGTTCAAAGTCGCCAGTTTCCTGCACCTGGCCATTGGTGATGGGCACATGTGACACGATGGTCTTGCCGATGTTGGCCTGCCAGATGCGCACAACTGCAATGCCGTTCTGCGGAACGCGCGATGCATCTACCAATCCATTGCTGATGGCATACGGCCCTACTGCCGCGCTGAGGTTTCCGCAATTACCGCTCCAGTCAACAAACGCGCTGTCGATGGATACTTGTCCGAAAAGGTAATCGACGTCGTGATTCGGGCGACTACTTTTGGAAAGAATCACGGTTTTGCTGGTGCTCGACGTCGCCGCACCCATGCCGTCGATCTGCTTGCCGTATGCGTCTGGGCTGCCGATGACGCGCAATAGCAGGGCATCGCGCGCGGGGCCCGCTACTTGTGCGGGGACAGGAAGATCCTGCAGGCGAAAAAACACGCCTTTGCTGGTGCCGCCGCGCATGTAGGTGGCGGGGATTTTTATCTGCGGTGCGTGGTTCATGTTTACCTGTGACGACGTGGTTGTTTGCTTTTATGAGACAAATGGAATTGTCTGTGTGGATACGCCTATGCAGCCTTCGCCGATTCCAGAAAGTCATTTGCGAATCGCTGCAGCACACCACCCGCTTCATAAATTGAAACTTCCTCTGCCGTATCAAGGCGGCAGGTTACCGGCACCTGGATGATTTTACCGTTGGTGCGGGTGATGATCAGCGTGAGCGTGGCGCGCGGTGTTCGTTCGCCGACCACATCGAAGACCTCCGAGCCGTCGATGTACAACGTTTTGCGGTTCACACCCGGCTTGAACTCCAGCGGCAGCACACCCATGCCGACGAGATTAGTACGGTGGATGCGCTCGAAGCCTTCGGCGACGATGGCTTCCACGCCGGCCAGGCGCACGCCCTTGGCCGCCCAGTCGCGTGACGAGCCTTGGCCGTAGTCAGCACCAGCAATGATGATAAGCGGCTGCTTCCTGTGCATGTAGGTTTCAATCGCTTCCCACATGCGGCTAGTTCGTCCTTCAGGCTCAATGCGCGCGAGGGAGCCTGGCTTGACCACGCCGTCGACCAGCACCATTTCATTCTTTAGCGTGGGATTGGCGAACGTGGCGCGCTGCGCAGTCAAGTGATCGCCGCGATGCGTGGCGTATGAATTGAAATCCTCTTCGGGCAGGCCCATTTTGGTGAGGTATTCGCCAGCCGCGCTATCGGCCATGATCGCGTTCGACGGCGAGAGGTGATCGGTGGTGATGTTGTCGCCAAGTACGGCCAGCGGACGCATGCCTTTCAACGTGCGGATACCCGCCAGCGCGCCTTCCCAGTAAGGCGGGCGGCGGATGTAAGTGCTGGGCGCACGCCAGTCGTAGAGAGGGCTTACCTTTACACCCTTGTCCGATTGCGCGGCGAACATTGGGATGTATACCTTGCGGAATTGTTCCGGTTTCACGCTCGATTCCACGATGGCGTCAATCTCTTCGTCCGCGGGCCACAGGTCTTTGAGCAATATCGGCTTGCCGTCTTTGGTCCTGCCGAGCACGTCTTTTTCGATGTCGAAGCGGATCGTGCCGGCAATCGCATAGGCAACCACCAGCGGTGGCGAGGCGAGGAAAGCCTGCTTGGCATAGGGATGAATGCGCCCGTCGAAATTGCGGTTGCCGGAAAGCACGGCCGTCGCATACAGATCGCGGTCGATGATTTCTTTCTGGATCACCGGGTCGAGCGCGCCCGACATGCCATTGCAGGTGGTGCAGGCGAACCCGACCACGCCGAAGCCCAGCTTCTCCAGTTCCGGCAGCAGTCCGGCTTCTTCAAGATAGAGCGCGACGGTCTTCGATCCGGGTGCCAGCGAACTTTTTACCCAGGGTTTGCGGACGAGCCCAAGCCGATTCGCGTTACGCGCCAGCAGGCCGGCGGCAATCATGTTGCGCGGATTGTTGGTATTAGTGCAGCTGGTGATGGCGGCGATGATGACCGCACCATCGGGCATCAGG
>ENA-OFCE01001546-OFCE01001546.1-metagenomes-genome-assembly--contig:-NODE-1546-length-11477-cov-2.446769_pt1 | contig 11477 bp, 10 predicted proteins | sample MGYA00153388_OFCE01 | MGnify analysis MGYA00153388
CCGAGCCGCTCGCTAGCGGAAATAAAGAGTGCTTGAGGATGTTCTTCTTTTGCCAGCATCAGCGTGTCGCCATCGATTTGGTCGATTTTGTTGAAGGCTAATAGGCTGGGACCGGGAGCGATCGCCATATCAGACAAAATCGTCATGACTGAGCGAATTTGGCTTTGCCATGCGGGATGCGATAAATCCACTAGATGGATCAGTGCCGTGGCTTCTGTCACTTCTTCGAGGGTGGCGCGAAAGGCATCGACCAAGGAGGGCGGCAACTCGTGAATAAAGCCCACGGTGAGCAAAACCGAGAGTGGCTCTTGGGTGATGGCATGAGGAACGACCATGCGGCGGGTTGTGGGATCAAGCGTGGCAAAAAGTTGGTCAGCGGTGTAAACCTCAGCGTTCGTCAACACATTTAGCAAAGTCGATTTACCGGCGTTGGTGTAGCCCACTACGGCGATCGAGGGCACCTCTTGATGTTGGCGGCGTTGACGCATTCGGGAACGGTGGGCTTGCAGTTGGGTCACTTCTCGCTGCAAACGAGTGATGGGTTGTTGAATCGATCGCCGTTCCGTTTCGAGCTTGGTTTCACCGGGTCCGCGTGTGCCAATGCCGCCGCCTAATCGTGACATTGCCTGTCCGCGTCCGGTTAATCGGGGAAGACGATATTCTAATTGCGCCAGTTCAACCTGGAGTTTTCCGGCTCCCGATTGGGCACGTTGGGCGAAAATGTCTAGAATCACTTCAGTGCGATCGACCACTCGTAGCCCAATTTGAGTTTCCAAATTTCGGACTTGGGCTGGCGACAAATCGCGATCGAAAACGACGAGATTTGCGCCCACAGCTTGCACCGATCGCGCAATTTCCTGAACTTTTCCTTCTCCTACAACCGTGCGAGGATGGGGGCGGGGTCGCTTTTGAGTCAGGGTGTGCAACACTTCTCCACCCGCTGTTTCAATCAGTCGCCCTAGTTCTACTAAGCCATCTTGAAATTGCTGAGAGTGAGTCTTTTCGGTATGTAACCCTACAATCAACACGCGATCGTGATCTGAGTCAACCTGTTGGGCAACAAATTCAAGTCCTTCTACTAACTCGTCAAAGTCTTGATCAGCAATGACCTCGATACTCAATGCGGGAGTCACCGTCCAATTGGTTTCTGGGTGGGGCACCAAATGGGCAAGGTAGGCTGCTGCAATGTAGCCTGTTGCACCGCCGCCGCGCCGCTCAAATCCACTTCCAGTCAAGCCCAAAACAACCAGAGCATCTAGCCGCTGCATTGCCATCACGGTCAAAGTCGTCTCGCCGGGAGGCTCATTTTTTAACTGGGTGGCGATGCAGCGAATGCCACTTAGCCGCTCTGCACCATAGCGAGGCAATTCTAAGGGCGGAATCCGAGTTTGGCGAGGACTGCCAACCCCAACCCGAATCACCTGTCCACGGCGATTAATATAAATGCAAACAGGTTGACCCAATTCAGTACTGACGGCAGCAAGACGCTGAGAAAATTCGGCAGTGGTAATACGATCGCTCGGTAATCGCTGCTGATAAAGCTGCTGCAACTGTTTAAGCAGACTGGTCTTGATGCCTTGAAGATTGCCGTGGATTAAGTCGATAAACTGTCTAGCCAAATGCGTCTGGATCTTATTCTATCGATAGAAGACGAGCTAACGCGATCTTTACGGGATGTATCGATAAACTTTTCTATGGTGAATCATACAAAATTCAAATCACTAGGCTGAAGCAGTATTTTCTCTGCTTCCTTTAAGAAGCTGGAGCGAACTGTAGGAGATGGTTTCAGCCTCGTAAGACTTCGGATATTTTGAGGGTTATTTCTAAGAACTATAGATAACTCTGCTGATTCACTCGTCACATGTTTCAGAATATGGCTAGAATCGTCGTATTAAAAGCACATTTCGCTAGGTATAAAGGCTCAGCAAATAATTCCTTCAAATTAGGTCATTGCCGACTGTCTCTATAGCTACTTTGTTTAGAAGTAAGGGCAGTTAGAATAGATTTAAATAAATTTAGACAAAAGCCATTGACTGTAATGGTTGCAGATGTCAGGGGTCAAGGAAGCATTTCAAAATGTGTTATTGTTTGTAGCTGAATCTTCAATTTTAAAGAAACTATTAGTAAAGATTTGGAATTGGATGTGGTGATTGGAGGGCAGCCGTGTTTATAAGACTTGCAGAACAACATCGTCAATTCGTCCAAGATTTGGTCATGACTCTTCAGGCTCTTGCGATCGTGCTAGAGCGAAAGGGCTATCTTGCGTCTTGCTATACCTGCGGTGGGCAGATGAATAGCGCTTCATTTATGGTGAGTTTGGCAGATAGCCATCTGATTCGCTTTTTGGTTTCTGATTATGGTATTACCTGGACTGAGATGCGGGACGATCGCGAATTGATGAAATTAGAAGGCGCAGAAGCCATTAGCCAGCTTCAAGAATTGGCTAACTTAGTCAAATATCAAATTAAGCCTGCTCAGTCTCGCTCAGCACTAATGACTGAAACTGTAGGCTAAATGATTTAGCTGAGTCCTTTAATTTCGGATCTTCATTTTTTCTAAAGCAGTAGATTCCTAAGTCTAGGAATTTGCTGCTTTAGTAGTTTTTTAAAGCAAGCACCACGCCTTTGTGACAGATCAAGGCTTCTTTCAAAATGAATATCTTCCATCCGATCGCCCCCAAGCCACGGTAAACTTTTCAATCGATGACGAAATTTCGCAGGCTGTTGCTCTTTAAATTTCATCACCTGCCCTTTCTACGCCGAGGTTTTTGTGCTTCTCCAATTTTTTGGACTCATTTTAGTCACGAGCATTCTACTCGTGGCGCTGTATTTTCTGGCATTAGAAATTCAGTATCGCGATCGCCCCGGCAATAAATTGGTGGCGACCATTGGGCAATGGCAGATTCAGGAGCAAGACCCAAACCACTATCGGCTAGTGGGCGAGATGGAGTTGATTAATCGCACTGCCAAGCTCGAAATTATGGTGCCGCAGATAGGGGCAGAGGTGAAATTACTATCGGGCGGAAGTTTGCGAGAGGTAACCACCCAAACTCACGTTGTTTCGCGTCATCCTGATGAAACGGCTCGCCTGGATGATTACTGGTTTGCTTACATTGTCAAGGTTGGTAAACGCACAACGGTAGAAGTGCAAATTGATATTTATGGTGCTGACTTGAGCCAACTGAAAGCGGCGTGGGTGCAGTTGCATTACCTGACCTATGGTCCTCAAGGGCGAATTCCTAAAACGCGCCATGTGGTCGTGCCGTTTCAGTTTCCTGATCCGGCAGAGTCTAAAAATTGGCGATCGACCCCAACGGCTGAAGTGTTGCCCATTCGGACTCATTTATTGACAGAGTTGGATAATCCTGTAGAGGTGGTGCGGCGGTATGTGAGTCCTCATGCTAAACCAGGCGATGTGGTGACGATTGGGGAAAGCCCGATCGCCATTATGCAAGGGCGCTTTCGTGATCCTCAAACCATTCAGCCGGGATGGGCTGCCAAACGACTGTGTTATCTGTTTTTGCCAACCTCCAGCTTGGCGACAGCCTGTGGATTGCAAGCCCTGATTGATCTAGTCGGTCCGGTGAGGGTGCTAGCGGCGTTTTTGGTGGGCGCGATCGCCAAAGTCTTTGGCAAGCCGGGAGTGTTTTACCAACTGGCAGGAGAACAGGCTCGTTTAATTGACGACGTAACTGGCACTTTGCCACCCTACGACCAGTTCATTGTGTTGGGACCTGAGAACCCTCAACAGGTGGTGAATCTGATACAGCAGGAAACGGGTTTATCGGCGGCGATCGTCGATGTCAACGATTTAGGAGCGGTGAAAGTGCTGGCTGCCTCAGCGGATGTGGCAATTCCAATGCTCCAGCAAGCTCTAAAGAAAAATCCGGCAGGGAACGCCGATGAGCAAACCCCTGTCGTGCTGATTCGTCCCCTTTAATCGCGATTTCGCAATCTACAGCTATCAATCTACAATTAACATCTGTCACACTGGCTAATTCGCTAAACTGGTTAGAATGTTACTGTGATGTTCAGTTCTTTTTTGGCTGATTCAGCATTTCAACCAATGACTCAATCATTTCCTCAACCCACCGAAGTCTTAATTCGCCCCGTTCAATATGGCGACATAGAAACTGCTGATCGGCTGTGTGATGAAGTCGAAGGTGAAGAACTCCAGTTTTCCATCAATCCAGATAAGCCCCTCAAGCCGCTACGCTGGTATGCCCCTTGGCGGTTTCTCAGCTTTTTGGTCAATCGCTCCCATTTGTTTGGTGCGTATGTTTTTGGGCAAGACAATAAGCTAAGAGGAATTGTTAAAATTTCTCCATTCAACCGGACTCGCACGACTTGGCGGGTGGATCGGGTTGCAGTAGTAGGTGAAGCGGTCACAGATGAAGCGGTCACAGATGAAGCGGTCATAGATGACAGCGCGATCGCGGTTAACACTCCCCCCTTGCCTCTCAGCGACATCGGTTCTCATCTATTACGTTATTGCTTTGAAACCGTTTGGGAAGCGCGGACGTGGCTGCTAGAAGTCAACGTAAACGACAATGAACTACTAGCGCTATATCGGCAAAATGGCTTTCAACCCTTAGCACATATCACCTATTGGGAGATCGATCCAGCATTGCTACAAAGCCTTGCAGAACGAGAGCCAGACCTACCTAACCTGTTGCCTGTGAGCAATGCCGATGCTCAGTTACTCTATCAACTCGACACCATGTTCATGCCGCCTTTAGTGCGGCAGGTGTTCGATCGTCATCTGTCTGATTTCAAAACCAGCTTGATTGATTCGGTGTTAAACGGGGTTAAAAACTGGGTGAATCAGTTGGAAGTGGTAAGTGGTTATATTTTTGAATCGCAGCGAAAAGCCGCGATCGGCTACTTTCAGATTCAGCTTTGTCGCGATGGTTCTCGCCCTCATCAGGCGCAGTTAACGGTCAACCCATCCTACACTTGGCTTTATCCAGAGCTAATGTCTCAAATGGCGCGGATTACCCAGGAGTTGCCCACTCAATCGCTTCAGCTTGCTTCCTATGATTATCAACCTGAACGAGAAGAATACTTGAAGCAACTAGGAGCCGATCGCATCGCCCATACGCTAATGATGTCGCGATCGGTTTGGCATAAAGTTAGAGAATCAAGGCTGAGTGGCTTTGAAAATCTTCAGCTTCCAGAAGTGTTGCAAGGGCTGAAACCGTCGCGTAAGCAACCCATTCCTAGTCGAATTACTCTGCAATCCATGAGCCAAACCCTACAGCAACCTGAAGCCGCTCCAAAAGTGCGCTCTAAAAGCGTTCCTAAATCTGTGAAACCTAGAAATGCCACTTTGAATTTATCTTCTAAAGCAGATTTTTCAGATACGCCCCCCCAAGACCCATGTTGTTAAGGGGTGATGATTGATGCCAATCTCAGCTTTGGGTCTAGATATTGGCAAGAAACGGATTGGTGTCGCTGGCTGCGATGGCACTGGGCTAATCGCTTTTGGAATTGAGACGATTGAGCATCGCTCCTTTAAAACCACGCTAGAACAGTTGCAATATTTAGTCACCGATCGCCAAGTGAGTGTTTTAGTGATTGGGTTGCCCTATTCTATGGATGGCAGCTTGGGATCTCAGGCTCATCAGGTGCAGAGGTTTGCAACGGCGATCGCGTCGGCTCTAAACTTGCCAGTGGAGTATGTGGATGAACGACTGACTTCGTTTGAGGCAAAAGAGATGTTGAAAGCAGAAGGAATTCATGCTGACAGACAAAAAGGTTTGATCGATCGCAAAGCAGCGGCAATTATTCTGCAACAATGGCTAGATGAACGGCGATCGCCCAAGTATTCTGCCGCTGATTGTAACGAGAATTGAGAATTCTTTTGAAAAATTCAAGCAAAATAGACAAAGGTGAAACAGACTTTGGCAGAATGCTTCTTGGGCACTATGCATGAGGAGGAGTTTTTTCAATGGATGAGAATCAGATCGAAATGGACGCAGAAACAGTAGTTTTAACCGATGATGCTGGGCGAAAAATTGCCTGCACAGTTGAGCGCTTCATTGAAGTAGAAGAGCAAGACTATGCGTTGCTAGTTCCTGTGGACGCACCTGTCGAAATTTTTGCTTGGCAGGGTGAAGCAGACGATGACGAAGAGGCAATTCCCGTTGAAAGTGAAGAAGAGATTGATAGTCTGTTTCCAATCGCAAAAGCCGTTTTGGAGGAGCAAAATCTAACTCTGAAAAGGACGGCGGTTGTATTAACGGTAGAAGGTGACTTGCCTGATTTGGAAGACGAAGACGAGTTTATTGAAATCACTTCCGAAACAGACGAAGAAGATGTTGAAGAATTGCAACTCTTAGCTCGGTTTTACCGCGAGGAAAAGGAATTTGCGGTTTATGCGCCGCTTGATCCATTTTTCATCTTGGCTCGGATGGACGCAAATAATCAGCCTCGCCTACTTTCGCCCGAAGAACTGGAAAAACTTCAGCCCCTACTGGCTGAAATCGAAGATCAGCTTTTTGATGATCTCGACTCGAACTAGGAACATGGCGATCGCGGCTGGCATCAAGCTCACCGCGATCGTTTTTTCTATCTCAAACTGCTGTGACCACAGCTAAGATGGATACCCTTTTTATGGTTAAACGATTTCCCAAAGGTTTACTTTTCTTCGCGATCGCCCTAGCCCTATTAGGAACCGCAACCTGGCAAACCTGGAACTGGTGGTTGATCTCAACAGCCCCCATCGCATCTAGTCCTGCTCAAGCAGATGCCAAACCGATTAATCTGCGCGTTGCGCCGGGCACATCCGCCCAAGAGATTGGGCAAGATTTAGCAGCCCTAGGGCTAATTCGGTCAACCAAACCTTGGAGCCTGTGGACTCGTTGGACGACGTTTCAAGATGCCAAAGGAGGGTTTCAAGCCGGCACTTATCAACTCTCAAAAACTCAGTCTTTGCCAGAAATCGCCAACACAATTTGGTCAGGCAAGGTGACGCAGCTTAGCTTTACTATTCCAGAAGGCTGGTCTATGCGCGAGATGGCACAATACTTTGAGCAGCAAGGCTTTTTCTCCGCTAAGGACTTTTTGGCTGCGGCTGATCGTGTTTCTGTCGCGCAATATCCTTGGTTACCAGCCGCCAGCCCCATGCCAGGTTTTCCACGATTAGAAGGCTACCTTTTTCCAGATACTTATCAAATCGCGTCGCCCGTTCAGCCTGATGCCGTGATTGGGCAAATGCTTGATCGCTTTGAACAAGTAGCATTACCTATTTATCAACAGGAAAAAGAAAAATCTCTCACCTTGGCGCAATGGGTCAACTTGGCAAGCATTGTGGAGAAAGAAGCTGTGGTGCCAGAGGAGCGCAATCGCATTGCAGGAGTATTCACCAATCGATTGCAGAAGGAAATGCCCTTGGCTTCTGATCCCACGGTTGAGTATGCCTTTGGCATTAAACAAACGCCTGATCGTCCGTTGCTGTATCGTGAGGTGGAAACCCCCCACCCTTACAACACTTATGTGAATCCGGGCTTACCCCCTGCCGCGATCGCCAGCCCTGGTAAAGCTAGTCTTGAGGCAACCCTCAGCCCAGAAAACACTGATTATCTCTATTTTGTTGCCCGATACGATGGCACTCACGTCTTCAGCCGTACTTTGGCAGAGCATCAGGCAGCCCAAAATGCTATTCACGACCAGCGAGATGCTACAAAATCTTCTACTCAATAAGCTTTATCAAAAATTTGGGTTGAAAGTCCCGTCGTTTCAGGACGGCTTTATATTGCCTGCGCTAATATAAGAACATGATTGTACTAGAGTTCAAAGCTTACGGAACATCTTCTCAGTTTAGCGCCATTGACGAGGCTCTAAGGACTTTTCAGTTCGTTCGCAATAAGGCATTGCGCCTTTGGATGGATGGATTAGGCAAGACTCAATTTGACCTCAATAAATATTGTGCTGTACTGGCGAAAGCGTTTCCGTTTGCTGACAAGCTCAACTCAATGGCGAGACAGTCAGCAGCAGAACGGGCATGGTCAGCTATCTCAAGGTTCTATGAGAATTGCAAAAAAGGATTGCCTGGTAAGAAGGGTTTTCCTCAGTTCCAAAAAGACTGCCGTTCAGTAGAGTACAAAACCTCTGGCTGGAAGTTGGCTGATGACCGTAAATCCATTACGTTCAGCGACAAGAACGAAATCGGTAGGCTCAAACTGAAAGGAACTCGTGACTTACACTTCTACCAACTCGACCAAATTAAACGGGTCAGGCTGGTGAAAAGAGCCGATGGCATGTATGTTCAATTTTGCGTTCAGGTTGATCGCACTGAGCAGATTGAGCCGTCTGGAACTGCCGTTGGGTTAGATGTGGGCTTGAAAGAGTTCTACACCGACTCCAATGGTGAAATGGTTGAAAATCCCAGGTTTCTCCGTAAAGGAAAAAAAGTTCTTAAGCGTTCTCAAAGACGGGTGAGTCGCAAGGTTAAAGGTTCAATTAATCGTCGAAAAGCGAGACAGGTTCTAGGTAAACGCCATCTCAAGATAAGCAGGCAACGAAAAGATCACGCCGTTAAGCTGGCGCGTTCCGTCATCCGGTCAAACGACTTGGTAGCCTACGAAGACTTGAGAATCAAAAATATGGTGAAGAATCATTGTCTGGCTAAATCGATTAACGATGCATCTTGGTATCAGTTTCGAGTGTGGTTGGAATATTTTGGCAAGGTGTTTTCTAAAATCACGATTGCGGTTCCGCCTCACTACACCAGCCAAGAATGCTCTAGCTGCGGGGTGATGGTTAAAAAGTCTCTCTCAGTTCGGACTCATATTTGTGAGTGTGGCTGTGAGCTAGACCGTGACCACAACGCAGCTAGAAATATCCTGAGTCGGGGATTGGGTATGGCGGGGCACGTCGGAACCTTCATGCTAGACATGAGCAACACTTCAGGAGAATCGACCTCTACATTGGCTGGTGTAAACCTGTCTCTGCAAGTTGGCTCGTAGATTGAAGAATCCCCGTCGCTTCAGCGCGGGGAGTGTCAAAGATTCTGCAATATAGGGCACGCTAGTCGAAACTTCTAGAATGAATCTCACAGTTTAAGCATTAACTTTTTACCAAACTCATTATTAAAATAACTTTCTATGTTTTGGAGCAACCTTTTACAACCTAACCTGGTGATTCCGGGCACCATTCTTCAAATTACGCCTGAATTGCTGAACACCCATCAACTCAAAGGATTGGTGCTAGATGTAGATGAAACCTTGGTGCCGCTTCGGACGGCTCAGATATCTGAAGAACTCTTGCCATGGGTCAAAGAGGTGCAGCAAGTCGCCAAGCTATGGCTGGTCAGTAACAATGTCAGTGAAGCGCGGATTCGTCGGATTGGCAAGTCCCTAGACTTGCCCTATATTTCGGGTGCTGCTAAACCCTCTCGGCGTAAAGTGCGGAGAGCTATTGAGTCTATGGGTTTACCGCCCGAACAAGTGGGGATGGTCGGCGATCGCCTATTTACCGATGTTTTGGCAGGCAATCGCCTTGGCATGTTTACTATTCTTGTGGAACCCATGATCCACCCTGATTTTGATCCTCGGAAATCGCCTTTTCACACGTTTGAAGTCTGGCTTTCTCAGGCTTTAGGTGCGTCTCTAGCTACTAATTCACTGCCTGAGAGAAGTACATAAAACGACTTAACTATTCGACTGAGGAAATATAAAGAAAATCTTAGAAAATCTTTTAATGTCAAACTTTACTGGCATTGTTGTAAAAGATTAAATGAGGTCAGCCAAATAAAGACCTTAAAGATACATTTTTATGAATACTAGGCAGCGCGCTAACTCCCAATTAATAGGGGGTTGGCTCTTTGTCTTATCTAAACTCCTGATCTTTTCTAGCTGATTCATGTCCCAAACTATTGTGGTTAAAATTGGCACCTCCAGCCTGACTCAGCCTGACTCAGGCAGCTTGGCATTGTCAACCATTGCAACCTTAGTAGAGACCCTGAGCCGATTGCGCCATCAAGGATATCGAGTCGTTTTAGTCTCTTCAGGCGCAGTCGGTGTAGGCTGTGCCCGGTTGGGTTTAACAGAGCGCCCTCGGAGCATTACTCTAAAACAGGCGGTTGCCGCTGTTGGACAAGGGCGATTGATCCGCGTGTACGATGATTTGTTTAGTGTGTTACAGCAGCCGATCGCCCAGGTATTGTTGACTCGTGGAGATTTGGTGCAGCGCAGCAGCTACATCAATGTGGAGCAAACGTTTCAGGAACTATTGCAGTTAGGGGTGATTCCCATCGTCAATGAAAACGATACGGTGGCGGTAGACGAGCTTAAGTTTGGGGACAACGACACCTTATCGGCACTGGTGGCAAGTTTGGTCAAAGCAGACTGGCTTTTTTTGCTCACCGATGTTGACCGCTTGTATTCTGCTGACCCTCGCAGCAATCCTGATGCGAAACCCATTTCGGTGGTGCATCGATTGAATGATCTAAAAGAATTACAGGTGCAGGTGGGCGATCGCGGCTCTAGTTGGGGCACGGGCGGCATGATCACCAAAATTTCGGCAGCCCACATTGCCACAGGTGCAGGTGTGCGAACGGTGATTACCGATGGGCGGGTTGCCCAAAATATTGAAAAGATTTTGCAAGGCGAAGCGATCGGCACCCAGTTTGAACCGCAGCCCCGCCCTGCCAATGCCCGTAAACGATGGATCGCCCATGGATTAGTGCCGATGGGCAAGCTGTTTTTGGATGAGGGCGCTGTGCAGGCGATTCGCCATGCTGGAAAATCTTTGCTTGCTGCCGGAATTATTCGAGTGGAGGGCGAGTTTGAAAGCCAAGATGCGATCGCGTTGTGCGATCGTTTGGGCGAAGAGTTTGCGCGCGGCGTGGTGAATTACAGAACTGCGGAACTGAAAAAAATTCAAGGGCATCAATCCGATCAAATTGAACAGATTCTAGGGTATTCCTCTCCAGAAACCATCGTTCACCGAGATAATCTGGCATTAATCAATGAGCCTTAAGTGATGGCATTGCCCTTTAAGAAGCGCAATTTCCGCAGGGAGTTCTGTGGAAAGCTTCGTTAGTTTCACGAATCGCTCACAGCCATTCTTTAGAAGGATGACTGCACTAACGCTTTGCGACGATTGCTGGAATAACCATTTACTGGCGGCGCATTGGGAGTCAGACTTTCCAAATTTAGGCGATAGCCCACATTCCGAACAGTCTGAATTAAGTTAGGCTGACGTGGATCGGTTTCCACCTTTTTCCGCAATGATAATACGTGAGTGTCAACCGTGCGAGGGTTATCAATCGCATCAGGCCAAGCTCGGCGCAGCAACTCTGAGCGACTCAGGGGTAAACCTTCCGCCTGTGCTAACACATATAAAAGACTGAATTCTTGAGGGGTCAGATCAATGACTTCATCTCTAAATAGAACCCGGCGATGAACCAAATCAATTTTCAGGTCACCACAATCTAATGAAATCGGCGGAGGCGGTGCAATTCGACGACGGGTT
>ENA-OFCE01001547-OFCE01001547.1-metagenomes-genome-assembly--contig:-NODE-1547-length-11469-cov-3.976432_pt1 | contig 11469 bp, 11 predicted proteins | sample MGYA00153388_OFCE01 | MGnify analysis MGYA00153388
CTCTACAACGACCGCGCCATCAGCTACCGCGTGCACAAGGGCTACGCGCACACCGATGTGGCGTTGTCCGCCGGCGTGCAGCGCATGGTGCGCTCCGACCTGGGCGCGGCGGGCGTTGTCTTCACGATCGACACCGAGAGTGGTTTCCCCGACGTGGTGTTCATCACCTCGAGCTACGGCCTCGGCGAGACCGTCGTGCAAGGCGCCGTCAACCCCGACGAGTTCTACGTGCACAAGCCGACCCTGAAGGCCGGCAAGCCGGCGGTGATCCGGCGCAGTCTGGGCTCCAAGCTCGTCAAGATGGAGTTCGCCACACCGGCCGAGAAGGCCGCGAGCGGCCGGCTGGTGAAGACCGTCGACACCGCGACCGAGCAGCGCAATCGTTACTCGCTCAGTGATGCCGACGTGGCCGAATTGGCCGGTTACGCCGTCACGATCGAGCAGCATTACGGCCGCCCGATGGACATCGAATGGGGCAAGGACGGCGTCGACGGCCGTTTGTACATCCTGCAGGCGCGGCCCGAGACCGTGAAGAGCCAGCAGCAGGGCAAGTCGGAGCAGCGCTACCGGCTCAAGGGCGACGCGTCGAAACACGGCGTGGTGCTGGCCGAAGGCCGGGCCATCGGTCAGAAGATCGGCACCGGCCCGGTGCGCATCGTGCACAGCCTGGCCGACATGGAGCAGGTGCAGCCCGGCGACGTGCTGGTGACCGACATGACCGACCCGAACTGGGAGCCGGTGATGAAGCGCGCCAGCGCCATCGTGACCAACCGCGGTGGCCGCACCTGCCATGCCGCCATCATCGCGCGCGAGCTCGGTGTGCCAGCGGTGGTCGGTTGCGGCGACGCGACCGAACGGCTGATCGAGGGCGCGCTGGTTACCGTGGCCTGCTCCGAGGGCGACACCGGCTACGTCTACGACGGCCTGCTCGAGACCGAGGTCAGCGAAACACAGCGCGGCGACATGCCGGCCTGCCCGGTCAAGGTGATGATGAACGTCGGCAACCCGCAGCTCGCGTTCGATTTCGCGCAGATGCCCAACAGCGGTGTCGGTCTGGCGCGGCTCGAATTCATCATCAACAACAACATCGGCGTGCACCCGCGGGCGATCCTCGACTACCCGAACATCGACCTCGATCTGAAGAAGGCAGTCGAATCGGTGGCCCGCGGGCACGCCTCGCCGCGCGCGTTCTATGTCGACAAGCTGGTGGAGGGTATCGCCACGATCGCCGCCGCGTTCTGGCCCAAGCCGGTGATCGTGCGGCTGTCCGACTTCAAGAGCAACGAGTACCGCAAGCTGATCGGCGGCTCACGCTACGAGCCCGAGGAAGAGAACCCGATGCTGGGCTTCAGAGGTGCCTCGCGCTACGTCAGCGAAGCGTTCGGCGAGGCCTTCGCGATGGAGTGCGAGGCGCTCAAGCGAGTGCGTGGCGAGATGGGCCTCGTCAACGTCGAGATCATGGTGCCGTTCGTGCGCACCCTGGCGCAGGCGGCGCAGGTGGTCGGCATGCTGGCCGACCGCGGCCTGAAACGCGCCGCGGCCGGTGGCAGCGACGGGCTGAGAGTCATCATGATGTGCGAGTTGCCCACCAACGCATTGCTGGCCGAGCGCTTTCTCGCGCATTTCGACGGCATGTCGATCGGCTCGAACGACCTGACGCAGCTCACTCTCGGCCTCGATCGCGATTCCGGCATGGAACTGCTGGCGCGCGACTTCGACGAGCGCGATCCGGCTGTCAAGGCATTGATATCGCAGGCCATCGCCGCCTGCCGTGCCGCCGGCAAGTACGTGGGCATCTGCGGTCAGGGGCCGAGCGACCACCCCGACTTTGCCGACTGGCTGGCCGACCAGGGCATCGAGTCGATCTCGCTGAACCCGGACACCGTGGTCGACACCTGGCGCCGGCTGGCTGCGCGCTGACGGCGGACAGCTCGCGACTGGCGAGTCGCGTTTTGATGTGGACGTCCGCCGTGTCGGTCAAATCAGGCCGTCGAACGGCAACACGTCGACCGGCTCGCCCGCCGCGACATCGCCCTGGCCGTGTGAGAGAACGACCAGGCCGTTGGCCTCGCTCATGCTGCGCAAGATGCCCGACCCCTGTGAGCCGGTGACTTCCACCTGCCAGTCGCCTCGGGCGTTCTGGCTCACCCAGCCGCGCTGGTATTCGGTGCGGCCGGGCTTCTTACGCAGCGGCGCGACGCTGGCTGCCCGCAGCAGCGGCAGCGGCTGCGGTGTGGCGCCGCTCATCGCCAGCAGCGCATCGCGCACGAAGGCATAAAACGTCACCATCACCGCCACCGGATTGCCCGGCAGGCCGAACAGGATGGCGCCGGGGGCGCCACCCGCGCCTGCGCCGATGCGACCGATCGCCATCGGCCGGCCGGGGCGCATCGCGATCCGCCAGAACAGCACGTCGCCGAGCCGGGCCATCACGTGCTTGGTGTGGTCGGCCTCGCCAACGCTGACCCCGCCCGAAGTGATCACCGCATCGGCGGCCAGCGCCGCGTGGCGAAAGGCTGCCTCCAGCGCGACCGGTTCGTCGCGCACCACGCCGAGGTCGAGCACCTCGACGCCCAGCCGCTGCAGCATGCCCCACAGCGTGTAGCGATTGCTGTCGTAGATGCAACCCGGCGCCAGCGCTTCGCCGACCGAGCGCAACTCGTCGCCGGTGGAGAAGAAGGCAACCCGCAGGCGGCGAAACACGGCCACCTCGGCGCGTCCGAGCGAGGCCATCAGGCCCAGGTCGGCCGGGCGCACGAGGCGGCCGGCCTTCAGTGCAGCGGCCCCGCGCGCCAGGTCTTCGCCTGCCAAGCGGCGGTTGTCGCCCAGGCGCACCGCTCGCGCCGGAATGACGATGCGATCGCCCAGCAGGCGGGCGTATTCCTGCGGCACCACGGTGTCGAGGCCGGTCGGCATCACGGCGCCCGTCATGATGCGCACGCATTGCCCCGGGCCGGGTGGCGGCCCTTCGAAGGCGGCTCCTGCGTAGCCCGTACCGACAATTTGCAATTCGGTCGGCGCGTGCTCCGCCAATTCGGTGCCGCGCAAAGCGTAGCCGTCCATCGCCGAGTTGTCGGCCGACGGCACGTCGAAGTCCGAGACGATGTCGCGTGCCAGCACGCGCCCCAGCGCCGCACGCAGCGGCAGCATCTCGATGGCTTGAACGCGCGGCACGAGCCGGGCGATGAAAGCCTGGGCCTGCTCGACCGGCAGCGCGTTCGGGTCGTATCCGCTGAGGCACGACGCGATCTCCTGCAGCGATGGCGTCGGGTGGGTCACAGCGCCAGCACCATATGACACTTGTCGAAGGTCGTGCCGTCCTGCAGCCGGATGGCTCGCTGCAGCGTGCCGCACATCGTGAAGCCGGCCGACTCGTAAAGCGCCAGCGCCGCGCGGTTGCAGGCCGTGACCGACAAGGTCACCATCTCGACACCTTCGACGCCGGCCGCGCGCTCGCGGCAGCGTGCCAGCAGGGCCCGGCCGACACCCATCCGCCGGCCGTCTGCCACCACCATCAGGCCGACCACGCGCACGATGTGGCGCACTTTCGGGCGCTCGTCGCGCTCGCAGCCGATCGCGCCGAACAGGCGGCCGCTGCGCCAGGCGCCCAACAGGAAACGGCCTCTGTCGACGCCGTCCAGGCCCAGCCGTTCGGCATAGCTTTCGGCCGACCGCGCGCGCTCGGTGGCAGCGTCGGAAGTGAAGGATTCGGGATGCGCCGCGAGCATCGCATCGCGCAACGATTTGTAGGCCGGCAGGTCGCGCAGGCCCAGGGCGCGCACGGTCAGGCTGGCGGCGCTGAGGGTGAGCTCAGCCATGTCCTTGAAGCTGCTGCAATTCGGCCGGCGTGTTGGCATTGAAAAAGGCCTGCGCATCGTCGAACTCGACCAACGCGCAGCGGTGCAATGCGGTCCAGCGGTCGATCTTGCGCTGGCCGCCTTGGGTGAAGCGCACCAGGCTTTCCCGCAGTTCGGCGCGCATCAGGCAAAACACCGGCTGGACCTGCCGGACGCCACCCTGCAGCGTGCAGGCCATGGCGATCTCTGCGTCTTGCGCTTGGAGCGACTGCGCCAGCCGCGCCACCAGGTCGGTCGGAAAGTCAGGCGTGTCGCACGGTACTGTCACGAGGTAGTCGGTGCCGCAATGTTCCAGGCCGGTCAGGAAGCCTGCCAGCGGTCCGGCGTGGTCGGGCAGGGTGTCGGGCCAAACCGGCGCGCCGAGCGATTCGTAGGCCGCCAGATTGCGGTTGGCGTTGACCATCATCGCGCCCACCTGCGGCGACAGCCGCATCAACGCATGCAGCGCCAGCGGCATGCCGCGGTGATTCTGCAGACCCTTGTCGGCACCGCCCATGCGGCTGCCCCGGCCGCCGGCCAGGACCAGGCCGGTGATTTGCTCAATGCCGATCATGGTCGGCCAGCGCACCGGGAAAAACGTCTGCCTGCTGGGCCGGGCCCTTCATCGACGCGACGATCAGGCAGCCCGGCACCACGGTAAACAGCATCGTCCGCGCGAACGCTGCTACGCCGATGACGAGGAAATCGATCATCCGCAGGCTGCGCACAGGGTCGTCGTCGTGTTCGGCCGGGTGCATCGATATGAACAAACTTGCCGACCAGCCATGGCAAGACCATTCTGGCCGCCGCCGCCGCCTGCTTGGTGCTTGACCCCGACCGGCACGAGCCTCCAGACACGACCCATCTCAGCCGCCGATGTAGTGCATTTCGACGCGGCGCGGTGCGCTCTGGCCCTCGGCCAGAGGCAATCCCGGGGCGTGGGATTGCGAACTGCGAAGCTCTGAATAACGGTCACCGCGCTGCTGCCAGATCAGGCCGATCGCGCCGGCGATCTGCGCGTCGTCGTGGCCGCCGCGCAGCAGTGCGCGCAAATCGTGACCTTGATGCGCGAACAGGCACAGGAACAGCTTGCCCTCGGTCGACAACCGTGCGCGGTTGCAACTGCTGCAGAAGGCCTGCGTGACGCTGGAGATCACGCCGATCTCGCCGCCACCATCGCGGTAGCGCCAACGCTCGGCTGTTTCACCGGTGACGTTCGGGGCGATCGCTTCGAGCGGGAACCGCGCGTGGATGCGCTCGATCACCTGGGCCGAGGGCAGCACCTCGTCCATGCGCCAGCCGTTGGTGGCGCCCACGTCCATGTACTCGATGAAGCGCAACACCACGCCGCTGCCACGAAAGTGTTGCGCCATGGGAAGGATCTGCGCATCGTTCGTGCCGCGTTTGACAACCATGTTGACCTTGATCGGGTCCAAGCCGACGCGCTGAGCGACCGCGATGCCCTCGAGCACCTCGGCGACCGGGAAGTCGACGTCGTTCATGCGCCGGAAGATGGCATCGTCCAGTGCATCGAGACTGACCGTGACCCGTTGCAGCCCGGCGTCCTTCAGCGCCTGCGCCTTGCGCGCCAGCACCGAACCGTTGGTCGTCAGAGTCAGATCGAGCGGCTTGGCGTCGGGCGTGCGAAGTTTGCTGAGCATGCCGATCAGCACTTCCAGGTGCTTGCGCAGCAGCGGTTCGCCGCCGGTCAGGCGGATTTTCTCGACACCGTGGGCAGCGAACAGGCGGGCCGTGCGAGCGATCTCCTCGAAGCTCAGCAACGATGATTGCGGCAGGAACGCGTACTTCCCGTCGAACACGTTCTTGGGCATGCAGTAGCCACAGCGGAAGTTGCACCGGTCGGTGACCGAAATGCGCAGATCGCGCAGCGGGCGACCCAGCGCATCACCCAACAATCCCGTGGGCGCAACGGCCTGCGCCGGCACCTGCGGCAGCGCCGCGACATAGCGCAGATCGGCCATCGGAATCACTTTGTCGCCCATGCCGCGATTGTGCCTGCCCGGTCCAAACCACAAGCTGCCGCGGCCGGCTCGGCGAGCGGCCTGGCCGCCATGACCGCCGGATGCGGGTCAGTGCGTGTCGTCGGGCCCGCGCAGATTGGCAGCGGATGCGGCCTGCGCGGCCGTTGGCGCGCTTGCGGGAGATGCGCGCCGGGCGCCGGTGTAGCGCTGTTGCCAGTAGGCATAGCGCATGTCCTCCACACGGACCTCGCCACCACTGCGTGGCGAGTGGATGAACCTGCCTTCGCCGATGTAGATGCCGACATGGGAGAAGGTGCGCCTCAGGGTGTTGAAGAACACCAGGTCGCCGGGTTTGAGTTCGTCACGTTGCACCGCGACCAGCCCGGCCGCGGTGGCTTGGTCGTCGGCGCGGCGCGGCAACCCCAGGCTCAACTCGAAGATGTGACGGGTGAAGCCGGAGCAATCGAAGCCCACGTCAGCCGACGCACCACCATGGCGGTACGGCACGCCGAGGAAGTTCATGGCCGTCAGCACCATGTCGGACGCCCGATCGCGCAGGGCGCGCACGAAGCGGCTGTCGGTGTCTGCCGCCGCGGGCGATTCGATCAGACCCTTGTCCAGCAACAGCCGACTGATCGGGTCGTTCACCGGCTCGGTGGTCGGCTCGGCAGAGGCCAGGGTGGCCAGCACGCAAAGCATCCAAGCGGCAGATCGGCCGAGCCGGATGATGCGCGCCGCAGACGTTGCCGTGTCACGCAGCATCAATGCACTGACTGCCGGTTTGCGGCGTATGGCCTGCCGCGTGTGCAATGACAGTCACCGCGCGCACAGGTCGCCATAGACCTGTCTGGCGACTTCGAGCGCCTGGGCCGCGATGGTGTCGGCGTATGCCGCGGCCAGGTCGGCGCCGGCGTACGATTCGTCACGCGACACGTGGTTCGACAGCGTCTGTCCGTTCGCCGCCGCCACGCTGATCGCGCTCGACACCGACACTTCATTGAGTCCGAGCATGCGGTTCGCGTTTGCCTGAAAACTGACGCTGCCGCGCAGCACGAAATCGAAGGCGTCTTTGCCGGCGATCCGCAGGCCGGCTTGGCGCAGCCGCGCACCCAGCGCTGCGGCGAAACTGTCGCAGACGCCGAGTCCCGGCTGACGTTGCTCCTGGATGTCGATGCGCAACCGCGCGTTTCTGCGTTCCGGCGCGCACGCGATTGCCAGCTTGTTCTTGAAGGCCTGCTGTCGGCCCTCGGGTGTGGCGCGGTCCATCTTCTCTTCTTCTTCGGAAAACGAGAAGCCACCGGTGCAACGCGATTGCGGCGTCGCTGTCGCGGGCTTGACGGACGCCACGGCGGCCGCGACCGTGGCCGTGGCCGTGGCCGTGGCCGGTGCGCCAGCCGGTTGCGCAGCACGGCTGCGCGCCTCGCCGGCATATCGACCGTTCGGGTACTTTTCCAGATAAGCGCGGTAGGCCGGCGGGCTGTTCGAGTTGCCGACCAGGGACCACAGTTCGGCTTCCAAGGTCGCCGCGCCGACCGAAGTGGCCGATCCTGCGGCTGGGGCGGTGAAGTAGAAATCTCCCTCCAGCGAGGTGCTTTCCCAGGGAATCTGCTTGCACGCCGAGTCTTGCTTGACGGCCACTCGGGTGCGCTTGAAGACGTCCTCGACCTTCAGCCCCGGCGTGGCCATGTAGTTCAGCAGATGCGTCGTGTACAGGCCGTTCTTGCCGCTGCCGTCTGCCGCTTCAGCGCCCGGCGCAGTGGCGAAGGCGACGATCGATCCGGTGGGTGCGACGATCTGGGCCAATCCGGTGGTGGCGGAGCGTCCGCTGCGCGCGAACGGGTTGTTGCGGCAGGCATCCCGGATCACGATGTTGAGCGGGTTCTTGACGGCTTCCATCTTTTCGAGCACCAGGCCGACGTCGAAAGCCCTGAAGGCGACTTCGTCTTCGCGCTCGATGGCCGCGTCGACAGGCACCAGGTGGTTGTGTCCCTTCACCTGCACGCCGTGCCCGGCGTAGTAGAACAAGCCAACGCCCGACTTGAGCGCGTCGCCGAACTGGCGCACCGCCTCGTACATTTGCGTCTGGCTCGCGTTTTCAACGCGGATCACCCTGAAGCCCAGCTTGTCCAGCGCTGCGGACACTGCGCGCGCATCGTTGAGCGGGTTGCTGAGCGGCATGGTTTTGTAGTCGGCATTGCCGATCGCCAGCGCCACGCGTGGTCCGCTGTCGAGTGCCGGTGGCGAAGCGGCGGCGGCCTGTCCACACCAAGCCGCCAGCCAGACCGCGCAGCACGTGCCGACCATCTGACCGAACCGCGCAGAAGGGAGCGATGCGTGCCGAAGATCGCCGGCGGATGGGTCATCGCGCGCCTCTTCAGTCACTTGTATTTCGCGTCGATCTCGGCCACGTTCTTCTGGACGAGTCGCTGCACCAGCGAGTCCAGCGTGAGTTGCCCGCTGGCGCCCGTGGAGACACCGAGACGGAACTGGTTTCATTGCCCATTTCCATCTTTTCCTCGGCTTAGCCGGTCGCCACCTGATCGGTCGTTTTCGCGTCGATCACCTTGTAGCGCATGCCGATGATCCAGGTGCCTGCCGACTCGCTCGTCTTGAGCGAGCTGGCCACCACCGAGCCGGCGGCGCCAGCATTGCCAGCGCCGCTGAAGATGCCGATCAGCGAGGCCACTGTGCCACCGTCCAGGACATCGGCGGCGGCCGCGACTTCCTCGGCCTTGAACACGTCGAATTTGACAATCCATTGGGTCGTCTGCAGCTTGCCCTTCTGGAAAACGCGCTTGGCCTGGGCCGGGTCGCCCAAGTTGTAAGCCAGTTGGACCTCGTTCAGCAACGGTCCGAGATTGCTGCGCTCGACCACGGTGAAGTTGGCCTTGCCGAGTTCGAGTTCTCCGAAGTCGGCGATGTTGTTGCTGGTGACGCGTTGCGTGAACGAGGCGTTGTTGCTCTTGACCTCACCCGGCAACACGATGATGCGGAGGCCCTTTTCGTCGGCGTTGGCGTAGCTGACCGGCTGGTAGAGGCCGGCATCGGCACGCAGACTGGCCTCGCGCGACGATCTGCTGGCGGGCACCGGCGACGGGCTGACCGCGCTGTCGGCGCGAAACGCCGCCGCCGTAGCTGCCGCCGCCGCATGCCGAAACCGTGGCCGCCAGCACGACGACCAGTCAGTGCAAGCGAATGCCACGCCTGGGACCAGCTTGTTGGTATGTGTTCATGGCACCTCCGCCTTAATTCTGCAGGATGGATCGCTGCTGCTCGGTCCGCAGCAACTGCTACGCCATCGCCGATCAATCATAGTCGCCCGAAAGACCCGCCCCAGCTCCGCCGCAGCCCAGCGCAGCGGGCTTGCGGCGAACGCGCTGGGCATACACTGATGCTCGAGAAATCCGTGGCCCATCTCATGTTCAACCGACTACGCGAAGACATCGCTTGCATCCTTGAACGCGATCCCGCCGCACGCAGCGTCTGGGAGGCGCTGACCTGCTACCCCGGACTGCACGCCTTGGTGCTGCACCGCCGTGCCCGCTGGTGCTGGACGCGCGATTGGTACTGGTTGGGTCGATTCATCTCGCACTTGGCGCGGTTCCTGACCGGCATCGAGATTCATCCTGGCGCGACCATCGGTCGACGGGTCTTCATCGACCACGGCATGGGCGTCGTGATCGGCGAAACCGCCGTGATCGGGGATGGGTGCACCATCTATCAAGGGGTGACGCTGGGTGGCACCTCGTTGACCAAGGGCGCGAAGCGGCATCCGACACTGGGGCGCGGCGTGATCATCAGTGCCCATGCGCAGGTGGTGGGCAGCTTCACGGTGGGCGACGGGGCACGCGTCGGTGCCAACGCCGTGGTGCTCAAGGAAGTCCCGGCGGGCGCCACGGCGGTCGGCAACCCCGCGCGGGTGATCCTTGCGGACGTCGACGCGGCGCGCGAAGCCGCTGCGGCCCGCATGGGCTTTTCGGCTTACGGTCTGACGCAGGGGGCCGACCCGGTAGCCCAGGCGATGAAGGGATTGATCGACAACGCCTCTGGTCACGAGCACCAGATCGCACTGCTCTGGCAGGCGATCGAGACCTTGTCGTCGCGCTCGCGCGAATTGCCGGTCAGCAATTGCGTGCCGCAGGACGCGCAAAAGACCGAGCAGTTCGATGCGGATCGATTGAACCGGCTGGTGAAGTAGCGCCGCCGCAGCGACCGGCGTTCAGCCCCGCGCGGGTCGCAGCGCCGAGGCGGGCCGAAACGCCTTGCAGACCGCCTCATCGGTTTCCAGATACGGGCCGCCGATCAGGTCGATGCAGTAGGGCACCGCGGCGAAGATGCCGGGCACCGGTGGCACCGCCGACGGCAAGCCTTCCAGCGTCTGTGCGATGGCCTTGGGCTGCCCCGGCAGGTTGATGATGAGCGACGCGCCCCGAATCACGGCGACCTGTCGCGACAGGATTGCCGTGGCGACGAAGTTCAGGCTGATGGCACGCATCTGCTCGCCGAAGCCGGGCATGAGCTTCGACGCGACTGCCAGTGTCGCTTCGGGCGTGACGTCGCGCGGTGCCGGCCCGGTGCCGCCGGTGGTCAGCACCAGTGCGCAACCGAGCTCGTCAACCAATTCGCACAATGTGGCGGCGATCGTCGCCTGCTCGTCGGGGATCAAACGGGTTTCCCAGGTGATCGGGTTGCGCAGTGCGCGGTCCAGCCACTGCTGCAATGCTGGCAGTCCCTGGTCTTGGTAGACGCCCGACGAGGCCCGGTCGCTGACCGAAACCAGCCCGACCCGGACCGGGTCGAACTCACTCACCGCCGTCCGCCCCGGCGTCGGATGTCGGCACTTCTCGGATCCACTGGAACAGCTCGCGGTAAGCCCGACCGCTGCGCTTTTCCGGCACTGCCGCCGCGTCCTTGCGGGCGCTGCGGATCAGGCTGCGCAACTGCTGCACGTCGGTGTTCGGATGCTCTGCGATCCAGCGCGTTGCGGCTTCATCGTCGGCAATCAGCTCGGCACGCCAGCGCTCAGCCTCGTGCAACGCCAACGCGTCCTTGGCGCGCCCAAGTTGCAGATCGGCCACTGCGGCACGGATCGGCTCGACATCGCTGCGGCGCATCAATTTGCCGATGTACTGCATCTGGCGTCGCTTGCCCTCGAAGGTTCGGGTGCGCTTGTATTCGCGGATTGCATCGAGCAGTGTTTCCGAGATCGGCAGGCCATCGAGCCGTTTGTCCGGCAGGGCCACGACTGCCTCGCCGAGGTCTTGCAACTCGTGCGACACCTGTTTCAGCTTGGTCTTGCTCGGGCGGTCGTACCACGCCGGCTCGGACGGTGTTTCGGCGGTGTCTTGGGGGAGCGAGTCAGGCATGACCGGGCTCATTTCGCAGGGTTCGGCTGGTTATGATAGCCGTCGGTCGACCTGCGGCCGGGTTCTGGTTTTTGCCTTCTCCGGTCTTCGTCCATGCCTTCTTCAGCACGCTCCGATTCCAACGCCCCGCAGGGCTTTGCTTACCCGCTCGAGCGGTTTCAGCAACTGGTCGAGGACACGCTGGCGTGCGCACAGAAGGTCGGAGCCAGCGACGCTGCGGTCGAGGTGTCCGAGGGCGTGGGCCTGTCGGTCTCGGTGCGCAAGGGCGAGACCGAGAACGTCGAG
>ENA-OFCE01001550-OFCE01001550.1-metagenomes-genome-assembly--contig:-NODE-1550-length-11460-cov-2.128540_pt1 | contig 11460 bp, 10 predicted proteins | sample MGYA00153388_OFCE01 | MGnify analysis MGYA00153388
CTTTTTTCGGGATGAAACTGGGTGCCATAGATGTTTCCCTTTTCCATCGCCGACACAAAGGCGCACTCGTAAGTAGTGGTGGTGGCTACGTCCTCCGGCACATGACACACCACGTGGTAGGAATGGACAAAATAAAAAAGCGCCGCTTCAGGTACATTGGCGAACAACAGCGAAGTCTTGGCCCGATCGGCCGTATTCCAACCCATATGCGGCACTTTGTAAGTCAGCCGGTCACTCACCCGGAACCGGATCACATCGGCGTCGAACCAGCCGAGGCCTTCGGTATTACCTTCTTCACTGTGCCTGGCCATGAGCTGCATGCCCAGACAGATCCCCAAAATGGGCGTCTGTCGTTCCAACACCGTTTCATTGAGGACGTCCCAGATACCTGATTCTTTGAGTTTCCGTACGCCATTGGCGAAATGACCCACACCAGGCAGCACCAGTCTATCCGCTACCGCAATCACGGCCGGATCTGACGATATGCGGGTGCCTATCTGAAGTCGGTCGAATTTCTTCTGAACAGACCGCAGGTTACCCATACCATAATCAATAATAACTGTGCCGACGGGGTACATCTGTTTGTTCTTCTGGGGTTGTGGAAACTACGAATAGATGCTTTTATAAACCGCAAGGACCTGCTGCGTGATGAGCCGGTTATCAAACTGATTAATCCGGTCGCTGGACTCAAACGGCTGTGTATTTGTCAGCACCAGGCGGAGGCAGTCAGCCACTTCTTTAGGTTCGTAGCTCGTGATAAAACAGCCGGGTATATCACTCAGTACCTGCCGCACATCGCCCACATCGGTCGAGACAACCGGACAGTTACAGGCCAGCGCTTCTTTCACAAACTGCGGTGATCCTTCGGAGAAGGACGTCATCAACGCGACATCAACGGCGTTAACTAATAACGCTACCTCCGCGCGGGTATAGTTGGCCAGTTCAAGCAACACTACCCGCTCATCCTGTAGCCGATCAACGGCGGCTTTGGCGAGGGGGTAGTTCTTTACCTCATTGGTGAACGCCGACGAAAACAGCACGTACCGGGTATCTTGAGCTAGCCCAAGCTGTTCCCGGCAACGGGCTTTCGGGCGGGGGAAAAACAACGAACGGTCGACGCCACAGGGAATAATCGAATAGGTAGCTCGGCAGGCATAAATGGCTTTGTCGGCCAGGGTCTGACTAATGTAGACCGTTTGGCGACTCAGCAACTCGACCAACAGTGATATTATTCGAAGCGCAGGTACGTTAATGTCGGACCCATGAAAGGTGGTGACCACCGGTACGCTGCGTTGCAGGTTGGCTAATAACCCCGACATCGCCACATGGGCATGAATGCAGTGGTACGAATGCTGTTTCAGTTGCCGAAGCAGTAGACTCAGGCAAGCCAGATAGCCGGTGATGCCTTTCCCTCGCACAAAAAAATAATCGACGGCCAACGTTGTATCTGCCTGTTTCAGTGCCTCTACCTGCTCATAGATAAACGCCTGATGCTTCTGCAGGTCGAAATTTGGTGCATTGCCGCTGCAAACGACCAAAATACGCATGAGCTAACTGTTTAGGTAGCAATTCCCACTATGGAAAACTAGTCTCACCTAATATTGCAGATAGTTGAGATTTTCTTGAATCAAACATAAAATTAGGTACTGAAGAGTACCTTTGTAATACTATTATTTTAAGATAAAATAGTAGTAAAGGGCAAAATGGGAATTGCTGCTGTTTAGGTAGATTTCAAGAAATTAAAATACCAATAGTCAAATAGTTAGCTTTTATATTAATTCAAGAGGCCAATGATCAAAAATCGCAAAGTGCTGATGGTTAGTGATTTAACTTTTGAACGGCTTTGTAACATGGTTGCCACTAAGTAGGCTCATACGTATAAAAAAAGCACCGGAGAGGCAAACTTTGAGATCGCTAAACCTCCAAAGCCGCCGCCTGACGGCCCGGTGCCATGCCAAGAATACGCTTCTTTCATCTTTCAGAGACCCCCACTCGAAAAGTAACCTACCGTCGGGGCTTACGACCAGATTGAGGTCTATGAAGCACTGGCCGGGGGCCAGATTACGCCCTTGATTCAACCTGGTGCCGAGACGGCATTGCGTACTGACAAATCTGGGGACGAGTTGGTTCATCCGCGTAATGAGGCTATTAGGGTGATTAATGAGGTTAGTTTAGCCGTTTGGAAGTGACAAAGTGGGTGTCATCGGCGTAGCCTGGCCCAAACGGGTATGTTTCAGTGGAAGACGATTTTTGGCCCTCGGTTAGCCACTCGGCTGTTGGCCCACCAACAGGTCGAAGCCCAAATCAAAGCCAGTTGCCTAAATCGATTGACACAATTGGGTATGCCCAAAACGGTACGCTGTAACTCAACGTAGCCATGCAACAAAGTCCTTTTGGACAATAAATGCTTTTGCTATTTTTAGTCTTGTAACTATTTGATTGTCAGACTAAAATAATACCTAAACAGTCACAGCACAAGTTAAGTCCGCCCGGCCAGTTTGAACCAGTTCCATCCAATGATTATGGCACTAATCACCACCAGATAGGGAACAAAATAGCGCGTGTTTTTCTGATTCATTTGAGAGATACCGTGAGCGGCCATCACCATGAGAAAAGGAATCAGTGGCAGATGAAACCGCTCCGAGAGCGCGAAACCACTGGATGCAAGCACGAAGACATAAGAGAAAATAACGGAAATGACCAGTACATGCTCTCGTAACTGCCTTCGTTTATAAAGCATAATCAGGGCTACCAGCACAAAGAAGGCATACACATTACGGGTGAAAAAGGCTCCCCCCATCATCATGGCTGCAGGTTGATCACTGATATAGACCAAGGTTGGAAATGGAGCAATTAGCATGAGTGGCAGGAAAATACTTTTGGAGCCGTAAGAGGCCAGTCTATTGGAGCCATCTGCTCGCGTTGAAAAATTCCGCATCTGAGATTGCTGGTTCTTATCACTTGATTTTAGGTTCTCATTAATGTTGTCCATGACCGGCGAATTGGCGATGAGTAGCACACCGATTGCCACTAAAATGTACAGCACCGTCCGGTTTAGGAGAGTGGTCACACGACTGGATGTCAGCACAGTGGCCAAGGCAAAAGATCCTACCAGACAGCCCGCCAGTACGGTCCTGAAAAAAAACAGAGATGCCCAAAACAGAGACAGCAGCAGCAGATGTCGGAGAGTCAAACGCCCGGACCGAATCAGCGTGTCGGCATAGTATACAAAACCAACCGTTAGAAACACCATCTCGGTTTCTTTCACGTGCAATCCGCAGTAGTAGATCAGATTTGGGACAAGCATCGCCATGATACCCGCGATTCGACCTGTGGATTCCCCGAAATTATTGCGGGTTAACTTGTAAACAAACAGGCAAGTATATGCCCCCAGAATAGCTTTGATGATTCTCGGAATCAGTATGCTGTCTCCAATTAGATAATAGATTAAACCCAAGTAAGTGGGGTATCCCATGTCTCCATAGTTTTTGCCAATGTAGGCAAGGTAAACATCCCATTTATGGTCGGTTAACAGCCCGGACAGCCATGCCGCTTCCTGATAATAGCCGTATGCATCGGCTGTCTGATACTCAAAGGGTTTTCCTGTCTCTATCTGAAAAAAGACATAGCTAAACAGAACCCATATGATACGAATAACGAGAGAAGTCCGGAGCAATTTTGACGTGTACGCGGATACTGACAGGTAGCGCCAATGTTTAGTAAAACGGAAGGAAAGGTAGAAGAATAAAATAATCGCCAGCAGGTCCGACAGTACCCATCTAAGCGGTAGTATACGGTGAATAAAAATAAGAGATACTGCAACCAACACCATTACACAGCTCGTGAAGGCTTTTCGGTAGAAGTACTTGGGCAAGTAGTTCAGTAGTGTGTTATCCATTTTTTTGTACTGCAAATAACAGCCAGGGACTTTGGGCTATCCATGTGTGAGCGGAGAAGATTCGTTCCAACAATGCAAACACCTTCACCAAAGGACTTTGTGATAAGAAAATTGGAATTGGTATCCAGTTGAAGCCGCATACATCTTTTACATTAAAATGATGCTTGCGGAGGAGTTGTATTACCTCATCAGTGGGCCGGTCATTGAGTTCTATTGAGCGACGTTTATTGAATCGGCGTAGATAAGATCGCCAACTCCGCGGATTAACGGTTGTAAATAGGAACAGGCCATTTGGCTTAAGTAATGTACTGACTTTTTCAAAAAATTTATCATAATCTTGGAAGTGCCCCAGCGCTTCTATGCAAATAATTAATGAATATGAACTCTGTATCTTTGCCGTCAAAAAATCACCGCTGATGACCTGAATAGATGGGTTCTGATCGAGAATGAGTTGTAATGCATCGCTACTGATGTCAATCACAGTTAGTTCCTGACAACGTGAAAAAAGTGGCAGGGCAAATCGACCTGAACCACCGGCAATGTCCAGTACACGATCAGTTTGCTTAAGGTATTTACTGATAAAGGAAAACTGCTTCTCAAATTTGTACTGTCCGTACTTGCTATTATACGGTTCTAAATAGCGATCATCTGTGGTATGTTGCATAGGATTATGAGTACAGTGAGTTCCCTATTACATTCTGGTGAGTTTGTTCCGCCATGTACGTTTGGTGTTTACCAGCCATTTGGTTAGGCGAGACCCCACAATTTTTTGGAAAAAGAACTTTTTCAATTTCAGTTGAGGAGGTTGCCATGATCCTTCAAAATGATGAATGCAATACGTATTCGGGGTAAGTATTATTTCGCCGGTTCTATTTTTGGGACAGAAGTAGTCTTTGGGGAAAATGTGCATGCAGTTCTTATAAACCTGATAGCTATTTTTCAGCTCAAATCCTTCCTGTTGCATTTTTTCAGAAATGATCTCGACGTTAGTTCTGTAATTGATTGACCCGTCAGGCTTTATAAATGGGCGGTTTGTATAATAAGCCAGTTGTTCTTCGGCCCACAGGTTGCCGACTTCGGCAGCCATAATGCCGGTTGGAATCTCCGTATCACTTTCGAATCCTGAAAAACCAGGAAGACTTAGAAGTGTATCCAAACTCTTCAAAACTTCCACATCCGTATCCATGTAGACACCTCCTTCGGTGAATAAGGCATAGAGCCGGACATAGTCCGTCACAAAAGCGAATTTACGCGCCTGATAAGCCTGCTGAGCATATAAGACACTGTTCAAGTCAAACGTGTCTTCATTCCATTGTTTGAGCTGATAATCAGGTAAATATTTCTTCCAAGTATCGATACAGTAAAGTGCTTTTGTTGGCATCTGTCCCTGGCCAAACCAGCAATAATGTATGAGTTTTGGAATCATTCTTGGGTCAGCGGAGAAGCAGTACTAAACATTTGCTGCCTTAGATAAGCTACAATCTGCCGCGATGTAGTGCCATCACCATATGGATTGTGAGCAAGGCTCATGCGCTGATATGCCTGTTCATCATTCAGAAGTTCACTGACAGCGTTGATTATACATTGCGTGTCTGTACCAACCAGCCGAACTGTCCCTGCCTGTACGGCTTCAGGACGTTCGGTAGTATCGCGCGTAACGAGTACGGGTTTTCCCAAGCTTGGAGCCTCTTCCTGCACACCACCGCTGTCCGATACAAGCAGATAGGCTGTTTTCATTAAATAAATGAAAGAGAGATAATCCAGCGGATCGATCAGGTAAATATTATTGGATGCGGAAACTCCAAGAATCTGCCGTACAGGCTGCTGCACCTGTGGGTTAAGATGAACCGGATAAACAAAATCAACATCCTCAAATTTGTCTGCCAATGTCCTGATCGCTTGACAGATATTTACAATCCCCTGACCAAAATTTTCGCGCCGGTGCCCGGTAATAAGAACCAATCGCTTTCCGTCTTTAACTCGGCTCATTGAATAGCCTGCCTCGCGAATTGACGAAGCAACACTATCTTCCAGCTGCACATCCGTCTCGAATCGTTTTACGACAAGATGCAGTGCATCAATCACGGTGTTGCCTGTGACTAGAATCTGGTCGGTTTGAATGTTTTCTGATTCCAGATTCTTTCGGGCATGATGCGTCGGCGCAAAGTGATAAGTGGCCAGACGGCTTGTTAGCTGCCGGTTGGCTTCTTCTGGCCATGGACTATACAGGTTGTAGGTACGTAGCCCTGCCTCGACGTGAGCAACGGGTATCTTTTGGTAAAAAGCGGCGAGAGCCGCAGCCGTTGACGTAGCCGTATCCCCATGTACGAGGACTAGGTCAGGCTGGCTCTTTTTTAACACATCCCGCATTTGCAACAGGATGCGGGCCGTCAGATCAAATAAATCCTGCCCCTGTTGCATCAGGGCTAAATCGTAGTCAGGCAACAGATTAAATAAGGTTAATACCTGTTGCAACATCTGCTGGTGTTGGCCGGTAACGCAAATCTCAATTGTGAATACATCCGTCTGCCGTTGACATTCCAGTATCAAAGGGGCTAATTTGATTCCTTCCGGTCGGGTACCCAAAACAAATAGAAGTCGTTTTTTCATCAATTCGTTCAGATCAGTTCTTTCCTGCACGCTAGCATAGATCGTTTCAGATTGGCGCCAGATCTCCTGACCTGCAAATAGCGTTTCAACAACGACTTTGGCATCTTGTAGATAAATCGGTAGTAAAACGGGTGTCTCGCAAAATCAACTTTCTCAAGTATGGTCATCACCTGCTGTGTGTATTCGTCAGATAAATAGTAGGGTAAAAGCGATCGAACCCGCAACCCATCCATCAGGTGTTTGAGGGTCACAGATGCCTTTTCCTCGCTTGATAAATAATCAAGATTAAACAAGATGTGCCGGGCAGGATCATGGAGTCGGTGGGTACCTATGGCTCGGTGTTCAGCAACCACATCTTGGTTAGAATAGGCCAACGGCTTATTCAGATAGGCTACCTTACCAGTCAGGGTTAACCGAATCCACAAATCCAAGTCCTCACCCAGGTTGAGTGCCGGACAAAAACCACCTGCCTTCAGAAAGGCCTCGCGTTGAACAACCACAAATGAGCAATTAAACGGGACGCAGAAACTTCTGCCATATATGGCAAAATAGTCAACATAGCCTTTCGTAAAACCGTCTGGAAGCCCTTTATATTCAACTTTGTGTTGACCATGTTTCACGTAATAATAGTTACTTCCGTACAAACAAGCCTGAGGAAACTGCAAAATTAGGCTCCACATTTCCATCAAAAATTCAGAATGCCACCAGTCGTCAGCATCCAAAAAAGCGATGTATGGAAAGTTGGCCTGTTCAACCCCCCTATTACGTGTTACTGAAACTCCCGCATTGCTCTGTTGTACAGTTCGGATTCGTACATCCTTAAACCTTGAAGCCTTTTGTAGGCTATTATCGGTTGACCCATCGTCCACAATAATCAGTTCAAACGCCTGCATAGTCTGGCTCAGAACCGACTCAATTGCTTTCTGAATGTAGTTTGCTTTATTATAAAGTGGAATAACAACAGAGAACATTTTGTAAGTTTCTTTCAGGTCAATCTGTTTCAAATCATTACCCCTGCTGGCAGAGTTTATCTAACACGTCAACGATAAACGCTCTTTTCTCCAGAGGGCAAAAGACATAATCATTGTAGCGGGGGCTCTTTTCTGTCCATTGACGAAGACGTATCCAATCCACTTCGACAAATGATAGAATCTGGTTAGTAGCTTCATTTTGAATGAGCTGGATAACAGCGTAATCCAGCCCATTCAAGAATGTACAGACTTCATCCGTTCGCCCCTGCGTAAACTGAAATACCTCATCACTAAAACTGTCCAGCACCTCACAAAGAATTACCGGGCGTTCACGACCAATCAACTGTTTCATACCCAGGAGCGTTTCCAGTTCCCCCCCCTCTACATCAATTTTGATACACTTTATGGATTGATTTAGCGGCAAGCTGTCATAATCCAAAGCGAAAACTGACTCCTGTTGACTGAAAAAACCGGGTCGCAGTCCTTTAACTAAGGAAGCAGTTGGATCTACTCCTACATTGGCCTCTAAAACAGCGGTATGAATGGCATTAGTGAGAGCCACACTGAATACATAGCAGGAAGTAAACTTATTGGCCAGAATCAGTTTCTTTATATAAAAACAGCACTGTACATCCGGTTCAAAACCTACATATTGAATAGAACATCGAGAAGATTTAACAGCAATAAGAGTCTGACCTACATTGGCTCCAACATCAATGAGTCCGCCGGTGGATTTGTACAGTTCATCGAGCAGTGGGGTCAACCAAGTAGGCTTTAAATATAGGTTGGAATACCCCAGGCTGTTTACCACTGGAATCCTAATTATCGTTTTTCCGTAACGAATGCGTTTTGCCAGGTTCAGATAGGGTAATGCACCTGTCTTCCTAAGCAATCTGAATTCAAAGTGAGATAGCATACGAAGTATTAGTGGACACTTGTTTCATTTCTGGATGATCAGATCCAGAAAAGGACAGAAAAAAGCCTCATGAATAGATGGGTAAAGGCCCTTTAGAAAAATAGCGTAACGTTCGTTTCTGGAACGGCTGGTCAGTAAGCGGTATAGAATGTCGCGCTTCTTCAAATAAGTTTTCAGACTACTAAGGACTGTCAGATTATCCAGCGGCCCCAGGGCCAATTCGAGTTCATGGTAACTCATCCCTCTACCCCAACGGGCAAATGTGAGTTGATCACTTTGACTGAAAGAAGCAGCATTGGCAAACTGACTTCCAAATTCATTCCTTGGGCTGAACGATGCATACTGCATGGCCAGTTCATCGGGTAACCAGTAATAAAATGGGAGTAGGGAAGTATGAGAATCGAAAAAATGTAATCGGTTGGGCGTACCAATGACGCACCACAATCCACCGGGGGCTAACATATTATATGTCTGCCGGATAGCTGCCAGTCTTTCAGCATACGTCATATGCTCCAAAACAGCATAAAACAGAACAAGATCATACGTTTCATCTTTCAATGTTGTAGATACTTCTGTGGCGTTCATAAGATAAAATCTGGCCTCCAGACCATAAATCTTACAACGCTCCTGTGCGTCTGCCAAGAGAGTATCTTCAATATCAATAGCCGTCACAATTGCTCCCTGTTCAGCAAGAGCCACTGTGGAGGTACCATTTCCACATCCTATCTCCAGCACGTGTTGCCCCTTCAAAGGTTTTACACTGTTTAACCAAGGAATGATCTGGGTACGGTGGCCCATTAATCGTACATCCAATTCAGCTTCCAGGCTGGTTAATGTATCGTGATCCGCATCGCCATACTTGTACACTCGTTTAACTGACTCTGTCAGTAGATGCCTACGGTTCTCATCTAATTGTATGAAATTACGCGCAAGTGACTTGGGTATGAATTGATTAAAATACCAGCTTTTTACATGTGTAAGTATTTTTTTAATGGTTGTCATTATAAACTAGATGGTGTTAAGTAGGTTAATTTAAGAAGTCATTCAAATGGTCTGTTCTTAACTTTTAGTCTGAATAACTATTACTAGGCTAATCTATTTTTTTATTGTGATTATTATGAAAATTTAGCAGGTATTAGGTCCTAGTAATTGTAATTTCTTGCACAATTACCCAAGCACTACAGTACGATTTCTTTAATTGTTTGTTCTAATTTAGAAAAATACTCAAATATTACATCAGGTACTTCTTTATTAAGACGATCTATTGAAAAGTTTGTTTGATGTCCATGTGACTTTCGATAATCCCTGTAGTATCATCTACCTGTCTTGAATAAATTGACAGCATCACTACTAAGCTTACTCATGTAGTATTTTAGAAAGAAATGAGTAGATGTTTTAATCCGTTATGGGCTACTTTAATTGCCCCACTACGCACACATCCTCATCAGGACGGTTGTGCGTAAACGGAATATTAGCCAGCTCATCTTCAAAAGTGAGTTCGCGGATATTGGTAAACCGCCCCGATTGTCGGAGCTGGTAGATCAACCCCTCCGCATCGTAACACCACTCGTGTTTCTCGAATGGCAGACTGTGCGAGAAAATTGAAAAGTAAAAACTATTCGGACTGTCTTTGGGAATCCGGTTCAAGGCCCACTCGTAGTTGTCGCGAATCTGCCCGGTCTGATAAAAGTCAATGTATTTTTTCAGATCGGGGGTGGAAATCAGTACGTAACCGCCCGGATTGAGCAGTTTGGCGCAGTTATCCAGCACCGTCCGTCCCGCTTCGGGGGTGAAATGTTCAAACACGTGCTGCATTCGAATCAGATCAAATTTACCAAGCCGTTCCAGTGACTCCTCAGTGGCGTTGACCATATCCATTCGATAATACCGGCCTTTCTGCTTAACGAGGGTTTCAGGAAACAAATCAACATAGGTGAAGTAATCATCGAAGGTGCCGCCACAACCGATTTCGAGCCATCGGGTTTTACGTTCGGCAATTAGTTTTTGGCGCAGACCTCCGTTGCTATGGGCTTTCAGGAAACTACCCTTGCCATTGAGCGATGGATGAATGCCCTCTAACTGCGCCACTTTGTAGGAGCGGATGGTTTTTTTGGTAAAGACAATAAACCCCAGTTTGTCTAAAAGGTTAATAATAACCTGCTTCATAAATTAGTCTAGTGGACGAAGTTTGTCAATGCGAAACAAGGCCCGGTAGAGATTAATCACAAACAACCAGGCGGGTTTGCTTTGCTTTAACCGCTTGATAATGATTCCATCGCAGGCAAACTCACGGTAGTCGGCCAGGATGGGGGCGGGTAGCACTTCCTGCAATACCTGTTCGCGTTCGCGAGCATCTAATTCGTGCTGTGTGCTACTGATGCCGCCCGTATCGAACCACACCATGTCCAGATCGCGATAGGCAACCGGCTCATTGTGCAGGCCAACGGCAATCAAATAAAACTTCCAGTCCGACACGATTTTCAGCGATTCGTCGTACAAACCATACCGGTCAAAGAGCGAGCGTTTAATGTAAGCAGTGGCATGAAAAATCGTTGACCGATACAAATCGAGTAGGGTGATGGGCCGACCGGCATAGCTGCGCTGCACCACTTGCCTGCCGTTGATTTCGCGGATTTTGTTCCCATACAGAATGCTGCAAGGGGGCATATCGTGTAGCATTTGTTCAGTTACGTTGGGGGTTAGCAGGTAGTCGCCCGAATTCAGGAACTGGCAATATGTGCCGGTGGCCTGCCTGATCCCCTTATTCATGGCGTGATAGATGCCCCGGTCTGGTTCGGATACCCAATAGGTAATGCTCTTTTCATACTGCCGAATTACATCAACGCTACCATCGTTCGAGTTACCGTCGATTACGATGTACTCAATATCTGACACGGTTTGCTGCATAACGCTTTCAATAGTTTTACGTAGCCCGGCGGCATTGTTGCGGTTAATGGTAATTATCGATAGCTTATGAAACTTCATTACTTTAGTCTTATCATATTGTTGTACATACTTACATATTGATTGGCAACAATATCTTCTTTAAAATTATCAACGACTTT
>ENA-OFCE01001552-OFCE01001552.1-metagenomes-genome-assembly--contig:-NODE-1552-length-11448-cov-19.875099_pt1 | contig 11448 bp, 14 predicted proteins | sample MGYA00153388_OFCE01 | MGnify analysis MGYA00153388
GACGATTCAACATATCTACAACCTTATTCTATAATCTTCTGGCGGGAAGGGAGTAGTTAATAAACGAAAAGCCAAAACCGCAAAGCGAAAGCATTAGCTACTTTGACTTTTGATAATCTTCTTCTTGTCTGCCGATGCGCTACGCGCCTCGCCCGTGCTACGGATAAGCTTCCTCCTGATACTCGCCCAAGTATTTGTCAACTTCTGCTTGTTCGTGTTCAGAGACTAGGTTGAGTGCGTTCGCTTTAAATCGTTCGCTTCGATTTAAAGCGAACGATTTAATGGCTACGCCGGCTTGCGCCTACGATAATTTCAACTGTCCAGTTTTATCATCCGTTTGGTATTTCATTTTCTTCAACTTTATTGTTTGCAATTAAGCCATCGCAAAGTAGTGTTAGTGCACGTTTAATAGCCTCTGTATCTCCACAAAGTGTTAGCTTGACCAAATGCTGAACCAACTCACAGGACTTGCTGGGAGAAAGAGAGTTGGCTTTTTCAAACATCATTGAGCTCTGCAAAATTGTTTTGCACAGCGCCTAACCAAATTTTTCCGGCTAACTCCTTAATGCTAAGATTTTTGGAAATTGCTTCGGCTAACAATCCTTGAATTTGTAGCGCAGCGGGGCGTAAGCCATCGTGTGTTTTTTGTTGTAATTTGTCATTCATTCATTTAATCCTCCTAATTAGTTGAGTTATCAGAAAGTTTGTCCAGTTCCCGAAGAACTGGACAGATACAACCACTTAAAAAGTTTAAGGCTTAATTTTCACCTTAATTTTCACCTTAATTTTCACTTGGTAGCAGCAGAATTTTATCTTGTACGTAAAGCTTAATTTCAGGCAAAGGGAAATCGGTAAACGGTATCTGTTGAATAATCACAGGTTTAGTTTCGTGACTTGGTGTGTCTTCCCAACAAGTCAACACAGCAGAATTGCTTCCTCTGGGCTTAATAAACTCATGTGCATCTCCGACATGAAGGAACCAAAGTTGAAACTCTGTTAATCGATGAATTCGTTTGGCTCTGGGTTGATGAGAGCCGATCGCATCAATCAACCAATAGCATTCCGCATTTGACGCCAAGTATCTGACTCCATCGGTGTAATAAATCCCAAGAAGATGTTTGTAATAGTTCTCAGAACCACAAAAGTGTTGCAAATTCTGCGACAGTGTTTCAGCATCCATTATTGCCATAATCTGATTTCCAAAAAAATAACATCATTTTCCTACAGCGAAGCTACGCACTCACTCTTATGTACAATCGCGAAGAATCGCGCTCCCAGTTCTGTTTGAAGCGAGAACATCGCTTAACTAAAAGTCTCATCAAAGCTGTCTTTTTGTTCACCATCAACCTCAATCTCATGAGCATTCGAGTAAAACATCATCTGTATCCGCAGCGGAATGTTGCCACCGAGCCCGAGCTGATTGTGAAGCCAGCCAACACACATTGATTTAATTGATTTGTGGCAAGTCATTGTGTTTATTGCTTTGCATTGAATTCCATCAGCATTCCCAGTTTCATCAGCGATCGTATCCCACAAATCCTCGTGAGTCTCGACAGAATAATTAGGAATATCAGCTACTTTGACCGACTTTTTCCACGGGCAAGTTTTACATTGCTTGGTTTGTGTGAGTTTCATTTCTAAAATTTGGTAAGTTTCAAAACCTTAAAGCGAAGCGTAAGATTAGCCTTCAAATGCCTCCTTAATTTTATCATCAAGTGCAAAAGCTATAATGGCGATCGCCTCTCTAATCGCTGCTTCATCTCCTTGTTTGGAAAGCAAAATCAGTAAAGGAATTCTGCTTTTATCAGCAAATACCTCATTGACCAGAATCAAAGCATTTTTGTTGCCAGTAAGCGCTGTTGACCAAATAACTGATGCAAATGCCCAGCTATTGATTACTTCCGTTTTTCCTTCTTCAGTGTCGATAGTTTCTAGGGCTGACAAAGGATGAACAAAATGCGGTTCCATAATTCTTCCCTCAATTTATGTGAGCAATTCCTGAGCATTTAAACTGTCCATGTAGGGCGCTTTTCATTCTTATCCCACTCCTCAAAAATTATCCGAGTCCTTTCTAATGCTATTTCTTCGGATTGGAATTCCAGGCAGAAATCAGGTGAGTAATAGCCTGCATAATTTTGTAGCCATAAAAGACCGTTATTGCTTTCGTATCTGCCATAACTCCAGCAGCTAATAGCACGTTTATTTCTAAGAATTAATTTTCCGAGAATATATCCGTCTCTTTTGGCGTCTGGGTTGGAAAATGCTTTGCCTAGTTCAATTTCTTCCGTTGGGTTCATAATTAGTTTTTAGTTGTTATCAACTTCTAACATTCTCAGTTCAGGTTGATAAATTTCTGAATATTGGAAGCTTGCGGATTTAGCGCCTGATCGCACCGCCCAACTTTTCAGCGCTTCAATCTGTCGCTGAGCAATCTGCGCTAGTGGTATGCAATGGTGAATTGCAGTTAAGACATCTGCCTGCGTAAAATCCTCTTCGCGACTAAATCCTTGCTGCATTGCTTCATAAATCACTTGCTCAATCTCAGCACCGGAGAAATCTTTTGAGGTAGCAGCTAGCATTCCCAAATCAAAATCACTGCGTTTATTACCGCACCGGTCAGGGCGCACTTTTTCCAAATGAACTTTCCAAATCTCTTTGCGCTCTGTCGTAGAGGGTAGATGAATGAAGAAAAGTTCATCAAGCCGACCTTTCCGCAAAAGCTCCGCAGGTAAAATCTCGACATTATTAGCTGTCATCACGATAAACACCGGTGCCGTTTTTTCCTGCATCCAGGTAATCAAACTACCGAATACCCGGCGCGATGTTCCCGAATCACCGTCACCGCCATTGTTAATGTTGCCGAAGGCCTTGTCAGCTTCATCGATCCAAAGTACGCATGGTGCGATCGCCTCCGCCAACTTAATCACCTGCCGAACCCGACTCTCACTTTCACCGACAATCCCGCCAAACAACCGCCCCACATCCAATCTCAGCAACGGCAATTTCCATTCAGCAGCTATGGTTTTTGCCGATAAACTTTTGCCCGTGCCTTGAATCCCAGCCAGTAACAAACCTTTTGGGCTGGGCAAACCATACTCGCGGGCTTTGTCGCTGAAACTGTGCGATCGAACCTTCACCCAAGCTTTCAAATTCTCCAAACCGCCGACAGTTTCTAAGCCTGCAACAGCAGGAATAAATTCGAGAATCCCAGTTTCACGGATGGTTTGACGCTTTTCCTCGATGACCGAATTTATTGCGACTTTCGTGACAACCACAGACGCAGCCAAACACTTCGCCAGCACCCGCGCGATTCGGCAACGGCTCAAACCTTGACAGGCTTTGATTAGTTGCTCTCTTTCCTCGTCAGTCAGTCGGATTTTTTCAGCAGGAACCAGCCGATCGACCAACTCCGAAATCTCCTCGATGCTGGGCAATGAGAAATCCACAACCGTCGTTTCTTCGCGCAGTTCCACAGGCAGACGTAGCTGATCGGACAGAATTACCAACGTTCGGCGATCGCGCGCGATATCCCTTGCCAGATTCTTAATCTCGCGGACGATCGGCAACTGATTGCTCGCAATCTGCCCATTAGCCCCTGGTGAAATTAGAGTCGCAATGTCCTTCATCACAAATATTGCTGAATTATGGCCGGCAGCCTTGCTAACCCGTTCCAACCCCTGCATCGGGTTGCCCTTCCCTGCTCCCGAATCGTTCCAACCGCGGGCAAAATCCCAGAAATAGATTTGCGCTTTTTTAGCAGAAGCTGCTGCACATAACGTTTCTTCTGCCGTTTCCTCTTCCGGTGAAACCACCCACAGGAGCGGAAATCTCGCCGATAACATCAATTGAATTTCTTCTTGCATAATTGATTGCCCCCAATTAACTTGATTACTAAACTCAGTAACAAGAAACAAATTGCGTTTCTTGTTACTGAAAACAAAAACGTTATTTGTTACTGGTAACAGTTTTTTGCTTTTTAGCTTTTTCAGGAACTACCTGGGCAACTGAAAACTCAGCAAGTTGAGCTTTCAGTTGCTCAATTTCTACCAGAGATTCGTTCAAATCACCATGCAGAGTTTCGTTTTCCAGCATGATAGAAGTCGCATCGATATCAACTTCTAAAGAGTCAGTAGATTTTTGCTGGGTCTGCAAGCGGGTAATGGTAGCTGAGGATTCTTTGAGTTGCGATCGGACTTCTGCTAGCTGAGATTCCAAAACTTGCTTTTCGCCCACAGCGGCCTGCAAGCTTTGAGCCTGGGAATGCAGCGACGAAATCTCCCGCTCCCGCGCTTCCAACTGTCCGTTGAGTCGAGAAATTTCACTAATACGATCGCGCGACGCTGCTTCCGACGCAGCAACTTCTGCTAAGAGTTTTTCAGCAATTGCAAATTTTGCTTGAAATTCGTCACGTTCAGCCTGCAACAAATCCAACCGTTGACGGAATTGCTCAGAATCTACTAGCTGTTGTTTATTCAGATTCATGTAAGCTTCCTTGAGTTCGTTGCGTTGCCGATCGTACTCGGACTTATAGAACCCAATTTCCATCTGCAATTGAGGAAAATCCTTGAGCTGTTGGCGCATCACTTCATTTTCTGATGCCAAGGATTTCATTCGATCGCCCGAAACACTCGTGTCAGCTTTTTGGTAAGCCAAACGGTAGAAAGCAATGGCCATCTGATGAGAAACCTTGAGAATTTCTTCAGGTATTTCGGACTCATCAAGTAATCCATCATCCGCAGCCTCAAGAATTGCTGAAGCCAAATCCTTTTCTGATTTGCCTTTAATCAGCGACAGATTATCTGCACGCCACTCTTTCAGCAACTTACAGATAATGTCGGTACTGCCACCAATGCCATAGATTTCCTTGAGGGCTGCGCTGGCACTGCGGACTGCAATCCCTATCCGGTTTTTTTGAAGTACCGCACAGGCTGTGTCCACCATTTCACGGCTAATGCCTGAGTATTGTTGGGCGCGATCGAACTCAAATCCCTGCAAATCCAATGTCTGAAACGTTGTCGGTAATTTGTTCATGCCCCTATTCCTCGATTTTGCAGCAATTTTTGACAAAGAAGTTCTGCACTTCCCGACGAAGCAATGTGTTTGGTCATTTTTTCAGTGCCTGAAAAACTTGAATCATGCAAGCCTTGTGGCACAGCCCTAGTAGATCGTTGATTACTGAGGCTACTGGCTCTCAGCGGTTTGGGCTGTGATGGTTTTGGCTTGTGAGATTATTATAGCACTTTACTTACGACTTGCGCAATGCGTATGTCGTAAGTAAATAAGACTGTAAGTTGGGTTAAATCAAGAGAAACTCAACAACCAAAAATTACAAAAAGGATGTTGGTTCGCGGAACAAAGCCCAACCTACACTTATTTTTCCGAGTGACTACCGAGAAACTAGCCTGTTACCCTCAAAAGCTTCTATGAGCATATCTATATCACATTGATATACCTCCATCATCCGCTTGATTTTGGAAGGTGGAATGTGAGGAACTTTCCCAGTTTCCCAGTTACTAAGAGTTGCTTCACGAATGCCCAAAAGCTCCGCTACTTGCCTTTGGGTTAAACCCAATTTTTTTCGGAGATCCACGGGACTTAAAACTCCCTGTTGTTTTTTTTCGACTACTATCATATTATAATAAAATTACGATAAGCGCAATACGCAACTCGTAATAGTGGAACAACTCAGCAGCAGGGCTAAATTACACCCCAGTCCTGCTGCTACCACTATTTTCGCAGTCTTTCCCAGTAAAGTCATCAACACCAAGAATCCCGATCGCAAAACCACCCCAAAAAATCCAGTAAATCTTTGCAGACACAGTTTTCCTGAATAAAAAAGCTTGATTATCCAAGCGGACTTTTGTCACAAACAAGCAGGAACCGGCGAAAACCCGTTTTAAAACCAGCAGGGAGTTTAAAAAATGACAAAAAGCGGATGGTGTCGCTCGAACTACCACTCTGACGGCAAACGAAGGTGGAGCAACCTCACCAACGGACTATGTAGCGAATGCCAGCTCACAGGCGCTGTTTCCGGCAAAGTTACGAGAATCCAACAAAAAATTAACGACTTGGAGTACGAGCGCGATCGCCTCAATTCCGAAATTGACTGCCTCAAATATAAACTCCAAACCCTAGTCAAAAAAGAACTCATTGAACTTTAACTGTCATTTAAAAACATGAATTCATACCTGATCGATCGCGACTTAGCTACCCAACACCTCAACTACTTGGGCTATCAACCCGGCGACAATGTTTACCTCAGATTCTTCTACCACGGCTCAGATACCAGAAAAGATGGCGATGAAAAATTGGGAATCCCAAAAGACAAAGGAAGAAAACTCTCCGACCTCAACTGGGAACAAATAGAAAAATACCAGTCAGACGGACGCGGTGTTTACGTCGTCGTCAATGGTGCCGACGGGGGACACACCGACGATGACATTAAGAATTGTTGTGCCATCTTCTGCGAGTGGGACGATATCCCGCTGGCGGAACAATTCGAGAAATGGAGCGAGTTGGGATTTGTCGAACCCACGTTCACAGTATTTAGCGGCGACAAATCCATGCAGCCGTACTGGGTTTTCGATGAGCCGATCGCAATTGAACAGTGGCGGGAACTGCAACAATTGCTGATTGAAGTGATGAAAGCCGATCGCAGCAACAAAAATCCCAGCCGAGTATTTCGATTAGCCGGGGGCTGGCACGTTAAGCCCGATCGAGAACCCGCCAAAACTGAGATTGTCGGGGATTCGGGTATTCGGTACAACTTTATGGATTTGCAAATACGACTTGTGGAACTTGCCGTAGCCACGCAGACCAGTCGCGTAGAAAATTACCTTTCCTCCGACCCTACGCCAACACCCTTCGTGAACATTATCGCCCGTGCACGGGCGATCGCCGAACCTCTCAAATACAAAGACATTACCGTGCCGGTGCCGATGCCGATATCACTAAACAGTGCTTTGGGCAAATCCAAAGAGTATTTAGGCGGTGTATCGACGCTGAGAAATACCTCAATGGCATCACTAGCGCGAGATTTGATCGGAACCGCAGCAGAGTTCCAGCACTTGGGACAGATGACCAACGATGATGCCTACACATTATTTATAGATGCGTGCCGGCGCTGTTCTCCTGGCGGTGGCTGGGGGGAGGGGGAATGGGAGCAGATTTGGGCGAGTGCAGTGCGATCGAACCCCAGCTCTAGCATTGCCCACAAAATCTCTCGCGATGCTGTGGAGAATTGCATCAAAGGCGAATACTGGAATTCCATCAAAGTTTCTATCGGCCAAGCGGTGGCTGACGAACATACAGAAAGTGCTTTGGTTTCGGTTCCATCAAACTTAGAAACCGAAATTGACGAATTGCTGACGAGGAATTTGAAAGAATCGCAGTTACAAATCAAAATCCTGGGAATAGCTCAGAAATATCGAATCAGCAGCAAAGAAATTCTCAAAGTTTATGAACTTCGGGAAGCTGAGAAAGAACAAGAAGAGTCGATCGAAGACACAGCTAACGAAGTCGCCAAACTTTTAGCCTCTCAATCTGGCAGCCTCAACATGAGCGAAATTCTGCCAGAAACTTTGGCAGTCCCGATCGAACGCTTAGCAACTACATTGAATCTGAAACCAGAGGGCTATTTATTGGCGCTGATGGTTCAAAGCGGGAGCTTGCTAAAAGCGAACACGAGTACCATGCTTTTCCCGCAAACCCAGTTCTCTTGTAATCCCAATTATTTCGGTGTGACCGTCGGCGAATCTTCGCAGAAGAAAACCCCGATTCTTCGAGCAATTATCAGCGACCCGATGGAAAAACTTCTGATTGCCAGCGAACAGGGCAAACTTAGCTTATGAAGAAGATTTAAACCAGTGGAAAAACAACAAAGATATTGACAAAGGTGCAATGCCAGTTGCCCCGGCGCAAAAAGTCTATGCTTTTAACAAAGCCACCGGGGAAGGGATAGCGGCCCAAGCCCAGAAACTGCCACAGCAATCAATGCTCTACCTCTGCGACGAACTCGCCGGAGCTTTCAAATCAGCCAACCAATATCGGGGTGGCAAAGGCTCGGATGAAGAGGATTTGCTCGAATATTGGAGCGGTGGCGGTGCGGTTGTTCTTCGGGTTGGTGGACTTGCGACTAACGTCCGCCATGTTGGTCTTTCGATTTTCGGCAACATTCAGCCGAAAGTATTAGCAAGTTTCATCGGGGACGGCGACGACAATAACGGCAAGTTTGCGCGGTTTGATTTCGTGCAGCAACCGCTGGCAGCAACCAAACTGGTAGAGGATGCTCCAAGCATCAATTTAACCCCGATGCTGACAGCGATTTATGAAAAGTTAGATGCACTGCCAGAGCAAAAATTTGAGCTCGCTCGAACTGCAAGAAAACTATTCATCAAATTTTACAATCACTGCGAAAATCAACGCATCTCTCACCCGAAGCAGGGGATGCGCGCCATGTGGGGAAAAGCTCCCCTAAAGGTTGGCAAGATTGCGACAATTCTGCACTGTCTTCATGCTGCTCATTTGGGTTTGGAAGTTTCCCCAAAAATTCAGATTGAGACTATTCGATCGGCTATCAAATTTGTCAAATTTACCATTGACCAAGCGCTGAGTTTAAATCTAGAACTCTGCGAATCGGTGGAACTGGCCCCGAATTTGGCAAAGATTATCACCCTCGCCGATCGCAAAAAAGAGCCAATTTGCGTCAGAGAAATTCGCCAAAGTTTTAACTCCAAATACCGACCGCCGACGGGACTGATTCGGGAATGGTTCGGGCAATTGGTCGCGATGGGCTACGGGATTGTGGACGCTATCCGGGGGACGTTTTCTCTGGAACGTCCACAACGTCCACAACGTCCACAAAAGGGCTACGAACCTTGCCAGGAGCCAGTTGAGAACGTCCACACAAACGTCCACACAAACGTCCACAACGTCCACACCAATGTCCATCACGGGCCAGAACATCCAACCGCTCTAATCGCTCCAATCGCTTCCACTGCTCCCACCGTGACCGACGCTGCCCCACAGCCGGATGTGGACGAATGTGGACGTGAAAGTGGACGTTTGTGTGGACGTTCCAAAGCCATACAGAACAAGGATTTCGACGAAAATGTGGACGTTGTGGACGTTGTGGACGCTAGCGAGGAATTAGCAGAACTGGTGAGCTTCATTCGCACAGCTATAGCTGAAGGCGATCGCGAATTTGCCCAAAATATTCAAGGCATTCTCAGGGAGGCTTGCAGCACCAGTGCCACCGATGGCACCGATGGCGAGTTACGCAAACAAGTTTGGGCAACGTTAAGTCAGATTGAGCAAATCGCTTTCACTGCATTGGTCAATCCCGAAGTCATAGTCGAAGCCCCATTAATCGAGCTCATTGATGCTCAAAATATCAGAGACATCGCCTTGATTTGGTGGGATGAATTTTACCCAGAACATACTCAAGGTCTCATTACTCAGATGTTTGGCTGGAATTCGCCAGGTCAAAAATACAGCCAAGAAATTATTAATGAGTGGTTGCAAACAGAAAACGAGTTGGTGCGCGATCGAATCGCTCAATTGTTTGATATCAAAAACACTTTCAAAACGGAAGAAACGCCATGAAAACAGAATTAGAATTGACGCTTGAACAACAATTTAAACTCAAAATTTACGTAGAGCGAATCAAACTAATTTCTCTGGAAGAGTCGCGCATCTTACTCGCCGAAATGATGCGCCAAAACATGATTAAAGATAACGTAATTAAAGAGTTGTTGAAAAACCCAAATGAATAATTTTTGTGATGCGATCGAAGCTGGAAAAATCCTTAATTGCAGCGATCGGACTCTTCTCCGATACAGACAACAATCGAAGCTTTTAGAAGGCATTCATTGGGGACGCAATCCCGGCGGAAAAGTTCTTTATAACTCTGAACTGCTCTCTCAATTAGTAACTTGCGGTGGCAACATCAATCACCCCGACCATCAAAGATTTATTGAGAGACACTTGGGCGATCGACTTGAAAATCAAAAACTGAAGCCAGGTCGAAAAAACTTAAGCAAGCTCTGATTTATTTTCCACTTCTTCTTTGTTCATCCATCCAAACATAAGATGATCGGTTGAATATGGATTAGGATGTATCACTTCCTCAAACTTTAAGAGATACTGAGTTTCAGTTGTGTTTTTTATTAGAAAAACACACCGACAATAGCTAATCTTGTCACCTTTTTTGTATTTCATAATTCAAGCGTGCTTTTTAGAAAATCAAAATTATGGGGCGAAAGCTAAACCGGAAACAAATCTGGCAATTGCGGCGGATTGACAAGCCCGGCATAGTTTTCGTAGAGGGTGCGGACATCGTGACCGGTGAGGGCTGCGATCGCCACTGGATTCATCCCTGATTCCAACCCGTGCGAAATCAGCGTGTGACGTGTCGTATACGGCCGTCTGTAATCTATTCCCAGTTCCGCAAGTGCTGGTTTTCAGTAGCGCTTGCAAAAGTTCTTAGAGTCGATCGCGAATCCTTCAGAGCTGGTGAAAATTAAATCATCCAGCAGGAAGTCGTTTGTCCGTCTATCCAACAAAAGCTGCTGTAGTCGTGGCGTTAGCGGCACTGTGCGGGCTTTGTTCGTTTTGGTGGATTTGCGCTGACCATTGCCCATACTTTCCCCGATCCAGATGCGATCGCACTCCGATGAACAATGTCGCCACAATAGCGCTGCTGCTTCCCCAGTTCTCAACCCAACGCCAAATTTAAACTCCACATAGTCCTCGTAGTTACTGAGATTTGGATCAGAGCGAAATTTATGGACGATCGAGCTAATCTCAACCAGTGTGAAAGGTTGCGGACGCTGCTTGGGCGGAACTGATGTTTTGATGTCAGACCAAGGATTTTCTGTGACTAGCTTTTTTTTCTGAGCCCATTCCCAGCAAGCGTTCATCAACACAACTCGTTCGCGCACGGTGACAGGCTCAAGTTTCTTTGTTAAATAATCTCGAAAGTTTTCAGCAACAGTTTCAGTAACAGCGATGGCGTTTTTGTTTCCGAAAAACACAGAAACGTGATTCTGTAATCCCTTGTACTTAGCAAATCCACCGATCGAGATTGTGCGTTTTTTGTGTTCGACAAAGCGATCGAATAACTCAGTAACAGAGATTGATTCTTGTTTCTGGGGTTTATATTTTATTAGGGATGGATCGAAATTGTTAGAGGTGATGTCAAGTTCGATCGTCCGGGCTTTGATTTCGGCTGCCTTGCGGTTGGCGGTGGTATCGGGTAGACCGATGTAAAGCCAGAAACGCTTGCCCTGCCACGACCACGCCAACCGCAGCCGATCCTTAAAAACTTCAACATTTACAGTGCCTTTAGGCATATCGCACTTTTATCGCAGTGAATGGCTGACCTTGACATATTTTGTCACCCCTAATTGAGAATGACAAACCTTGCAGTTTGGTTGTAGAAACAACAAA
>ENA-OFCE01001554-OFCE01001554.1-metagenomes-genome-assembly--contig:-NODE-1554-length-11428-cov-7.032445_pt1 | contig 11428 bp, 9 predicted proteins | sample MGYA00153388_OFCE01 | MGnify analysis MGYA00153388
TCCGCCGCGACAGGTAGCCGGTGCCGGCGCCGATGTCGGCCACCACCATGCCCGGCCGCAGCGCCAGGGCGGCCAGCAGCAGGTCGGTGCGTTCCTCGCGATCACGCTCATCGCGTTCGAGCCAGGCGGCGCCCTGCCAGCCCATGACGGCCGAAATCTCGCGTCCCATGTAGCGCTTGCCGATCCCGTCCGCGCTGGCCGGCACGGGGCTGTAGCGCTCGGCGAAAGCAGCGGGCTGCGCCAGCACGGCGCCGGCCGCCAGCGACAACGCGGCAACGATGCTCCCTAGGCAGGCGCCGCGCGTCACCACAGCACCTGCCGTGTTTCGTATCGGGACCTGCGTTGTGCGCTCACGCGCTATTTTTAGCATGCCGCCACCGGCCGCGAGGCCAGGCATGGCAAACGCCCTTGGTTATTACAAGAAACAACCTGGCTGAACTTGGCCGGTATCGACGGGCTGGTTGGCAGCGTTCACGCGGCATTCGGCTGGCTTCGCCGCCCGGGCAGCCAATCCGGCCTCTCGCGGCGCTTCCAACCATCACGGGGTGCGTGGTGGCGCGCCCCGGCCGATGGCCACACGTTTGGCGTAGCGACGCAAAAGGCGAGGCCCCGCCCCAGGCTCGTGCGTTCGTGACCCTGAGCGCTGATCGACGCAGATCAAGTGCCCACATTAACGGGGCGCAAGGGTCCCCCTAGGTCATTGAAAATAAGGGGTTACCCGATGAAAAGAACTCGTCGGCACCGATTTGCTTGTGGGAGCATCACGCCGAGCAAACTTCATCCCGCCAGTTGCCGCGCTCAGTTCATACTGGGTTGTGTAGTGTGGCGGGTCATCGAATTTGGGAGTCACTATGTCGGTACCGATAAAAAGTCATCTTGTCCGCTCAGGCGCCTTGCGTCCAGCTCTACACGCGACCAGTCTCTTGGCGCTGGTTGCCGCCTTACCGGCCGCGGCCGTGCCGCTCAATTACTACAGCAGCGCGTCTGTTCAAGGCCATATCGAAACCAGCTATTCCAGCCCGCTGTTGGGGAACGTCAGCTTCACTTTGCGAGGACCTACGGATTCCAAATCCAGCTGGAACAATCCCGCCGGCACCGGCCAGGCGCGTGTCGACTATGCGATCGCGGCGGGCGAAGTCAGTAGCGACCCGGTGTACAACATCATTACCAACAGCGGCGAATATGGCTTTGCGTACAGCGGTCAGGCCGAAGCCGATGGTCTCCTTTTGCGCACCAAGACGGTGTCGGCTACTGTTGACTCGCTCGGCGCGCCAGCCACGTCACCCAACAGCAGGCTCTGGAGTTACGCCAGCGCCAACTGGAGCCAGCAGTTCTTGATTCAAGCAACTTCGAGGCGCCCAACCGGCAGTTACGGCGCCATCCTCGTCGGCTTTACCCTGGACGGCAGCATCGGCGTCCCGAGTAACAACTACTGGGATAGCGGCTACGCCTATGGATCCGGCCAACTAAGCTCCAGTTTTGTCGATTTAGCCGGTGTCAGCTTCTCCAGCAATTTTCAAATCAGCGCAAGTCCATGGGGGCAGCCGTGGACCGGCAGCCAGACTTCTTTCAAGAAGCTCTTGTTCCAATACGGCACCGCCTTCAACATCAACTTGAGCCAGTGGTCGCAGGCCTACGTCAACGCCGAGGCAGACTTTTCGCACACCGGCTTCATCAGCTCCATCGAATTGCCCTTTGAGTCCATGCTGCAATCGGGTGCCGAGCAAGCAGGCCTGGGCGGCGCGAGTCAGCTCTACGGCAATGTGACTCGTTCCGCCACGGCCGATGACATCAACACCAACTGGGACTTCAGCAACAACGGTGGCGGCTTCAACTTGCCACCGGCACCGGTGCCCGAGCCATCGAGCTATGCGCTCATGCTGGGCGGCCTGGCCGTGATGGGATTCGTGGTGCGCCGCCGCCGCAGCCAGGCCCCGGGCTGATCGACGATCAAGAGTTGGCGGCGCGCGCAGGCAATTTCCGCGCGCGTCAGATCGCCAAACCTTTCGCGCTGCCGACCTGCGCTGCGTGGCGACGGATGCCGGCGGATTCTGATCTTCTTACTGGAACAGGTTCCGGGCTCCCGGCTCTGGTCGGCTCTGGTCGGCTCTGGTCGGCTCTGGGTAGTTGGTGTCATACCCTGCCAGCGCGCCGCCCGCCGCCCGTCAGAGCCCGCCGCACTTCCAGCCCCAGCGGGTGGCCGATGGCGATGGCCGCGCCCAGCGCGGCGGCGCCCACCACCACGGCCCCACACCCCAGCGTCACCAGCGCCGGCGCACCGGCCTGCCGGCAGGCCCAGGCGGCCGCTGCCGTCAGCAAGCCTGCGGCCAGCGCCACGCCGGTCGAAGGCCCCAGCGCGCGCAGCAGCCGCCGCGTGCCGAAGCCCAGCCGCTGGCGCAGCGCGCGCAGGGTCAGCCCCGTGCGCACCAGCACGGCGCCCTGCAGCAGCACGGCGGCCATGGCCAGGCTGATGCTGGCGCCCACGCCCACGGCGCTGGCCAGCAGGGCGCCGTAGACCAGGTTCACCCGCAGCTGCTCGCGGGCGTGGCCGCGGGCGGTCAGCAAGGCATTGGCCAGCGCGCAGGGCGCCCATAGCATGCCGCCCACGGCGCCGGCCTGCACCAGCACCACGGCCTGCACCCACTGCGGGCCGAAGAGTACGCCCACCACCTCGGGGGCGCACATCAGCAGCCAGGCGAAGAAGCTGCATTGCAGCAGAAACAGCATCTGCGCCGCGCGTTCGAAGGCCGGCCACAGGGTGTCGGTGCCGGGCGGGCCGCTGTTGTCGTTGCTGCCGCTGTCCAGCCGCGCCAGCACGGGCGTGGCCACCTTGGACACGCCGGTGGTGACGAAGTCCTGGAATGAACTCAGCAGCGTGCCGGCCTTGCCCCACACGCCGCCGGCATGGAAGCCGAGCAGGGCGGTGACGATGAAGTCGGGGCTCTTTTCGCTGAGCTCTTCGGCCAGTCGGGCCATCGTCAACGTGCCGCCGAAGCGGAACACGCCGCGCAGCCCGTGCGCGGTGGGGCGCACCAGCACGTGCGTGCGGCTGACCGACAGCAACAGCAACACGGTGGCCAGCACCGAGGCCAGCGCGCCATAGGCGGGGCTCAAGTAGCTGAAACCGGCCAGCGCCAGGCCCACGGTGGTGGCGCTGCCCACGGCGAGCGACGTGGTCTGCACCCAGAACACGGTGCCGAAGCGCAACTGGCGGAACAGCAGCGCGGTGGCGGTGCTGCCGAAAGGGATGAGCAGAAAGTTCAGGCTCAGGATGTGCAGCACGGTGGCCAGGCCGGGTTCCCGGTAAGCGGCAGCCAGCAGCGGCGCCAGCAGCAGGAAGAAGGCAGCGGTGGCCCAGGCAAACAGGGTCGTGACGGTGAAGGCGGCGCGCACCTTCTGGGGCGTGATGTCTTGTTCCTTGACCAGGTAGTCGCCGACTCCGAAGTCGCGGATGACATGACCCACCGTGACGGCCACGGCGGCGAGTGAAAAGATGCCCGCCTCGGTGGGGGTCAGCAAGCGCGCCATCACCATCGACGTGGCCAGCTGCAGCACGACCGCCAGGTAGCGCTGGCCCAGCGAGAACAGCAGTGCGCGGCGGATCAAGGGGCTAGGCCTGCGGGCGCGTCAGCCCGGCGCCGGCGGGGGTGCAGGAGCCGCAGGGGCCACCGCGGGCAGGGGTGCCAGCGCGGCCAGGTGCGGCTGCAGGGCGGCCAGGTGGCGCGCCGTGGCACCGGCGGCTGCCGCCAGGGCCTGGCGGGTGTGGGCGGCCTGACGTTCGCGCGTGCCGTCGCCAGCCAGGCAGGCCCGCCAGTGCGCGGCCAGCGCCGCGGCGCCGTCGGCCTGCATCAGGGCGCCGGCCTGGCTGAGCAGGGCGTAGACCGGGTACGACGGGTAGGTGACGTTCCAGCCCGGGCCCACGGTGACCGGTTTGTCGAAGGCCAGCGGTTCGAGCACGTTGTGGTCCACGCCCACGTGCGCCACGTCGGCAGCGGCATAGAAGTCGCGCAGGTCGCCCATGGTGTCCAGCACCAGCACGTCGGGCTGGCCCGGCAAGGGGTTGGCCTGCAGTTGCGAGCGGTACTCGGCACCCAGGCCGCGCGCCGCCAGCGCCTGGCGTAGCAGCTCCATGTTGCGCGGCACCTCGGGGTGGCGTGGCGCCAGCACCAGCAGCGCGGCGGGGTGGGTGGCGCGCAGCTGCAGAAGGGCGTCCAGCACGTGCAGCAGTTCGTCGTCGCGCGTCAGGCAGCCGGCCACCACCACCGGCCGGCCCGCCTGCTGCACGCTGGCCAGCAGGGCGGGGCTGCGTGCGGGGGTGGCGGTGGCTGTGGCAGCGTTGGTGCCAGCACGGGTGGGGCCGGCCGGCACGGCGTCGAACTTCAGGTTGCCGGTGACGACCACGCGCGACGGGTCGGCGCCGGCCGCCAGCAGGCGCTGGCGCCCGGCGGCGTGCTGCATGCACAGCAGATCGAAGCCGCGCACGAAGTCGCGCTCAAACCAGCGGCGCTCGAGCCGGTCCATGCGCGACGCCGGGGCGTAGCCGTACAGCCAGCCGTTGGCCAGCACCGTGCGCGCCCCCGCGTGCCGCGCCGCGCGCAGGAAGGCAACGCTGAGCCGGCAGGGGGCGTCCGACGGCAGGCAGGGAATTTCGGCCACCAGCATCAGCCGCGGCGGAAAGTGGTGCGCCAGCAGCACGGCGTCGCGGCTGTGGCCGCGCGTGATGCAGATGCTGGCCTGCGGGTAGCGGGCTGCATACGCGGCGCGGTAGTGGGCGTGCTCGGTGATGAGCACCGGGCGCAGCTGGGGCAGCCTGCGCACCACCTCACGCAGCAGCGGCTCGACGGCGTTGAGCTCGCCGATGGTCGACACGTAGACCCACAGCGCCGCTTGTGGCGTGGCCGGGATCTCGATGTCGCTGCCCTGGGCGGCGACGTTGCCGCGCAGGTCGCTCAGGCGTTCCAGGGCGCGAAACAGCGCCCAGCGCAGCGGCAACGGCCACGGCGACGGCCCCATCGGCGTGGGCGCGACGGCAGCGGCGGCGCTGTCCGGGGCGCTGTCGGGGGCGTTCACGGCACCGGGGCCGTGGCCTGGCGCGGTGCGGCGTCGGGCTGTTCCGTGGCGGTGGCCGCCGGGGTGGCGGCAGCCGTGGCCGCGGCGGCAGCCGCTGCGTCGCGCCGCCGCTGGCGCAAGGCGTGCAGCCGCTGCAGCAGCGGCCAGCGGTAGACGTTGAGGTGGTACAGGGTGCGCTGCAGGTCGGTCCAGCGGGTGTGCCACTCCATCACCTTGCCGTAAAACTCGATGCGCTCGATGCGCTCGATGCGCTCGCTGCCCTCGCTGGGCCCGCTGCCCGCTCCGTCGAAGAGCGCTGCAAATTCCTCCTGCCGCATCAGGATCGACGGCGAGATGGTGCGGTAGCTCTCGTCGTAGGCGGTCTTGAGGATCACGATGACCGAGCCGTTGTCGATGCACAGGTCCGTGGCCACCACCTTGTCGCCGAAACGGTAGCGGTAGATGCGTGCGTGGCCCTGGGCGGCAAAGCCTTCCAGCATGGCGCGGTAAAAGCGGCCCTGGGCGTTGTCGGGCGCCACGGCGGTGCCAGTGCCGGCTTTCCAGCCGGCGCTTTCGAGCTGGCCGTAGTCCAGCAAGGCCGCGGCCATCTCGTCCGGCCTCGTCAGGCATTCCAGCTGCGTGGTGGTGCCTTCGGCCAGCAGCTTGTTGCGTTGCTTCTTGGTGTTCTGGCGCAGGTTCTTGCCGCGGGCTTCCCAGTAGGCGTCGAACGGGCCTTGCACCGGCACATGCGCGGTAGCGACGTAATCCAGCGATTGCTGCGCGGCGCTGTCGGGCGGGCGCGGCAGCAGGTGGGGGTCGATCTGCGTCAGCCCCAGCGTCAGCGCCAGGCCGGGCAAGCGTGGCAACAGACTGTGGGCCGCCGCGGCGATGTCGTCGTCGCCGTGGCCCACCCAGGCGCCCAGCGGCAGTTGCGACGGCTGAAAAGTTTCCCATTGCCCGTAACCCTTGGGCCGCAGCAGCGCCGCGGCGCGCAACTGGCCGTGGGCGCGGCCCAGCGCCAGCAGTTCACCGCCCTGGCCGAAAGTGGCCAGCAACGGCAGCAGGAAGGCCGACTGCAGGAAAGGGGTGCGGGTGGTGGCCGTTTGCAACCGGTCCCAGTCTGCGGCGTGGGCCGGCAGCTGCACGGCGGGGTGCAGGGTCCAGCTCAGGACAGGTGGGCTTGCGCCGGGGATGTGTTCAGCGTGCATGCGAGGTCTGCGAGGTCGACTGTCGAAGCGTTTGGCGCGTGTTCGGGCTCGGGCTCGGACTGGCCTTCAGCGCGGGCAAATTATGGGCGCGGTGTTCGACCGCGCGGCTGTTCGACGCACAGGCGTACCGCGGCCGCGACACGCCGCACGTCAGCCGCAGACAGGTCCTGGTGACACAGCAACTGCAGCACGTGGCGGCTCCAGGCCGGGCCTTGGTCGTCGGGCGCGACCTGCGCGTGGGGCCAGACACGGTCCCAGCGGAACACCGGCATGCCCTCGTCGCGCAGGTGCTGGTAGACACGGTCGGCGTCGTCCACCCACAGCGGGTACACGTAGGGCGCACTGTCGACTGGCCGGTCGACCACCAGAGCGTGCGCGCCGGGCAGGGCCTGCAACTGCTGCCGGTAGAGGTCGAAGTTGCGCTGCCTTCGCGCCACCATGCGTTGCCGAGGCAGCAGCCGGTGAAGCACATGGGCCGCCCAGCCCGGCGCCTGGTCGACCCGGCCCATGTCGCACTCGATCAGCATTTGTGCTCGCAGTTCGGAGTCGGTCTCGGCGCCTGCGCTGCGGTGCTCATCGGGCACGGGCCGTGCACCGTCCTGCTTGCGGTTCTTCATGTGGAACAAGCCGCGCAGGGCCAGGGCGAGCCCGGCGGGGCGGCCATGGCGGCAGGATTTTTCGAGCACGTCGACGGCGCACTTCAGCTGTGCCCGCGCCCCGGGCGCATGCCCGGCCCAGACCACGGGGCGCCGCGCGCTGGCCAGCAGGCCCATTTCGGACACCGGCAGAAATTTCGAGATGCTGGCGGTGCAGAAGTCGCCCCAGCGGCCGACCGTCTGCCCGTCAGCGGCGCCGAACAGCGCATGGGCACAGTCCTCGATGAGTGCGATGCCGTGCTCGTCGCACCAGGCGCGCACCGGGCCCAGGTTACGCACCATGCCGAAGTAATGGGCCACGATGATCGCGCGCGCGGCGCTGCGCTGCGCGGCGTCGATCAGGTCCAGCCGGGGCAGGCCGTCAAGCCCGATGGCGAAGAAGCGCGGTTCCAGGCCGGCGCAGACCACCGGCGCCACCATCGTGGGGCAGTGATAACTGGGCACCAGCACGGTGTCGCCGGGGGACAGTTGCAACTGCCGCAGCGCCTGGTACAGGGCGGCCCGGCCACTGGTGGTCGGCACGCAGGCCGGCAGCGAACCGACCCAGGGCAGGGTAGCGTCTTGCGCCCCGGCCATGCTGCGCCAGCCGAACACGGGCCCCTTGGGCAGGGGCACCGCGGTGGCAGCGGGCAGGGAGCGGGGCGCTGGAAGACTCAAGGAGGTCGGCAAGAACAGGCAAGCAGGTCGACCTCAAACGATACAGGTCGCCGGCGCATGGCGCCCACTCAGCCCAGGCTGTGCAACCAGCGCGCCGTGACAAGTTCCAGCGCCAGCCGGTCTGCGGTGGCAGAAAAGGTGTGATCGGCGTCGACGGCGTCGTGCGTCGTCAACTTCGACCGCGCCATGGCGGCCGCCCAGGCCGGGTCGCTGCGGATGAACTCCTGGAACTCGCGGGCCGTGTAGTCGCGCCCGCTCAGCACCAGCAGGATGTGCCCGGGAAATCCACGCCAGGCCGCTGCCATGCGCTGCTGGAAGTTCACCGTGGCGCCGACGTTTTTGGCGCTGCTGCTGCCGCTGCTGCTGCCGCTGCCGCCGCGCGACAGACGCAGGTTCTGCCACAGGCTGCCCAGGGCCGACCGCGCCACACCGCCGGTCAGCAGCTTGCGCCAGAAGTCGCCCTGCAACAGGCGCTGGCGGTAGTAGTGCTTGACATGGGTGCGCGCCAGGCTGGCCTGGCTGCGCACCCACGGGTTCAGCAGCACCAGGCCCTGGACCCGTGGATCGGATTTTTCGTGGACGTAGAGCAGGGCGGCCGAGGCGCCGTCGCACAGGCCCCACAGCACCACCCGCCGCACCTGCGGCTGCTGCGCGCACAGCGTGTCGACGGCGGCCGCGATGTCGGGCGTGACGGACTCGAAGCCCCTCTGCTCGCCTTCGCTGTCGCCCATGCCGCGCACGTCGAAACGCAGCACCGGGAAGCCCGCGGCCGCCAGGTGGCGCGCCAGCAGGACGAACTGCCGATGGCTGCCGCCGCGATACTGCGGCCCGCCGACGACGACGACGACGCCCAGCTCGGCCGGCGCCGGCGACAAGACGCCGACCAGCTTCGCGCCTGCGCAGGCGAAGACGATCGGGCGCTCGGCGCTGGCTGAATGGCCGGGCTCCGGCAGGGAGACGTCATTCATGGCCGGACCGTCAGATGACCTTGGCGCGCAGCAGGTCGTTGGTGTTCAACGCGCCGACCAGCAAGCCGGCGTCATCGACGACGACCACGCTGGTGACCTTGTGCTGTTCCATCATGGCCGCGGCCTGCGCCGCCAGCGCGTCGGGGCCGATGCGGTGGGGACGGTTGTGCATGATGTCGACGGCCCGAAGCCCTTGCAGGTCACGGCCCTGCTCGATCAGCCGGCGCAGGTCGCCGTCGGTGAAGATGCCGCGCACGGCGCCGTGCTCGGTGACGACGACGAAGCCCAGGCCCTTGCCGGTCATCTCGCGCAACAGCGTGTGCAGGCTGGCCAGCGGCGCCACGGTGGGCAGCTGCTCGCCGCTGCGCATCAGGTCGCGCACATGCACCAGCAAGCGCCGGCCCAGCGTGCCGCCGGGGTGCGACAGCGCAAAGTCCTCGGGCCGGAAGCCGCGCGCCTGCAACAGGCAGATCGCCAGCGCGTCACCCAGCGCCAGTTGCGCCGTGGTGCTGGCGGTGGGCGCCAGGTTCAGCGGGCAGGCCTCTTGCGCGACGGCACAGGACAGGGTGATGTCGGCGTGGCGCGCCAGCGAACTGTCCAGGCGGCCGGTGATGGCCACCAGCGTGACGCCCAGGCGCTTGATGACCGGCGCAATGACGTTGAGCTCGTTGCTTTCGCCCGAATTCGACAGCGCCAGCACCACGTCGCTGGCGGTGATCATGCCCAGGTCGCCATGGCTGGCCTCGGCCGGGTGCATGAACAGCGCCGGCGTGCCGGTGGACGCCAGCGTGGCCGTGATCTTGCGGCCGATGTGCCCGCTCTTGCCCATCCCCGTCACCACCACCCGGCCACGGCAGGCCAGGATGGCCTGCACGGCCTTGACAAAGGAATCGTCTAGCTGCAGGCGCAGGTCGAGGATGGCGTGAGCCTCCAGTGTCAGCGTGTCGCGGGCCAGGTCGAGCCAACGTTCGGGGGCGGCGCCGGCAGGGTCGATGGGTCGGGGGGTGGCTGTGTTCATGATTTTCAGTGGGTAAGTGCAGCGGACAGGGCGTGCAAGGTGGCCAGCACCAGTGCTGGCGCGTCCTCGATCTCGGTGGTCTGCCAGAACGCCGGGCCGGCGACGACCTGGCTTCGCACCTCAAAGCCCGCCTGCTGCCAGGCCGCCACCGTGCTGGCCGAGGCCGGTGCCAGCGTGGCGTGGTCGCGCGTGCTCACTTCCAGCCAATCGACGTGCCGCGCAGGGGGGGATGGGGGCAGCAGCGCCTGTTCAAGCCCGTTCGCCAGCGCAGACGCGATGCGGTAGCCCGCCAGTTCCACGGCGTGGCCGGCGGCCAGGCGGGCCTTGGGGCTGTCGTTGAGGCCCTTGCTGCGCTCTTCGCCGCCCACCAGTTCGCCGGCCATCTGCAGGCGCAGGAACTGGTTCAACACCAACTTGCCACTGGTCGCCGGCTGCCACAGCAGCAAGCGCTGCACGTCGCCCAATCGCGCCGCAGCCGCGGTGGCCAGCAGGGCGCCTGCGCGCAGGCCCCACAGCGCCAGCGGCGCACCCGGCGTGCTGGTCTGGCGCAGCCACTGGCTGGCCTGCACGATGTCGTCGACCCAGCCGGCCCAGGTGGCGTCGCCAAAGTCGCCCGGGCTGTCGCCGCAGCCCAGCAGGTCGGGCATCATCACCGCCCAGCCCTGGCCCGCCATCGCGCGCGCGGCCAGTGCGGCCATGCGACGCGACTTGTTCATTTCTTCCGCAAAGGGGTGCGCGTACACCACCAGGCCCCGGCATGCAGCCACCGGCCGGTGCAGCACGGCGAAGCGTGCACCATGGTTGCCGCGACCGGCGGAACCACCGGAACCGCCGGACCCGACGGAACCCTGCACGGCGGGCAACCACAGCGGCTGCATGGCGGGGCCCGGCAGCAGGGCCGGGGTCAGCCGGCGACCTTGCTGCCGACGAAGTCGATCAGCGAGCCGACGGTGGCGAAGGTCTCGCCGTCGATGTCGTCGTCGTCGACGACGATGCCGAAGCGGTCTTCCAGGCCGGTGATCAGCGTCACCACGGCCATCGAATCCAGTTCAGGGATGGCACCCAGCAGTGACGTGGCGGCGTCAAAGCGCATCGCACGGCCGCCCAGGCTCAACACTTCATCAAGTGTGCGCAAAACTTCGGTTTGAATGTCCACAAAAAAGTCCAGTCAGCAGGGCAGAAGAGTGCTTGTATGAATCGCGAAAACCGCGCTCCTAGTTCAGGAATAGTTTAGACGCGGGCAGGTTGATTGCAGCCCCCCCATTCGGCTGAACGCAGCGCGCGGACGTGATGTTGTTGACGTTGGCTGGCGTTGCAACGCGTTGCCAGAACACAAGTTGGCGAGCATGGACTATGTGATCCTTCACGCCGGACGTGGTTTCGGCGATGCCGTTGCACGGTAGAGTAATCCATTGGTGCATTTATCCAGTTCCCGTTTATTGTCCCCCCCATGCCCGCCCTGCTCCATGAGTTGGTAGTTAGCGCCGCCGCTCGCCATACCGATGTGACTGCCTTGACCTTCGGCCCCCACGCGCTGAACTATGGCGCGCTGAATGCCGCGGTCGTCGGCTTCGCCTGTGGGATGCGGCTGCTCGGCTTGCCACGCGCCGGCCGCGTGGGTATCTACCTAGAAAAGAGGTTCGAGACCGTGATCGCGAGCTTCGGTGCCCCGGCCGCCGGGGGCGTGTTCGTGCCGATGAACCCATTGCTCAAACCCGAGCAGGTGGCCTTCATCGCACAAGATTGCGCCGTGCAGGTGCTGGTGACCTCGCCCGAGCGACTGGCGCTGCTGGCGCCGGTGCTGCACAGCTGTCCGGCCTTGCAACATGTGGTGTTGACCGAGCCGCTGCGGCATCCGGCAGCCCTGCCGCC
>ENA-OFCE01001555-OFCE01001555.1-metagenomes-genome-assembly--contig:-NODE-1555-length-11418-cov-2.264367_pt1 | contig 11418 bp, 11 predicted proteins | sample MGYA00153388_OFCE01 | MGnify analysis MGYA00153388
ACCCAGCACATCGCTGAGGTTGTGCCCTGCATCAGCCAACAGCGCGACAGAATGCGCTGCCCAACCATAGCCCGCCTCAATCATGACAAAGCCCAAGTTGAGAATTAGCCCAATCGCAAACGCTCGACTGAAGTTTGCTGGGGCATGATGATGCCCATGGCTGTGATCATGATGCTCGTGAGCAGACTGGGCAGTTTGATCACGGTTCGTGGAATGGTGGTGCTGGTTTGCCATAGTGAATGATTCCGGACTTTGCACAGATTGATAACTACATTTTAATATACATCTGAATATCTGAATACGTGTTCATATATGCGTCGATTCAACCTAAGAAATTCAAGCTAAGAATAAGAGGCGATCAACCTCTTTAATAGAAAACATCAGTTCTACTTCAGCTAAAAGATTGTGCTTCTGGCTTTGCCTACAAGAATTTCGTCGCACATTGTATAACTTCGGATGCCAATCGACTTGCTTCGACCCTGATATAATCACCGCAAGTATGGTGATTTTGGGAGATTGACATGGCGTGGCAAGTTGTTTCAGGTGGCGTGACCGCACCGAAAGGCTATCGGGCGGCAGGAATTACCGCAGGATTGAAGCCGTCTGGATTGCCAGATTTGGCGCTGATTGTGTCAGATGTGGAAGCGATCGCGGCGGGAGTATTCACTCTTAACGTCGTCCGAGCCGCCTGTGTAGACTACTGCCGGGATAAGCTACGCGCTAGACTCAACGCTCGTGCCATTCTTTGCAATGCGGGACAGGCAAATGCTGCCACTGGGTCGCAGGGCATGGCAGATGCGGTAGATTCTGCTCAATCGCTCAGTCAACTTTTAGGAATTTTACCCGAAGCCATTTTGCTGGCATCCACTGGCGTGATCGGACAGCGAATTAAGCTGGATATTTTGAAATCTGCCTTGCCGAAGTTAATCGAATCGCTCTCAGACAGCGGATCGGATGATGCAGCCAAGGCAATTTGCACAACCGATTTGGTGCCAAAAGCGATCGCGCGAGTTGCGCCCGTAGATGCGTTCACTACTCGTAATCCCTGGGTGTCGAGTGCTAACACTGCCAAACTTGGCTTTGCTTGGGCGATCGGTTTCAGGGCGATCGTCATAGTAGGCGCAGTTAATGCTGAATTCCTTGAAGCGAGGGAAGCAGAATCTTTTGCAGAAACATTGCCTAAATAAAGTAGAGATACACCCGAAACGCATAGTGAAATCAAGAGGGCGTTGATCCGTTTCATAGCTCGTTTTCCGTTCGTGAATGTGCAGAAATGGGGTGAGACTTTAATGCTAGCAATTTGCCCGCAGCCTTCAGACTCCCCACAATAAGTAATTACACGGTCTCAGTACCCCATTTCCGGAAATTTTGACAATAGGACAAAAAGCGAACTTTAGAGACTTAGGGGCGATCGCCGTGTGAAGGTATAGTACCTCTTGAGGGCACTACTATGATGTTTAGATCACTCACAGAAATTTTATGTTTACATCACTGCCAGAAATTACGGTTGAGGAATTGGCGACTTTGTTGGTGGCAGAGGGCGATCGCCAGCTTGTGGATGTGCGAGAACCCCAGGAATTGGAACTGGCTCAGCTAGAAGGGTTTACAAATTTGCCCTTGAGCCAGCATGGTGTTTGGTCAGCCAACATTCATAGCCGTCTGGATGCGAATAAAGAAACTTTGGTGCTGTGCCATCATGGAATGCGCTCTGCTCAAATGTGTCAGTGGCTCATCAGTCAAGGCTTTACAAATGTAAAAAATGTCACAGGCGGCATTGATGCTTACTCGTGTGTCGTCGATGCTGCAATTCCCCGATATTAGAATCGGGCACTCGCAAGGGCGGCATTACAGTGGCAGGGCGATCACGTTCCCCCTTATATTGGATACAGAGGTCATCTCCGCAATAGTTCGCTGAGAACGCCTTTCGTTCAGCATCTCGCTGATACTTAGCTTTATACATAAGGGATAAGCGTTGCGATCGCCCTTAGTGCAATCCCTTTAGAATTCGCGCCTCATCCTCATGTCGTCACCGATTAAACTTACGAATCGCCAGCAACAGGTGCTTTGGGCAACTGTTCGTCACTATATTGCCACCGCAGAACCCGTTGGCTCCGAGGCATTGTTGAAGGACTATAACCTGAGCGTCAGTTCTGCGACAATCCGCAACTCAATGGGCGTATTGGAAAAAGTAGGGCTGCTTTATCAACCCCATATTTCGGCGGGACGAGTGCCCTCCGATTCGGGCTACCGCATTTATGTAGATAAGTTGCTGACCCCATCCAGTGACTTTGCGCTTCAGGTAGAACAGTTGTTGAGCGATCGCCTCACCCGCGAAGATGGCAGCTTAGAAGCGATGCTCAGAGGAGCCGCCAATATTTTGGCAACCGTCAGCGGCTATATTGCCCTGATCACCATGCCTCAAACCTATACGGCGCGGCTGCACCATATTCAACTGGTGCTAGTTGACCCCAATCGGGTGATGCTGATTTTTGTCACTGATTCCTATGAAACCCAGTCGGCTCTACTAGATCTGGCAACGGGTGAGGATAACACAGCGGCAGAAGTGGAACTGCTGGAACGAGAGTTGCAGATTCTCTCCAATTTTTTGAACAGCCATTTGCGCGGTAAGGCGATCGCGGAACTGACTCAAATGGATTGGACTGAACTCGATCGCGAATTTCAGCGCTACGGTGATTTTCTCAAAAACATTTTGACCGAACTCACACGCCGCTCTAAATCGCCTACACCGACCCAACTGATGATGAGTGGTTTATCGGAAGTGTTGCGTCAACCCGAATTTTCAGAAGTGCATCAGATTCAAACCATCGTGCATTTGCTGGAAGATGAGCAAGATCAAATCATTCCCCTCATTTTTGAACCCTCGCCGTTCGATCAGTTTGGCAAGCGCGTCTCCGTGCGAATTGGCTCCGAAAATACTTTAGAACCGATTCGCTTTTGCACCCTCATTTCATCCACTTACTGCAAAGGCACAACGCCTGTCGGCAGTGTGGGGATGTTAGGACCGACGCGCATGGTGTACGAAAACGCGATCGCTTTAGTAGAAGCCACTGCGGATTATATTTCAGAGGCAATTAGTTAAGGGTAGGGAATAGGTGTCAGGTGTCAGGAAATTCAAAATTTACTGCTGATAACCTCTGACCATTCTTTAGCCACCATCGTAGGAATAGTATCGATGCTGTTTCAAGTCCCAGGTGAAAATTTGGTAGGGAAAGGAAAGGGCGATCGCGTGGCAACGTTCGCTGATGATCCAAGTCGCTTCTAAAGTATTGGTGTAGATGCTTAAGATGCCTTCCTCAAATAGCACTCGCGGCATGGGTTGAATTTGGCTAACGGCTGCAAGCAGGGTGATAAAGCTAGGTTCCCAGGCATCCAAAGGAAGTAAATCGTTGATCACTAATTTAGTGCTGGCTGCGATCGCTCGTTGGTTCAGGGCGCTTTCAATCGTCTCCCGCACTTCTTCAGCAGTAAACGGCTTGAGCAAATAGCCAGCAGGTTTTGTAAACTGCGATCGCGTCAGAGTTTCATCATCTCTATGGGTCGTCATATAAATCACTGGGCAGTGACATTCGTGACTGATTTTCCAGGCGGTCGTAATGCCATCCATATATCCCGAAAGCTCAATATCCACCAGCACTACATCGGGCACAGTGGCAGCGGCAAATTCTAATGCTCGTTCGCCAGAGTTAACAATGCCCGCGATCGCGTAGCCATGACTTCGTAAGGTTGAAGCAATCAGTGCTGCCATCGTTGGGGCGCGCTCCACAATCAACACTTTTACTTGAGCGATCGGTCGGGTCATAGTTCAATAGCACTGGCAAGTGGATAAAAAATCAAGGCGCTGATAATAGTGATTCTGCTCTGCAATTATTGTTCCCAAACAGCAAGCAACCCCGACCTCTCTTGCAAGAGGTGAGTCACTGGCTAAGCAGCTTTTTCTACACTTTCACGATAGAAGAGGCTCATGATCAATACTTCATCCATTGCCCTCATCTAGCTAGGTGACCTTGAAAACACCCCTACCGCAAGCTAACCAACCGTTTTGAACTAGATGAGTGGATGATCTGCGCGATCGCTGAGGATGAAATTTGAACACTAGCGAAGCGCTGACTGGTCAGTTCAACGGTACGATGCAAGAACAGCCACACGGTTAAAAAGTTCCTATGTCTCAGTCTGAAATTGGCGTTGCCATTGTTGGCACGGGCTTTGGTCAAAAAGTTCACATTCCTGGGTTCCAGGCACACGATCGGACTCGCATTGTGGCGGTCTATCACCGGGATCTGGCACAGGCTGAAGCGATCGCTCAAACCCATAACATCCCCCATGCCTGCCAAAGTCTTGAGGCGATCGTGGCGTTGCCAGAGGTGCAGGCAGTCAGCATTTCAACCCCGCCGTTTTTGCATTACGAGATGGCAAAAACGGTGTTGAATGCAGGAAAACATTTGCTGCTCGAAAAACCGACGACGCTAAATCTGGCAGAGGCGGAGGAACTGCATCAAAGTGCGATCGCCAAGCACCTCACTACCACCCTGAATTTTGAGTTTCGCTGCATTCCGGCATGGCAGCGTTTGCAAGAATTGCTGATTGAAGGCTATGTCGGTCAACCTCGTCTAATTAAAGTGGATTGGCTGGTTTCTAGTCGAGCCGATAGTTTGCGCCCGTGGAACTGGTATGCCCAGAAAGCGCTAGGCGGCGGTGCTTTGGGCGCGATCGGTTCCCACGCTTTTGATTACATTGCTTGGCTATTTGGCTCTGTCCGGCGGCTGAATGCTCGGCTAAAAGTGGCGGTAACTCAGCGCCCCGATCCACTCAGCGGCACACTTAAACCAGTCGATGCTGATGATGTTTGCCTGATCATGCTGGAACTCGCAGACGGCACACCTTGCCAAATGACACTCAGCGCGGCAACCTACCAGGGGCGGGGGCATTGGCTGGAGGTGTATGGCGATCGCGGCACGTTGATCTTGGGCAGCGACAACCCAAAAGATTATGTCCACGGCTTCAAACTGATGGGCAGCCAAACCGGGGAACCGCTTGTAACTTTAGACATTCCCGATCGCCTCGCCTTTCCTCGCACTTGGGATGATGGACGCATTGCGCCCTTTGTTCGCATCGTCGATCGCTGGGTGCAGGGCATTGATCAGGGCAAGTCTATAGCGCCATCCTTGCAAGCAGGCGTATATTCTCAACTGCTGATGGATTTGGCACATCAATCCAATCAACAAGGAGCTTGGGTCGAGGTTCCTCAATCCTATTCAGAAAGTCTAGAACCCTAGCTCGAAGGCAGATTGAGAACATTCTCATCGCTCAGTAATTTTTCTAGCAAGTTTGAGACTTCGGCAGCTTGGTTCATCACCATCAGATGTCCGCCCTTTTCAAGAAGGATGAAATCAGGTTTGACAAAGCGCATTAAGAAAATGCGATCGCTTGATCCGTGAATGTGCCGAAGATTATCAGGGATTACATCATTTTTCCAAGTCACCACTTTATGGAATGACCATTTGAGAAACTGCGGATCAATGTCTAGCAAAATTGCTTTGAGCATCTGGCGTTCATCGACTGTGTTTATGCTGAAAAACCAGTAGGCAAGACAATATTCTGCCCACAGCATACTTTTAAAGGGAAACACGCGATGAATGGGAAACCAGCGAAACATCTTGAAGTAAAAAGGAACTTCACAGCAGGTTTTGGTGCTAGAAATCAGGATTACTTTTTCAGTTTCAATCTGCTTGGCAATCTCAACCGCCATAATGCCACCAAAGGACAAGCCGACAATAATCGGGCGATCGCCATGAATTTGGGCAGTCAACCGCTTAGCGTAGTCTTGAATCGTCTCCCCTCGCTCTGGCTGCACCCAATGAATATGAACGGGTTGGTAGCCTTCACATTTCAATAGCCGAAACACCCGCTCATCGGTGCCCAAACCACTGACAAAGTACACATCTTTAAGCGCTTTCTCCAGTTGATCTGTTGCCTCAGCCTGCCGAACAATTTCCTCAGCGACTTGTTCAGGGGCTTGAGCAAGTTCAACTTTTACCAACTCTAAAACAGCATTAGATTGAATTTCTGTCATCGCGATGCTCTCTTAAAAGCCCATTCCTCTATTGTCAAGCTTTGCCCAAAAAATGCAATAAACCACACAACATCCCGATCCGTTATCATCTTGCTACGCCACAAGCTGCCCTTCTTACGAAGCAAAGCTTCATCTATCGACATCCTAGACTTGAGCTTGCTTTAGGCTTTTGATTTTGTCCTAGGATGAAAGTATAATCCGAGCCTCATTTGGAAACCCTGTCCTACAGTCGCTTTTATGAACCTTTCTCCCGCTCTGCAACAAGCGATCGCTCAAATTGCAGCCAGCCAAGGTATTTCCCCAGAGCAATTTATTATTCAAACTTTGACAGAAAAAATCGATCGCTTCAAGCAACCTGTTTCAACTTCCTCAACGTCTCAGACGGGACTAAGACGCGAGGAGGGTCTTCTAGTCTTCGATACCGAGTCTCTCGATCACATTGACTTTAATACCCTCATCACTCAAAGCCGTGAAGAACGTGACTGGGAGCAGATAGGACTGTGAAAGTTCTATTTGACAATCACTTTACTCGATTGAATGCCGCGACCGCCCAGATCACACAGGTTCCTGGATAGGATTAGAGTAGCGATAATAAGATTCTTTCACGCCTCAAGCTACGGTGCCAATGCGTTGTGGAGCCTGAAGCATGGCTGAATGAATCGGGTGATAAAGCGTATCGCGTTGCTGGTGGGGTCTGCCAAGGTTGGCGATCGCGCTCTGCAACTCTGCGACCTCCAAACAAGTGCCGCCTTGAGCGCCTGCCATCGTCGTGATGTGTTCTTCCATTAAGGTGCCGCCCACATCATTGCAGCCCCAATTTAAGGCTTCCACGGCTCCGGCTAAGCCCAGTTTGACCCAGCTTGGCTGATGGTTGACGATCCACTTGCCAAAAAACAGTCGAGCTACGGCAGTTAAGTGGAGAGTGTCAAATAAAACGGGCTGATCGCGCCCAACCCGGCGACGTAGTGATTTGGGGGCTGATTGCCCCACGAAGGGCAGCAGGATAAATTCTGTGATGTGGGCGGGATAGTGGTTTTGAATGGCGGTTTGTTGCAGCGATCGCACTTGCTCAAAATGGCGAATCTGCTGAATTGGAGTTTCAATATGACCCGATAGCATTGTGCTAGTGGTGGGCATTCCCAATTGGTGCGCCGTGCCAACAATTTCTAGCCAGGTCGCGCTATTCGTCTTTTCGGGGCAAAGAATCCGTCGCACGTCATCATCTAGCACTTCCGCTGCCGTTCCCGGCATAGAGCCAACTCCGGCATCTTTCAACGCACTAATGACTTCGACATAGCTCAAGCTGTCTTCTCGTGCAATGAATTGAATTTCTTGCGGGGAAAACGCATGGAGATGCAAGGTCGGGAACTGGGCTTTGATAGCAGAAATTAGCTTGGTGTAGTAAGCCAAGGAAGAACCGTTTACTTTAGCTTTTAGGTTTAAGCCGCCCTGCATACAGATCTCGGTGGCTCCGCGTTGCACACCGTCTGCTGCTTTTGCCAAAATTTGCTCTGAATCTAACCAAAAAGCGCCTTCTTCTCCCTCGTCTCGTCGAAACGCACAAAAGCTACAGTGTTGCTCGCAGATGTTTGTAAAGTTCAGGTTGCGGTTTACGACATAGGTGACCGTTTCTCCGACTAGCGCTTGACGAAGTTGATTTGCAGCCTTTCGGATTTGTAAAAGCTCACTCGGCGATCGCGCATTTAGCAATGCCACCCCTTCTACAACCGATAAATCTTGTCCTAAAAGGGCACTCTCCAGAATAGACTCGATCGGTTCAGGCATCACAAAGGGTTCAGCTAGCAGTATCAATCTAGCCTAACGCAGCTTACTCTTCTGGGAGGTGAAACATCCCTAAAAGCTGATCAACGTGATCTAAATTGCCCACAATGCGCCGAGTCGGTTGAGGCCACGCTCTGACAAGGGTTGGAGTGGCGGTTACCTGATCGATTTCTGCCTGTTCGGGATGCTGAGTCACATCGATAATTTTAAGGGTATAGGGCTGATTGAGCGATCGCTCTAGCAATGCATGAATTTTGTGCAATGTTTGCTCTGTTGCCATGCTGTGCCCCGATACAAATAGTCTCAGCACATAGCCTTGAGGATTGGTCGATTCTTGGCGAGTGCTAGCTCCTAGCTTAAACAAAGGAACCGTTGGCGTATGGGTGGCTGCTCGCTCGTATTGCACCACTAGATCGTGAGATTCCCAGAGTTGAGGGAAGCGATCGCGGTAAGTAGTCAGCACCATCGGCTCACACATCTCTGGTCGCAGTGGCGCAACCTGCCAGGTCAGGTCTTTAAAGCCAAACACTGCGTTGAGCAACGGTTGATAGCGGAAAACCAATGGTGAAACTTCTGCGATCTGCTGCAACTCTTGCGTGTGGGGATCAAAAAACTGATCTACCGTTGCGCCATAGCAAGGCACTAAAAAGTGAGGAGGTTCAGACAATCCTAGTAGATTTTGTAGCATTCCACAAAGATCCACATGCCAACGCACCTGCTTTTGGGGATCGATGCAGTAAATCAAATCCCCGCCGGGAGTAAACAGCGCAATGCCTTTGAATACCTCCGGCGATCGATCTAAAATCATAGCCAAGGGCTTATTCAAATCGTCAGTTACACCCGCCCCCGCAGAATTTGAGCCATTTCATTTGGTTTCGGCGACATTTCCAGTGCTGTCTCCTCGGTAATCATTCCCGCTTCATAAAGCTTGTAGAGGGATTGGTTCATATTACACATCCCATCAAAGGTGCATCGCGGCATTAATTGCTCAACCTCATCAAGGTCACCTCGGCGGATATAGTCTTTAATCGCGTCGGTGTTAATCAAAATGTCATGGAAAGCAGCACGTTTACCGTCTGTTGTGCGGCATAGCCCTTGAGAAATGACCGCAACCATGGATTCTGCGATCGAAACGCGAATTGGCTCTTGCTGATCCGGTTCAAAAAGCTGAAGAATCCGCTCGATGGTTTTAACAGCGCTGTTGGTGTGTAGTGTGCCCATGACTAAGTGCCCCGTTTGAGCCGCTTTGAGGGCAGTGTTGACGGTTTCGCGATCGCGCATTTCCCCAATCAAGATCACATCTGGGTCTTCCCGCAAAGCAGCTTTGAGGGCATTATCAAACTTGCGCGTGTGAATGCCCACTTCGCGATGTTTGATCAACGCTTTTTTGCTGCGATGCACAAATTCGATTGGGTCTTCAATCGTAATAATGTTTTTAGGCATTTCTTTGTTCATATAATCTACCATTGCCGCCATCGTGGTAGATTTGCCTGAACCGGTCGGTCCGGTAATTAAGATTAAGCCTTTGTGGTAGTGGCAAATATCCTTAAAAATAGGCGGCAGGTTCAGTTGCTCAATCGTGAGAATTTTCATGGGAATCAGCCGCATCACCATGGCAGGACCATAGAGTGAGTCGAAAATGTTAAGCCGAACCCGCGCAAAGTCATATTGGGTGGCACCATCAAACTCTAGCGTTTCTTCAAACCGATGAATTTCTGCATCGGTGAGGATTTCTTGAAGCCAGCTATAGAAGGTCTCCCGATCGGTGTCGGGCCACTCCGTATGATCCATTTCTCCCCGATTTCGGTAGCGGGGCACTTCGCCGACCCCAACGTGAACGTCGGAATATCCTTTATCGAAAGCGGTACGAACCAGTTCGGAAAGAGTTGGCGAACCGTTTGTAGGGACACGACGAGAAGGCGCAGGTGCAGGTGCAGTGGGTGCTGCGGTAGAACGGTGCCCAGCGGCTGGGGGCGCTGGGGGCGGAGAAGATGAAATGACTGTGGCTGTTCCACCGAGATGATTAGGAGGAGCCTGGGGCGACACCATCGTTGCGCCAGCCACAGAAGAAACCATCGTTGGAGGGTTCATTTGCTGAGTAGCAATAGCTGTTGCTCCATTATTTACGGCTCTTGGCGGTGGGGGAGCAGGAGGAATCCGAGACGGTGGTGGGGCACTAGGTTGACGCTGGGATTCAGTCATAAAGTTAATCTCAACAGCTTTGGTAGTAAAAGGCTAAAGCGACTTGTTGTAAAACTGGCGCAATGTTTTGGGTTGAATTGCTGCTTGCAAGCCTTGCTGTTTGCAAACAGCAGCCTCCATTATTTTATTCAGGATTTTCTAAATACTTTACGCAGAAACACTAGAAGATTCAGATTTATTAGCTCGGCAATACTTAATCTGACATTGCAAACTGTTGCTGAGTTTTGCTGAGTTAATAGTTGCATCAAAGCTTAGAACTGGTTGAAAGTCTGGCATTTCATCTATAAGAATGACCCCTGTGAGTATAGGTTGCCCTTGTGATTGCGATCGCTACCAATAATCTTGCCCAATGATCAACAAACAAGCTTTTCAGGAATTAAGCATGGAATGACAAGATCTATGACCAAAGCTTACAACAGTAGTCAAGAATAGTGAATACGAGTATATATTTATAAACTCTATAAATTCAGCCGAGGCGTGAACGCGATGAGTGAATCTAACCAGTGGTTTATTGTGAAGCAAGATAACGGGCAATGCGCGCTCGTTCCTGATGGCGCTGATGACAAACCCGAAGATAGTTCAGCCCAATCTGAATTAGAGACACCAGAACAATGGGGACCGTTTGCCTCCCAAGCAGAAGCGATCGCGCGGCGAGTTGGGTTAATTCGAGCAGGCAAGTGTCAACCTGCCTAGCTAAAGCTATTTAACTAAGGCTTCGTTTGTGCCCGTGGAGATTGAAGCCGCAATGCTTGAATCTTCTCTCCCAAAATTCCTACGGCTTTAGCAACTTGAGGATCTTCCAAGGTGCCAACTTTATCACGATTAGCACTTAGCTCTTTTTTCTGGGCTTCAGTTAATTGAACTTCCACATCTGGGTCGATACCATGCTTGTTGATATCGCGCCCATTGGGGGTGTAGTATTTCGCGATCGTCACTGCCAATCCGCTATCTTTACCCACTTGCCGCACAGACTGCACCAACCCTTTGCCAAAGGTTTTTGTGCCAATCAAGACTGCCCGACGGTTATCTTGCAGCGCTCCAGACAGAATTTCACTGGCGCTCGCAGAACCACCATCAACCAAAACGACTAGCGGTTTAGTGGTCTTCGCTGACCCATTTGCTCGTTCTCTATCCTGCTCTCCGGTGCGGCTTTTGGTAGAGACGATCGCGCCCTTTGCCAGCCACATCCGGGCAATATCTACGCTGGTATACAACAGCCCGCCCGGATTGCCGCGCAGATCTAAAACATATCCTGCAACTTGCTGTTTTTCTAGCTTCTCGATCGCCTTTTTCATATCCTCTGGAGCGTTTGCGCTAAATTGCGCTAGTCGGATATAGCCAAC
>ENA-OFCE01001556-OFCE01001556.1-metagenomes-genome-assembly--contig:-NODE-1556-length-11415-cov-2.670951_pt1 | contig 11415 bp, 10 predicted proteins | sample MGYA00153388_OFCE01 | MGnify analysis MGYA00153388
TGCTACGTTCTTATCCCTCTAAAACTTATAATTTTATAAAAAAACACTAACTCATCCTTTAAAACATAGCCGTTTTGAACCACAAAGACGCAAAGCCTCTTACGGACACAAAGAACACAAAGATGTAAAATAAACACGTCTCTGTGTTCTTTGTACATCTTTGTGTTCTCTGTGTTTCAACGTTTTCCTTAAAAAGCTTATATAATTTTAGAATAACTATCTACTTTGAAACATGGCATACTCTCTGTCAGAAGCTTATTTCATCAGACTGATAAAGCTCAATTGTCGTTTTTTCAGCCAACAGATTGGCTGATTTTTGCCGCCATTCATTAAGATGAGGTGTTTTAAGATGTTCTACGAGAGCCTCTTTGTCTCCCCATCTTTCTACAAAAGCGCAGCGATTGTCGTCATATGGATCATCCAGCAGCTCATAACTTATACATTTCTCTTCTTTCCGGGTGGCTGCAATCACGTCTTTTGCCAGAGCAAATAGTTCAGCCTTTTTTCCGGGTTTCAGCGTTTGTCTTGCAATTACAATAACCATGATATCTCTCTCCTCATTTTAAATTAAGCTATACCATCTTTCTCTATGTACTCTTTTCCATTAGAAGGAATATTCCTGCAACGCCACTTCATCCGCCAGAAGATTTCTATTTCAAAATCCAAATACGCTGGGCTCACTCAGCTCCTCTTCTTAGCATGGCAAGATTATTAATTTTAACTGACGTCCGATAAAATTCGATGATGCCCTCGTCACGCATGCGGCCTAGCTCCCGGGAAAGTGCCGTGCGGGAAACGCTGAGAAAATCAGCTAATTCATTGCGTTTTAAGGGCAAAACAAAGGTATTTTTTTGATTGATCTTATATTGCTCAAGAAGATAAATACTTATTTTCTCCCGCATGCCTTTTATCGCCAAATATTCCACTCTTTGATTCAGCATTAGTGCCTTAGTTGATAAAAGCATCAGCATGTTTTTAATCAGTTGCTTATAGCCTCCACAAACGTGAGTGCATTCACCGATTATTTTCTCAGGGGGCAAAAACATCACCGAGCATGTACCTTGCGCAAAAACCGATGCCGGCCAATGTTTTCTTGGTGAGAAAGCGATCATTTCTCCAAACAAGTCTCCTGGACCAATCACCGTCATGATAACACGGCTGCCTGATGCACTTTCCTTTATGATTGCTGCCTCCCCTGATAACAAGATGCCCAAACCAGTGTAGGGCTCACCCTCGACGGCAATATAGCTATTTTTGCTATAAGTATTGATTTTAGGATTTAGACAATCTAACATGATATCTAGTTGACTCGGTGAAATATCACGAAAAATAGGCGATGAAACCAGAATTTTTACTATATTTGCATCCAAATGATCCTCACCTCGCTTTAGGTAGCCATAGCTACCGATTTTTTACTTATATTGTATTACAGTTAGGTACAAGAATTCAATGAATATCCTTTAGGAGGAATCTACGATGCAACTTCGAAAAGTTAGTAAAATCGATGAAGAAAAATGCACCGGATGCGGGATTTGCACCCAAACCTGTCATGAAGGTGCTTTGCAATTAGTCAATGGTAAAGCTAAATTGATTTCAGCCTCCCAGTGCGACGGTCTGGGGATCTGCTTGCCAGTATGTCCAAATGGTGCGATTACCCTGGAAGAACAGCCTGTTACAGCTGCCCCTGCCAGTGCTCCGGCAAATACAGCATTTCAATGCCCGGGAAGCCGTTCCAACCGAATTGAAAGAAAAATGGCTGGCAGCCAACTGCCAGAGCAAACAATCGTGCCACAATCCCAATTACAGCAATGGCCTTGTCAGATTAAACTCATTCCTACCACTGCCAGTTATTTTGACAATGCTCATGTTTTGATTGCCGCGGATTGTACGGCATATGCCTATGCTAACATTCATCACGATTTTATGCGTGATAAAATTACCTTAATTGGCTGTCCAAAGCTGGATGAGGGCAATTATGCCGACAAGCTCAAAGAAATCTTCCAATCCAATACCATCAGCAGCATCACCGTATTGCGGATGGAAAAGCCTTGCTGCAGCGGTTTGGTAAATGCTGCCCGGGAAGCATTAGAAAACAGCGGCAAGTCCATTCCCTTTGACTTTGTAATCATCGGGGTTGACGGCAGTATTATCAGTACACAACACTAATTAACAATATAAAGTACACCCTCACTGCTGGAGTTTATTACAATTGAAATAAACTCCAGCAAATTTTTCTTTACTCTGCTGGAGTTATCTTTATCCAATCGGTTAATACTAAACCGAATCAAAATTATTATTTAATTTCTTTAATAAACGTAGAAAAACTTTCTGTTCTTCAACGGAAAAACCCTTATAGGCTGTTCGATATACCTCGTTTGAGATCCCACTGAACTTTGCCTGCATTTGCTTGCCCTTCTCCGTAAGCATGATATACGTAACTCTCTTATCCATTTGATTTTTTTCTCTTATGATATAGCCTAAATCCATTAGTTTATTTACTAATGGTGTTATCGTTGATTTGTCCTTGCCGATTGTTTTGGCTATTTGCTTCATGGTTAGCTTATCATGATTTTCATAAAGGGCGGTAAGAATATTTCCATGAGACGGAATCAAATCATCCAATTCATTTTTCTGTAGTTGCTTTTCAATAAAGTGTAACATTTTATCTTTCGTTCTACTGATAAAGTAAACGATGTATTTATCCTTCATAATAACAACCTCATAACAAATAGTAATTCTATACCAGATAACCATTGTAATTATAGTACTAGGTAAAATCCCATGTCAATATGGAATATTCTTCAAAAACAGATAATGGTTTGACACAAAACTATTTTCTGTTATAATGTTTTTAACAAACTTTATTCAATTAGGAAAGGAAAGTGAATCTATGTCTATAACCCATTTTAAAGCCATGTTAGTAACAGAGAATACGGATGCTACATTTTCAAGAGAAATTATCAATAGAGAGCTTACTGCCCTTCCAGAGGGAGAAGTTTTAATCCAGGTGAAATATTCTTCTTTAAATTATAAGGATGCTTTATCTGCCTCTGGCAATAAGGGCGTGACAAGAAAATATCCTCATACTCCAGGCATCGACGCCGCAGGAATTATTGTAAAAAGCAGTAATGAAAAATTCCATACTGGGGATGAAGTCCTGGTTACAGGTTATGATTTAGGCATGAATACATCTGGCGGCTACGGCCAGTATGTTAGAGTACCTGCAGATTGGGTAGTTAAGTTACCTGAGAATCTTTCATTAAGAGAAAGTATGATCTACGGGACTGCTGGCTTTACGGCTGCTCTTTCCGTCTATAAAATGATACATGGCGGTATCAAACCCGATGCAGGTAATATCTTGGTAACGGGAGCAACAGGCGGCGTAGGCAGTATTGCAGTGAGCATCTTACATAAGCTTGGCTATAGTGTGATTGCAGCTACTGGTAAAGCAGAGGCCAAAGAGATGTTATTACAGCTCGGCGCCAAAGATATCATCTTAAGAGAAGAGCTTAATGATCAATCAGGAAGAATCCTTTTAAAAGGAAATTGGGCTGGAGTCATTGATACCGTTGGCGGAAATATGTTAGCCACTGCGTTAAAATCCACTAACTATGGCGGCAGTGTAACGTGCTGCGGAAATGTAGCCTCTCCTGAGTTATTAACTTCTGTATATCCATTTATCTTAAGAGGCATCACTCTATATGGAGTGGATTCGGTAATGTGTCCTATGGATTTGCGTTTGGAACTCTGGTCTTTACTCGCAAATGAATGGAAACCTCTTCAGTTGGAACAAAATGTCGAAGAAGTATCTTTAGAGGGCTTAGATAAAAAAATTGACTTAATCCTGCAGGGAAAACTTCAAGGCAGAACCATCGTCAATCTTGATTTGTAATCTATGCACGAAAGTACTGATGCATCTTTTAAAAAACAGATAAAACGAAATGAACCACAAAGACGCAAAGGACACAAAGGGTTCTGTTTTTAACCTATTTTTTGCGTTCTACTTTGTGTGCCGCGGGCAGCGGCATTGCGCCTTTGTGGTTCATAAATTCTTATGTTCCCTCATCTATAAATTGTATCTCATAGTAAAAACGAGGTGCGGCTTTTATGCCGTCCTCGTTTTTTTCTACAATATACAATTTATATAGCATCTGATTTTATCGAACATTGTTTTGCGTAATGCTCAATAATCTCTCTTCGGCGAATGATCCCGATAAAGATTCCGCTGTCATCCACCACTGGAACAAAATTTTGTACGATGGCTAAGGAGAGCAGCCCTTCTATTTGAGCATTTACACGCACTGGATTATTGATTATCCGCCAAGGAATTTCGTTTATCATAACCCGCTCTGTATCAGCAAAGGTTAAGCCTGGTGTGTTTTTCATTTTCCATAGTAAATCCCCTTCAGTAATTGTCCCGGCATATCTACCATCCTCATCAATGAGTGGAACAGCCGTATAACGGTGATATTCCATTTTTTCAAGGGCCTGCCGCATTGTACTATTCACTGGCAAATGAACGACTTCATTTTTGGGAATCAGGAAGAATGCAATGTTCATGGAAAAGAATCCTCCAACTTCGATTTAGTCCTGCTCGCAGTATGTTAAAATTGCCTTTATGGCAATACATTATGCTTCTACACGATCCATCATTTTTCCTGGTTTTATGCCTTCTTCCTCAATGCAATTTTTTCTATCACTACAAAAAGAACAGGAATTAAAAAGATCCCAAGAGTCGTAGCGGTAAACATTCCACCAACAACTGCCGTCCCCATAGAATTTCTAGCACCAGCACCAGCACCAGTGGCAATTGCTAAGGGAAAGCAGCCAATAATAAACGCTAAGGACGTCATCAAAATCGGACGCAGACGGATCTTGGCTGATTCTATGGCAGCCTGCACGGGATCCATGCCTTTATCAACCCTGACTTTAGCAAATTCAACAATTAATATTGCATTCTTTGCAGCCAAACCAATGAGCATCACCAGACCGATCTGCATATACACGCTATTTTCTAAATTACGCGCATACTGAAATAGAAACGCGCCAAAGATTCCTACAGGAACGGTAAGCAGCACTGCAAAAGGAACACTCCAGCTTTCGTAAAGTGCAGCCAAACACAAAAACGCAAATACCATTGCCATGCCAAATACGATAGGAGCCCGATCACCAGAAAGCTTTTCTTCCCGACTTTGACCTGACCATTCATAGGTATAGCCATCAGGTAATACTTCAGCAGCCACTTCTTCTAAAGCTGTCATTGCCTGACCGGAACTGTATCCTACCGCCTGGCTGCCGCTGATTTTAACAGACTTAACACCGTTGTATCTTGTAATGACCGAAGGAGCACTTACTTTCTTGGGTTTTACTAAGGTATTTAACGGTACCATTGTGTCATTTGAACTTTTTACAAACAGATATCTCATGGCATTTGCATCACTGCGAAATGCGGCATCTGCCTGTACGGTGACTTTGTAAGTACGCCCAAACTTATTAAAATCATTTACCTGGGATCCACCGAGGAATACCTGTAATGTCGTAAATACATCGTCAACATCTACACCCATTTTCTCAGCTTTCGCCCGGTCTACCTCAAATTCATATCCCGGTGTATTGGCTTTGAAATTGGAAGCAATTGACCCAATTTCAGGGCGCTGCTGCGCTGCAGCAATAAATTTCTGTGATATGCTGTCTAAATCATCCAGTGAGCCTCCACTTCGATCTTCCAGCATGAAACTATATCCGCCCACCATCCCAAGTCCTGGAAGAGCAGGAGGAGCAAACGAAATTACAGTTCCTTCCGGTAATTGAGCTCCGCTCATGAAGGTTTGTGCAATTTCCGCTTTCACTTGTAATTGCGCATCTTTTCTTTCTTCCCACGGAGCCAATGAAATAAACATTGCTCCTGCATTTGGCTTGGTTCCTCCACCTAACATGTCCATTCCCGATAAGGACATCACGTTTACAACTCCTCCTTGAGAGGATACGGTCTGGGTTAAACCTTTCATTGCACTAATCGTACGATTTAAGCTGGATGCTTCTGGCAAAGTAAGAGACGTCATATAGAATCCCTGATCTTCATCAGGCACAAAAGAGGTGGGAACCAGCTTATACAATACGCCAATCAAAATAAATACAACCAACAGCAAAACCATACACAAACGTGCTTTAGCAATGATTTTTGTTAAACCTGCTCCATATTTTTCAATTGCCCTGTCAAAGCAGTCATTAAATTTATCAAAAAATCTGCCAACAGCCCCCTTGTGACTATTCGGATCATATGGTTTCAATAGCAGTACGCAAAGTGCCGGTGTAAGGGACAATGCAACAACAGCAGATAGAGCCATGGATACTGCAATGGTTATGGCAAACTGTTTGTATAAAATCCCCATCATTCCGCCAAAAAAAGCCACTGGAATAAATACAGATGCCAAGACAAAGGCTATGGCAACTACCGGTCCGGAAACTTCGCTCATCGCCCGTCTCGTAGCTTCTAAAGGGGTCAGTCCTGAATAACGCATGTGATGCTCAACTGCCTCAATTACAACAATCGCATCATCCACTACAAGCCCGATGGCAAGCACCATGGCAAATAAGGTCAATGTATTGATCGTAAATCCTAAGGCACTAAAAGCGCCGAATGTTCCCAGCAAGGATACGGGAATTGCCAAAGTAGGAATCAATGTGGCACGCCAGCTCTGTAAAAAGAGGAATACAACAATCACTACCAGCAGCAATGCTTCGGCAAAGGTTTTCCCAACTTCTATCATGGACTGCCGTACAAAATTGGTATTATCAACGACTATTTTATATTCCATCCCCACAGGGAAATTTTTTGACGCTTCTTCCAGAACTTTTTTTACATTTCCGATTGTTTCTAAAGCGTTTGCATCACTGGTTAGCTGAATAGCAAACCCGGCACTGTGATGCCCATTAATCAGACTGTCATACGTGTACTCTTTGCTGCCGAACTCGACTCTAGCTACATCTTTGATATGAACCGCTGAGCCATCGGAATTGGAACGAATAATAATATTTTCAAACTCTTTAGCTGTACTAAGACGTCCCTTTACGCGGGCCGTATACTGGAACTCCTGGTCGGATGCTACCGGCATTTTACCAAGAGAACCAGCAGCAGCCTGCACATTTTGCTTTTCAATAGCCGACGTCACTTCACTTGTAGATATCGCCAGCTCCGCCATTTTTTCAGGCTGAAGCCATATTCTCATACTATAATCGGAACCAAATGCCGATACATCGCCGACACCTTTGACCCTTTTAATATCATCAAGGAAGTAAATGCTTCCATAATTCTTCAAGAAATTCACATCATAAGTGTCATCTGGAGAATAGAGATTAAAAATCATGGACATATCTTGAGATGCTTTTCGAGTTGTAATGCCGGTTGTCTGAACAGAAGTTGGTAATGATGCATTGGCCTCTGATACACGATTTTGTGTTTGCACGGCTGCAGTGTCAGAGTCTTTGCCAGATTCAAATTGAACCGTTAACGAATAAGAACCCGAATCTGTACTGGTGGAAGACATGGAAGACATGCCCTCTACGCCATTTACTTGCTGTTCAATTACCTGTGCTACCGTTTGATCTACAACATCAGCATTTGCCCCTTGATAGCTTGTGCTAATGCTTACTGTCGGCGGCGAGATTTGCGGATACTGCGCCACAGGCAGGCTGAAGGCAGCGGTTACGCCTATTATTGTTATGATGATTGATAAAACAATAGCAAAAATAGGGCGATCAATAAAGAATTTAGCCATTGAAATCTCCCCCCTTATTGCTTAGCCGGAGTCTGTAAATCCTCCGGTTCTATCATGGTTACTTTTAATGTTGTTCCTTGTTTAACCTTGTCGATTCCTTCTACAACAATACAATCATCAACAGTAAGTCCTTCTTCTACGATCCACATGTTGCCGACCTTATTTCCCATCTTCACGCTACGGCTTTCGGCTTTGTTATCATTTGTCACTACAGTAACAAATGTATTTTCCAGCAATTCTTTTACTGCCCGCTGGGGAATTAGCAACGCTCCCTGACGAACATCTCCTTGGGCTGATACCCGGGCAAACATCCCAGGCAAAAGAAGTTTTTGCGGATTACTAAAAGCTGCTTTTAGTGTAATTGTTCCCGTAGTATCACTTACTCCTTTATCAATTTGCTCAATATGACCAATCAATGGATATTCTACTCCATTACTAAGGGTAAGTTTGAGATTGTCCTTAAAATTACTTGGCAGCGTACCATTCCCTAGCTGAGCAAAGTTTAAGTATTCATTCTCACTCATACTAAATTGCACCCAAATAGGGTCCATTGATGATACGGTAGCCATAGTAGTGGACCCCGCTACTACATAATATCCGTTGCTTACATCGTTCACATCAATTCGTCCATCAACTGGTGAGACAATTAACGTATCTTGTGAATCCTGTTCAGCCTGATTCACGTCAACGGTAGCAGCATCTTCTTCGGCTTGCGACACATTCGCATCTACTGTTTGCTGAGCAATACCATTTACACTTGCTAATTTCTGATACCTTTCCACATCTTTTTGAGAATTACGAAGTGTCACTTTTGATTTGTTGAGGGTTGCCCTAGCAGAATTTATGGCTGATCGATACTGCTTGTCATCAACCTGAAACAATGGCTGTCCCTTATAAACTAAATCTCCGCCATTGACCATTTTAGCCACAATGTTGCCAGATACTTTAGACATAATTTTGATTTCATCTTTCGATTTTACTTGTCCTACGAATTCATACTGAATCGGAGTATCACGCTGTACTACTTTTGTTGCTTTTACTTCTACTGCTTGTGAAGCCTGGGTAGTTTGTGTCTTTGAGAACCAGCCTGAATGTACAATAACAGCACCTACTAAGATTGCCGAAATCATGATCGCTGCATATGTTCTAGTTGAATATTTACTGCTCACTTACGATTCCTCCTATAACAACATTTGATGATTTATTTGACGGGAATCCCCATAGCCTGCTCTAACTTTGCTTTATTGGTGTTATGGTCATATAAAGCCTGAATATGGTCTTTCTTAGCGGAATCTAACGATAATACTGCATCAAGAAGGTCAAGATTGGTACCCACTCCCACATCATAACGAACTTTCTGGATCATAAGACTTTCTTCCGCTTGGTCTACTGATACTTTACTTGTCTCAATCCGCTTTTCAGCTTCATACATACTCAGATAATACTGGCGAACATTCAGTAAGATAGAATCCCGTCCTGTCTTCGCCTTATCTTCTACCATATCCACATTATGTTGTGCCTGCTTCACTTTGGAGTGGGTTAATCCGGAATCAAATACATTGAAGGAGGCTGTCATTTTCAGCGTCCAATTATTATTTTTTGCACCCGGAAGATGCGTATCATTCCAATCCTCCGTAGCTGCCAGATCAACGGTGGGCAGATAGCCGCTTTTGGCAATTTTAACATCATATTGGGCGCTGGCAATATTTGCATCATATTGCGCTAGTTCCAATCGGTGTTTTTTTGCATATTCTATGCATTCCTCAAGGGTTTGTGAATATTTTTCATATTGAAAGCTGTCTTTTAATTTTAACTCCGTGTCATGGGATAGCCCAATCGCATTATTGAGTGCAGCCATCGCATTATTGTAATTATTTTGCGCTTTAATTAGGTTATTTTGAGCCGTTGCCAAATTAACTTGGCTTGACAGTACATCCGTTTTAGCAACAAGGCCTAAATCATATTTTGTTTTTACTAAATTCAGATGGTCCACATAGTTATTCACGGTGTCCTGATCCACTTGTACTTCGTTGCGATATTCTAAAACCGTAAAGTAGTCCGTAACCACATCTAATTTAAGCTGCTGTTTCGCCAGATCAATATCCATTTCGGCTACTTTAAGACTCAGTTTAGCCTGGTCAATTTTACTCTCTAATTCATTGCCCGAGTAAATCGGCAGGCTAAGAGATAAGCTATTATCAAACTCAGTAGTATAGGTGTATGCAGGGGTTGAAACTGTAGGTGCTGTTTTGTACCTTTCACTTATGTGACTATAGTCTAGAGAAACGCCTTTATTCTTCTTAGCTTCTTCGACAGCCCAATAAGACTTTTCCCGCGAGGACTGTGCATATTTTATATCATGGTTATTCTGCAGGGCTAATGCAATGCTATCATCCAATGACAGCTCTATGGGGTTTGCAAATGCAGCTTGACTGAAAGTCAGCATGAAAATCATGGGAATTAATGCTGTAAAACATCGCTGTTGTATATTCATACGTTACCTCCTAAATGGATCTTAGATCTGTAAATTATACCAACCTAAAATTACATTCAGTTGTAACTTATGTGTCGATTCTGTCACAATTCTTATTTATTTATTTATGAAACGACAAAAAGCAGCTATTTGCGATTTATATCGAGTCTTCAAATACAAATAAAATAATCTTTTGTTATAATCCATATAAAATTGCTTTGTGTTTCTTTTTTAATCGGAGGACACAGAGAAAATATAGATAGGGTTGCCTTGTAACAACTATGCAAAAGATCATTTTACACAAAAATAGGGAGGTTTTATCTATGAAAAAAATCATTTATGTGGTCTTTTTATTATTCATTTCCACTTCAGCTCTTTGCTCAGCCAGCCCTGTACCAAACTATTCTTTGGGGGAAATCTCAATTGATATGAATTTAGGTGCTCCGGACCTGACAAATGACAGTGGAAAAGCTGACGGAAAATACAATGTAGGATACAGCGTAACAGCAGGGGTTGGATTTGGTTTTGCCGGACAATATACCTATAATAATTTCAAAACAAAGTCGCCTCTTAATGGAAGCAATGAAATTAAAGCCCAGCAGCTAAATGTAATAAGTAATATATTTGACACCATTGCTAATGTTTCTGTGTTTGGAGGTATTTCACAAACTGAGGCAGTTGGCGGATCTCAAAAAGATGGACTTGTAGTGGGTATTGCTGCGAATATGCCAATCGCTCCAAGAACGAAAGTCTATGGAGTACTCAGTACAGGCAACCACCTGGGGGGCTATGAAATCGGCATAAGCTACCATATAGCCAAAGATACTGACTTTAACCTTGGTTATCACGACACCAAATATAAAGATTTAACATTTGAAGATGACACCAAAAGTGACGTAATCTCGAAAGGTTTCATTGGCGGTATTCATTTTAAACTGTAATAAATACATAAAGAAAAACTCCCTAAGTCGTTACGTTTAGGGAGTTTTTCTTTATGTATTTATTAAATTGGTATGCGACCTATAGATTATAACGTTAATGCCTAAACTTCAATAAGCTCATACTGTTTGGTGCCAATGCCGATTTTTTCGGCATGATCAACACAGGACATCCAATTGGTTTCAGGATGAGCCGTTTGGAAATGATCATGGTCATTCGACGAGC
>ENA-OFCE01001557-OFCE01001557.1-metagenomes-genome-assembly--contig:-NODE-1557-length-11403-cov-3.500441_pt1 | contig 11403 bp, 9 predicted proteins | sample MGYA00153388_OFCE01 | MGnify analysis MGYA00153388
CCATTTGTAGTTGGGCAGCAAGGGATTGTCTGGCCTAAACTGCCGACCGATGTTGGTGGCGTGATACACCGAGGTGTAGAAATCGGTGTAGTCGCCGATGTGCGCCGGAAGCGCGTAATCGGCGTCACCCTGCGCGACCAGGCTGGCATGCATTTCAGCCTCATGGTTCGATCCCGCGCGCAGCAGATGCGACAACGCGAGTCGCAGCGAAGACGACGCTGCGGTGCCCATGGCCATCAACCTATTGAGAGTCGTGGCCGAGGCGGCTTCGCACGCCAACGCGGCGTCGCCAGTCAGCAGGCGGGCACGATTGAGCCAAGCCAGATCAACGATCTGGTCGCCGATGGCGACACCGCCGCGAAATGATTCATCAGAACCCGCTCGACGAAACACGGCGAACGGCAAGTTCTGAATCGGAAAATCGGTGATGCCGTCGTTGGCAGACGCGACAAAGCTTTTCAGTCTTGGGTTGTGGGTTTCGTTGAGTGTTGACATCAATGATCGTCTTTTTAAATTGTCCATCTCGGCTTCGCCGCAGTAACAGAATTCTGCACTGCCTTAATCATTTGAGGGTCGGGTCAAAATGCTTCTGAATCCCCTGCCAGCATTCCGAGTATTGCGTCTGCAATTCCGGTGATTCCAGTGCCTGACGTGTCGGTCGAATGAGGGTGCGCGTCTCAAACATAAAGGCCATCGTATCGGTAATGTAGTGTGCCGTCGAGGTGTCGGCGTTGCTGGCCTTTTCGAACGTCTCCGCGTCAGGTCCGTGACCGGTCATGCAATTGTGCAGGCTAGCCCCGCCGGGGGAAAAGCCTTCAGCCTTCGCGTCGTAAGCGCCGTGGATAAGCCCCATGAATTCGCTGGCGATGTTGCGATGAAACCACGGCGGCCTAAACGTATCCTGCATCGCCAGTATTCGCGGCGGAAAGATTACGAAATCAATGCTGCTGACACCGGGTGTGTCGGAAGCTGAGTGCAGCACCAGAAAAATTGACGGGTCGGGATGATCGAAACTGATCGATCCCATCGCATTGAAGCGGCGTAGATCGTATTTGTACGGCGCGTAGTTGCCGTGCCACGCCACTACATCCATCGGCGAATGATCCATGCGCGCAGACCAGAGATTGCCGCCGAATTTTGCGATCAATTCGGTGGGTTCAACCTTGTCTTCATACGCTGCAACAGGCGTTAAAAAATCGCGTGAATTGGCAAGACCGTTCGAGCCAATCGGGCCGCGATCTGGAAGACGAAAATTCGCGCCAAAATTTTCGCAGATGTAGCCGCGCGCCTCGGCGTCCAACAGCGCCACACGAAAGCGAACACCACGTGGAATCACCACAATTTCCTGTGGCTCGGCCTCGATCACACCTAACTCCGTGATGAAACGCACGCGGCCCATTTGCAGCACGATCAGCATTTCGCCATCGGCGTTGTAGAACGAGCGACTCGTCATTGATCGGTTCGCCGCATACAAGTGAATGCCACAGCCCGACTGCGCGTGTGGGTCGCCATTGCCAGCGTAGGTCATGATGCCGTCAATGAAATCAGTCGGCGCAGTTAGCACGGATGGCGGGTTCCAGCGCAACTGATTTGGTGGTGTCGCAACTTGCGTGAAATCACTGGTCAGCCCGCCTGAACTGATGCGTTCGAACGGCGCATGCATTGCCGATGGACGGATGCGATAGAGCCATGAGCGTCGGTTTTCGGCGCGTGGCGCGGTGAATGACGTGCCGGTAAGTTGTTCGGCATACAGTCCGTACGGACATTTCTGCGGAGAGTTGCGACCGACGGGCAGCGCACCTGGCAATGATTCAGTCGCAAATTCGTTGCCAAAGCCCGATTGGTACATGGGAGCAGCGGTCATAGCTTGGCCCTTTGCATGGCATCCTTCAGCACGGCTAGATCGCCGATGTGATTGGCGAGCAGTAGCACGAGCTTGGCGTTCATCGTTTGACTTTGCGCGAGCGTGAGATCGCGGTGTGCATCAATCAAGGCTTCGTAGAAGTCGTCGGCGTTTGTGAGATTGAGTTCGATGTTGAGTTGAGACATGTCTATTGATTCTTCCCGCAGGCACGGGCCAGTGCAGCGCTCACGGCCCGCTCGTCGTAGGTTCGCCAGCGCGCGCACACATGTTGATCGGGACGGAAAAGGTACGCGGTGCCAGGTTGCGCATCGTAACGGGTGATCCATTCCAGTGAAACACTCGCTGCGCTTTCTGTAGGAGCGGCCTTGGCCGCGATTGACGCTTGCCCCAGCGGAGTGATGATCGCAGCCAACGCCGCTCCTACCTGTCCAGCTTCACTACACGAGGCGTCTTGTACACGAACCAAGGTGAAACCAGCCGCCAACAAATCCAAAAACCAAGCCAGTTCGCCCGCAACAAAAACCGGGGCGTCGACCGCCGCAGCACCTGGCACCATTGCGCCGGAAAACTCATCGACGTCAGGCGTGTTCAATGGTGATTGATGCAACGTCGTTGCTACTGAAAGTCGCCCTGAATTTACGAGTTTTCGCGCGAATGGATGATCTCGTGCCAGCTCCAGTACCGCATCACGAAACACGCGACTGATCTCGCTTTTGGGCGTAATGAAATCGGTGGCGCGGGTTGAGTGCAAAATGTTTTCATCCGCCGCGTGTTCACGCTCGGTGGCGTAGCTGTCGAGCAACGTGTCCGGTGCATCGCCGCGCACTACGAGCGCCAGTTTCCAGCCCAAATTGTCGGCGTCCTGCACCCCAGAGTTGGCGCCGCGTGCGCCAAACGGCGACACCAAGTGCGCGGAATCGCCAGCGAACACAACGCGTCCGTGACGAAAGCGCTCCATGCGTGTGCAGGCGAAGGTGTACACGCTAATCCATTCGAAATCGAACTGAGCGTCCGGCCCGAGCAACGCCTGAACTCTGGGTCGCACACGCTCGGGTTTTTTCTCTTCCTCGGGATCGGTGTCCCACCCGAGTTGAAAGTCAATCCGCCACACGTTGTCCGGTTGTCGGTGTAGCAGCACCGATTGATTGCGATGAAACGGCGGGTCAAACCAGAACCATCGCTCGCTGGGGAAAGGTGCCGTCATTTTCACGTCGGCAATCAGAAAGCGATCTCGAAAGCTGTGCCCCGTGCTCTCGACACCCAGCAGGGTACGCACCGGCGAGCGCGAGCCATCACAGGCGACAACGTAGTCGGCTTGAATGGCGTAGCTGCCGTCGGGGGTTTCAACCGTGATGTGTACGCCATCAAGGGTGTTGTCGATGCCAATCACACGGTTGTGCCAACGCACATCAATGCCTGGTTGGCGCGCGACCGCATCTGACAAAAACCCTTCCGCGTAATACTGCTGCAAATTGACGAATGCAGGTCGTCGATGGCCTGATTCGCCGAGCAAGTCAAAGCTATAGACCGGGGCATCGCGAAAGAACACTTTGCCCACGTTCCACGACACACCCTTCGCCACCATCGCGTTGCCGACGCCGAGTCGATCCCAGATTTCAAGCGTGCGTTTAGCGAAACAAATGGCACGGGAGCCCGCAGACAATTTGTCATCATCATCGAGCACGACGACCGGTATGTTTTGCTGCGCTAGGTCAAGTGCAAGTGTCATACCAACCGGGCCCGCACCGACAATTACCACGGGGTAACGCGCAGGTGACTTCGCGTCGTGGTCGGCGCTGCGGTTATGACTGAAACGTTTGGCTTGGTAGTCCACGCGCGACTACCCCTCCAGTGCAGCCCACATCTCCTGATCGCGCTTATCGGTCCAAATGCGCGGATCAGCGTGGCCAGTGGCCAAGTCATAGGCGCGAGTAACGTCAAACGGCATGCAGTGGTCAAAGATGACCCAATGGCCGTACTTGGGTTTCAACGCGGCACAGGTCTCGCGGTAAACACTATTTAGATCCTTGCCCGCCGCCGCGCCAGCCTTTACGGAGGCGTACAGCTCCGCCACAAAATCGCGGGTGCCACGCAAGCCGCTCGCGACTTGCTCAGGGGTCTTCAGCGCAGCGCCGCGACCGGGAACAAGGCTCGTCGGCTGCATCGCAGCCAGCGCATCAAGCGTTGTCGGCCAATCCTCGAAGTAGGCGTCCCCCGCGTAGGGAGTGGCATCAAATTCCACCAGATCGCCGGAGAACAAAACCCGTTGCGATGGGATCCACACAATGGTGTCGCCTTTGGTGTGGCCGCGTCCCACTTGCATCAGCTTCACCTCAAGCTTGCCAAGCCACAAGGTCATTTCGCCCTTGAACGTCATGGTCGGCCACGTCATGCCCTGGGGCACCGATTCGACGTTCTGAAACAGTCGCGGAAAACGCCCTATTTCGCTTGCCTTGTCTTGCTCGCCGCGCTCCACAATCAAGTCATACGTGTCGTGACTCGCGATGATCTGTTCTGGTTGATACGCTGACGCGCCGAGCACGCGCACCGCGTGATAGTGCGACAGCACCACATACTTGATCGGTTTGTCGGTCACGGTGCGAATGTGGCGGATCACGTCCTGCGCCATGATCGGCGTGGCCTGCGTGTCAATCACCATCACACAGTCGTCGCCAACGATGATGCCGGTGTTGGGGTCACCTTCAGCGGTGTAGGCGTACGCATTGTCTGAGAGCTTGTCGAAGCTCACTTTTTTTACGTCAAGATCGGCTTGCGAGGCGAATTTTTTTTGCGTGGACATGGCGTGATTCCTAGGTGCTGGTCGGGCCGAATGGTGGAGCGGCTCTGCCGCGACCTGATGCTGCTCGCCGACGTGGGTCGCGGCAGAGCCGCTCCTAAAACGGCCTGACGCGGGCACGAGACAAAGTGCTCAATCACTTGCATGTTAGCCCGCAGTTCGCTAAAAGTAAATAAGTTCGTTAATAGCAAATCACCAACGTATGGCAAAACCTCAGCGCGGCATCCAGTCCATTGATGTTGGCGGTCGGCTGCTGCACGCGTTGTCGCGCAGCAACGGTGCCGTGATGCTCAAAGAATTGGCAGAGGCCGCTAACATGCCAGCCGCCAAAGCGCATGCCTATCTCGTGAGTTTTTGCAAACTGGGAATGATTGAGCAGGATGTCGTTACCGGACGTTATGACCTAGGCCCACTCGCGTTGCAGCTGGGGCTGGTCAGCCTGAATCGACTCGACGCGGTCAAAATCGCGACGGCCGAAATGGGCCCGCTGAGTCAGCGCATCGGTCAATCCACAGCCATTGCCGTGTGGGGAAATTACGGCCCTACCATCGTCCGTTTTGAGCAATCGGTGCGCCCCATCCACGTCAACATGCGCACCGGTACGGTGATGGCATTGACGCAAACGGCCACCGGCTATGTATTTGCCGCGCACGTTTCGCCCGCGCAGATTGCGGATGCGCTCGCGTCGACTTTTCCTGACGCCAAGCAGCGCGGTAACTCGGCAAAGTCCATCGCGCTTCTGGCGCCCGAGTTTGCACGAGTGCGTCAGCGCGGTCTTGCGCGCGCGCAAGGCAATCCTGTGCCCGGCGTGAACGCCTTCTCCGCACCGGTGTTCGACCACACTGGCGAAATCACGCTCGCGCTCACCGCGCTCGGTTCAGCTGCAGAATTTGACGCAACCTGGTCGAGCCCGATTGCCAAAGAAGTGAAGGCAACGGCAAGAACAATTTCCGAGCGCCTGGGTTACCGAAATCCATAGCGAGGCACGGCGCGTTGGCCTATCTCTACCTATCCGTGCGTCAAACCGACGCCGCCCGTGGTCGCTGGTGTGACGCCCGTTTTTCGTAGAGACCCCATTCGCCCGTTGTGCGGCCCAATGATGCTGATGAGCGTTTGCGTGAACTGGAATTTTTGTGTGAGCGGTTGCACCGCGATTCTGTGCATGCGAGATGCCTTCATTCGGCCGCGAAGCGATACAGAAAATCCCACGCCCAGTGCGTATCAACATCTTATCGAAAGCACCATTGCACTTGGGCTGGAGCACGAAAACGGTGAAATCCGACTTATGTTGTTATATTGGTATTTCCGGCGTGTGGAAGGGGTTGTGCCGAAAAGTTGCTACACAGACTCAGTCGGCTGGCACGACAACAACGATATTTCTCGCTCGGAAATGCACTGAAGAGCGAGCAGTTTGCGGCCTCTTTTTTGGTAGCGATTCGGTCTGGGTAGTCCTGCGGTGAGCTAGGTAGTCGAGCAGCCCAAACGATAAGTTAGCGGTAACATATTTCGCTGTGTCTACTCGTTCGTTCCCCACCCCTCCTGCCAATCAGCCACTAGCGTCTCAGTTGGCGATAGCCCCGAAGCGAACCCGTCGTGCTGCCCGTCGTGGAACCGGCGACACCACGCTCGCCGATGTGGCGAAACTCGCAGGCGTATCGGCGATCACGGTGTCGCGCGCGCTCAAAACCCCAACTGTTGTTGCTCCGGAAACGCTGGCGCGCATTCAAGAGGCCGTCGCTCGAACCGGTTATGTGCCCAACCTCATCGCAGGGGGGCTCGCGTCTAACCGCAGTGGGCTGGTGGCAGCGCTGGTGCCGACAATCGCCGGTTCGGTGTTCTTGGACACGGTGCAGGCGTTGACCGACGCCTTTGACCAAGCGGGCTTCCAGCTCATGCTTGGGCAAAGCGGCTACAGCGGCAGTCGCGAAGACGCGCTGATCAATGCCATCGTTGGGCGTCGCCCGGACGGCATTGTGCTCACCGGCATTCTGCATTCGCCCGAGGGGCGTCGGCGTTTGCTCGCGTCTGGCATTCCGGTGGTTGAGACCTGGGATCTGACACCAACGCCAATCGATATGTTGATCGGCTTCTCGCACGAACGCGTGGGCATGGAGGTCGCCGATTTTCTGTATTCCAAAGGCTATCGTCGTCCAGCAATCGTTACGGCAGAAGACTACCGCGCGGGGCTGCGGCGGTTCGGCTTTGAGCATCGCATGCGCTCCTTGGGCGTCATGGACATGCCGACGCGCGTGGTGCAAGCACCGACCACGCTGCGTCACGGTCGAGAGGGCTACTCGGACTTGCTCGCGAGCGGAGCAGCCCTTGACGTGGTGTTTTGTAGCTCGGACGTGCTCGCGCACGGCGTCATTACCGAGGCGCAAGCGCGCGGGCTTCGCGTGCCCGATGACGTGGCTGTCATGGGCTTTGGCGATCTGGCGTTTGCCTCGTTCACGCACCCTGCACTCACCACCGTGCACATCGACGGCATGGCCATCGGCCATCAGGCGGCGCGCTTCATCATTGATCGCATTGAAGGCACGGATATTGGCGAACGCGTTCGCGATATTGGCTTCTCGATTGTTGAGCGCGATAGCGTGTAGGCTCTAGTCCAACACAAAGCGCAGTTTGTGGCAGCGGTTTCACCGCGAACTGTGAATTCGCTTACTAAGGGAAGCAGAAATTGCAAAAATACCGTTTTTGACGGCACTCGCGGGCGCCTTGCGTCGTTGCTTCTCGCTTGTGTGGCTGGCCACACCGCGCTCGTCGCGCCTAGCACTGCATCCCGCCAGCACCGTCAAAAACGGTACTTTGCTAATTTCCGCCTCGCTAATATCGCGGTGCAACCGCTCCCACACTGTGCTGGCCGTTGATCGTCGCCTAGCAGCCTGTCGGACTTGAAAGGCATCGGCTACAAATCCGCCAGCCCGGTTCATATTTCGCCCGTTTTTTGGGCAATATCTCGATATTGCCACTGCAAAACAGTCAAAATCTGCCCTCGGGCGGGCGAATTTTCGCTACGATATTTCAATTCGCATCAATAACGCAACACGACACGACACTAGCCTGCGAGATCGCGGTCTTAGCCGGTCAAACTTGATGTGCTTGCAGCAATTGACACTGCTCGACTTGCAATCTAAACTTCGAATGTTAGCGCTACCATAACGCCCATTTTCACCTCACCACATCATGACCACACGCAAAAAACCTGAAGAACTCCGCAGTCACCGCTGGTATGGCGTTAAAGACCTGCGTTCATTCGGGCACCGCTCGCGCACTGCGCAAATGGGCTACCACCGAAGCGATTACGCGGGCAAGCCGGTCATCGCCATCATCAATACCTGGAGCGACATCAACCCCTGCCACAGCCATTTCAAGGCGCGGGTAGAAGAGGTCAAGCGTGGCATCTGGCAGTCGGGTGGCTTTCCGATCGAAATGCCTGCAATGTCGCTGTCCGAGCCGTTTCAGAAGCCAACTACGATGCTCTATCGCAATCTACTCGCGATGGAGACCGAGGAATTGCTCAGATCCTACCCCGCCGACGGTTGCGTGCTTATGGGCGGCTGCGACAAAACCACGCCCGCATTGGCGATGGGTGCCATCGCCATGAACCTGCCGACGATTTTCATGCCTGCGGGCCCGATGCTGCGTGGCGACTACAAGGGCGGCACCATTGGCTCCGGCTCGGACACCTGGAAATACTGGGCGGAACTGCGCGCAGGCAATATCACTGAGGACGACTGGCAGGAAGTGGAGGACGGTATCGCCCGCTCGCCCGGCCACTGCATGACCATGGGCACCGCGTCGACCATGACCAGCGCCGTTGAAGTGCTGGGTCTCACGCTGCCCGGTGCGGCATCCATCCCCGCCCCCGATTCGCGCCATGCGCAGATGGCTACGCTGACTGGCAAGCGCATCGTCGACATGGTGTGGGAAGATTTGAAACCGCTCGACTTGTTGACCGAAGGCTCGTTCACCAACGCTGTGACTGCGGTGCTGGCGCTCGGCGGTTCAACCAACTCGGTGGTGCATCTGATCGCGATGGCACGACGCGCCAGCATTCCGCTCACGCTGGATCGCTTCGACGAGCTGGCCCGCAAAACGCCGGTCATCGCCAACCTGCGTCCGAGCGGCCAGTACCTCATGGAGGACTTTTATTACGCCGGTGGTTTGCGTGCATTCCTCGTGCAGTTGGGCAGCAAAATTGATGGCACGCAACGCACCGTCAACGGCAAAACCTTAGCTGAGAATATCGACGGCGCAAAGGTTTACAACGCGGACGTGATTCGCCCCGTCACCAAGCCGCTGGTCGAGACCGATGGCCTCGCCGTGCTCTACGGCAACATCGCGCCCAAAGGGGCGGTCATCAAGCCTGCCGCGATGGAGCAGCACTTGCGCAAACACACCGGTCGTGCGGTGGTTTTCAAGGACTACAACGACATGTCGGCGCGCATTGATTCGCCTGATCTCGACGTTGATAAAGACAGCGTGATCGTGCTGCAAAGCGCTGGCCCGCAAGGCGCACCGGGCATGCCGGAATGGGGCCAGTTGCCGATCCCGCAAAAGCTTTTGAAACTCGGCGTGCGCGACATGCTGCGCATCTCGGACGCCCGCATGAGCGGCACCAGCTACGGCGCGTGCGTGCTGCATGTGACGCCCGAGTCGCATGTTGGCGGCCCGCTCGCGCTGGTGAAGGATGGCGACATGATTTCCATCGACATTGACGCGCGCGGCATCAACATGCTGGTCAGTGATGAAGAGATTGCAAAGCGCAAAGCCGCGTGGATCAAGCCGATTCCGAAGTTCACGCGCGGCTATGGCGTGCTTTATCTGAAACATGTTCAGCAGGCGGATGTGGGCTGCGACTTCGACTTTCTGGAACCTGGGTACAGCGAAGGCACCGAGCCGCAAACGGCTGCGGGCGAGCCGGAAATTCACTAGGGACCTGTCATCCTGAGCGGCAGCGAAGGATCAGGTGGCATGCAATGATTTCAATAACTTACAACCATCCTCACGGGCGAACTGATCCTTCGCCATGCTCAGGATGACATTGATCTGTGTCTCCCTAGCACTTTTATAGGGTGCGCTCTGCGCACCAACTGTCATTCGGCCAAAAGCAATGGTGCACGGAGCGCACCCTATGTACCGAAGTACGGCCGATGCCGCACCAAACTTGATCGATAAACACAACGAGATCCCCCTACTCATCATGTCTGAAATGAACCCCGCCACCTTCGCGCATCTCAAAAAGGTCAGCGTCGCTACGCTCTGCACCCAGCTATTCAAGTGCGGCTTTCGCAATGTCTATCTGCAAGGCCCGCAGCGCCTGACCAAGCCAACGACGGGCAACCTCGTCGGCCCTGCGTTCACCATGAGAAACATTCCAGCGCGTGAGGATCTTGATCAGATTTCAGCGTTCGACAACCCCGATCATCCGCAACGAAAAGGGATTGAGAGCGTCCCGCCCGGACACGTGCTAGTGCTTGATTGTCGCGGTGAAAAACGCGTGGCGTCCGGTGGTCAGATTCTCACCACGCGGCTGATGGTACGTGGCGCAGCGGGCCTGGTGTCCGACGGCCCGGTGCGTGACAGCGGCGACATCAGTAAGATGGATTTTCCGGTGTATTGCCAGGGTGGCAGCGCACCGCTGAACCTGATTCATCACCACGCCATTGATCTCAACGTGCCCATCGGGTGTGGCGGGGTGGCGGTGTATCCGGGCGACATCATCGTGGGCGATGACGAAGGCGTGGTCGTGATCCCCGCGCACCTCGCTGATGAGGTTGCAGCTGACGCTGCGGCACAAGAAGTGCAGGAAGTATTTTTGCTTGAACGCGTTGCCGGTGGCGCAAAACTCGCGGGCACCTATCCGCCGAATGCGGACACCAAAGCGGCGTTTGAAGTGTGGAAAAAAGCTAAGGGACTATAGGCGCGAGGGAGCAAACTGCGAGCGTCAATCGTGCCGCTTACAGCCCTACAACTTTTTCGTATTAGCACTGTTTAACGGGGGTTAACACTCGTTTTAGGCGTAAGTTGACTTAAACTTAAAAAGACCGTTAGCCCAATTGCAGTGGCGACCATAGCTTAAAGCTGTAAGGACCATTTCCCACTTTTACTGCGCTTTTCGCCAGAGCGGAAACAGCCACCAGCGGCCCCGTCAGCTCCCGCGTTGCTGACTTGGCCACCACCGCGCTCATTACGCCAGCCAACGCGTTGCCGACGGTTTTCACCGCCGCGCAATCGCCCGCTGCATGCCGCTTAGCGAGATACGCTGGATTGTTGTAGGCCACCCACACTTGGGCCGCGGCGTCTTCCCACACCAGCGCCTTCAGCGGCAAATCAATGCCCATCGATTGCGCACATTCCATGAGCGGCGTGCCGCCCTGCGGATTGCCAAAAATAATCACCTCGGTGGGCCGCAGCGTTTTGCCAGTTTTCGCTGCACCGGCTGCGTGTTCAACGCGCGTAAACACGTTAAGGCAGCGCGCTTTCACCGTGTCTTCCAGTCGGGTCATCGTTTCTTTTGCGCTGTGCGGACTTTTTACCGCGATCAAGCCATCGGCGGCGAAGGCGGGCGTGACCCGCGTGGCCGTCACCAGAGCCGCAGCCACAGCTAAGCGTTCGATTTTTTCATAGCGGAGAGCACCTTCATGATTATTGTCGGGAAGTCTAGTGTCGTGTCACGTTAAAAATGACGGTATGTCGCGCCGCCATTGGTGTGCACGGCTAGGCGCAAAATGCACCT
>ENA-OFCE01001558-OFCE01001558.1-metagenomes-genome-assembly--contig:-NODE-1558-length-11402-cov-24.697277_pt1 | contig 11402 bp, 8 predicted proteins | sample MGYA00153388_OFCE01 | MGnify analysis MGYA00153388
AGCATTAATATCAGGTTTCACCCCAGTCCGAATGCGGCTAAAAATTTCCATCGGCAAAGTTGTTGTTCCGCTACCTGCGGTAAAACTCGCAATCAAAAAATCGTCCATACTCAGGACAAAAGCCAGCAAACAACCCGAAACAATGCCTGGTAATAATTGAGGCAACAAAACCTGAATAAAAGCCTCAACTGGCGTCGCCCCCAAATCCAAAGCGGCTTCTTCTAAAGACGGGTTTAAATCTGCCAATCTAGTAGAAACAGCTAGAGCAATATAAGCCAAACAAAACACAATGTGAGCCGCTACAATTGTCCATAAACTGAGCGGAATAGCCAGGGCTGCTAAAAATACCAGAGTCGCAACAGCACTGGCAATATCTGGAATAATAATCGGCAAATAGGAAACTCCCTGATATAAGCTTTTGCCCGGAAAGCGGTAGCGGGATAAACCCACGGCCATGAGAGTGCCGAGTACAGCCGAGATTGCAACTGCACAAATAGCCACTGTTAAACTGTTTCTCAGGGCAATTAAAATCCGCGTATCGCTAAATAATTTAACGTACCAATCTAAAGTAAATCCTTCCCAGCCGGCGCTAAAACGTGATTTGTTAAAGCTGTAAAATGTGAGTACCAGGATGGGCAGGTACATATAAAAAAACATCAAAACGGCAAATATTACCTGCCAAGAAACCTTAAATTTAGGTTTTAAGTACATATGGGCTTCAATTTCCTCCTGTGGATTGTCGGCACTATTTTCCATATCTTGGAAATTGGTAATAGGTAATGGGAATGGGGAATTGGTAATTGGTTATTGGAACTGTCAACTGTCAACTAACTTAGATTGCATTACGATCGCCATATTTGAGTAAAAGTGCAATTCCGATACTGACTGCAAAAATTAATACCATACTCAGAGCCGATCCCAGCCCCCAATTTTGAGTCGCCCCCAAAAACTGATTGTAAATTAAACGAGCCGCCGTCATGCTCGAAGCTCCGCCCAGCAACTCGGGATCGACAAAATCGCCCAAACAGCTAATAAATACCAGCAAAGAACCCGCAGCAATTCCCGGCATCGTTTGAGGTACTGTCACTTGCCAGAAAGTTTCCACCGGATTCGCTCCCAAATCCTGAGATGCTTCTAGCAACCTGCGATCGAGCTTTTCCAGAGAAGCGTAGAGAATTGTCACGATATAAGGCAAATAGCTGTATGCCATGCCGATGAGAACGGCGGAACTTTGATTTAGCAATTCTAGAGGAGGAATGCCCAAAAGTCCCAGGAGCGAGTTGAGAACCCCCGTAGGACGCAGAATTGTAATCCAGGCATACGATCGCAACAGCGAAGAAGTCCACAGCGGCAACACAAACCCTAACAAGGTTAAATTTCGCCACTTGGGCGAGACATTGAGGGCGATCCAGTAAGCCACGGGAAATCCTAGTAGTAAACACAGAATAGTCGTTCCCGTTGCAAAAAAGAGCGATCGACCCATCACCTGCAAATTTAGCGGTTCAAACACTCGCAGGTAATTGCCGATTCCCGAAGGATTCACCAAATCTCCCGGCTTAATATTCGGCACCAAACTAAGCTGAAAAATCACCAGAGTTGGTATTACTAATAATAAAATCAGGAACAAGCCAGAAGGGCCGAGCAATACCAGCGGGCCTGTCCACGCTGACCAGGGAGAAATAGTTTCAGCCTTGGGAGAACTCGGAGGAGGAGTAGGAGGATCTTGAGTGGAAACAGCCATAAATAATTGTTTTGAGTTTTGAGTTGTGATTTGTCGGGGCGGGTTCACCAACAATAATCGCCTAAAATCGATCGTCTCCTAAACCCGCCCCCACCCCACGGTAAATCGAAGTGTACTTGAAATTTCTGGCAAAAATTAAGATTAGCCGCTGGTTAACTTAGTCCAATAACGATCGTACACGTCGATAAATTTTCCTACGGGAGCAACACCTTCGCAATTTTTCAAAATAGCTTCCGAGGGGAAAAGAATTGGATTTTCCCTAACTTCCGGCGACAATAAACTAAAAGCATCTTCCGAAGGAGTTGAAAAACTCAGTCGCTCTACTAAAGAAGCAGCAACATCTGGTTGCAGCATAAAGTTAATCCATTTATAAGCTGCTTCGGAATTGGGAGCACCTTTAGGAATTACTAAAGTGTCAGTCCACAGGGAAGAACCGCTGCTTGGCACGACGTAGCGCAATTTGTCATTATCTGGAATTACTTCATTAGCATCAGAAGAATAACACATTGCTACCTTCAAATCCCCCGTCAGAATTTGCGGCCGCCAAGCGTCAGTCGTAAAAGAGGCGATCGACGGTTTTAACTCTACCAACTTTTCGTAAGCTTTTTTGACTTGCTCTGGGTTCGTAGAATTCAGAGAATAGCCCAGCATCCGCAACGCAGCACCCATAACTTCTCGAACATCACTGGCGAGCGTCATTCGCCTTGCTAATTCCTTTTTGTGTTTCCACAAATAGTCCCAATCGGTCGGAGCTTCTTTAAGCTGTTCGCTGTTGTAAATTAAGCCTGTGGTTCCCCAAGCCAAAGCTACACTGTAGCGGTTTCCGGGGTCATAGACAGGGTTTTGGAACTGCTTTTTGAGTCGATCGAGTCCGCCTAAAATCGAGTGGTCTAATTGGCTCAACAGCCCCAGTTCGGCCATCTGAACCACCATGTAGTCAGACGGGTAAATGATGCTGTAGGCTCGGCCGCCACCAGCTTGCACTCTAGCTAGCATCTCCTCGTTGGAGCTAAATACGTCCGCCACTACACGGATGCCAGTTTTTTCGGCAAAGCGATCGAGCAAAGCTTTATCGGTATAGCCGGCCCAAGTGTAGATGAAAAGTTGGTCGGCAGCACCTTTGACGGGAGGGGCAGATTGTACGTCTGCAAGTCGCCAACCGCAACTCGAAAGGGCTAAGCCGGAGATTGTCGCCGCCGAATTTTTGAGAAACTGACGACGCGTAGAATTAGCCCTACAAAACCTGGAAATTGGTAGATTAGTTGGAGGCACAGTTCTATTTTAGATTTTAGATTTGGGGATTGGGAATTGAGAATTGGTAATTGGTAATTGGTAATTGGTAATTGGTAATTGGGAATCGGTAATTGAAAAAGGCTGAATTATTTTTTTCCTTCTTCCTTCTTCCTTCGTAATTATTTTCGATCGCCCAAAGCGAGACAATCAGTAGTCCCCCAGTAAGCATAAATCGGCGTATGCGGTTCTGGGAAAGAGCCGCCGGTATTTGGCTGGCGCACGGTAATTTTATCGCCCGACGACAACTCAACCACGTAATGAACGTGGGTACCCATGTACATAATATTTTTGAGTCGGCCTTCAAAACAGTTGACCGAAACTTCCGGCTGGTAGAGATTCAAATATACTTTTTCGGGCCGGACGCTAACTACCACAGAATCGCCGATGACACCACTCCACATATCCGATTGCTGAACGATGATTTTCAGATTGGCGGATGTGCGGACTGTGAGAGTCGATCGGTCGATCGACTCCACCGTACCAGAAAACAAATTCGTATCCCCAATAAAATCCGCCACAAAAGCCGTCTGCGGGCACTCATAAATTTCTTCAGGAGAGCCAATTTGCTCAATCCTGCCCTCGTGCATCACCGCAATCCGGTTAGAAAGACTCATCGCCTCTTCTTGGTCGTGAGTCACCATCACAAAAGTCAAACCCAATTCTTGATGCAAATTCGACAATTCCAACTGCATCTGCTTCCGCAACTTCAAATCCAGAGCACCCAGGGGCTCGTCCAACAGCAGAACCGCCGGTCGATTTACCAGAGCTCTCGCCAAGGCCACCCGCTGCTGCTGGCCACCAGACATTTGACCGGGAAACCTGTTGGCGAAAGATTCCATTTTCACCAATTGCAAAACTTCCCGCACCCGTTCTTCAATTTCCGCTTTCCCCAGCTTTTTAATCCGCAATCCAAAAGCGATATTGTCCCAAACATTCATATGTCCGAACAAAGCATAGCTTTGAAACACAGTATTTACTGGACGGCGGTAAGCCGGAGTGTTGGTCATCGACTGACCGCGAATCATCAATTCGCCCGCCGAGGGAGTCTCGAAACCAGCGATTAACCGCAGCGTCGTAGTCTTACCGCAGCCACTTGGCCCGAGAATGCTAAAAAATTCTCCTTGGCGAATGCTGAGGTCAACGCCACGAACTGCGGTTTCGCCGTTAAATACCTTGAAGACCTTGCGGAGTTCAACGTCAAGCGCTGTATCCGTTGCTGTAGTACCTTGGTTGAGTGCTGTCTGAAACATATTCGCCCTTTCCTGGGGTAATGCACGCTATTTTAATACAGTTTAAACTTAAACTTTCTTGTATTTTAGGCGAGGAATGCTTGAACCAACAGGTTTTCAAGTTTGTTGTTTAAATTTTACTTGAGAACTCAGCCCGATCGAACTCCAAAGCCCCGGTATCCCATACCCCATTTTATCCAATTTCATCTATTGATTCTCAGGACTTGGCGTGGGAGAGGGTTTTTGCGGTTTCTCTGTTTTTGGTGCTTCTGCTTTTTTCCATTCTGACAAAGGTCGCTGGACAGCATTTTTAAAGTCAAAAGGCACTAAAAGCACAGGCAAATTTTCGGCTGAGTTTTGAGGTGGCGCTTCCGGCGGGTTGGCTTGAGCGTACAAGAAGCGGCCGCTAAAGTCTGTTTTGCCTAAGACTAGGCGGTGAGTTTCTTGGTTGTCTAGCTTGACTGTAACTGTCGCTTGGGGTTGGTCGAGACCGAATTCTGGCAGTTGAGCGGCAGTAATATTAATCGTACGATCGCTCTTTCCTGTTGCTAGCCTGTCTAACAAAAAATCCACCGATGCCTGACTCGCGTGTGCTTGCACTGGCAATTTCATTTCCCAGTTAGAATGCCCTCCTTTCGTAGCATAAACTCTTTCAAAAGTCAAGATGTTTTCGGGAGTTTTGACTGTAAAGAATTGTACGCGATCGGACTTGAAAGTAAAAATCTTTTGTTTTTCATCCTTAGCCGCCTCCTGCTGCGGAGAGACTTGCATCTCGAACAACGAAACTAACCCAATCATGCTTAGCGCGACGGCTATCAATATGAATGTATTCTTCTGCAATTTCATAATAATTGGGAATTAGGCATTGGGAATTGGGCATTGGGCATTGAGAATTGGGCATTGGGAATTGGGCATTGGGAATCTGTTATCAATAACAACTGACAACAATCAACAGACAACTGACAACAATCAACAGACAACTGACAACTAACTTATCTTCTCTTCCACCAGATAGTACTGCCAATTACCAGCCCGAGTAAAGGCCAAATTAGCCAACCTAAAACCAGCAATCCTACTTGGATAGTAGTCATGTTAATGCGACGATTGGTAGCTTTTTTCGGACTGATAGAAAAGCTTTGTTGGTCTGGTTTACTCAACCAACTGACCGAGTTGAGAAACACGTCGCTATTGAGTTGTTGGTCAAACCAACCGTTAGTCACAAATTGAGATGTACCCATCACTACCATTCGCGCTGTTTTTCTAGGAGTTGAAGGTGCAGAAGGAGTTGACTTTGGACTGGGAGATGCTGTGGGAGATGTTTCTGGTGTTGGCGAACTTTCTGGTGTCGGTGTGGGAGATGCTGCGGGTGTTGGCGAAGTCGTCGGTAATGCTGGAGGCGTAGCTTCTTGGGAAACAATCACCGAGTAGCTGATTGGGGAAGCTGTCGGGGAAGTTGTTGGTGATGGCGAAGCTGTCGGCGAAGTTGTTGGTGAAGTTGTTGGTGATGGCGAAGTTGTTGGTGATGGTGAAGTTTTCGGCGATGGCGAAGTTGTTGGTGATGGTGAAGTTGTGGGTGATGGCGAAGTTGTGGGTGATGGCGAAGTTTTCGGTGATGGTGAAATTTTCGGGGATGCTTGGGGTGAAGGCGTGACGGATGTGGGTAAGGGTGAGGGTGAGGGATTTAGTGGAGTGCTGTCAGAGACCGATCGAACTAAAGCTACACCTAATAATAACGGGCCTTGTCGATCGGTCTTTGGGTCGAACTCCAATTTCTTAGTCGTCAAATCGCTTTCCGCCCAACTTTCCTGACTCGTCCAAATCAGCGGTTTTTCCTCTATCCCTTCTACCTTAGTGACTTCCAAAGCACGAGCAAAGGGATAAAAAGAAATACCAGCACCAAAACTTTGAGTAATTGGATGTTCGCCGTAGCGCCTGACTGTGGGAACCGTGGGGCCGAGCCCGAATCTTTGACCACCGCCCGAAGCATCGATGGCCAAACGATTGTCTAGTTTTATGCCCCATTCTTGCAGGATTTTGTCCAATCCCGTATTAATTCCCGGGTCTACCATTAAGAATAAACTGCCGCCGCGATCGAGATAAGCTTGAAGTGCTTTAACTTCTGGATCTGAAAACGGTTTTTCCAGCCCAGCCATAATTAAAGTATCTGCATCTTCTGGTATTTGTTTGCTTTCTGCCAAATTTAGCGTTTTGGCATTATAGTATTTGTCTTTCAGGGCTTTTTCAGCTTGCTGAATTCCGCCTTGACCTTCCTTTATCGGGCGTTCTCCTTTTCCTTGCAAAAAGTAAACGGTGGGATTGCGGGTACTCAGTATTTCTTCTAAGCCATTGGTAAGTTTTATTTCAGAAAGTCCTTGATTTGGGTCGCTACCAAAAGCAGTACCGCCTTTTTGGAGTACTTGTTTTTTGTCGCCGGATTGTAGGTAGATTTCTCCGATACTGGTAATGCTAAATTCCCGGGCTTTTCCCGGTTGGGACAGCGGGTCTACAAACTCGAATTGGAACTTTTCGCCTCCCTCGCGTTTGTAGCTTTGCAGCAATTCTTTGATTTGGGGATTTTGGGTGGGGTCAAACACCAAAACTTTGACTGTTTGTTGCAGGTTTCGCAGGATTTGTTGCGTCTGGGGGGCGAGGGTAAATTGTTTGCTTTCGGTTAAGTCGATGCGGACGGGATAGCGAAAGGCGATGAAGTTAATTACCCCGAGAATCAGAAAGACGGCGAGGGTAGCAATCAGGGCGTTGGTACTGGCTTGAGTGGAACGCTGCCGCCAAAAGCCTTGTTCGTAAGTCAAAGATAGCAGCCAAAGTGCGATCGTCACTACTCCGGCAATAACTAAACCAACTGTCAGGGGTTCCCATGCTGCTGATAGGAGTCTTGCTGTTAACCCGGCTGCTGTGAGGAGAGGGCCCAGCCAAAAAACGTATTTCCAATTTGTTTTGCTAATTTTCATAAGGTAAATATTGGGTAACAAAATTCCGGTTCGAGAATATTATTCTATATCGAATTAGCCTGCAACCATGCTGTCAAATCTGACGGATGGTTGAAATCTAGCACGGCATCTCCTAATTCTTCTAATTCCTGTAGACCTAATTGACGAATACAGTTTTCTGTTTCTGGTTGGATTGTGCCTAAACGCCGCACGAGTTGACGCAATATTAAGGAAAGTTGAGCAGTTTTTGTCACTTGGTCTCTTGCTACATCTATAGCAATTTGCTGCTCTTGAATCCACAGTTCTTGGTTCTGCAATTGGGTTAATTCTGCCTGAGTGAAGTTGTCCTCGCTGACAATTTTAAAAGCTTTATTAATTTCGGGAACTGTACTCAGTGTTTCTGGTATTGTCTCCAGAGTATTCGTGTTTTTGAGAAAGTAAATCCATTGGTCAGTGGCTGTTTCTAATTGTGCTAATTCTTTACAAAATTTTGGCAGTTCAATAAATACTAATTCTATTTCAGTATCTGGACAGTCAAACTGTTGATCTTTTTCTTTGAAAACAAACCTAGACATAAATTCTGGCTGATTTTCAAACATTTCAAAGTCGGCAATTTTTAAGGAAATTACTGTTTTTAGTCTTTCGTAGCGTTCTTCTCCTGTTAATTGCAGGCTGTAGCTTTTGGCTGCGTTGTACAAAACTCTGTTCCCGAAGGAAGGCACGTTAATCAGTTGGATTTCCACGAGGGCGATTCTGCCGCCGTTAATTGTGGCTTTGACATCTAGCTGTGTGTCTTGGACTCCGAAAGCTTGATTTCCTGGTTGGGAGTCGATTATTTCTAAGTCTTCGATGACCGGTTGTGCTTCATAAAGGATGGCGTTTAAAAAATTAATCAGGATGTCTTTGCTGTCGCTGGAACCGAATATTTTTTTGAACGCAAAGTCGATTTTGGGATTGATAAATCTCATTGTTTTAAGCAATTAGTGGAATAACTAACATTAATTGGTAATAGGTAATTGGTAATTGGGAATTGGGAATTGGTGGCTTATCCTTTAATTTCCGACTCTCCTACTTTCCCACTCTCCCCTCTTTATTCCCCGAACTCTTCCCTGATTTTTTTAAGAACGTTGATATCGTAAGGCGTCGATCGACTGGGCGGTCAGAAATACTCCTAAAATGATGTAACTGGCAAACATAATTAAGCTGCTAGTATCGAAAACTCCCTTGACAAGATTGGTGTAATGTGTTAACAGCGAAAGTTGTCCTAATGCTGCTCCGAAGGGGCCGCCGATACCGACGGCGGCTGCGTCGATCACCCACAGAAATAATACTAGAGCGAAGGTAAGGATGGCTGATAAAATTGTGCTGTCTGTGAGGGAGGAAATAAACATTCCGAGGGACAATACTCCGGCTGCTAGTAAGATTAAGCCGCCGTGTCCTAACAGCAGGACGCCGGGTGGTACGGGTGGGGTTGATGAACTTAGGGCGATCGCCTCGCAGAAGAGCAGGGGCAGTAACATGGTGGTATAAAATGTTAAAACGCCAAGGAGTTTGCCCGTAGCAACTGCCCAGTTGGTTAAGGGCGATGTAGCTAATAGTTCCAACGTGCCGCGTTTGCGTTCTTCTGCGTAAAGTCCCATTGAGAGTGCGGGTAGTACGAACAGTGAAAGGGAACCCATGATTCGCAGGAAGAGTTGCAGAAATTCGTAAGCAACGTCGATCGGGGGTTCGGTAATTCCCATTTGGTCTCGCTGGGAGATTTGGGGAATTAATCCGTCGGGGGCGAGGAGAATGGCGATTAAAAAGTAGCCGGTGATCAGCCAAAAAACTGCGGCGATGGCATATGCTAATGGCGAGGCAAAATAGCTTTGCAGTTCTTTGCGGTAAATTGCGATAATATTACTAATCATTACTAACCTTGGGAATGGGGAATAGGGAATTGGTCATTGGTCATTGGTTGATGCTGAATCGTCTGTGGGTGGTGTTGTGCTGTCGTCGCTATCAGGTTGTTTTCTTTGTATTTGTCACTTTTTGGTCAGTGGTGGCTGTTCGACTGAAGGATCGCTACTCGGTTGTTGCCTTTTTTTAGCTTGCCTATTTCTGACAACTGGTGGAGTTTCTGAGTCAGGAAGTTCGATCGACCTTGGTGTCTCCACAACGGTTTCTGAGTGCGGAAGTTCGATCGACTCTGGTGTCTCCACAACGGTTTCTGAGTCAGGAAGTTCGATCAACTCTGGTGTCTCGACAACGGTTTCTGAGTGAGGAAGTTCGATCGACTCTTGTCTTTTGGCAATTTGCAGAAAATCTGGAACCGGAGGCGGTTCGGATGGAGAATTGTCAATCGATTCAGGTGTTTCGATAACTGATGCTTCCTGTTGAGGAAGTTCGATCGACTCTTGTCTCTCTGCAATTTCCAGAAAATCGGCAACTGATTGCAGTTCAGGTTCTAAATCGCTGATTGTTTCTGGTGTTTCCGCAACTGGTTCGGATTCGCGATGTTCGATCGACTCGACAATTTCCGCAACTGGTTCTGATTCTGGAAGTTCGATCGACTTGACAATTTCCGCAACTGGTTCGGATTCTGGTTCAGAATACTCGATCGACTCGACAATTTCCGCAACTGGTTCCGATGGTGGAAGTTCGATCGACTCGACAATTTCTGCAACTGGTTCTGGTTCAGGTTCAGGAAGTTCGATCGACTCGACAATTTCTGCAACCGGTTCAGATTCTGGTTCAGAATACTGGATCGACTCGACAATTTCGGCAACTGGTTCCGATGGTGGAAGTTCGATCGACTCTCGTATTTCCGCAACTGGTTCGGATTCTGGAAGTTCGATCAACTCTCGTATTTCCGAAACTGGTTCCGATTCTGCTTGATGAGAATCATAAGGCGACTCTTCCCTGTCTGAAACTGGCGAATCGTCCACAATCAGTGGCGATACCAATCGATCGGCATCCGCGATCGAATCTTCTGGCATTTCTGCTTCTTCCAGATTGCGATCGACTTCCGGTTCGCTGTGAACCAGTGTTTCTTCCGGTTTGTTTTCAGCCGCTGTCAGCCTCAAAAACACATCTTCGAGAGTAGCCCGATTGCGACGCATTTCGCAGAGTCCAAATCCAGAGGCGATGATAGCTGCCGCAATTTCTCGTCCGGGTTCTATTGTCGGTTCGCACAAAGCCCGCAGGCGGTAGCGATTCGCTAAAAATTGCTGGTTTGGAATCAATTCGATCGATCGAACTCCCGGCAAATTTTCCACCGCAGGTAGCAGCAGACTGTCTAACAAATCCGCCTCGCCTTCAACTTCGAGGTCGTAACCTTCTCCGGCCGCCAACTCTCCCATCAAATGTTCGGGAGTACCCGCAGCGACGATTTTACCGCGATTGATGATGGTGACGCGGTTGCAAGTCATGCTGACTTCCGGCAGAATGTGAGTCGAAAGAATGATTGTGTGTTGGCCACCAAGACTTTTGATTAAATTGCGGACTTCGATGATTTGCCGGGGGTCGAGGCCGACAGTTGGTTCGTCTAAGATGATCACGGGTGGATCGTGGACGATCGCCTGGGCGATACCGACTCGTTGCTTAAAGCCCTTGGAAAGTTTGCGGATTAAAACTTTGCGTTTTTCAACCAAGCCGCAGCGTTCGATCGCCGAAGTGACTCTTCGCGCGAGATCGCCCGCTGGTACTTGCTTGATCCTGGCCACAAAAAACAAAAACCCTTCCACACTCATTTCTGGATACAGCGGCGGGTTTTCGGGCAAATAACCGATGCGCTGTCGAACTCCCATCGAGTTTTCGTGAACATCGAGACCGGCGATGCGGGCCGTACCGCTGGATGCGGGCAAATATCCCGACAAAATCCGCATGGTTGTGGTTTTCCCAGCGCCGTTGGGGCCCAAAAAACCGAGAATTTCTCCTGATTCGACCGAGAAGGACACGTCCGCGATTGCTGCGGTCGAACCGTAAGTTTTGCTTAAGTGTTCTACTTCAATCATTTGTCAGCAGCCATGTCGATTTGAGGTTTGAGATTTGAGATTGACTCTGCCAACCACAGGCGGGACGCCTGTTCCACGCAGTGCAGAGTTCCGCCAGCATAGAGGTCGATCGAATTTATGGCGCAAATGCTAATTTGATTTTGTATTCCAGTGTAGTCTGGCGAGTACCAAATCTATCATAAGTGTCGATCGGACA
>ENA-OFCE01001560-OFCE01001560.1-metagenomes-genome-assembly--contig:-NODE-1560-length-11402-cov-2.836873_pt1 | contig 11402 bp, 15 predicted proteins | sample MGYA00153388_OFCE01 | MGnify analysis MGYA00153388
CCGTTTATCCTTAGAGTTAGCGCAGCGTTCTAAGGATTTGCCTATAAAAGGGAGTTTCCAGACTCTAATAAATTTTTAATCCCACTTCCTAACAACTGTACCAATTTTCGGTAACTTTAAATAAACTAAAATTTATGGGACGCAATACATCAGTTTCTTTAGGTAATTACTTTGAAAGCTTTGTAGATAATAAGATTATCGAAGGTAGATTTAAGAATGCTAGTGAAGTAATTAGAGCTGGTTTGAGGTTGTTGGAGAGCGAGGAGTATAAAGTATCTTCTCTTAAGAATGCAATTGCCGAAGGTATTGAAAGCGGCGTTGCTTATGATTTTGACTCAGCACAACACTTAAAATCATTAAAGTTAACGAAGCCCCATTTATGCTTAGAGTTAGCGTAACTTTCTAAGAATAGGTTCATAAAGTTGGGAATAATTAGCACGGCGAACGTTTTGCTTATCTTCGGATAAACTTGTTCTATATATATCACAACTAATTTCTTTCAATAATTTCAGCCAATTCAGCATCCCAGTTACCCGTTTTACCATATTCTACTACTCTGCCCAATTCTTTTCCGCCTTTTAGAACAATAATTGTAGGTATCCTGCTAATGCCTAGCGCTTCCGCAATATGGCTAGTAGCAATTTTTTTACGGTCGACACCAAACAATGTAATTCTTTCATCAGGAATGCCACTCATTGCTTGAAGCTTAAAAAATTTGGGTAAAATATATTGAGTATCCCCGCACCAAGTCCCTGCAAATATTATGAATTGGATATTGGCGACATTAACTTTTAAAAACGATTTAATAATTATCGAATCAACTTGATAAGATTGATAATTGGGCTCATACCATTTAAAAGTTGTGTCATTTTGAATCAGCTTTTTATCTATAGTGCCCTTTAGTATTTTCAATCTTGGATTTCCCTCTTCCCAAATTACTTCGTAATCTGTTTGGGCGATTATATTTAATGAAAATAATAGTAGTATTAAAGTTATATAGTATCTCATCTTAATTTAAAATAAACGAATTTATCTTTATAGTACCAGCAATTTTAAGTCAAAGAAAATCTAATATTTGATGCTTTACAGTGTTCTAAATAAACAGCAAAACCAAACTTACAAAACTATGGCCAAGTACCATTTTTGAACCATCATTAAAAGCCTCTACTATTTAATAGTGTATTATCGGGCATTAGTTCTAATAGTTTTATAATCCAATTAAAATAATCCCGAAACTTTATTTAAAAACCCCGGGCACTTCTACCTGGTATTCTTGATCCCAATTAGGTCTGATGATTATATCCTTATCAAAAAACCAGCTTTTTTCAGGTTGTTCTTTTCTAGATAGATTCCCTGTATCGTACTCGCCGTTTTTATTACTGTCTTCAATAACCTTAACTTTGTATTTAGTATTGTTCAAATAATTGTAAATCAACGTTTTATTGGTAGTTATAACATCATTCTTTATGGCCACACCATTATCATTTGTGAGTAGTAAGATGTAATTTTTTGTGGTATCCGTTCTGGAAACTTTAAGACTCAAATTTCCGTAATTTTCTACTTCATCTAATTGGAACCTCGTTTTTAATACTTTGTTTGTTGTTCCGTAAATGTCTTCAGCTACTTTTTCATTTAATTGTAAGGTGTACAGCTTTTTGATTTTATAAGGGTATATTATCTGATAATCACGACTATTTTCCATTTTGTTAATGGTAAAACCATTTACTTCGGTAGAGTCTTCCAATAAAACTATTTTAGATTTATCAAATCCCTTTATAGGTTGATTAAAACGTATGGTAAACCGAGTGTCAGGTCTTATTTTATTGCCAGATAAATTATCTGAGTAAATTAAAGTGCGTGTATAAGTATCGGTTTTACTTCTTCTGAGTACAACGGTATCAAGAGGTTTATTGGCATCGCTGATTTCCACTTTCAAAGAATCAAAACTAATTTCCCTTAGCCAAATATTCAATGAATCGGCTTTAGCCGTAAATTCTATAAATGGATTCACTGGAGTGGCATTCAAAAATTGTAAACTGGGTTTTTTAAGTCCTTTATTAAATACCATCGAAATTTTTCCATCCGCCTGAATTCGCTGTTCTTCCACCCTAAACTTGTTAGGTATTTCTTTAAAGATATTTAGGACAATTCCACTGGTATCTTTATTAAATACGAAAGGTTTTGCCAGATAACCTATTTTTTCTGTAGGTTGATTGTAAATTCTGTCTGATCCATTTTCTTCCTTTAAAGCATAAATGCGATAGGTGTCTTCCTTGATGTTCTTTATAGAAAAATTTCCGGCTGAATCTGTTACTGTAAAAATCGGAGCTCTTTTTTTACCAAAAATACTATCTCTAGAAATAGGGATAATAAATACAGTTGCATCCATCACTTCCTTATTATCCAAAGAATTTAAAACTTTGCCGCTTAGTTGCAAAGAATCAATTTTATCGCCGGTAGAAAAAACGTAAGAGTAATTTTTGAGAACTATACTTTCGTTTACATCTTGTATGGCCTTTCCAAAATTGATGGTGTAGGTTGTATTTCTCTCTAGCGAATCTTTAAAAGCTATTTCAAAAGTTTTTTGCTTGATTTTAAAAGTAGGAGGAATTTCTTGAGCAGGCGAAATGGCAATTTCCTGATACTCGTTGCTAAGTTTAAAATATTCATCGAAAGTTATTTCAATTTTTTTGCCAGCAAACTTTTTCGTTAAATTTTTGGGGTTTTCGCTTATTACCTTTGGAGCTTCAGTGTCTCTTGGGCCACCTTGCGGTTGTTGAATGCTTGCGCAAGCAGCCGCTAGCATATTTATTATAAGAGCTAGCCAAAAAAGTACAGATTTATGGTATTTTAAATTTAAGGCCATTTTAAAGCGATTTAATAAGTTTTAATATTTTTCCATCTTGGAGTATTAAAACCATAAGATAATTTGTTTGCGAACTATTTTATAAGGTCAATTTATTTTGCTGTAAAGTATTAATAATCTACTACTTATGTTTATTTACTGATATGAACCATCAAAACTGAAATATCTGAGGGAGTTACTCCTGAAATTCTGGAAGCCTGACCCAAAGTTTTGGGTTTCACTTTTTTCAATTTCTCACGGGCTTCCATAGAGAGAGAATTTAATTTGGCATAATCAAAATCTGGATTAATTTCCTTGTCCTCCATTTTTTTCATTTTGTTAACAATTTCCAATTCTTTTTCAAAATAGCTATCGTATTTAATTTTTATTTCTGCTTGCTCAATGGTTTGTCTGTCAAAGTTATTTAACAGTTCATCAAAACTTTCACTAATGGTTCTCAAATCTTTAATTGTAATTTGAGGGCGACTTAATAAATTATAAAGTTTTACACTTTGGCTTACCGCCGATGTTCCTAAATTTTCTAATAAAGGATTTACCGAATCTTTATCTAGCGACGTAAGCTTTGTAAATTGTATAATGGCATTCGCGTTAGTAATTTTATCTTGCACTTTTTGCAAACGTTTTTGATTTACCAGGCCCAATTCAAAAGCAATTGGGGTTAGGCGTTCATCTGCATTATCTTGTCTTAATAATAACCTATGCTCTGCTCTGGAAGTAAACATACGGTAGGGTTCTTCTGTACCTTTGGTTACCAAGTCATCAATTAACACTCCTATATAAGATTCAGATCTTTTTAAGATTAAAGCAGGCTTATTATTTATTTTTTGATGAGCATTTATACCCGCTATAAAACCCTGTGCAGCGGCTTCTTCATAACCGGTTGTTCCGTTTATCTGACCAGCAAAAAATAAGTTTGCAATCCGTTTGGTTTCTAAACTTAAATCTAATTGCGTAGGTGGGAAATAATCATACTCTATAGCGTAGCCAGGTCTAAACATTTTAACGTTTTCAAAACCCGCAATTTGTTTCAAAGCTCGGTATTGTACATCTTCTGGTAGAGAGGTAGAAAAGCCATTAACATAAATTTCTACCGTATTAAATCCTTCTGGCTCCACAAATATTTGGTGACGATCTCGTTCTGCAAACCGGTTTATTTTATCTTCAATTGATGGACAGTATCTAGGACCTAATCCTTTGATTCTCCCTGTAAACATTGGCGATTTTTCAAAACCCTCTTTTAAAGTATCATGTACGGCTTGGTTGGTGTAGGTTATCCAGCAGCATCTTTTTTCATTGGGGATAGTTACTTCTGTGTAGGAAAAGCTGCCGGCATCATCATCTCCCCATTGTTCTTCCATTTTAGAATAGTCCAAACTTCTACCATCCACCCTTGGCGGAGTTCCGGTTTTCATCCTTCCGGCTTCAAATCCTAAATTAGTTAATTGCTCGGTAAGTCCAGTCGCCGCTTTTTCGGCAGATCTGCCACCACCCATTTTTTTCTCACCAATGTGTATCAATCCATTTAAGAAAGTGCCATTAGTCAATACAACGGAATCAGCATTTATGGTTACCCCTAATGAAGTTATGACGCCATTCACCTCGCCGTCTTCAATTAACAATTCGGAAACCATATCTTGCCAAAAATCAACATTTGGCGTTTTTTCTAAAGCTAAGCGCCATTCTTCCGCAAAACGCATCCTGTCGTTTTGTGTCCTTGGCGACCACATAGCTGGCCCTTTAGATAAATTGAGCATCCTAAATTGTAGGGTAGTTTTATCGGAAATTATTCCTGAATAGCCACCCATTGCATCAATTTCCCTTACAATTTGCCCTTTCGCTACCCCACCCATTGCAGGGTTACAACTCATTTGGGCAATGGTTCCCATATTCATTGTAATCAACAACACGGAAGAGCCCAAATTTGCTGCTGCTGCAGCGGCTTCACAACCTGCGTGACCTGCACCTACTACAATAACGTCGTATTTTTTAAACATATAATTTCATTGTGTTTCACGTGAAACGTTTTGTAATTGTTTCACGTGAAACAATTTTAATTTACCTTATCTAATAATAACAGCCATCTATCAGTTTTAGTTTCTGTGGTTGATTTTAGAGCATCAATTTCTTTTGATAAATCCATTATGATGCTATTGTTATCGCTACTATTGAGTGCGGTTGTTTTCTCTGTAACTAAAGCTTCTAATTTTTCAATTTCCAACTCTAGGTCTTGGAGTTCCCTTTTTTCAGCAAAAGATAATTTTTGTTTTGTCTCTAGATTAGACTGAACTACTGGTGCAGGTTTTTTGGCATTCTCTTTTTCAATGATTTTGATTTCTTCTTGCTCTTCTCTGTAAGATGAATAATTACCGTTGAAAATTCTAATAATTCCTTCGCCTTCCATAACAAAAAGCTGATCAGTCAATTTATCAACTAAATATCTATCGTGGGAAACTAAAACTAAAACACCAGGATAATTTTCCAAAAACTCTTCCAATACGTTTAAGGTATCAATATCCAAATCATTGGTAGGCTCATCTAAAATTAAAAAATTGGGATTTTTTATTAAAACCTTCATCAAGTGCAAGCGTTTTTTTTCGCCTCCACTCAGCATACTTACAAAACCGTGCTGTTTTTTTGGTGGAAATAAAAAATGAGTCAGTAATTGCGATGCGCTAATCATTTTACCATCGGACATCGTGATAAACTCTGCGATGTTTTTTACTACGTCAATTACCCGTTCTCCACCTTCAAATGATAAACCGGATTGGTGATAGTAACCAAATACTGTGGTTTCTCCCTTTTTTACCAATCCTGCGTCAGGTAAAATTTCTTGAGTAATCAAATTTAATAGCGTTGATTTTCCGGTTCCGTTTTTCCCCGTTAATCCTATTTTGTCTCCTCTTTTAAAAACATACTCAAACCCATCAATAATTAATTTATTATTAAAGGTTTTAGAAACCGAATCTAGTTCCAATATTTGTCCACCTTGCCTACTTACTTTAACATCAAGTTTAACTGATGTTTTTTCAAACTGGCCTTTAGTCTTATTTTCCAAATCATAAAAAGAATCTATACGAGCTTTAGATTTTGTTCCTCGGGCTTGAGGCATTCTGCGCATCCATTCCAATTCCTTTTTCAAAAGGTTTTTGCGCTTGGCTAAAACCGTTGCGTCAAGTTCTTCCTTCTCAGCTTTCTTCTCTAAATAGTAAGCATATTTTCCTCGGTATGAGTAAACGATACCATTCTCTAGTTCAATAATTTCATTACAAACATTATCCAAAAAGTATCTATCATGGGTTACCATTAAAATGGTTTTACCGCCAGTTGTTAAAAAGCTCTCGAGCCATTCAATGGTATCGATGTCCAAATGGTTGGTAGGCTCATCAATTACATAAACTTCGGGTTCGTCTATTAAGAGCTTGGCCAAACTCAAACGTTTCTTTTGCCCTCCGGAAAGTGTAGAAATTTGTTGGTCTAAATGATGAATATCCAAACGGCCCAAAATGGTTTTGATATTATGTTCATATTCCCAAGCTTCTAAATTGCTGAGTTCTTCTGTTAAGCGATTGATTTCTTCTACATCGGGGTTTTCTTTTTCTAACAATTCTTCATATTCACGAATGATTTGTTGTTGGCGATTATCCAAACTAAAAATAAAATCGCTGATGGATTGACCTTCCTCAAATTTTGGGTCTTGCTCCAGATAGCCAAATTTTATCTCTTTGGCTTTAACCACTTTACCTTCTACGGGTTTAATTTTTTCGGCTAAAAGTTTCAATAAAGTTGATTTTCCGGCGCCATTTATGCCGACCAAAGCCACCCGCTGACCTTGGTTAATGCCGAAAGTTAAGTTTCTGAATAACCACTGATCGTTAAACGAATGGCCTAATTGTTCTGCTGATACTAATGTGCTCACGCTAAAGTTTTAATAATGTCTGACGTATAAGTATGAATTCCCAATTCTGATTTAAGCGATGTATTTAATATCGCTTTAGCTAGGATTGAGGCTTCAATACCTTTAAATTTTTTGAGTTTGCCTACTAAAAATGGACTCAATATTTTCACAAAGCCTAAAACCAGCTTTTCTAAAATCCTCTTCTCTAATCGATTACCTATTAAAAAGGAAGGTTGGTAAATATAAATACTAGGAATAGCACACTTTTTAAGTGCTTCTTCTACTTCGCCTTTCAATTTTGAGTAAAAGTTTTTCGCCTGGGCATCTGCTCCCAACGAGCTGATAAGATGATATTGCTGAGCTCCATTTTTTGCTCCTTCTTTTGCAAAGAATAGAGGGATATCAAAATCTACCTTACGGTAATCTATTGGATTTGGTGTCTTAGATTTGGTAGATCCCAAGCAGCTAAATATAGCATCTGCTTTTATTTCGTTTTTGTGATTTTCTAATTTGTTGAAATTAACTACATACTCTTTTATTTTGGGATGCTTTACCAGCGATGGTTTTCTGTTAAATAAAATTACCTGCGTATAGGTAGGGCAGTTTAACAACAAAGTTAAAAGTTGACTGCCTACTAAACCGCTCGAGCCCAAAAGAATGGCTGTTTTATTCATTTCCATTTTAATGGCGCAATTTACAAAAATATAGTTCGGGATTTGTCGGGATAATAATTAAGCAGTATGCTTTATAATAAATATTTGTTAATGTTTTTCAATCGGTTATGCTTTAAAAATTGGATGTGGTAAGTATGTTAATAACCTAAGGGTTCTCTACTAGTATGTCTAATTCTTAATATCCGTATTTCTTTAGTTTCTAACTTTATTTGATAGGTTACTCGATAACTATAAGTTACGAAAGCACGGAAATTGTCATTAGGAAATTCTTTAAGCTTATCTAGTTCAGTAATAAGTGGATTAGTTTTGATTATTTCAAGTTTTGCAGTTATAGCACCTTTAACAATTTTTGGAGCATTCAAGTTTTGTTTTTCTAAGTATGTAAGAATTTCTTTAAAGTTATCGAGTGCCTTTCTATCCCAAATTATCTTGTAGGAGGATAATTTTACCATTTATTTAATTCTCGAAGCGCATCCTTATGACTCACAAAATCATCATTTTCAATCCTCGTAACTGCATCATTAATTTCTTTATTATATTGTTTTTGACTGATTCTGTCTTTGTCCATTTCAATATTTAAAAAACTCTTAATCATTTCAAGGATTAAAGATTGCTGTTTGGAAGACAATAGAGGAAGGTAATTGTTAACTTGTTCTTTTATTGCGTTCGTTTCCATATCAAAAAATTTAATAATCTAATTTACGAAAAACTATTTCAAGGTGATGATAAGTAATATAAACTATTTGATAATGAGTTACTAAATACATTTTCATAGCTCTTTGCTAAATATCAATTAACTATTTACCAATATATATTTATTGTTTTTCAATAAATATATATTGATAAATCAAATAATAAGTTTATGTTTGCCTTATAATAATTAGAATATGAAAAAGAGCAAAATACTAACTCTTACTATTTTTGTATGTAAGGCTATTGCGTTCCTGCAATTAATTGCACTATTGTTTTGTACGATATTGCTGGTTAAAATTCAAAATGATCCTCAAAAATATTCGGATTATATAATTGAAAAAGATGTTCCATCGCAAACAATATTAGGCCTCCCAAATTTTAAATACGCAAAAAGTAATATAGAAAATGCAGACTCAACCGTAGCTGTAAGCGACTTAAATCCTATTTCTTTATATTTCATTTACCTTCAAATATTTATCATCAGTATTTTTGCGTTTTTGGCTTTAAAGGAATTTATAAAGATCATTAGAAAAGTACAAACAGCAGAAACGTTTCAAATCGCGAATGTAAAATCATTTAAACAAATCAGTAAGTTCCTTTTGATTATACTACTCATATCTAGCATTGCAATAATTTCTACACAAAAATTTACTTATATAGGTTTTAATATAAATTATATACCATTTGTTTTAATGGTCTTGGCTTATGTAATGGGCGAAATATTTAACGAAGGAAATGATTTAGCAGAAGAAAACAGACTAACTATTTAGCTATGCCGATTGTAATTAATTTAGATGTGATGTTGGCAAAAAGGAAAATGTCGGTAACGGAATTAACTGAAAAAGTAGGCTTAACAATGTCTAATGTTTCGATATTAAAGAATGGAAAAGCTAAAGCGATAAGGTTTTCCACATTAGAAGCTATTTGTAAAGAATTAAACTGCCAACCTGGAGATATTTTAGAATACGTTTCAAATTAATAACTTTAATCTAAAACTACCTAAACCCACATCCCAGTAAATGGTCGTTTACCATACCAGTTGCTTGCATATAAGCATAGCAAATTACTGAGCCGAAAAACGTGAAGCCACGTTTTTTCATATCCCTTGAAATAGCATCAGAGATTTCTGTTCGGGCGGGCACATCTTTCATTTGTTCAAAACCATTGATGATAGGCTCATTATTGGGCATATATGAATAGAGATAATTGTAAAACGAGCCATGCTCTTTCTGTATCAACAAAAATAATTGAGCATTTTTAATGGCAGAGTTTACCTTTAATCGGTTGCGGATGATGCCTGCATCTTGCAAGATATTTTCTACATCGGTTTCACTAAAAGCGGCTACTTTTACAGGGTCAAAATTTGCGAAAAGTCTTCTGTAGTTTTCTCTTTTTCGTAAGATGGTTATCCAGCTTAATCCCGCTTGGGCAGATTCCAGGATTAAAAACTCGAATAATACTTGGTCATCTTTTACGGGTTTCCCCCACTCTTGGTCGTGGTATTGGGTGTATAAAGGGTTATTTGCACACCAAGGGCAACGGTTAATTTCGTTTGCCATCTATAAAGTCTTTTATGATGGGTCTAACTCTATTGCTGGATCCCAAAAGACAAATTTAAAATCTTGAATTTGATCATCAATTATAATCAATCCTTCTTTCTCTAATCTATTTTTCATCTCATCAGCTGTACCGAAGTGGAATTTGCCCGTAAGCAAGCCATTTCGGTTTACAACCCTGTGTGCCGGAATACCGGTTTCTGTTTTGATACTGTTGTTCATTGCGTAGCCAACCATTCGCGACGATGATTTTGTACCTAAATACGCAGCAATGGCACCATAGGATGTGGCTCTACCGTATGGAATTAGTTTCACCACCTCATAAACATCTTCGTAAAATGAATTCTTGGCCACTAAAACTTAAATTTTAGGTAATTGATTCTTTTGCCTTGTTTCAAGTATAATGCTTCGTAATGAGTTTTGATGGATAGGATTTCGTCCTTATGAAAATCTCTGTATAAATTGTTGGTTTGCGTTAATATTTCGAAGCTAAGTTCTCCTACCTTTTCTAAGGTATATTCGTAAAAACCATCGTTGTCGGTTTTTAAATGCATAATACCATCGGTTTTGGTTACGGTTTTATATTTTTCCAGAAACTGAGGATTGGTTAAACGCTTGCGTTCCAAAGGGCTTTGTGCTTGCGGATCTGGAAAGGTGAGCCAGATTTCATCAATCTCGTTTTCTGCAAAGTATTCCAATAGGTTTTGGATTTGTATGCGCAGGAAGCCCACATTTTTTATGCCTTCGTCGATAGCCATTTTAGCGCCCACCCACAGTCGGTTGCCCTTATAATCTATACCCAAAAAATTCTTCTCTGGAAACTTTTTAGCCAGGTTAACACTGTACTCGCCCTTACCACAAGCCAGTTCTAAAACCACAGGGTTATCATTTTTAAAGAAGTCTGTTGCCCATTTGCCTTTGAAGGCGAGACCAGCTTCTAATTCAACTACATTATCAAAACCACCTATTTCCTTAAAACGTATTAACTTTCTTTTTGCCATCTGTGCGAAGGTAGAAGTTTTTTGTGGAGTGAGGAAGGGGGGTGGGATTAAGGTTAAGAAGATTGTTTAATTTGATTTATTTAGCGTATAGATTCCTCCTCCAAAAAGAATAGCTGCCAAACCTAAAAAGATATAACCTTGGTTTTTGCCTGACTCCTCCGAAGTTTCAATTTTTAATCCTGCAAGATTTACAGAATTGCTACTTTCTGATACTTTATTGTATCCCAAATAACCAAATACCAAACTTGCAATAATTAGTATGGCGCCAATAATTTTATTTGTTTTCATATTATTAATTTTAAATCAGTTTAAGTGCCTTAATATTCAGGCTAACTATACTTTAGAGGTCTAGAGTCAACTTTAAATGCCCTCCAAGTCCAGTCTGAATTATTTTCATCAAGGTTGAAAGGCGAATATCAGAAGCATTGTTTTCAATTCTTGAAATATAAGATTTATTTGTTCCGCACTTTTCTGCAAGATCTTCCTGTGTCATACCAAGTTTGAGTCTTGCTTGCTCTAATAAAACCCCAAGTCGGAAAGCCTCAAATTCTTGTTCCCATTGTTCCCTTTCTACAGCACCTTTTTCACCATACTTTTTATCAAATATTTGGTCTAATGTAGTTATGTTAGCTTTATTCTTCATTTTGGTATTCCTCCATTATTTTAAGTGCCCGTTCAATTTCTTGTTTAGGTGTCTTTTGTGATTTTTTTTGAAAA
>ENA-OFCE01001562-OFCE01001562.1-metagenomes-genome-assembly--contig:-NODE-1562-length-11399-cov-3.648096_pt1 | contig 11399 bp, 21 predicted proteins | sample MGYA00153388_OFCE01 | MGnify analysis MGYA00153388
AAACTCGACTAAATCGCCTAAGTACATATTTGAAACTTTGCCCGAATCTTGGCAACATAAACATTTAACGGGCGGCTGAATTTGCTTGTCTGCGACTTGATATGTGCTGCGGGGCGTTGCTTTGATTTTGCTGTTGTTCATTTAGAAATTTCTCCCATTGTTCGTAAGTCCAGTTTTGTTGCTCATCAGTCCAAGTCAAAGGGTTTGGTTTTCGCAATGAGGGGCGATTGTCAACTGGTGGTGCAGGTTTTGTTTTTTGTTGCTGTGATTGCCACGCTTCAAGCTGAATTTCGACTAAATCTCGTCTTGATGGATCACACCGTCCTTTGACGATCCATGTCTTGGCTTGCGTAGTTTCGATTTGCTTGCCGCGATTGTCGGGGACTGTAGGCAAATAAACTGTTTTTATGTACTCTGCGAAGTCGTCATTTTTTGAGAGTGCTCTACAGTCGATTTCTGGTCGAGTCCATTTATCTTGTTCGGCTTGCCTCATTTTTGAAATGCGATCGTCAAGTTGCGTTTGCGAAAAATCGTCTTTTCTTATATGTGTATTGTTAATATTGGTTTTTTTAATATGTGTATTGTTGGAGTTAACCTCGTTAACTAGTGACTGGTTAACCTCGTTAACTAGTACTAGTAAATCTCCTTTACTAGTTAACGGCGCTAACTGGTTAACCTTGTTAACTAGTTCATTTGGTTTACTAGTTGGGACTAGCGACAAATCAAGCAGTTGGTAAGTCGTTGCATGACCTTTTGAATGCCCGATCTCAAGCTTGCGGATGTAACCTTTTTTGACTAAATGCTCAATACACTTAGCAATTGTCGGTCTGCTTAACGAGGATTTTTTTACTAATGTGCTGTAACTTGGAAAACACTGAGAACTTGCACTCGCATGACGCATTAGCACTGAATAAACTACAAATCCAAGAGCGCCCATATTTTCTATATGGCTGTCGATCATTTCGTTGGGAATCATGAAAAAATTATGCTGATGACCATTCTGTACGCGATCGCCTTGCTTCATGGCATTTCTCGCAGATTCCATTGATTGACTATATGCTCACCAGCGCTTTCGATTATTTGTGTCGGCAATGGGAAAAAATGATTGTTTCTGCAAACACGAAGGCATCCTTGTTCAAATTCTTTATCGGTGAGCGTGGATTTTATCGCTCTGTAGAATTTATCTTTTTGGTTTCTTGAGATTGATGTTTCGTACCAATCTTCCAAACTTTCAATTTCACGCTCAAAGACTGATTGAGAGATCATGACTTTGCTCCTTCTCTAGCGATCGCCTCTTTAAGCATCCGAGTAACGACAGTAATGCGATCGCGTTGCTCGAATGATGCAATTCCATCAAGCTCCTCTTTTAGCCAAATCGGAATGCGAATATGTGTACTTGGTTCTGACATAATTACCTCTAATTTGATGATACCTAATGATATCACATAAATGATATTCATTTACATGAACGATTAATAAGTTTGTGCAAGGTTGCTAAATCAGGGTTTAGCCGCATACTCCGCTAAATACTGCACTCTCATAAGCGCGATCGCGGCACATTGGGGAACGATCGCATTGCCATAAGCACTTAATCCAGATAGGCGATTGGGAATCCCATGATCCACGCCGTTGTCTGGCAACTGCGAACCTTCCCAGATTCCAAAAGATTTAGCTCTCTCAATTTGAGATCCAATTTGCTCTGACCAGGATTTGAATACTTCGCCTTTGGGGGCTTTGACAGTGCCGTGGGCGTAGGCAACCACAAAGACTCTTTCTCTCTGGTGCGGTGCGCCAACCTCCGATGCTTTGATGATTTCAACATCGAAGTGATAGCCGCCTCTGTGTAAGCACTCACAGAAAGCTTGCAATCCACCACTTGAATGAATACCTCGGACATTTTCAAGGATGATGAATTTTGGTCTGACGCGATCGCAAACTCGCAAAAATTCTTTGATAAGTCCTGATCGTGAATCGGCAGATCCTTTCCTCTTGCCATTTTGACTGTATCCCTGACAAGGACTTCCCCCTGCAATGATATCTGCTTGTATCTGGGGGCTATACGTTCTAATATCGCCATGAGTAACCACGTTTGGATAATACTTTTCCATCTTCTCGTTGCAGTAAGAATTGATTTCTACTGCCTCCACTGTTTTGATTTCACCGAGCCATTTAGCAGCTAGGGAAAACGCTCTAATTCCTGCGAACAACTCAATCATTTTGAGCTTAACCATTGTTCCACTCCTTATCGCTCTCGTCTAGACATCGCCAAAACGACAGTAAATCATGTAACCATTTCATCGCTCTTATCCTTCCTTTTTAAAATCGGCTTCGCGATCGCCTTAATAACTTTCTCTGATGGAGTAACAAAAGACTTGAAGTATAAGCCTTGTGACATTTGGAGTCTGAGCATACTCATGACGCGATCGCCTCTATCTCTTTTATGATTTGATTGCGATCGCCTGAGTCAGCAAACGAGTAAGTACAGTCAATTTCCTGATATTTGAGAATATGTTGCCAAGTACCAAGTTCAACCCATTCAAGCGATGTATTTTTGAATAGCTGTGGTGACTCATCACATTGCTTGCATGAAATTGCAGGATTAACAGTGCATTTGAGGTATGGAGAATTAGCAAAATAAGGGCATTTTTTATAGGCATCAATACTTTCGTTTTGAAAATAATCTGTCAAAGCTTTGTAAAGTAAAGGGTGTAAACAGCATTGAAACGAGCCTCCATATATCCGCAGTGTCAGCCCTAAATTATTGACTGCTACGGCGTAACCGATTAGGTTGAAGCAAATATCAAATCCAGTCCCTTGTTCTTTTATGGTGAATCCATCTTCACAAATCGACAAGGCTTTAGGATAAAAGCTAAGCCCTTCAGGAAAAAGTTTTTTAGGGAAGATATCTACGCAAATTGTATCAAGATCAAATCCAAGATTTTGCATCTGTTTACAAATATGCTTAGCATTTAATTGACTTTCCAGTATTAGTTGATGCGCCGCTTCTAGCTTTTCGTTGGTGCAGTGAAAGCGATCACCTGACCAGTAGATTTCAATATATTTCGGATAAAGTTTGTCCATTATTACACCTTAGCGATCGCTTCCTTTTTTATCTAAAATAATCATTAATAATTTCAATCGCGGCGTTATAACAAGCAATCTCAGTAGGGTGCTGAGAGCATTGCATATAGTCTCTTGGAGTGTGGGCTGGAACTTTTGCGCTGTGAGTTTTATAGTAAATTCTTCTAGCAAGATTCTCGGTTTCTGCTATTCGCTCCATACAGCCCATTGAACCTTTTTTCACGCGATCGCCTCTACTTCCAAGTACCAATGAGAAGCTCGGATGAACTGCTCTGCCATAGTAGCGATCGCAAAGGTGAACGATGTCACTATCCCGCGATCGCTGATAATTTCCTTTGCACACTGACCGCCTAAGCGATCGGCTAGTGCGTGAAGTTCGTAGGGATACTCAACGGTCTGAACTGAAACTTCATGCTGCGACATTAGCTTTAACCTCTATATAGCTTTTAATCAATTTCAGATAGGTGACGCGATCGCTGATGGCATGGGATTTAGCCATTTGCTTAGCGATCGCGAACCTAACTGCGAGACTTCGTATTTTCTGTATGTTCATGATATTTATTCAGATTAATGAACGATTAGGGCAAAAAAATTAAGCAGTAACTTTTCTACTTGCGAGTTTTGCTACAACCTTTCTAAGCTCTTTGCTCAAATCGGAATTGTTTCTTACTGCTTCCGCGATCGCCTTGTCTTTCTCTGTTTTTAAAACCTTAAAAGAGAACCAAACTTCTTTCGTTTCTTCTTTCATTTGTTTAGCCTTTAACTGAGTACCCTTATACAATAATTGTATAAGGGGTAATTGTCAACACATAAAAAAATATCTATCATGTGAACGATAGATATAAACGTTTATTGCTTTGTATGACTGTGTTCTACGGTTTTACACTTTCTGATTCAGTTTCTAGATATATCGCGATCGCCTCATTTACAAGGTCTTCTAGTTTTACACCTCTCTTTGCAGCTAATACTTTTAAAAGAGAATGTGCATTTTTGTTAACACGCACAGTTTTAGCTGGTTTCAAAGTCTCGCTGATTTCACCTTTTTTCTCTTTTGTTTTTCTCATAAATATCCTTAATTCATGTTAATGATTATAGTCAAAAAAGATGATATCAGCATATCAGCATATTATCATTTGCTAATATGCTAAATTAATATAATGAATTATCATTAACATGACGGTAGGAAACATATGGATATTGATGAACGTAAGAGGAGATTAGCGAAATTGTTGCAATGGCTCTTAGGTGATAAGCTTCAAGCTGAATTGTCGAGAGCTACAAAAATATCGCAAGCGGCGCTGTCTGTATTTATTAACCCTAAAGAGACTACTCCTTATCCAGCGCACAGCACAAAACAACACTTGGTTGAGTATCTTCAGGCTAATCGCGATCGCAAGTGGACTTTACATGAACTCGAAGCTTACTTGGATGGGTCTGAATCAATTGAATCCTTTGCAGCAAAGCTATCTAAGAAGCAGATTCCTGAAGAGAGGTTAACTCTTAGCGATCGCGTTGCCATGATGGACACGCAGGAGCTTATCAACTTGAACGCTGTAATAGCTGATCGCTTAAAAAAAAATTGCACCATCGCTGCCTGACGAATAGTGATGTTTAGTAAGAAAAAGTGGGCTTTATAGAAGCCTTGACCTGAAGCCGATTAAATGGGGGGGGGCTACCCCAAGATATCTTTTATATATATATTCTTGAGGGGGAGAAATATTTTTAAGAAATTGTGAGGCGATCGCCTCTTTTCTGTAGCCGTCTTGGTTGTCGCATGAGCATTAACTAGTGTTGTGTATAATGCGACATACCATCTAGCGATCGCCATGACAGATTTAAAATCCGTTATTCTTGAATTTAGCGGAAAGCATCCTCAATTATTTGTGATATCCAATGATGAAATTATTGATAACTTGGGCTATGGGCGCGTATCTCATTCTGAGCAAGTAGCTAAAAAACATGGCTTAGAAACGCAGTTAAACCGATTAATAAAATCTGGCTGTACTAAAATTTTGGCTGATGTCGGATCTGGTCGATCGTGGGGGGATTCTAAGCGCGAAGATTTTGCAAGGATTTGCGATCTAGTGAGAGATCGCAAAGTAAGACAAATTACAGTTACTGCACTTGATCGCCTAAGTCGTGAGTCAACTACATCGGCTAAGTTTTTGCAGACTTTAGAAGAAGCTGGGGTACTAATTTATGAACTTGACAGCGATCGCCACATTAACTTTATTGAGCCTAATGATTGGTATTTGTCGAGGCAAAAGGGGATACAAGCTGAGTATGAAAGTCGCAAAACATCTAAGCGAGTTCGGGACGGCTACCAAAATTTAAGGGATTTGCGTAAAGCTAATCCTCGGATACCTTTCGGCTATAAACGGATCGATCAGCAATATTTGATTGACCAAGATAAGTTAGCGATCGCGAGAGAAAGTATTGACCTATACCTAGAATTTAAGACGCTGCCAATCGTAACCCGAATGATTTATGAAAAGTACGGTAAGCGTTGGAGCGTTTCAGGGTTGAGGCAATGGTTGTTAAATCCTGTGCTTGTGGGTCATACACCATATGACAAACGTCAACCTAAACCTGCAAATTTGCCACAAGGTAATCAAATTATTTACGATACTCATGTGGGCCAGACAATTATGACTGAGCAGGAGCAAAAGGTGATCGCTGAAATACTTACGGAAAATGTGCGGATTTGGGGGCGTAATCGCACGGCGTTTGTTAATCCACTATCAGGGCTAGTATTTTGCGGTGAGTGTGGCATAAGTTGTGATCTGATATCTAAACCTTCAGGGGGTATCAAAACCGAACTGCGTAGAATTAGATCGTTTTACTGTCGAACTCGATCTAAAAAACCTGCGGGTAAATCTTGCAGTCAACGGGGAACATATAAATTTGAAATGATTGAGGCGATCGCGATTGAAGCTTTGACAAAAAAAGCTAAAGAAATTGCACCAATTTTTGATGCTGCCGAAATTGTAGAAAATCCCAAAGTGAAAGAATTACGATCTCAGATCATCACATTAGAGTCAATGTCTGTGAGTCCGATAATTTTGGCGGCGATCGCAGGACTGAAATCTGAGATTGAGAAACTTGAACTTAATCAGGATAAGTCAAGAGTTGCTGACAAAGAATTGCGATCGCTGTTGGTTGAAGCATTTAGTGATCCAGACTTCTTCGAGATTATGGAAAATTCTGACAAGCGATCGTTTTACAAATATTTCATAAGTAAAATTGTTGTCTGCGATCGCAAGGTCGTATCTGTAGAGCTAAAGATATAGGCTGCGCGATCGCCTTTGCAGTAGCGGATAAATGGTAAAATAGACATAGGAATGCCTCGCATCACTGGAAATGATCGAGGCGTGAATCCCTACTATTACTAGGAATTATGAATATTTTAAATGAAGATTGGCGCGATATTACTGGTTATGAAGGTTATTATCAGGTTTCAAGCTTTGGGAGAGTTCGTAGCTGCGATCGGGTGGTCGAATACTATGGCGGGAAGGATCGCTTGGCTAAGGGTAGGCTTTTAAAACTGCGTGAAAACGCTTATGGTTATTACCGCGTTACCTTAACCAAGTGCGGCGCTAAATCTGTTCCTGTCCATAGATTAGTAGCTTTGACGTTTTGCCCCTTTCGAGATGGCTGCAATAGCGTCAATCATAAAAATGGCGTTAAAACTGATAATTTCCCGCACAATTTGGAATGGTGTACACCTTCAGAGAACACAAAACATGCTCATGAATTTGGTTTAATATCTAATTCTGGCGAAAGGCATCCTAAAGCTGTTTTTACTGAGGATCAGGTTCTTGAGATTCGCAAGCTTCGTTCTGACGGGACTAAGTTTAGAATAATCGCTGAAATGTACGGTGTAAGCTTATCGACTATCGCAATGGTGGTTTATGGATATACTTGGAAACACATTTAGATAGAAATAAATTTCGCTTTTGATTTTAGGCAAACAAAAACCCGATCGCATGATGATCGGGTTTTTTGTTGGAGTTAAGCGGCGATCGCTTGAGTTGGGGTGGTTAGCTAAAGGCGGCTAATCTTGCCTTAACATTTATTTTAATCTCTTTAATTTCGGCGCGAGTAAATCCTTTTAACTTATATTTGTAAGATGGATTTTTGATTAGGTTTGAGACGATCGCTTCTTCTGCAAGTTTTTTTGGGTTTTCTGATGACATTATTTTTTTGTAGTAGTTGGGTAGTTTGGGTGGTGGTAGGCGATCGCTGGTGGTGGTAATCAGGCGATCGCGTAGATTAGTCATCGTTTGGATTTTCGTAAGTATCAAAAAATAGGCGTAAAGCAAAATTGATTAATTCTGATTTGTTTTTAAACTTATAGCTTTCACAAGTTTCTAGTTTTTTTTCGTTTTCTTGAGTAGGTCTGAATGATGCGGTTTTTTTGGGCTTGGGGCAGGGTTTGCGCCCTGCCCCTTTAGGATTGTCAGGGGTGGGCTGTGACATTAATATCCTTCGCTTGCCATAACTTCTAAGGCTTCGCGTCCTTTTGTCCAGACTTCGGCGGGTGCTTTTACGGTGATATCTTGCCCGAAGGATGAGGCGTTTTTTGTGTGTCTGATTACCGCCACTTTGTCAATGTCGTTATTTTTGAGGGGGTGCTGATAATCTCCAGAGCTAGCGCAATATGTAAGATAGCTGATTAAATCAAGTCCAAAATTGTGCGGATCTTTCCTCTCGCAATTTTTCCCGTTTGGGTGATTGCTTTGATACTGCCAAAATGATGCGATTAGATTGGACATGGTGTAAAATTCTGTTTAGTGGTTTGTTTCTTGGCTTGGGTTGTCGCCCTGCCTTCCATCTAATTATACCAAAGAGATTTAATTAACGCAATACATTAATTAAATCTCTTTGTTTTAAAAGAACTCTTCGGCTTTGATAGGCTGCGCGATCGCGAGTTCGTCAAAATAGATTTGCAGTTCATCGGGGCTAAGTTGTCCCCGTGGCTTATCCCAGCGAACTAAGCAATGCTCTTTAGCTGGCAGATTTAATCGCGATAATTCAACATCGATCTTAGAAATTACTGACGATAAATCTATAGGCTCGGTCGCCTTGATTAGCTCTAGTTTCTTTTGAGATAGAAGTTCGGCGGCTTCCTTCGCGATCGCGGGTATAGCTTTAAAAACATTCCAGCGATCGGGTTCGTAAACTAATGCGTAAAGTGTCTCAAAATCAGGATAATTCTCAATTGTGGCTAGCTTCGTTTTAAGTTGGGCTAGTTTATACTCTGCGAGTTGCTGGGGCGATCGTTGTGCCTTTGTGGCTGCGGCGGGGGGTTGCCTGTATTCTGCGGGGGGTGTAGACTCTTCAGCCTTTTTATAAGGCTCTTTGCATTGCAGATTAATGATCGTGCTACCTGATTTTGTCGTTTTAATCCAAGCAGAAATTTCGATCATTGCTTCTCCATATCCTGCAAGTTTCTCGAGTAGTTCGCGACTAAGGAGGAGTTTCCCGTTATAGTCGCTGTGGGTTTCCTGTTGTTTGCGATCGTTTGTGAATAGAGTCTCCGTATCGGGTTTTTGAATGTAAACCATGTTTTTTGCTCCTGATATTAATAACGGGCTTTCCAGTTCGCGGGTTTAATGCTGGTCGGTGTTACCTTCGCGGCGGTGTTTGACTGTTTGCCGTGGATCGGTGGTAATCCTGCGCTGATCTGTTGTTGATCTTTGGCGTATTTATATGCGCGCTGATCGCCTGATTTTGATAGAGTCCTGATAACTGCCTCTTGGTCATCAAGGTATGCAGCAATTCCGAAAGCTTCGGCGGCGTTTTTGAAAGAATCAGCGATCGCGCGTTCGATGCAGTTCCCTCTTTCCATGTTTTTACCAGTGCTTGATAACATTTCGATTTCAGCGTTCCCGATCGCTTGCCTAGATACTCCGTAAATCGTGAGGGTACATGAAATAAAGCAGAGCTTCTCTAAGTATTGCGGCGATCCAAACTCCTGCGAGTAATTCGGATCTACTTCCTCTACGCGATCGCGGATAAGCTGCCAAGAGATGTAGAACCATGTACCACCGCCTTTTAAGGTGCGATCTTTGTGTTGATCGGGAGAGAAGGGAGCCTTGAGTTTAGCGATGATTTCAGGGGTTAACATAATGTTTTTTAATAGAATGCCGATCGCTGTGGTGCGATCGGCTTGTGAGTTGGTGCTAGGCTACTGAGATTAACTCGCGATCGCTAGACTTTAAAGCGTCGATCAAGTCTTCAATCTCTCCGCAAACTGCGGCTGGATCAAGCGCTACTTCAAATTGAAGCTGAAGTCGCATTGCAATGATCTCTTGAGATTGGCGATCATATTGAGCTTCGCTTAGTAAAGCTTTTAGAGCGATGATCATTAGCGCTTCGGTTCGTTTCTGTGTTTGGTAAGTCATTGTTTTAGTAGTTGGGGTAGGGTTTTCGGCTTTTGCCTATGCCTGATCGCTCCGTCTCTGAGGTGGCGATCAAGCGGTGGTTAGTTGGGGCTTGTTGAGGGGCGATCGCTTCTCATGGGATAGATAGGCGATCGCGTGGTCGGTTTAAAACTTTGGGCTGTTTGGGGGTAGTTCTAATTTCACTGGATAATTTGGTTCGCCTTCTCTGGTGGTCGTGTGCCAATCTTCCAAGGCTCCAAAAAATCCCATTGCAATATCTGCGTAAATATTGCCGTCTTCGTCTTCAGCTAGTGGGCGATCCCATTCGTCTGTTGCGTAGGCTGTTGGGCGATCATGCTCGTCTATTTCATATCGTCTGAGCGCTTTAATTGCCATGATTTTGTTTTTTACTGGTTGGGGTTGGTTGGGCGTGGTTGATTAATATAAAGATGAACGATAATCGTTGGAAAGAACGATAATTTCAGCTGTAGAAATTGCTTCTAATTCCTTTTGACGCTCCTGTGATGCAATCTGATCGCAATATAGTTTGATGTCGCTGTAATGTCGCAAGGTGTAAGGGTAGGTATTGATTTTATGATCTCCCTTATGTAGTTGCAGATATGGTTCACATCCTTTGACTTCTAAGCCGTGACTGTCTGCGATTGATTCCGCTTTGGCTTTAGATGTGCCTTTAGTCTTCTTTTGGGTAGCTTTAACCATCGCATGAGCATCGCTAGCGGCGATCGTGCTTGTGTTGTAGCGGTTGTCGTAACCTCCGATAAATTCAAGCATTATCCAAGTCTCCCTAATAGCTGCTTAACTTGTGCTGTTGACATTGCGGCGATCGCTGCCTTTGCCTCGGCGGTTGCCTCCTGATCGCGCTTCATCTCTGTAATCCTTTTAGCGATCGCTTCCTTCTGCTCGGTTGCGTATGATCCAAGTCGTCTAGGCTTGCAGCCAATCCAAAAGAAAGAAGATTTTACAGTTTCAAGAACTGCCTCTAATTCTGCGGGTGTAAACTGGCGGTAAGCGTGGGGGGTGTATAAGAAGTCAGAGGCGATCATCTTTGCGTAGTCCTTCTGTTTGGGTGTGCCGCCGATTGGGTAGGCTTGCAAAAATTCGTGTTGAATGCGGTTGTAGGCTTCCTGTTTAGTACAGGCGATCGCATATTGGCGATCAAGTTCTTGGTGAGTTGCTGTACGATTAGACATAACATTAGTCTCCTTAGTAGTTGGCGATTGTTGGCTAATTGCTGGCGTGTGGTAACTTCAGCAATTAGCGATAAATTTTAGGTCGGTGGGTTGAAGTCTCTCTCTGTCCAGTAATCAAATTTAGTTTGTTTGATGACTTTCCAGCCTTTGGGCTTGTCTTTGAGCGAACCTGTATAAATGATTTGCTCGGTGAATCCGCTTTCAGGGTTTTTTCTTTCAATTAAATACTGTGTCATAGTTTTAGAGTGTGGCGGTTTTTGCGTGTTTGTCGCTGATTAGTTTGTTCTTGTGGGTTGCGTCTAACTAGAAAACCCAAGAGACTCGGATGTCGGTGTTGTAATCGTTTTGACGTTTCCTAGTTCTGCGGTATTCCTTAAACTGTGGATGAGCTTCCCAAAATTCGTTACGGATTGATGCGATCGTTGTATACATGGTTTAAATCTCTGAGTAGTTGTGGTGGTTGCCTTCGCTTTGCGCTGTAGGCGATCGGCGCGATCGGTTTAGAGGTGAAGATTAACTCTAAATGTGGAGTCGGAATGCTTGTTAATTCTTAGAGGTGTAAACATCGCTCTTTTATCTGGTGGTGCTTCGTTTAGAAATGCGATCGCGTCTGCTTCCTTTCTAAACCAAACTTGTAAAGTATTTGTAATGTTGCAAGTGTGCTGCATTTGGGCGTTGTTGATCGTGGTAATCATTTGTTTAAATCTCTGAGTAGTTGGGG
>ENA-OFCE01001563-OFCE01001563.1-metagenomes-genome-assembly--contig:-NODE-1563-length-11399-cov-2.230342_pt1 | contig 11399 bp, 7 predicted proteins | sample MGYA00153388_OFCE01 | MGnify analysis MGYA00153388
ATCGCATATTCATCAGCATCGCGCCTATTTTTATCGTTCTGCTCGACGAGCCGCTAAAACAACTGCTTCTCCAGCGCGATCGCCCATCCATTTTTGTTGGTCATAGCCCAACACCAACTCCCATGCATTGGCTTTGTACTGCTCAACTAGAGGAAGCGCCACCTCATCGAGCATCCAGCGCCCATGAAGAATATCTACCTTAATGTGCAAGCTCCAGTAAGCGATCGCCTCTTTTGATAAGCCTAACCGCTCACCTGCGGCTTGATAAGGGCTAAAGCTAGAGGGAACAGAAATCTCTGTATAGAGCAATCCGCCTACATATTTCAGGAAGAACCGCTTCCGCTCTGACAATAGAAAACTATGATTTATGGTCGCTAGCACTTCCCAAGGCACTTGATCCAAGTAAGCTTCGGGTTCTGTGTTCATGCCTAGCTCACTGAGCATAGTTGTAAAGTAAGTAGAGTGCTTGCGGGCTAGTTTGCCTGCACCATATTCTTCAACCATCAAGCGGGTGAGAACTGAGCTAACCTCATTGGCAACTCCACCCAAAGTTCGCGAGAGTTGACTTGCTTCCACTAAACCATCTAGTGAGGCAATCTCTAGCACCCGACGATAGCCAGCTTCGGTCATCTCATTGCTGAGATATCGACTTGTTGAGGAAGGTTCAGGCTCTAGATCGGCGGCGGCGCGATCGCTGAGTGCTTGCCGAACATCTAACTGTTTCAAATGTTCAACATTAAGCTGAGATAGTTCCCATGCTTGCCATGCATCTTCAATTTGATGTTGAATGCTTTGTAGATAAAGCGATCGTTCATTCGTGTAGTGAGTTAAATCATCATACCAGAACAGCTTGAGGCGATTAATTCGATAAAGGACACGTTGCAAAAATAAGTGAGCAGGTTCAGCATTATGACAATCATAATAAGCAACGGTCAAAGCACCAGAGAGTGTAGCTTCAAAAGATTCTTTAAGAGGTGAGTAATCTAGATTGTCATCCAAGTTTTCTGTCGCCAATAGTGTTGTGAATTGGCATTCTGCCTCTGCGTAATTAGGAGCCTTTAACAAAATAGGACTGAGCCTGACTTGTTGGCTTTGTACAGAAGGCTTTATGAGACTGCTATGCATAAAACTTAATTTTTGTGTGTGAAACTATTACAATTCTGACTTTATACAGAACTCATAACATCTACCTAGATGGCGAACCTGTGAACCAAATTCTATACCTACAGAGGGAAGACCACACGGCAAATTAGCGATCGCTCAACAGGTTATTAGCACAGATGTTAGGAGGATGCTTTGAAAATCTTTTTATGAGCAGCAAATGCGATCGATCCCCGTATAAAGTTTGGGTTGGAGACTACTAAAACATCCTTTGTCCTAAAACACCCCTGAAAGATGCCCCTATTATGTGATTGCTAATTTAATAGCAAAGATTAGGAAGTTAACCCATAAAAAATGTTAATAATTTCAATCTCTCTCTGTAGTAGGAGTAAAGTGCAGAGTTTGATAGAGACAATGGGGGTATCTCTTCAAAAAATCTTTGCTTTTAGAAAACTGCACTTAACGTAATGAACAATTTATCTTCTGAAATATTGCCACAAACCGATTGCATTCTAGTAGTTGATGACCTCTCTGATAACTCCTTTTTAATGCAAACCGTTTTAGAAAACGAGGGATATAAAGTTGAAGTGGCTAATAGTGGTCAGTCTGCTTTAGACAAAATTGCTGACCATCCACCAGAGTTAGTGCTTTTGGATGTAATGATGCCAGAAATGAATGGGTTTGAAGTGACACGGCAGATTCGGAAAAATCCTCGTCTACCATTTATCCCTATTCTTTTAGTGACGGGCTATAGCGCACTAATGCCAGCCGAAGGTTTTGATGCGGGAGCCGATGGTTTTATTCGTAAACCGGTCGATTTCGATCATCTATTGCATCAAATTAGAGCAATTTTGCAGCCTGTATAACTGAATCAATCTACCGATGTATTAACCTGCCAATAATTGATCCTACATTTTTGGCGCTAGAACTCTTGGCAACACTGAATCTAGCTTTGCGACTTAGGTTGCTGGGTTAATCAAGTAGAAAACTTTGACTGCAAACATATCAAGATCTACGCCTTCAAGCGATGTGTTGGCAGCCGAACCTATCTCTAGGGTAGGAGTTAGTTTTAGTCGCTATTGCTTATTCTATTTGTGATGAGGCGCGCTTAGTTGCCACTCACTACTCCTCTCAAAATATTAACCAAATCGGTCAATTTCTCTTTCCTCTACAATCATCAAAAAATTAAGGAGCCACGATTATGAAAATATCAAACTTGTCTAAAATTGTAATGAGCAGCACCGCCGCGATCGCACTTGCGACTCTTCCTATGTCAGCTTCTGCTCAAAGCGGCAACCCATCTGGCGCTGGTAGCACAACTACACCGGGCAGCACCACAGGCACAGGTTCAACGGGTAGTATGTCTCCTTCTACTACAACAGGCGACAGTTCTTCCTATGGAACAACCAGCACGACCAGAGAAGGTAACAGCATGGACTGGGGTTGGTTGGGGTTGTTGGGCTTAGCCGGGTTGGCAGGATTGCGCCGTCCAAAGCATGAAGAAACTACTCGCTATGAGCCAACCACTACATCAAGTCGTTCCGATATGCGCTAGTTTGTTTTTTCCGATAACTGGGTAGTTGTCATAAGTAAGCAGTAGAGGATTTAAATCACAATACTGCTTACTTTTTTGTTTGCTTTCGCTTTATCCCAATAGTGGATATTTGTAATGAATATTTGACTGATTAGGTTAATCAGCACAGCCCCAAGAAACCCCTCTACCCGATGATAGATGTAACCAAAAATATCTTCCCTTAGAGGGATGTATGGTGGTTTTTGCTTGATTTTCGGCACAGATTTGTGTAAGTGATAGTCTAGGAATACTCAGTTTGGCTGTCAACCCTCGCCCTCCTTATACTACGTCCTATGATTGCTGAGCAAGCCCCTTCAGAAGATACGCTTGAGCCGAGCGATCGCGCCCCACAAAATCTCACTGAGGTAACTTTTCCGATTGTAGGGATTGCGGCTTCGGCAGGCGGGTTAGAAGCATTCACGCAGCTATTAAGTCATTTGCCAACCGATACGGGCATGGGGTTTGTGTTAGTGCAGCATTTAGCTCCTGACCACAAAAGTCTGCTGTCTGAAATCTTGGGGCGGGCAACTCAAATGCCTGTCAATCAGGTGGAAGATGGCGTGGCGGTGCAGCCCAATCATGTCTATGTGATTCCGCCCAACACCTCAATGACGTTAGTAGATGGATTGCTGAAACTTGCGCCCCGCGAGAGGGTGTCGGGTCACGGCTATATGCCGGGAGATGCACTATTTAATTCTTTGGCGGTTGATCGCAGGCACAAAGCGATCGCGGTTGTGTTGTCGGGGGGGGATGGCGATGGCTCTCGTGGGTTAACGGCAATCAAAGAAGCAGGCGGCGTTACCTTTGCCCAATGTGAAGAAACTGCCCAATGTGACAGTATGCCCAATAATGCCGTGGCGACGGGCAATGTAGATTTTGTGTTGCCGCCGCAACAAATCGCCGAAGAAATCGCCAAGCTCTGCCAGCATCCTTTCATCGCTCAGTCGATCGCCCCAAGTTTAGACCACAGTAAATCGACTAGCATCAATACTCTATTTGCCCTGTTGCGATCGAGTTCTGGCGTTGATTTTGCACTCTATAAACGCACCACGCTCGATCGCCGAATTGAACGCCGGATGCTGCTCCATAAGATGGATCAACTGGATGAATATGTTGATTATTTGCAAGTCCATCCAGCAGAAGTGAAGGCGCTCTACCAAGAAATTTTGATTCATGTGACGAGCTTTTTCCGTGATTCAGAAGCATTTGACCTGTTAGCGCAGCAAGTGTTTCCGCAGATCACGCAAGCCAACACCGCCGATCCGATTCGGATTTGGGTGGCGGGTTGCTCCACGGGCGAAGAAGCTTATTCGATTATCATTTGCCTCCTAGAGTTTCTGAAAGACAAAGCGATTCATCCCTCGATTCAGATGTTTGCCACCGATATTAGCGATGCGGCAATCAGCACCGCCCGTGCAGGCATTTACACCCCTAGTCAAATGGTGGAAGTTTCCGGCGATCGCCGCAACGCCTTCTTCATCCCTTTAGAGAACGGCAGCTATCAAATTTGTAAGACAGTGCGAGAACTGTGTGTGTTTGCTCGCCAAGATTTAAGCAGCGATCCGCCATTTTCCAACCTAGATTTGATCACCTGCCGCAACGTGTTAATTTACATGGGCGAAACCCTGCAAAAACGGTTGATGCCCATTTTTCACTACAGCCTCAAACCCACCAGTTATTTGATGTTGGGCACTTCAGAAAGCACGGGAAAATTTTCAAATTTGTTTGACTTAGTGGATCGAAAGTATAAGATTTACACCAAAAAGCCCAACGCGATTCGTCCTCCTTTTTCCTTTGGAATGAGTAGCTATCCCGTTGCTAAAGTAGAAAAAACCAAACCCTTTACTCAAGCCGTGACCGATGGCTTTAATCTACAAAAGGAAACCGATCATCTAATTGCTGCCCACTACAATCCGGTGGGGGTTGTAGTCAACGACAAGCTAGAGATTTTGCAACTGCGAGGAGACACCAGCCCCTATCTTCAGCTTGCCCCCGGAAAAGCCAGCCTCAATTTACTCAAAACAGTGCGTGAGTCGCTGATCACCGATCTAAGAGCGGCGATTCATCAGGCACAACAGCAGAATGCAACGGTGAGAAAAGGGAATATTCTCATGGAGGCAAACCCACTCCCAGCGAGGGTTGTCTTGCAGGTTATTCCATTCCAGCCAGCCAGCCAAGAGTTTTATTTTGTGATTTTGTTTGAAGCGACTGCCACGGAAGCGGCTAGCTGCGCTCTGATTAATGCAGACTCAGAAGATGTAGCGGAGGAGATAACGCGGCTGAGGCAAGCACTTGCAGCCATGACCAAAGAGCAGATTGCCACTCAAGAATATTTGCAGACCTTGATTCAAGAGCAGGAGTATGTCAATCAGAATTTGAAGGTTGCCAATGAGGAAATTTTGTCGAGCAATGAGGAGTTGCAAAGCACCAATGAGGAGCTAGAGACTGCCAAAGAGGAAATTCAGGCAACGAATGAAGAACTCAACACCACGAATGAAGAACTCCATAGCCGCAATGTGGATTTATATCAGGCAAACAATGATTTGACTAATCTGCTTGCCAGTATCAACATTCCCATTTTGATGTTGGCAAACGATCTGCACATCCGCCAGTTTACGCCGATGGCACAGCGATTATTTAACCTGATTCCGGCGGATACTGGACGACCCGTGGGCGATCTCCGCACAAACCTCAATCTGCCCAATCTAGAATCGTTGCTGTTGGAGGTGCTGGAAACGCTGGAGGTGAAGGAGCTAGAGGTGCAAACCCAAGCAGGGCATTGGTATACCATGCGGATTCGCCCTTATCGCACTTTAGAAAATCAGATTGATGGGGTGATAGTGGTGCTGCTCGATATTGATGCGTTGAAGCAAGGAGCGGTTGCCCTAGAAGCTGCGCGGAATTATGCGGAGGCGATCGTGGAAACGGTGCAGGTGCCGTTGATTGTGCTAGATACTCAACTGCGAGTCAATACTGCCAATCGCGCCTTTTATCAAACCTTTCAGGTTGCCTCGCCCGAAACCCAGGAGACGTTACTGTTTGACTTAGGCAATGGTCAGTGGAATCTGCCCGAACTACGATTTTTGTTAGAGGATGCGATCGCGAATGATATCGATCTCCAAAATTTTGAAATCGCCCATAATTTTAAACAGATTGGGCAGAAAATCATGGTGCTGAATGCGTGCAAATTGCACTTGGGCGATATGCAAATGCTGCTGCTGGCGATCGCTGATATTACTGAGCAACGACAGTTTGAAGCCGAGCGATCGCATCTGTTGGCACAAGAACAAAACGCCCGTCAGCAAGCAGAAGCTGCCAACCATGCCAAAGATGAGTTTCTCTCTAACCTGTCGCATGAACTTCGCAATCCGCTGCATATTATGTTGGGCTGGGCAAGTTTGCTGCGTGCCCACAAATTGGAAGAAGCGACTGCCAATCGCGCCTTAGAAGTGATTGAGCGCAGTGCTAGGGCGCAAGCCCAACTGATTGAAGATTTGCTGGATATTTCTCGAATCACGAGCGGCAAACTGCATCTTAATAGGCAGTTGATTGATTTAGTTGAGGTGGTGCAAGGGGCGATCGAGTCGGTGCAGTTGTCGGCTGAAACCAAAACCATTGAACTGGTGAAGCGGCTCACATCGGTTAGGGTGTTGGGCGATCGCGATCGGCTCCAGCAAGTATTGTGGAATTTGCTCACCAACGCGATTAAGTTTACGCCAGCCGGTGGGCGAGTGGAAATTGTTTTAGAGACAGTGGAAGCTCACGTCGAGATTCGAGTGGGCGATACTGGGCAAGGAATTGAAGCCGTTCTGCTGCCCTATGTGTTCGATCGCTTCCGTCAGGGTGATTCTAGCACTACCAAATCGAGTCAGGGCTTGGGTTTGGGCTTATCAATTGTGCGCCATATTGTAGAATCGCACGGGGGCACGGTGCAGGCAAACAGTCCGGGCAAGAATCAGGGCACCACGATGATCGTGCGGTTGCCTGTGGGCGTGACGCTACCTATTGTTCCGGCAATGTTGCCTCCAGCCAACCCATTAGAGCTAACCGACTCAAAAGCTCCCTCCCTAGCGGGCTTGCAGATCTTGGTAGTAGACGATGAAGCCGATAGCCGCGATTTGATTCAATGTATGTTGGAAGATTTGGCGGCGGGGGTCGTGGTAGTGGCATCGGCAAAGGCGGCGATCGCTGCCCTAAGTGACCCATCGACTCAATTTGATGTGCTGCTGTCTGATATCGGAATGCCCGACGAAGATGGTCTATCTCTGATTCGGCAGGTGCGATCGATGGATGGGGCGACAGTCAGTCAAATTCCGGCGGCGGCGGTGACTGCCTATGCCAACGATCGCGAATGTCAACTGGCGATCGCGGCTGGGTTTCAAGTACATATCGCCAAGCCCGTTGAGCCACTCGAACTAGCAACCATTATTGCTAACTTAGCAAAACGAAATTAGATGACAACCAACGCGCTTCGACTTCGCTCAGCGCTCAATCTTTCGTGATCAGCCCTCAATCTTTCGTGGTCAGCCCTCAATCTTTCGTGGTCAGCGCTCAATCTTTCGTGGTCAGCCCTCAGTCTTCCGTGGGTTGAGCGTAGCCGAAACTCACCCCATAATATAAATATCTGGTCTTTTGCTGCCAAGTTAATCAGTTGGCTTAACCCAAACTAGCTATGACTATTTCTCCTCAGCTAAAAACGGTATATCGTCGCTTTCAGTCGCTCCAGCAACAGGCTGACGAGTTGCCAAAAAATCATCAGGTCATCTTGGCAGAAGCGTTTGAGGAGCTTCAAGCGGTTTTAGAAGAATTGCAAGCCTCTGAGGAAGAAGTGCGCGCTCAAAGTGAGACATTGGCAAAGGCGCGCCAAACCATTGAGGCAGAGCGCCAGCGCTATCAGGAGCTATTTGAGTTTGCCCCCGATGGTTATTTGGTCACCGACCAAGCCGGAAGAATTGAAGCCGCCAATCAAGCGATCGCCCAACTGCTAAAGGTGTCGCAGGCGTTTATGGTGGGCAAACCGCTGGTGCTGTTTATGGAGCAGAGAGATCGCTTTAAGTTTGACCAAAAGCTGGATGAATTGCGATCGCGTCAAGTAGACAAGATTGAAAACTGGGAAGTTCGTCTCCGGTCAAAGAGTTGCCTGCCGATTGATGTAGCGCTGACGGTTTCTGCGGTGCGGGGTTTTATGGGTGAGTTGGTTAACTTGCGGTGGTCGCTGCGAGATATCACAGAGCGCAAGCAGCTACAGCGACTCACAGAATGGCTTAACATTGAGCTAGAAACACGAGTGCAAGAACGCACAGTTCAATTGCAGCAAGCGTTTCAGTTTGAAGCTGGTCTCAAACGAATCACTGATAAAGTCCGGGATAGTTTAGATGAAAGCCATATTTTGCAAGCGGCAGTCCAAGAGTTAACTGGTGTGCTGAGCTTGGTTTGCTGTAACACAGCGATCTATAACATCGACTTAGCCACTTCCACCATTTGCCACGAGTTTACCGCAGCAGGCGTTCTTTCACCCTCAACTCAAGGTCAAGTCGTTTCAATGTCAACCTTGCCAGAAAACTATCGTCAGCTTTTGCAAGGAGACTATTTTCAGTTCTGTGAGATTGATGCCCATTCTGTGCGCCCTTACGCAATTTTGTCTCATTCAATTTTCGATGATCAGGGCGTTTTGGGTGATCTGTGCCTATTTAAGCAGCGACAAGAAACGTTTGATCAGTTGGAAATTCGGCTGGTGCAACAGGTCGCCAATCAATGCGCGATCGCAATTCGCCAAGCTCGACTCTACCAAGCCTCTCAATCTCAAATTGAGGAATTGCAAATACTCGATCGCCTCAAAGATGATTTTCTCAGCACAATATCTCATGAACTGCGATCGCCCGTCGCCAATGTCAAAATGGCAGTTCAAATGTTGAAGCTTGCTATCCCTCAAGAACTTGGCTCCACAGCCGCACTCTCTAATGCAGGACGGATTAACCAATACCTGAAGATTTTAGAGGCAGAGTGCGATCGCGAAATCAAATTGATCAATGATTTGCTCGATCTACAGCGCTTTCAAGCAGAACAGCAGCCCTTAATCTTAGACGCGATTGATCTGCAAACCTGGCTGCCTAATCTGATTACATCCTTGCAGGGGCTAATCGAAACCCGCCAACAAACGCTACAGCTTGTCGTTGAGCCTAACAGTCCTGCTCTCACTTCCAATGCAGCCAGCTTAGAACGCATTCTAGCGGAGCTATTAAATAATGCCTACAAATATACGCCCCAAGGTGGCAGCATCGCGATCGCGGTTCAAGCTCAAGCGGATTCAACCCAAATTAAAATCAGCAATACAAGCGTAGAGATTTCAACCAATCAACTCGATCGCATTTTTGAAAAATTTTATCGTATTCCTAACTCCGATCCGTGGAAGCAAAGCGGCACAGGTTTAGGGCTTGCCCTCGTGCAGCAGTTGACCCACCACTTGGGCGGCACTATTGCCGTTAACCAAAGCGCAGGACAATTACACTTTATGATTAACCTACCCCATCGGTAAAGATCGACGCAAGTAAGGAGATGTAAGCAAGTGGAACCTCATCCTCAACCCTACTAGCTCTGAGCGAGCGCACGACCTGCCGCTCTACTTCTCAAGAAGACGGGCTTGTGGCGATCTCCGGTTCCCTATCCCGATGGAATGGGGAGGCTTTGCGTTGTTTTAGGAAAGCCCCACATCGCAAGAAGTTATGGAAAATCATTCAAAATGCATAGATGATGTATCGGTTTTCTGTTTAGAAAGAGGCAGGCAAGCCGCGATCGCTTTCGTTATTGTTAAGAACAGTTAAGATAGTTGAAAGCGAAAACTTCACGGAGTGTTTATGACTACAGCGCTAGTTCAGTCACCTAGTTTTAGGCAGGCTCAAAGGGTTAAGTTTGTGGGTGGGAAGGGTATTATCAAAGGTTGCAAATTTGAAGCTGGACATTGGACTTACCTGGTCGAAATGCCTTTAGGGAGCGAGCCAAGCTTTGGCAGAATTGGGGCTGAAACGATAATCCTTCTGATGGAGGCAGATATCCATGCAGCGTAAACTGACATCAGATTCATGGATGGGCGCTTTGGTTGCATTCGCCATTATCATTCTGTGGGTCAGCAGCCTAGTTTTCACCTTATCTACTGATCTTGCCCAATGGGGGTCACTGTGGGTTTTACCTGCTATTTTAGTACGAACTTTTATTCAAACTGGGCTATTTATTGTGGTGCATGATGCTATTCATGGCAGTGTGTTTCCAGGAAATCGTCAATTGAATTCTTGGATTGGCTCTCTAGCGATTACCCTATATGGTTTTCTTCCTTATCAAAAATTGTCTTCAAACCATTGGAAGCATCATCGATCGCCCGGTCAATTGGATGATCCAGATTTTCATGATGGAGTACATAAAGGCTTTTTTGGCTGGTATTTTAAGTTCATGACCAAAGAATATGTAGATGTAGAAATGCGGCAAAAACTGTTGCTGTATATGACTATTGCATTTGTTGTTCTACGGTTTGGCTTTCAGGCTTCAAACTCTAACCTATTCTTATTTTGGCTGCTGCCGCTTATTCTCAGTTCGTTGCAGCTATTCTTTTTTGGCACTTATTTACCTCATAGAGATACCAACATCGATAGTCCCAATTCTCATAATGCGGTTAGCAGCAACTACCCTGTAGCGTTGTCATTCTTGTCTTGTTACCATTTTGGCTATCACTGGGAACATCATGAGTATCCCGATGTTGCGTGGTATAACTTGCCCAAAGTTCGTCAAGCTAGACGAAATCAGATGAAGAATGCGATCGGTAATTTAGCGTCAGACTTGTTGATTTAATCAACTAAACAGCACGGTTTAGATTAAAAATGCCTGACATCAAAAAATAAGCTTGACTAGAAAAAGTTTCCCTCTAGTCAAGCTTATTTTAATGAAGGTTTATGTGTCTTGTTGAAATCGAAATCGCATCTAACAAATTGGTGGATTTATCTGATCAATTTAGGGCTTGAGGACGACCTTAATACAGTTGTCTTTCTTGTGCTTAAAGATTTCGTAGGCTTGAGGTGCTTCATCTAGGGGAAGCCGATGGGTAATCACAAATGATGGGTCGATGTCGCCGTTTTGAACGCGATCAAGCAGTGGACGAAGGTATCGATGTATATGAGTTTGTCCTGTCTTCATGGTTAGCCCTTTATTCATAAAGGCACCTAGGGGAATTTTGTCTACAGAACCAGTGTATACACCCGGAACCGACACAGTACCGCCTTTGCGACAGGCTACGATCGCTTGACGCAACACATTGGGGCGATCGGTTTCCAGTCGTGCGGCTTGCATCACTTTGTCATACATTCCTTCTAAGCCCATGCCGTGAGCTTCCATGCCCACTGCATCCATCACAGAATCAGGACCGCGCCCTCCTGTCATTTCTTTCAAAGCTTCACCCACATCCACTTCTTCATAGTTTAAGATCTCTGCCTTGCCCTGTTCTTTCGCCATTTTCAACCGCTCAGGAACGCGATCGATCGCAATCACCCGATCCGCCCCCAGCATATAGGCACTGCGAATTGCAAATTGCCCCACAGGACCGCAGCCCCATATTGCCACTGTATCGCCGGGTTGAATATCGCAGTTTTCGGCTGCCATGTATCCGGTTGGAAAGATGTCGGTTAGAAACAAAACTTGGTCATCGGTTAAGCCATCTGGAACTTTGAATAATCCAGTATCG
>ENA-OFCE01001566-OFCE01001566.1-metagenomes-genome-assembly--contig:-NODE-1566-length-11370-cov-6.684136_pt1 | contig 11370 bp, 11 predicted proteins | sample MGYA00153388_OFCE01 | MGnify analysis MGYA00153388
CACAAGCAAACTAGAAAGGAGGTAAGCTACTAGCAGACGCTAGGTAAGATAGAAGAGTACAAACAGTTACAAACTAATTCAAAAAAGGACTTGACAAGCAAAATTAAACGGTTATAATTTAAATCAGGGCAACAAATTGTCCTACACGCCACTAGTCGTTTACTAGTTTGTATTTCTTAGGAGTTTTAAAATGTTGAATTCAAAAATGGTTATCAGTGTCACAGAAGGTACAGGAGACAATCGCAAGCGCCGTGAGATTGGCAAGGTATCAATCTTTACTCCAGAGTTGACGGAGATTGCCAAAGTAATTGTTGATGCCAAAATTACAAGTACAGACCCGGACGGATTGCCAGTGTATGATACCCAGGAAGCAAACTGGGTATTCAATGCAATGCATAACGCCGTTAAAATGGCAGCACGTAACAAGCTGGAAAACAAGACTATCACTTTGAAGGATGGTTTAAAAATCGCCGAGACTATGGCCGAGCTTACAGAAGAAGGTCAACGTGATGGTAATGGTGCTGGCTTGGCTAACCTGCGTGATGCTAAGAGTGCGTTCGCTGGCCTGGAGGCGTACGGCGAGAGTTTCGCATCCGACCTGCCTGTGGAATTTCTCGACACGGCTGGCCTCGGCTTCCTTGAAATCACCATACCAGAGAGCCGCTCCACTGCCAACCCCGAAGAAGCGGATTTATTGCTCAAGCGCCTTGCCCAGCTGCTGGAGCCGTACGACCAGGCCAAGTACCAGCAGCAGTACGAGCAGCATCGCGAGCAGAATCACGAGCAAGACCGGCTCACCATCGGCGTGATTGCCCCCTACCGCGCCCAAATCAACTATTTGAAGGACGCCATCGAGGAGAACGACGCTCTGAGCGGCCTGCTGCAGCACCGCCTGCTGAGTGTGGGCACCGTCGATTCGTTTCAGGGCCAGGAGCGCGACATCATTGCTATTTCACTGACGCGCAGCAACAACCACGGCGAAATCGGCTTCCTCTCCGACATCCGCCGCATGAACGTTGGCATGACCCGCGCCCGCCGCAAACTGCTACTTGTCGGCGACTCTTCTACGCTTTGCTCCAATCCGTTTTTCGTGGACTTGCTGGCCTATGTGAAGCGCATTGGTGGCTACCGGACGGCCTGTCAAACATCAACTGCGGTTTGACTTAAACCAACTGGTCTTCATGAAACCCGGGGTGATTCAGTAGTTGGTCATCTGAACACCTTAGTTGATTTGAGGTGTTGCACTTCAGAATTGAGTCCGCCTTGCGCTTAAAGCCAAAATTACTTAGAGATAACGCTTTTTACTGAGGTTTTTTGGCTTATAAGGTTGCCGTTAACCGCAATGGGCAACCGACAATCAATCAGTGCGCACATAATATGTGTGAATTACTTTAAAAGGTTGTCATGAACATCACCTTATCTATTGACGAACAAGTCGCTCAGCGCGCCCGCGAAGCTGCGCAAAAAATGGGCAAAAGTCTGAACCAGGCCGTACGCGACTACCTGGAGCAGTTGGCGGGCAGCACCCGACGCGGCCAGCAGTGGGAGCAGTTTGAAGCGCGCTGCCTGCAGTCGCCCGCCAAGCTCGAGGGCTGGCGCTTTAACCGCGACGAAGCCAACGAGCGCTGAACTTCAGTATTGAACGCATGGCAACACGTAGCTTTATCGACACCAACGTCCTCGTCTACGCCGAAGCCAGCGACGAGCCCGCCAAACAGCGCATCGCGCTTGACTTGCTTAAACAGCTGTTTGAAACCACCAGCGGCGTGTTGTCAACCCAAGTGCTGCAAGAGTACTGCAACGTCGCCGTCAAAAAACTGAAGCTGCCTGAAGCGCACATTCGCGCGCAGCTTGATGTGTACGAGCAATTTGAAGTGGTGCAAGTCACCCCAGCCATCATTCGCGCAGGGCTGGATTTGCACCAAACTCGCAGCCTATCGTTTTACGACGCCATAGTGCTGGCCAGCGCGCAAACGGCGGGGTGCGGTGTGCTGCTTAGTGAGGACATGAATGCGTGGGAGTTTGTGGTCGGAGTTCGGGTGGTGAATCCGTTTGTGGATGGGGTGATGATTTGAGGCATACCGACTGAATCAGGAAGGTACCCGCCAGTAAAAGGTACTCTTTCGTCGGTGGGGGAGCCCCACACCACTGTTATGTAGAGAGTGCAAACCTGGTCAATCAATGGATAGCAGATTCTTCGAGCTATTGGGCATAGCAGTTTTCAAGCTTGTCTGAGCCAGACTGACCTTGAACTTTTCAAGTGCAGGCAGATCAAGGACCTCGATAGCACCATAGCGCACACTGATCAAACCAGCTTCAGACATCAGTTTGAACGCCTGATTTACCCGCTGCCTGGGAACACCTGCCAGATAACCAATCTCCTGCTGGGAAAGTTCGAGCCGCGAGCCAGCGTTCGGGTACAGAACAGGGTTGAACAGCCATGCCAGGCACCGTGCCACCCGTGTTTGAGCCAGCTCCAGGCGCTCTGCTTCAATGATAGAGACATATTGAGCCAGTCTTTCATTTAGTTGCGCAATCAGGAAGCGATTGAACTCTGGGCTGACATCCATCAACCACTCAAATGTTGCCCGAGGCACCAGTGCTATGCGTGTCTCGCGCATAGCCACACCATCGAAATCCCATGTTTTAGCGCGCAACACTGGCCCCTCGCCAAACCAAGCACCATTCGCTAAACCCGTGAGGGTTGACGTGCGTCCTTCAGCAGAAACCACGCTTACTTTCACCAGCCCCTCAATGACTCCTTTCCAGTATTCCACTCGCTGCCCGGTTTGACAAAACACAACACCGCGTTGCACGGTGCGTTCTCGTGTTTCGGCCAGCAAGCGAGCGCGGTGACCTGCTTTGAGCCGCTTGACCCAAGGAGTATCCAGAAGAAATTCTTCGAGCAGAAGCATGAGGGAAAGCACCGATCAAAAGGACAAGAGACTGTCTGTATTAGGACAATTCATTGGAGCACACATACCTACACTTATTTTTTTGGTTGTCATGTGTATTCATCCGTTAACGACTGGCTGACATGACCTCCAGCCTGCTGGTTGAGTGATTTTTAACAGCTTTTGATGATTGCAAAAAGACACCTCATGAACATGGAAATGGATACGTTCCCCAAACTGTTGATGCACCATATGCAGGTTCGAGGTGGATCTCCAGCCATTCGAGAAAAAAAGCACGGTATTTGGAAAACCTTGACTTGGCAGCAGTTTGGCAATGAAGTTACTGCCATTGCAGCGGCTTTGCATGCTGAAGGAGTAAAACGCGGCGACCACGTTGCCATGCTGGGTGATAACCGTCCCCGCCTTTATATAGCCATGGCCGCTGCGCAGTGGCTGGGCGCCATTGCAGTGCCGCTGTATCAGGACGCCGCTGCAAGCGAGATTGCATTTCCGATTCAAAACGCCAATGTCTCGCACATCTTTGCTGAAAATCAGGAGCAGGTGGACAAGCTCCTTGAGATCATTCCCCAGTGCCCAGGCGTTCAGCGCATCTACTTTGACAATGACAGGGGGATGCGGCATTACGAACAGGTCCAACTGGAGGACTACAAAGAGCTGCTGCAAAAAGGCATGACATTGGTCAGTGCTAATCCACGTGCCATGGCGCTTGAGGCCGCCAACGGGCAATCCAATGAACCGGCCTCCATGTTTTTCACATCGGGCACAACAGGTACGCCAAAAGGAGTGGTGCTCACGCACGGCGCCATGATTGACCGTGCGCGGGTAGCTTCTGAGCTCGAAGGCCTGACCGACCAGGACGTTGCCATTGCGTATCTGCCGCCTGCGTGGATTGGGCAAAACATCTTCTCTTATGCCCAACCGATGGTAGTGGGCTACTGCATTTGCTGCCCCGAGTCGTCGGAGACCATGATGTCCGATATGCGTGAGATCGGCCCGACCTACTTTTTTGCGCCACCCCGCGTGCTGGAGGCCTTGCTCACGCAGGTCACCATACGGATGGAAGATGCCAGCAAGCTCAAGAAATCAGTTTTCGACTACTGCATTGACCTGGCGCGCCGCATTGGCCCTGCCGTTATAGATGGCAAACCTGTCTCTGCTACTGATCGCATGGCTTACAAGCTGGCAGATAAAATGGTGTACGGGCCTTTGCGCGACGTGCTGGGTATGGGAAAACTTCGCGTTGCTTACACGGCGGGTGAAGCGATTGGGCCTGACTTGCTGATGTTTTTCCGCTCCATTGGTTTGAACGTCAAGCAGCTTTATGGCTCAACTGAGACCAGCGTTTTTGTATGCGTTCAACCAGACGGCCAAGTCAAGCCCGACACTGTGGGGCCAGCGGTGAAGGGTGTCGAGTTGAAATTCACGCCGCAGCGTGAGTTACTGATCCGCTCACCAGGCCTGTTTCTTGAGTACTATAAAAATCCGCAAGCCACCAGCGATGCCAAAGACAGCGAGGGCTGGTTCCACACCGGCGACGCCGGCTACCTGGGCGAAGATGGCCATTTGCGTATTATTGACCGCGTAAAAGATGTCGGCTCTTTACTTGACGGCACGCTGTTCGCGCCAAAGTACATTGAAAACAAGCTCAAGTTCTTCCCCTACATAAAAGAAGCGGTGGCTTTTGGTCAGGGCACGGCGCAGGTTTGCGTGTTCATCAACATTGACATGGAAGCAGTGGGTAACTGGGCAGATAAAAATAACATGTCCTACACCGGTCACATCGACCTGGCGAGCCGGCCTGAGGTCTACAAGCTGATTCGGGAATGTATTGAAAAAGCCAATGCAGAACTGGCCATGGAGCCGACACTGGCCAAATCGCAAGTGCATCGTTTCCTGATCCTGCACAAAGAGCTTGATGCAGATGATGGCGAGCTGACCCGCACCCGTAAAGTGCGGCGCGGCTTTATCGGGGACCGCTACAAGGTATTGGTCGATGGTCTCTACAGCGGGCTCGAGTCGGTGCGTGTTGATGCGGAGGTTCGCTACGAAGACGGCCGCGTCGGCCAGATTTCTGCCGATGTGAAGCTGCAAAACGCTCGCACTTTCGCTCCCTCCCAGCTCAAGAAAGCTGCCTGAGTATGACAATACAGATTCATCCCCACAAACGGGCTTTCCCTATTGGCGAGCCGATCCTGAACGTGCAGGATATTTCACTCAATTTCGGCGGTGTCAAGGCACTCACCAAAATATCATTTGATGTTCGCAAGCACGAGGTCCGCGCCATCATCGGCCCCAACGGTGCCGGAAAAAGCTCCATGCTGAATGTGATTAACGGCATTTACAGGCCGCAATTGGGTGAGATCACCTACAAGGGCGAGCACTTCAAGGCTATGACGCCGCGGCGTGCGGCCTTGATGGGAATCTCTCGTACCTTTCAAAATATTGCTCTCTTCAAAGGCATGTCGGCCCTTGACAACATCATGGCTGGCAGAAACCTGCACATGCACGCGAACTTCATGGAGGTAGCGTTTCGCCTGCCGCGAGCCGTCCGGGAGGAAAACAAAAATCGTGAGTTTGTCGAAGAAATCATTGAGTTTCTTGAGATCGAGCACATTCGCAAAACACCTGTAGGCCGTTTGCCATATGGCTTGCAAAAGCGGGTGGAACTGGGGCGTGCGCTAGCGGCGCAGCCCGAGGTGTTGCTGCTCGATGAACCCATGGCGGGCATGAACCTTGAGGAAAAGCAGGACATGTGCCGCTTTGTACTTGATGTGAACGACCACTATGGCACCACCATTGTGTTGATTGAGCATGACATGGGTGTGGTGATGGATATTTCAGACCGTGTGGTGGTATTGGATTACGGTAAAAAAATTGGTGACGGCACGCCTGAAGAGGTGCGTTCCAACCAGAATGTGATCGACGCCTATCTCGGCGTTGCCCACTAAGGAGGCGACATGGGATTGCAATTTTTCTTCGAAGTTTTGGTCACCGGCCTTTTGTCAGGTGTGATGTATTCACTGGTGGCGCTGGGGTTTGTGCTGATCTACAAAGCCTCTGGTGTTTTCAACTTTGCGCAAGGGGCCATGGTGTTCTTTGCAGCGCTTTCTTTCGTTGGCATCATGGAGCTCGGTGCGCCCTTCTGGCTGGCCCTTCCGCTGACGATTGGCGTGATGGTACTGCTGGGCATTGCCACAGAACGCTTTGTCCTGCGCCCCCTGGTTAACCAGCATGAAATCACGCTGTTGATGGCAACCATTGGTTTGACCTTCGTGATTGAAGGCACGGCGCAACTGGTATGGGGCGTGGAGGTGCGTCGGCTGGATCTGGGCATCAAGGATGTGCCGGTGAAGTGGCTGGCCGACAACACTGGCATGTTTATCAGCCAGATTGACATTTTTGCTGCTGTCGTAGCCGCCATTTTGGTGTCCATCCTGTCACTGGTTTTCTCACGTACCAAAGTAGGCCGCGCCCTGAGAGCTGTGGCTGACGATCATGCAGCAGCCCTGTCAATTGGCATCCCGCTCAAACGTATCTGGGCGCTGGTTTGGGCCATTGCCGGCATTGTTGCCTTGGTTGCCGGCATGCTTTGGGGTGCTCGGAGCGGCGTGCAATTTGCGCTCGTGTTTGTTGCGCTCAAAGCCCTGCCGGTATTGATTATTGGCGGCTTTACCTCAGTGCCCGGCGTGATCGTAGCCGGGTTTATTGTGGGCGCTGCCGAGAAACTGGCTGAGGTATACATTGGCCCGAAAGTAGGCGGTGGTATCGAAAGCTGGTTTCCGTATGTTCTGGCTATCCTTTTCCTTTTGGTTCGTCCCGAAGGCTTGTTCGGTGAAAAAATTATCAGGCGCGTTTGACGCCCTGAAACCAGCAAATACACATCATGATTTACAGAGAATCCGGCCAGTTTCGCACCACCTACAACCAGGACACCCAGATCTTTCCTCTTCGGCAAGACCGGTTTGCAATGATCGCCTTGCTGGCGGTAGGCCTTGTCGTCATTCCATTTGTTGCCTCTGACTATTGGCTCAAGGCGTTGTTGATTCCCTGGCTGATTTTTTCGTTGGTGGCTCTGGGGCAAAACATTTTGACAGGCTATGCCGGTCAGTTGTCACTTGGTTCTGCAGGTTTCATGGCGGTGGGCGCATTTGCTTGCTACAACTTCATGCTGCGCATTGACGGCATGCCATTTCTGGTGGCTGTTGTGCTGTCGGGGCTGTCGGCGGCCGCTGTAGGCATGGCGTTCGGGCTACCAAGCCTTCGTATTCGCGGGCTTTATCTGGCGGTTGCCACATTGGCTGCTCAGTTTTTCATTGTCTGGGCGATCGACAAGTTCGGCTGGTTCAAGAACTATGACCCGTCTGGCGTGATCACTGCACAGCCCATGATCATTCTTGGCAACAACTTTGACACCCCTCAGGAAAAGTATTTAATCGTTGCAGTTATCGTCGGTGTTTTGGCCTTACTTGCCAAAAATATGGCACGCGGCAGTACGGGCCGGGCCTGGATGGCGGTGCGTGACATGGACGTTGCCGCTGAAGTGATGGGTCTGCCGCTGGTACGCACCAAGTTGTTGGCCTTTGCCATCAGCAGTTTTTACTGCGGCGTAGGTGGTGCACTGTTCGCTTTTGCCTACTTGGGAACAGTCGAGCCGTCTGCTTTTACCATTGACTTGTCATTTCGCATTTTATTCATGATTATTATTGGCGGGGTCGGCACTATTTTGGGGTCGTTCTTGGGCGCAGCGTTCATTTTGCTGTTGCCTATCCTTTTGAGCGTTATTTTTCATCTGATTTTCGGCAACGCTATAAGCGCCTCGGTGATCTCGTCTGTTGAACTGATCATCTTTGGCGTATTAATCATCACCTTCCTGATCTACGAGCCGCATGGCATGGCACGTATGTGGCAGATCATCAAGGAAAAGCTCAGACTTTGGCCTTTCCCGCATTGATCCAATCTCGATTCGACTATTTTCCCGTGCTTTCCAACCTTCAACAGGAGACTTAAATGAGAATGAAGTTAACAATATCCAAAACCTTAAAAGGCCTGATTGCAGCGACCATTGTTGCTGCAACCGTGGCGATCCCGACGGTTTCTTTTGCCCAGGAAAAAGAGCAATATTTTGGCATTCCAAGTTACCGCGTGGGAGCCTTTGCTGCGGGTGGCACCGGGTTTTTCGGTGGCATCATCGACTATTTGCAGTACGTCAACATGAAGGAAGGCGGCGTCAGGGGCGTGAAGCTAGCCTGGACCGAATGCGAGACCGAGTACAACGCCGCCCGCGGTGTAGAGTGCTACCAGCGTCTGCTCAAAAAGGGCAACCAGCAGATGCACATTTTCGAGCCACTGGCAACACCCATCGCCTATGGTGTGCTGAACCGCGTAGACGATGACAAGGTTGTGTTGACCCAGTACGGCTATGGCCGCTCCGATGCAGCCGACGGCCGCGTCTTCCCCTGGGTGTTTTCCACCATGACCAGCTATTGGTCACAAATGTCGGCCAAGCTTAACTGGATTGCTGCCAAAGAGGGTGGTGTTGCCAATATGAAGGGCAAAAAAATTGCCCACATGTACCTTGACTCAGCTTTTGGCCGCGAGCCATTGCCAGTTTTGCGTCGCCTGGCAAAAGATTGGGGTTTTGAGCTGGTTGAAATTCCAATCGCCTCTCCCGGCATTGAGCAGCAGGCCCAATGGTTGCGGGTTCGTCAAGAGCAACCAAACTGGATCACCTTTTGGGGCTTTGGTGCGGGCATGAACTCCACAGGCATTACCAGCGCAGCCCGTATCAACTTCCCGCGCGAGAAGATGGTCGGTGTATGGTGGGCAGGCTCTGAGGAGGACGTGATTCCAGCCGGTGATGCAGCCAAGGGCTATATTGCGGCTGCCAATGTGCCTAACGGTAAGAACTTCCCGCTCGTGCAGGACATCGAGAAAGTGGTGTACGGCGCTGGCAAGGGCAACCTGGCCGACCCTAAACGCATTGGCAACATTTACTGGAATCGCGGCGTCACTGCCGGTATCTTCTGGGTTGAGGCAATGCGTAACGGTCAGGTTTTCGCCAACAAGCGGGGTCAGGTACTCAACGGTGACGAAATGCGCAACGGCTACGAAGGTTTGAACCTGACACCTGCACGCCTGAAGGAGCTGGGCATTGAAGGCATGTTGCCGTCGTTCAAGATGACCTGTTCTGATCATGAAGGTTCAGGTCAAATCAAGATGATTCAGTGGGACGGCACCAAGTGGAACTCATTGACGCCTGACTGGATTTCGTCTGACAAAAAAATGATCCGCTCAATGGTGGAAGAGTCAGCGGCCAAGTACGCTGCCGAGCAGAAAATCATACCGAAAATTTGCCCGGGCTGATTGGTTATCGCCGCAAGGTGAATGGGGCTGGCCTGTAAAAAGTCGGCCCCTTTTTTTGTTTGATTTGAACAACGCTTCCTGGAGTTCCACGACATGACTGTCGCTACCGAAAACACAAACAAGCCAGCTGCGGGCGCTGCTTCAAGCCTGCCGCCTGTACTTTCTGTCAAGAACATTGAGGTGATTTACGACCACGTAATATTGGTACTGCGGGGAGTATCCTTGGAGGTTCCCCAAGGCAAGATCGTTGCCCTTTTAGGTGGTAATGGTGCTGGTAAGAGCACAACCCTTAAATCTGTCTCAACCCTGCTGGCGTCAGAGCGCGGCGATATCACCAAGGGCTCGATTGAATTCCAGGGCAAGCGCACAGACAACCTGAGCCCAGGTGACATGGTGGCGATGGGCATGGTGCAGGTGATGGAGGGACGTCATTGCTTTGCACACCTGAGTATTGAAGACAACTTGCTCACCGGGGCTTACACGCGAAAGATCAGCAGTGCTGCTGTGAAGGATGCACTGGAGAGCGTGTATCACTATTTTCCACGCCTTAAAACCCGCCGCACGAGCCTTGCGGGCTACACATCCGGGGGCGAACAGCAGATGACGGCCATCGGAAGAGCGATGATGGCCAAGCCATCCATGCTGCTTCTCGACGAGCCGTCGATGGGACTAGCCCCGCAAATCGTGCAGGAAATTTTTGAGATTATCAAGGATTTGAACCAGAAAGAAGGCGTCAGTATTTTGCTGGCTGAGCAGAACACCAGTGTGGCGTTGAAATATGCCGACTACGGTTACATCCTGGAAAGCGGGCGAATCATGATGAACGGGCCAGCTAGCGAGCTGGCTGAAAATGAAGATGTGAAAGAATTTTATCTGGGAGTATCTAAAGAGGGACGTGCCAGCTTCAGGGGCATGAAGTCTTACCGCAGACGCAAACGCTGGTTGTGATCATGGGGCTTTGGCAGCTGTTGCTTACAACAGCGAAACGCGTCTGCAAATTAAGCAAGCAGTCTTAAGGATGCTTTGAACAACTCTTCATCAGATCGAGTGGCAGGCTGTTAATGTTCAGATAGTGGGATTTCCAAATCAAATCTCGGAAATTCCGTTTTTTTGCCATTTTGTAGGTTCTTTTTTCATTCGATACAGGGCTCTTGCCCGGTTTTCAGGCCCACTCATCCTTGCAATCCCATCAACTTGCTGGGCACCATACACAAATTTGACAGCGCAAACAGCGTGAAGGGCTGAGTTGTTTTTTCTCCAAACCGCGATAGCGCACTTTGACAAATTCGAGCTGGCGCTTGATCACCCGAAACGGAAGCTCCACCTTGGCCCGGATTCTCGCTTTTAGCTTTTCCGCGTGGTCTACCATGGGGTCGGCTGCGCTTTATTTGTTCAGCGCGCGGCGCTTGGCTGGACGCATGGCTCAGTGCCAGATGACCTCTACTTTTGCATCGGGGCGCTTGTTAATGCCCTGGTAGCCTGCATCGCCAAAGGCGATGCTCTGGTTGCCGTGCAGCAAACTGTTGGCCTCAGCGATGTCAAAAGAAGAGTGGGGTCACGTCTCAATACTGAATCGCCCCGTATTTTGAGGAGGTACAAATCTCTGAGAGGATTGAGCCATGAACAAGTCAAACAAGTTTTCACCCGAGGTTCGCGAACGCGCAGTACGAATGGTGCAGGAGCACCGAGGCGAGTACCCATCGCTTTGGGCGGCCATCGAATCCATCGCCCCAAAGATTGGCTGTGTGCCGCAGACGCTCAATGAGTGGGTCAAGCGCGTAGAGGTCGATACGGGCCTGCGTGACGGTGTCACTACCGCAGAAGCGCAGCGTGTCAAGGAGCTGGAGCGCGAGGTCAAGGAGCTGCGCCGGGCCAATGAGATCCTCAAGCTGGCCAGTGCTTTTTTTGCCCAGGCGGAGCTCGACCGCAAACTCAAGTATTAAAAGGCTTCATAGACCAGCACCGTGACAACTTCGGGATCGAGCCAATCTGCAAAGTTTTGCAGATTGCCCCGTCAGGCTACCGTCGCCATGTCGCCCAGCAGCGCAACCCAGAACTGCGTTGCGTACGCGCCAAGATGGATGAAACTTTG
>ENA-OFCE01001567-OFCE01001567.1-metagenomes-genome-assembly--contig:-NODE-1567-length-11370-cov-4.910384_pt1 | contig 11370 bp, 12 predicted proteins | sample MGYA00153388_OFCE01 | MGnify analysis MGYA00153388
GGCTTGGGTAATTTTGGACGTTCGGCTTGCGGCGACTTTCATGGGTCGGTAGTTCCTGGTTGCTGCGCGGCAGTGTTAACGAGGCGCTCGCCGCCCCAATCGGCGGGCGCGCGCAATCAAAAGCATGTGTGGCAACGTCAATGCGGCCAGGCCGACGAAGATCACCTGGATCACTGCGGCCTGGTCTGGCCACGGCTGGGGCAGTTTGCCATTCACAAGCCACAGCGTCGCGGCCATCGCTACCCACACCGCCAAGCTGGGCCACAGTGCCAAAGCCGCAGCGCTGCGCGTCTCGCGATCAGACTGGTTCGCCAACGTTTTCAAGACATGGCGTGGACTGTGCATCGCACAGAAGTAGATCGTGAACGCGACCAGCGGCGGCGCGGCCACGGCCAGCGTGGCCAATGCCGCCCACTCCAGCGCGGCAAGCCGCGATGTCCTGGCCTGCAACGCACAGCCCACCACGGTGGCGGCCAACCACGGCAAGGCCAGTTGGCTGAGCACCGGCGCAACGAAGGCAGCGCTGGCGGGGCCGGCCACCCAAGCCAGCAGCCGCTGCAGTTCGGCGCCGTGCCACAACGCAGGCAAGACGATCACGGCACCGCCGTACAAGATGCGCGCGGGCATGCGCACACCGTCCGCCGGATCGCCGCCAAAGTGCAGGGCGGACGACACCAAGAACACGGCCAAAAACACGGTCGGCACGACGAACCAAACGCCCACAACGCTGGCGGCCACGCCGATGTAGAGCAGCGAAAAAAGTAGCCACCCCTTGAAATCGGACACACCGAAAAGTGAACGCGCAAACACCGCGTCCAACGCACCGTGGGGCACGCCCAGCAGCGCGACCAACACAGCCGCCCACAGCACCTCATGAGGCGCTGACCCGCCGCCACCCGAGAGACTGGCGGCAACCGCCGTCAATGCGACGACACAAAATACCCAGCCTTGACCGCGCTGGCTTGCGCTGATGGTTTGACCGCGCTGGCTCGCGCTCATGCGGTCAACACGCGTGCCGCTTCTCGCGGTGCCGTGCGCAGCAATTGCCTCAAAAAAAGGCCGGTTGGCAAAGCCGCGGCCACCGCGACGCGGTCGACGAACGTGGCCCGGTCGCTGAGAAAGCGAACGATGCGGGGGGTGGCAGCACGGCTGAACAGACGAGTGAAGAGCTCGGGCCCGCGCTCGGGATGGCTGCGCAGCACGTCTAGAAACAGGCGGTCCATCAGCCGGGTCAGTAAAGGATCGGGCGCATGGCCGATCGGGTCGCGGCCGTCGCGCAAAAGCACGCTGCAGTCATCGGCCCAACGCTGAATGCGCTGGAAGGCATAGCCGGTGGCAGGCCGCGCCGCGCCGCTCATCAAACCGGCACGCCAGTGGCCCGGGCCAAGCGAAGCTTCTAGTCTCGTCATGCCCATGGGCAGCACACCCGATTCGGTGCGCACGACATGCTTCAATCCGCTGCCGCACAGGCGCTGCACTGAGAGTTGTTGACGGTGGGCAAGGTCGGTGGCCGAGTGCGGCTGGGGGTCGAACAGCGTGGTCTCGACCAGTGCGCGGTCACTGCTCAGCGGCAACACGTAAGTGAAGGCCACGGCCCCCGACAGATCACTCGCGAAATCCATCAGCTCAACCCGGTCAGGGTTGAAGGTCGGGCCATCGCAGACCAATTCTTCGCCCAAGAAAGACTGCCACATCAACGCATTGCCGCGCCGCGGCGCGCTGGGCGGTCGGGTGTCGATGACCTGGGCTGCGCTCAGCGTACCGGCCGAGGTCTCGATGCGCCATCCGCCGTGCACAGGCCGCGGTGGCTGCAACACTCGCACGCCCAAATTCAGTTGCACTGCCGGATTGGTCGCGATGGCTTGGCACGCGTGCTCGTAAAACGCGCCGGACTCTAGCAACTGATAAGGCGTGCGCGCGCAGTCCACTTGCACGGCTTGGGCGGCAGAACGAAGCGCCACATTCGACCAGTTTCGTTTGACCAAATGTTCGTAACGGTGCGGGCCCAGGCGCCAAAAGCACCAGCTCCGGTCATGGCGGTAGGCCGGGCGCGACTCGATCACGCTGACACGCCTGCCAAGCCCTCGTTGCTCTGCCAAACGCAGCGCAAGACTCAGCCCAGCGCAGCCCCCGCCAAGGATCAACAGATCGACGTCAGTTGGCATGGTCGAGCCTTGGTGACCGTTGCCTTGGCGACAGTAAACCGACCGAGACTGCGCCGCAATGTCGATTCAGCGTACCTGTGGGCATCGCCATCGCCATCGCCATCGCAGAGCTGCAAGCCAAGCGACTTGATGCAGTTGACTTGTCCGACACATGCAAGTCACCCGAGTCACCCGAGTCTTGTGAGTCACCCAAGTCACCCAAGTCACCCAAATCACGCAAGTCACGCAAAGCGCGCAGCGTGACCACGGTCTTGCCAGCGGCACCGACCATGGCGCGCGAGGACCAGCAGTCGCCGTCGCGCTTGCGCAGCACCTCGCCTATTTCTCGGTACAAGCGCGACGCCACCAAAATGCCTGCGCGCGCACCCGCGGGCAGATAGTGCAACCCGTGCTCGGCGCTGGCGTAATAGGTCTCGGCCAAGTCCAACAGCGCGCACACCGCTTTTGCCGCAGTGGCCCGCGTTGCGCCAGTTGGCGCCACAAGCGACGCGGGTTCGAGCGCGCCCACCAACGTCGCAGGCAAGTAGCGGCGGCCCCGCAATGCATCTTCGCGCACGTCGCGGCAAATGTTGGTCAGCTGCATTGCGATGCCAAGGTGAATGGCGTGCGGCGTGGCTTCAGGCGCGCTCACATCAAGCAGCGCCGTCATCATTTGACCGACCGTTCCAGCGACGCGGTAACAGTAACGCAACAGTTCAGGCATGTCCGCCACGCAAACCGTATCGAGGTCACCCGCGACGCCTCGAATCAGTTCCAAAGGGATGGCGGGGTCGATGTCGCTTTCACGCATCAAGTTCAGCATGTCGCACCACGCGGCGTCGTCTGAGCAATCGCACAGGAGCGCTTGGCGAACGGATGCAAGCGCTGTGTGGGCAGCAGAGGCCGACGTGTTTTCGTCAACCAAGTCGTCGATGCGGCGGCAGAAGCCGTAAAGCCGGGTGGCCCGTTCGGCATGCGGCGCGCTCAACAGCCGACGCGCCCAGTGAAAGCTTTTGCCACGTTGCGCCAGCAAGCTGTCGGCAGCTTGGTATGCCAAGCTCGCAGCCTGATCCGCAGCATCAGAGCCAAGGTGCACCAGTGTCATGCGACTTCGCGCCGCATGACCAGTTCGGCAACGGGCAACATCGCGTCAACCACCTTGGCCGAACACAGCACGCCCGGCAGCCCGGCACCGGGGTGCGTGCCCGCGCCGACAAGGTAGAGGTTGCGGATGCCTTCGGCGCGGTTGTGAAAACGAAACCAAGCCGACTGCCTGAACAGCGGCGCCACCGAGAACCCAGCGCCGTTGACGCTGAGATAGTCGTGCGCGAAATCTTTGGGGGTCATGCAGAACTCTGCGGTGATCGACTCTCGCAGGCCCGGCAAGATTGTTCGGTCCAGCGCCGCCACGATGCGGTCGCGCAACTGGGGGCCTTCCACGGCCCAATCAATCTGCGCCTGTAAATTGGGCACAGGACACAACACGTAGAAACTTTCACATCCCTCAGGCGCGAAACTGGCGTCGGTGGCGGTTGGGCGGTGCAGGTAAAGCGAAAAGTCCTCGCTCAACACTTTCTTGTTGAATATTTCATCCAGCAGTTCGCGGTAGCGCTCGCCCAGCCAGATGGTGTGGTGCGCCACCTCGGGGTAGGTCTTGCGAGTGCCAAAGTAGAGAACAAACAAACCCATCGAATAGCTCGCCGCCGACAGCTTCAGTCGCGCCGACCAGGCTTGTTTCGACTTCGGAACCATTGCCGAGTAAAGGTGAGCAGCGTCGGCATTCGACACCACCAAGTCGGCCTTGATCACGCCGCCGTCGGCCAACTCAACCGCAGTGGCCGCACCGTTTTCAACGCGGATGCGGTCGACGGTGCTGCCCAGCCTGACGTCGACGCCACGGCGCTCCATCAGGCTGCCCAATGCGCGCGTGATCGCGCCGGTGCCGCCCATCGCGAAGAACACACCGTGCGCGCGCTCCAGGTAATGAATCAATCCATAGATGCTGGTCGTGTCGAAAGGGTTACCACCCACCAGCAGGGGCTGAATTGAAAATGCCTGGCGCAACTTGTCGTTCTTCAAAAACGTTTTGACCAGACCCCAGACCGTGCGGTCGCAGCGCAGGCGGATCAAGCTCGGAATCATGCGCAGCATGGTTCGCAAGCGATCGAATGGTTGGGCTGAAAGCCGCGTGAAGCCGATGTCGAAGATGCGCTTGGAATGCTCTAACAAACGCAAGTAGCCTTCGCGGTCGTCGGCTGAAATGCGGCCGATCTCGGCCAGCGTTTCGTCCAGCGTGCCGCCATAGTCGAAGTGGTCGCCGTCGGCGAAGCAGAAGCGGTACCAAGGCGTGAGCGGCACCAACTCAACGTGGTCAGCAAAACGTTCACCGAACAGCGCAAACAACTCGTCGAACAAAAAAGGCGCGGTGATCACGGTGGGGCCCGCGTCATGGCGAAAGCCCTCGCGCTCAAAAACCTGCGCCCGGCCGCCAAGCTGTCGACAACGGTCGATCAGGGTGACTCGGTAACCCTTGGCGCGCAAGCGCAATGCAGCCGCAATACCGCCGAAACCCGCACCCACCACCACCGCATGCGGAACGCTGGCTACCCAGCTTGCGGCGGGCTCAAGTGGCCGCGCCGGAGGAACATACCCTCGTACGGGAGCGGTTGCGAAGTTTGATTTCATGGGACTGTCTCGACAGAAAAATGCAAAAGAGGAGCTGCCGGCAGTTGTCAGCCGACAGCTCGCTCACTGCTAACTACTTTTGCCTTACCTGATCACCGTTTCGACTTCGCTCTTGCGAGCCGCGATCATGTAGATCAACACGCCAAACACAGCCTTTGCCACCACGTCGGCCACCGTGTAGCCCACTTGCACCGCGGTCGTTGCCGCGCCGCCAGTGAAACCGATCATCGGAAACACGAACACCACCGGATAAAACAGCCAAGACACCACGGTCAACGAACGCGCTGCGCTCACCAGGCCGCGTGCTTCTTTAGGCTGCGAAGCGATGGAGGCTTTCAGGCCGATGAACAGGTCGTAGACGATGATGGTGAAAGGCACCATGGCAAGCGTCCACCAGACCCAGCGGGTACCGGGGTCAGACGAGATTTCACCCGGGTAGCCCAGCAGCACCATCAGGGCTGCGAGCAGACCCAACTTGGTTGCTTTGGCCCGCGTTTCGGACGGCGACAAACGCATCACCAGAATCAGTTCGATGAGCAGCAGCGGAACCGTCAGCAACCAATCGACATAACGGTAAGCGTCATTGAACTTGACGGCGGTTTGCTTCAATGTGCCGTCCACCATGGTGTAGGCGCCTTCCCAGCTTGCGAAGATGCGAACGTAGTGGTACAGCGCAATCATCGTCACCAATCCGGTGACCGTCAGCGCCGTGCGGTAAGGCGGACTGACTTGGGAGCGCGAAAGGAAAAAGAAGACGGTCGCTGCGCCCATGACCGCAATGGCGAACGAAAAAGAGTTGTAAACGAGGCTGTATTGCCCCGCGGAGAGAACTTCCATGATGCAAGTGCCTGAGTTGCGAAGATTGCATGCTATTGCTTGTATAGGTTGTGAAGAGACCAGGCCTGTGCAAAGCATACTCATCAAAGCGGTTAAGGCCGCCATTGAACGCAGCACTGGGCTGGGCAAGCGAATTGCAGACTTGAGCGCTACCGCTGCAGGATTGGTTTCTCAGTGGCGCGCTTCAGTTTGCGCAGCGCCTTTCCAAAGCGCATTCCAGGCTGCCGTCGAGGCCCCGTCGTGAAGTTGGCATCGTGGCGACCATCACCATCGCAGTGGGTCGGTTTGGCGGCGTGGCCCGCAAAGCGCACATTGCTGCGCATGAGCAAATGTTGCGCCGCGTCAGCGAATCGGGGGCAGTGACTGCGGCTGTCTTGAGCGTGTCGACGGCCTTACATCGTCAGGAAGCGGGTCCGATGCGAACGAGGGCAAACGGAGGACAGGATTTTCAAAGGTTCTTCTGTCCTCGCGGCAGCCTGGGCACTGTAAAAAGGGGCGGAGCACAGCGCCAGATGGGCATGCGCGGGTTGAAGACGGCGCGCGGCGAAGGGTGCCACGTGACGATGGCCTGAAACATCGAGAGGCTGTACGCGTGTTGCGTGTTGCGTAAAAGGCCAGGGCGCATGGGCGTCACCGCTGCCACAGGGACCCCGCGCCATGGGCTCTGGGTGCCTCACAACGCGCCTGCGGCAGCATCGAGACGATTCCTCTGAAGCAGATGGTTTTGAAACTCATGTGGCGACTATCCTGGTTGACCTGTGCCGCGCGTTAGGCATCGCTATCGCCACGTCCATCGTCATGGAAATGGACGTGGCGATGGCGCGAAATCGATGCGTGGCGCGACGGTCACCCTGGCCGTGGGCGCTCGGGGCTATCGAGCGGTCTGCAAGTCAGACCGCCACCACAGCAATGTCCGGCTCGATCGTGCGCACCAAGTTCTCAATGGCGCTCAGCGTGCCGGAAATGGAGCTCGGACAACTACCACAAGCCCCTTGGTAGTGGATGCTGAGCTCATTGTCTGCCAGTCCCACGATGTGCAGATCGCCGCCGTCGGCTTTCAGAGCAGGTCGGATGCGGGCATCAAGCAGGTCACTGATGACCTCCAGGCGCGCCTGGTCTTGCTCACTCAGGTCGGCGATCGATGCGCGCGCCTCAAGCACCGCGGCGGCCGACTGCGCCGCAGCCGCCGGCGCTGCGCGCAGCGGCACGGCGATCAGCCGCACCAGCGCCGGCCAGTCGGCGTCGCCGTCCTGCGTCACGGTGAGCCAGCGGTCGACGTAAAACACGTTACTGACGTGCTCGATAGCGAAAAGCGCTGAAGCAAGTGCGTCGCCCGCGGCCTGATCGGCGTTCTCGAAAGAATGCGAAATACCCCAGGTCAGCGGCTCATGGAGCGTGAACTTCACCGCGTTCGGGTTGGGGGTGTCGTCAATCTCTGCAATCTTCGGCATCACCGGGCCTCCTGCCGCTGCTGCGGCGTGTCGCTGGCAACCGCTGGCCGCGTCGTCATCACGCGAGGGCGGCGTCCAGCAGGGTCTGCAACTCACCCGTCTGGTAGAGCTCGCGCACGATGTCGGCGCCGCCAATGAACTCACCCTTGACGTAGAGCTGGGGGATGGTCGGCCAGTTGGAATAGGCCTTGATACCGGCCCGGATGCCCGGGTCGATCAGCACGTCGACCGCCGACAGGCTCTTCACGCCGCAAGCCTGGAGCATCTGCACCGTCGACCCGGAAAACCCGCATTGCGGGAACTGCGGCGTGCCCTTCATGTAAAGCACGACGGCGTTGGCTTTGATCTGCTGGTGGATGGTTTCGTGCGTGTTCATGGTTGTCGCTCGGGCGTCATGGGTGGTTCCATTGCGCCCAAGCCACGGGCGTGAAAGTGGTCAGGGACAGCGCGTGGATGTCCGAACGCATGCGGTCTCCGAGTGCCCGGTCGAAGCGCTGGTGCTGCTGCACCCGGCTGATGCCGATGAACTGCGAGCTGACGACCACCGCCTCGAAGTGCTGGCCGTCGTCGCCCTGCACCTTCGCGTGGTCGCAGGGCAAGCCGTTCACGATGTCATTTCTGAGTTCTTCAGCGGTCACAGCGAATCCGTTCGATGGGGCGAGGGATCGGCGCCAGCCTCCGTGGAGACTCGAGCCTGCGAGTTGATCGCCGCTTGCAGCGTGTGCCAGGGCAGGATTGCGCACTTCACCCGCGTGGGCAGGTTGCGCACGCCGGAGAAGACCGCGAGGCGACCGATCTGGCGGGCAGCCTCCAGGTCGATCCTGCCGGTGGTCATGGCGAGGAACTCCTGGATCAGCGACTGCGCCTGTGGCAAGGCCTGGCCCTTGACGGCCACCGTCATCATCGACGCCGATGCCTTGCAGATCGCGCAGGACTCCCCTTCAAAGGCGATGCGGGCAATGGTCTGGTCTTCAATGGCCAGCGCCACGCTCAAGTGATCGCCGCACAACGGGTTGTGGCCTTCGGCGCGATGGCTGGCCCCCTCTAGCGGGCCGAAGTTGCGCGGCTTGCGGTTGTGGTCGAGGATGACTTCCTGGTACATCGCCTTCGGGTCGGCCGTCACGCAAACACCTTTTGCACGGCGCGCACACCGGCGACCAGCGCGTCCACTTCGGCCAGGCTGTTGTAGAACGCGAACGAGGCCCGCACCGTGGCCGGCAGTTTCAGGCGCGTCATCAAGGGCTGCGCACAGTGGTGGCCGGTGCGCACCGCGATGCCCTCCTGGTCGAGCAGGGTGCCCACGTCATGCGGGTGCACGCCGTCGACCATGAAAGACAGCACTGCGGCCTTGTGGCGCGCCGTGCCGACGAGCTGCACGCCGGGCAGCTGGCCCAGCAGTTCGGTGGCGTGTTGCAGCAGTTCGAGCTCGTGACGGGCGATGGCCGCCAAGCCGATGGCGCCGAGGTAGTCGATTGCCTCGCCCAGGCCGATGGCCGCAGCGATCGGCGGCGTGCCGGCCTCGAACTTGTGCGGGATGGCGTTGTAGACGGTGCGATCGAAGGACACCGACAAGATCATGTCGCCGCCGCCTTTGAAAGGTTGCATGGCCTCGAGAAAGGCCGCCTTGCCGTACAGCACGCCAATGCCGGTGGGCCCGCACAGCTTGTGCCCCGAAAACGCGTAGAAGTCGCAGTCCAGGTCCTGCACGTCGACAGGCATGTGGGGCACGGCCTGCGCACCGTCCACCAGCACCGGCACGCCGTGGGCGTGCGCCGTCGCGATCATGGCCTTGACCGGGTTGATGCTGCCGAGTGCGTTGGAGACATGGGTCACGCCAACGATGCGGGTGCGTGCGTTGAACAATGCCCGGTAAGCGTCCAGGCACAGTTCGCCGCTGTCCAGCATCGGCACCACCCGGATCGTCGCGCCGGTCTCTTCGGCCAGCATCTGCCAGGGCACGATGTTGGCGTGGTGCTCCAGCGTGGTCAGGATGATCTCGTCACCGGAGCGAATGAACTTGCGCCCCCAACCGTGCATCACCAGATTGATCGACTCGGTGGTGCCGCTGGTGAAGATCACCTCGCGCGCTTCGGCGGCGTTCAGAAATCCTTGCAGCTTGTGCCGGGCCATCTCGTACTCGGCCGTCGCCAGCTCTGACAACGTGTGCACCCCGCGGTGGATGTTGGCGTGCTGCGTCGTTTGATAACGCACCAGGCGGTCGATCACTGGCTGCGGCATCTGGCTGGACGCGGCGTTGTCCAGGTAGACCAGCGGTTTGCCATGCACCTGCTGTTGCAGGATCGGAAAATCAGCGCGTATGCGCTCCAGGTCGAAGGCCCGTACAGCAGCGCTGCCCAGGCCGGCTTGGCGGGCACTCATGGCCGGCTCCCGGTCTGCGCCAGCATCCGTTGCTGCAACTGCTGGCGCAGCGAGGGGACGGGAATGCGCGCGATGATTTCGGCGCCGAACGCATAGGTGAGCAAGTCGCGTGCGGCGCTGTCGGACAGCCCCCGACTCTGCAGGTAGAACACTTCCTCGCTGTCGAGCGGCCCCACGGTCGCGCCGTGCGCGCACTTCACGTCGTCCGCCAGGATTTCGAGCTGGGGTTGGGTGTCGATGCGAGCCCGGGCGCTGAGCAACAGGTTGCGGCTCATCTGCGCCGCGTCGGTGTGCTGCGCGCCGGCGCTGACCATCACCTTGCCGTTGAACACCGCGCGTGCCGTGCCGCCCGCGATGCACTTGTGCAGCTGCCGGCTGCGCCCGTGCGGCTGCGCGTGGACGATGCCGCTGTGGGTGTCGGCCAGCTGGCTGCCGGCCACGACGGCCAGACCATCCAGCGCGCAATCGGCGCCCTCGGCCAGTGTCACATCCAGCCGATGGCGCGCGAGCTGCGCACCCATGTCCACGGCGACCGACCGGTAGTGGCTGGCGCGCCCCAGCGTCACGCTGGTGTTGGCAATGTGGAAGGCCTGCGAGCCGTCGCGCTGCACTCGAATGTGTTGCACCCGGGCTTGCTCGGCCAGCACGATCTCGTTGACCGGATTGCTGAAGTAGGCACCGCCTTGCAGCGAAACATGGTCCTCGATCAGCGTCAGGCTGCTGCCCGCCTCGGCGATCAGCAGGCAGCGCGGGTGGCTGACGACCCCGGCCTGCGTGGTGATGAACAACAGGTGGACCGGTGCAGCGAGCGTCACGTCGGGCGCCACCCGGATCACCGCCACATCACGCAGGAAAGCCGTGTTGCATGCAGCGAAGATGTCAGAGCCGGAAGGCTGGTGGCGGCCGAGATGTGCTTCGACCGTGGCGGCCTGGGTTGCCAGCGCCGCGCTCAGGTTGGCCACGAGCACACCGCCGGCGTTGCCGGCCGTGCCGGACAGCTCGGGCGCATGAAAGCCGTCGACGAACACCAGGCGCGTCGTCGCCTCGTCAAGCTTGAAGCCAGCCATGTCTGCGGCCGACGCCAAGCCGGCGTGTTCGGCCGGCCGCAACGACAGCCGAGTCAACGGCGCCAGGTCGGCGAAACGCCAGGCCTCATCGCGCAAGCTGGGCATGGGCAGCGTGCCCAGGTCGGCATGGCCCTGGCCGCGCAGCGCATTGACGAACGCCCAGGGGCTGTGTGGCAAGCGCGGGTGGCCGGCCCAGGGGGTGCCCGGGCTGCTCGTCGGGGCCGGCCGGCGCAGCGCGATGACCGCGCTCACGGGGCGACCGCCTGCGCGCGGTCCCGGGCCACGGGCCCGGCCGCTTGCTCAACAGCGCCCTCGGCGCTGACCCAGTCATAGCCGCGTTCCTCCAGTTCGAGCGCCAGCGCCTTACCGCCAGTCTTGACGATGCGGCCCGCTTCCATCACATGGACGAAATCGGGCACGATGTGGTCGAGCAGCCGCTGGTAGTGCGTGACCAGGACGATGGCGTTGTCACGGTGGCTGAGGCGATTGACGCCTTGCGAGACGATGCGCAGTGCGTCGATGTCCAGGCCGGAGTCGGTCTCGTCGAGGATTGCGAGAAGCGGCTCGAGCAAGGCCATTTGCAGGATCTCGTTGCGCTTCTTCTCCCCGCCCGAGAAACCTTCGTTGACGCTGCGGTCGAGGAACTCCGGACTCATCTCCAGCAATTTCATCTTCTCGCGCACGAAATCGTCGAACTCGAGCGGGTCGAGTTCGTCTTGGCCGCGCTGCGTCTGCAACGTGTTGTAGGCCAAGCGCAGGAACTGGCTGTTGGCGACGCCGGGAATCTCGATCGGATACTGGAACGCG
>ENA-OFCE01001568-OFCE01001568.1-metagenomes-genome-assembly--contig:-NODE-1568-length-11362-cov-8.778367_pt1 | contig 11362 bp, 9 predicted proteins | sample MGYA00153388_OFCE01 | MGnify analysis MGYA00153388
GCAGACCCAGGTCTTCGGGCCGCACACCCAGCACCACGCTGGTGGCGTCGGTGGCGGCGAAGCCTTTTATGCAGACCCCCGGGGCGCTGAAGATGCCACCGGCCAGGCTGCCTGGCACCAGGTTCATCGGTGGCGAGCCAATGAAGCCGGCCACGAACAGGTTGGCCGGGCGTTCATAGATGTCCTGCGGGGTGCCGATTTGCTGGATCCGAGCCCGGCTCATCACGACCACGCGGTCGGCCAGCGTCATGGCCTCGATCTGGTCGTGCGTGACGTAGATGGTGGTCACGCCCAGGCTGTGATGCAGATGCTTGATGTGGGCGCGCATGGTCACGCGCAACTTGGCGTCCAGGTTGCTCAGCGGCTCGTCCATCAGGAACACAGCCGGCTGGCGCACGATGGCGCGCGCCAGGGCCACCCGCTGGCGCTGGCCGCCCGACAATTCTTTCGGCCGGCGTTGCAGGTAGTCCATCAACTCGACCTGCTGCGCCGCCTTGTGCACGGCCGGTGTGATCTGCGCCGCCGGCAGGCCGCGGATCTTCAGCGGGAAGCCGATGTTCTCGGCCACCGTCATGTTGGGGTAGAGCCCATAACTCTGGAACACCATGGCCACGTCGCGGTCCTTGGGTTCGAGCTGGTTGACGCAGCGGTCGCCTATCCACACCTCGCCCTCGCTGGGGTCTTCCAGCCCCGCCACCATGCGCATGGTGGTTGTCTTGCCACAGCCGCTGGGGCCTAGCAGCACCAGGAATTCGCCGTCGGCGATGTCCAGCGACATCGGCTCGACGGCCGTGGACGCCCCCCAGCGCTTGGCGATGTTCTTCAGCTGTATGCGGGCCACGGCAGATTTCCTGTCAAGGGCTGAGGATCTGCATCCACAGCGCCACTTCGTCGACGAGCACCCATTCGCGCAGGATGCGGCCACGGGCGTGGTCGACCTCGGCGTGCGTGATGCCCAAAATTTCCACGGGCTGGCCGGTGGCCGCGCCGAAGCGCCCGCCGCCGGTGTGCCGGCCGGTCAGGCGCCATCGCATGGCCACGCGGGGCGTGCGGCCCGACTCGATGCGTTCGGCCAGGCTGTCGATGTGCAGTGTGGCGCCGTTGAACGCCGCCGTGTAGCCGAACCAGAAGGCCTCTGCCGCCTCGACGCCGAAGCCGGCCTGGCCGTTGGGCAGCTGCAGCGCTATGGCCTCGTCGGCATGCTGCTGCAGCACCGTCAGGTCGCCGGTCCACAGGCCACGGTAGGTGCGGGCCAGCAGCTGCGCGCCTGCGCTGTCGTGCGCGGGGTCGTGCCAGTGCGCAGGTGCCGGCGGTTGCCACAGCGGAAGGTTCGGTGCGCCCTTGCTGGCCAGCCACTGACGCGCCAGCGCTTGCGGCGTGCTGCCCAGTTGCAGCGCGATGGCGCCCTGGTCGCGCACCAGCCACTCGTGCACGATGCGGTTGTCTATGCACACGCAATCGGCCACCGTGCGGACCCGCAAGGGCCGGCCGGTGGCCGCCCCGAACACGCCGTCGCCCTGGTGCGTCATGGTCGATGCGATGCGGTGCGACGACAGGAAGCCGCCCTCGGCGTCGCCCGCGCTGACGATGTCCTCGCACAGCAGCCGCCGGTCAGGAAACTGCTGCAGCGTTTCCAGCGTGCCGCGCACCACCGCGTCCACGCCCTGGCTGGTGCCGCCGGGGGTGATGACGGCGCAGTCGGCGCTGTAGTAGCGGTGGATGCTGTCCACCTGCCGGCCTTCCCAGATGCGCGCGGTGATGACGCGGATGTAGTCGTCCAGGCTGGTGAATTCGGCGTCAAAACCCGGTACAGCGGGCCGGCTGGCGTTCACTTTCGCAGTCATGTCGGCAGCCTCGCCGGTAGTTTCGCCGATGAGCGCACCACCAGCCGCGTCGGCACGACCACATGGTCGCGCGTGACGGCGTCGTCTTCGAGTTGCTGCAGCAGCATCTGCACGGTGGCCTCGATCATGGGCACGGTGTCTTGTTGCACGGTGGTCAGGCGGTAAGCGCCCCAATCGGCTTGCGGCACGTTGTCGAAGCCCACCACCGACACGTCCTCGGGCACACGCAGCCCGAGCGCACCGCGCAGCGTGTCGATGGCGGCAATGGCCATGTGGTCGCTGGCCACGAACAGCGCATCAGGCCGCTCGTTTTTGGCCGACGGGTTGCCGAACAGCTCGTGAGTGGCCAGCGCAGCACGCTCGAACTCGTAATTGCCGACAGCCCTGCCGGCCACGCGCAGGCCCCGGGCGGCCAGCCCGGCACGCAATCCTTCCTCGCGCTCCTGGTTGGTGGACGAATCCTCTGCCCCCGCGATGTAGGCCACACGCTGGTGCCCGCCGTCTGCCAGGAAATGGGCCACCGCCCGGCCGCCCCCAAGATTGTCGGAGCTGACGGTGCTGATGCGCCCTTTGCTGCTGGTGCGGTTGAACATGACCACCGGGATCCGGGCGTCGGCGATCTGCTGCGCCAGGCCCGATGAAAGGTGGGTCGAGGCCATCACGATGCCATCGACCTGGTAGCGCAGCAACTCCAGCAGCAGTTCGTCGGCCTCTTCCGTTTCGGTGACGAACAGCAGCACGTGGTAGCCGTCCTTCTGCAAACGCTGCGAGAGGGTCTCGACGACCACCGGGTAGTACTGGTTCTGCAGGTTCGACAGCACCACCGCGATCATGCGGCTGCGCCGGGTGCTGAGCGTGCTGGCGATGGCATTCGGCCGGTAGCCCAGCTTGCGCGCCGCCTCCAGCACCCGCGCGCGGGTCTCGGGTGCCACGCTGGCGCCCGGCGTGAAGCTGCGGCTGACCGCGGATTGCGACACCTCGGCCAGGCGGGCCACGTCGATGGAGGTCACGTTGTGGCGGGTCACGGTCTGCGCGCTGCTGCGGCGGATGCGGCGGGTGTCGGGATTGCCGATCATGCCGCCGTCCAGCCGCCGTCCACCATCAGGGCCGAACCCGTGATCAAGGCCGCGGCGTCGCCGGCCAGGAACAGCACGGCGCCCATCACGTCTTCGACCCGGCCGACGCGGCCCAGCGCAATCTTGCCCAGCACCTGATCGCGGAAGGCGGGTGCTGCCAGCCAGTCGTGCGTCATCGGCGTATCGATGAAGGTCGGACACACGGTGTTGACGCGGATGCCGTGCGGCCCGAGTTCCAGCGCCAGCGCCTTGCTCATGCCTTCCAGCGCGTGCTTGGTGGTGCAGTAGATGCTGCGGTTGACGCCGCCCACAAGCCCCATCTGCGACGACATCTGCACGATGCTGCCCGGCAGGCCGGCCGCTTTCAGGCCGCTGGCGACGGCGCGGGCCACGAAGAAAGCCGCCTTCACGTTCAGCGCCAGCAGCGCATCGACATCGTCTTCGGTGACTTCATCGAAGGACTTCGGGCGGTTGGTGCCCGCGTTGTTGACCAGCACCTGGAACGGGCCGTGTTCGTCAACGATTCCGGCCACGGCACGGGCCACCGCAGCGGTGTCGGTCACGTCCAGCACCAAGGCATGCGCACGGTCGCCGCGCTCGCGCAGCGCGGCAGCCGCGGCCTGCACTTCGCCCGCACTGCGTGCGGCCAGCCAGACCTCTGCGCCGGCTTCGGCCAGCGCCGCAGCACACGCCAGGCCCAGCCCGCGCCCGGCACCGGTGACCAGCGCGCGGCGACCGTCCAGGCGCAGGCTGGGGGTGCGGGGAAGGGCCGCAGTCATGGCCAATGCAGGTCAGCCTTCTGCGCGAACCGGCTGGTACCACGGCAGATCAGGCTGCTGACCGTAGCGGCGCACGCGCAGGTTGGCCTGCTCGCCGTGGCCGGCGAAGTTTTCCATGTGGCACAGGCGCGAACACACCGCGCCTATGGCCGCGCTGGCCTCGTCGGTCAGCACACGTTGGTAGGTGCAGGTCTTCAGGAACTTGCCCACCCACAGGCCGCCGGTGTAACGCGCGTTCTTGTTGGTGGGCAGGGTGTGGTTGGTACCGATGCACTTGTCGCCGAAACTCACGTTGGTGCGCGGGCCCAGGAACAGCGCGCCGTAATTCGTCATGCGCTGCAAGAACCAGTCGGGGTCGCGCGTCATGACCTGAACGTGTTCGCTGGCAATGCGCTCGGCCTCGGCCAGCATTTCTTCGTCGCTGTCGCAGACGATGACCTCGCCATGCTCTGTCCAGGCCTGGCGCGCGATGCCGGCGGTGGGCAGGATGCCCAATTGGCGTTCTACCTCGGCAACAGTGTCGTGCGCCAACTTTTCGCTGGTGGTCAGCAGCACGGCGGGCGACGTCGGTCCGTGTTCGGCCTGGCCCAGCAGGTCCACCGCGCACATCTCGCCGTCCACCGTGTCGTCGGCAATCACCAGCGTTTCGGTCGGCCCCGCAAACAGGTCGATGCCGACACGGCCGAACAGCTGCCGCTTGGCTTCGGCCACGTACATGTTGCCCGGGCCCACCAGCATGTCGACTGCGCTTACGCTTTCAGTGCCGATGGCCATGGCCGCCACCGCCTGCACGCCGCCCAGCACCAGGATCTGGTCGGCCCCCGCAAAGTGCATGGCCGCCACGATGGCCGGGTGCGGCGCGCCCTGGTACGGCGGCGCGGTGGCGACGATGCGCTTGACGCCGGCCACCTTGGCCGTCAGCACGCTCATGTGGGCGGATGCGATCAACGGGTACTTGCCGCCCGGCACGTAGCAGCCCACGGCGTTGACGGGAATGTGCTTGTGGCCCAGCACCACGCCGGGCAGCGTTTCAACCTCGACGTCCTTCATCGAGTCGCGCTGGATCTGCGCAAAGCCGCGCACCTGCGTCTGGGCAAAGCGGATGTCTTCCACCTCTCGCGCGGAGAGCTGTTTCACGGCGGCTTCGATGGCGGCTTGAGACAGCGTGAAGTCGGCCGGGTCCCACTGGTCGAACTGGCGCGAGTAGTGGCGCACGGCGTCATCGCCACGCGCTTCGATGTCTTTCAGGATGCCTTCGACGGTGCTGCGCACCTTGGCGTCGGCGTCGGCATGGGCGGCGGCACTTTGGCCGCGTTTGAGGTGGCGGATCACGGGGGTTTCCTTGTGTTTAACGACGGAGCGGGCAGTGCGTACAGTCGCAGCGCGTGGCAGATGGTGGTGCGGGGATAGGCACTCACCCGGGCCACCTTTTCAAACCCGGGTCGACGATGTAACGAAGGTCGTCGAGCACATCCAGGCCAGTCTGCTGAAGGATGTGCAGCACATCGATCATCACCCAGTTGTCGATGATCTTGCCGTCGCGGTCGGTGCGGTACCAGTCGGCCACGCGCATCTCGACACGACGACCCGAGGGCGGCATGCCCAGCCATTGCCCGCCGCTGTGCGTGCCGTACAGCGAAGGCCAGCCACCGGTGACGGCGAAGTGCCCGTCGCCCAGGCGCACGTAATGACCGGGCGCGTCTTCCGGGCCGGTGTGGTCGCGCGCAATGCCTTCGCGGTCGGGGAAAGCCTGGATGAACAGCGCGCCGTGGTAGTCAAGAAAACCGCGCTGCCCGCGGCTGCTGCCAATGCCGGCCGGGCCGTACCACATCATGTTCTTGTGCCAGTGCGGGCTGTGTTTGCTGCGCGTGGCGGCCAGATTCTTCAGCTCATCGCCTTTGGCCAGACCCATTTGCATTTCGCGCACCGCCATCAGCGTGGTGGCGCCGAGTTCGGCGTCCACGCTCAATGCGGTGGCACCGCTGTCACAAGGCGGGAAGGCCCAGGCTTCGGCCGAGCCCGGCATGCGGCGAAAGGGGTAGAAGCCGGCCTGACGCATGAGATCGACGATGTCCAGCAGCACGTAGACCTTCGCGATACGTCCTTCGCGAAAGACGGCGTTGATGCCCAACCGCAGTGTGCACAAGCCGTGTGTGGGTGCGATGCCCAGCCAGGGCGCGGCCAGGTTGCCCATCAACACGCCCCAGGTGCTGACGCACTCGCGGCCTTCGTACTCGCCGCCCAGCATGCAGGCCATGCGGGCTTCCCAGTCGGGAAAGGCTTCGCGCAGCGGCGCCCACAGTTGCGCGGCGGCCTCGGCATTGCCCTGCAGGTCGTTGATGGGGTGAAAGACGCGCCAGACAGCGTCGGGGTGGCAATAAGCGGCCAGCGTCTGGTCGATGGCAGCGCCATCTGATTCAGACAGGCGGTGCAGCAGCTCGGCCAGCTGGCGCTTGTTGGCGGCGTGGTCGTTCATGGCTTCAACGGGTGTTGGGTTGAATTGCGGGTGCGGGTGCGGGTGCGGGTGCGACTGCGACCGCGCCTGGGGCCAGTCGCTTCTGCGCGTCGATGGCGGCCCGGGTGGCGTCATGCGTGGCGCGGGTGACGTTCAGCATGCCGTAGAAGATGGCCGCTATCAGCCCAGGTATTACTGACAGCACCCAGGCGGCTGCCAGGCCCATCAATACCGTTTCGGCCACCTGGCCGGGCACTGCCTTGGCCGGGAAGGCCACGACAGCCAGCACCCAGCCCGCCAGCGCGGTGCCCAGAGCCTGGTCGACGCGGGCGAAGAACGTGCGCGTGGCAAACAGCGCGCCTTCCTGGCGCAGGCCGTACTTCAGTTCGTTCTCGTCGGCGATGTCGGCCAGCGCCGAATAGACCGTCGTCGTCATGATGCTGTAGGGCGCGTGCTGCATCAGCGAAAACGCGATCAGGATGGCCAGCAGGTAGGGCGTCTGTGCCGACAGGATTCCCATGTAGCCCAGCGCCAGGGGAATCGCCGGGCCCACGCAGTAGACGACAAGCGCCACCGTTCCCGTCCAGCGTTTCTCGAACCGGTGGTGCAGCCGGGTGACGATGTACGAGCCGAACACATAGCCGAACAAGCTGCCGATGGAAAAGTACGCCAGCTGGTCGTTGCGCAGCTGCCAGAAGTAGGTGACCGAGTAGATCCACAAACCGCCGCGAACGCCTGTCATCAACGACAGAAAGAAGAAGCCGACCAACAGCACCAGATAGTTGCGGTTGCGCAGCACACGCCACATATCGCGCGCCCATTCACGCGCGCCGAAGCTGGGTGTGGAGCTGGCCGGCTGCACCAGGTATGGAATGCGCCGCTTCGTGACCTGGCTGGAAATGAACAGGCAAACCAGCACGATGCAGGCGATGGTGATGGAGAACAGCGGCCAGCGCGAGGGGTCGAGCGCGCCGTTGGGGAAGGCCTGCGTGGCGCGAAAGAACACCAGAAAACACAACTGCCAGCCCAGGGTGTCGCCTATCCACAGGAAGAAGGTGTTCACGCTCATGATGCTGGAGCGTTCGAGGTAGTCCTCCGACATCTCGCCACCCAGCGCCAGGTGCGGCGTGTGGAACACCGTCATGGCCTGCAGCAGCAGCACGTTCAGGGTCGCCAGCCAGATTAGCTGCCCGGTCGACCCCAAACCTGCGGGTGGGTTGAACAAGCCCCAGAACAGCAGTGCGGCTGGAAGGATGGACGCGAACATGAACGGGTGCCTGCGCCCCCAGCGCGTGCGCGTGCGGTCGGACCACGAACCGATGAGCGGGTCGAACACGGCGTTGACGATCAGCCCGAGGGCCAGCGCGATGCCGATAGAAGCTGGGTCCAACCCGCGCACCTGGTTGTAGAACAACATCAGGAACGCGCTCGTCGTGGTGATGACGATGGCCTCGGCCGAGCTGCCGAGGCCAAAGGCCCATTTCATGCGCCAGCTGACGGGCGGTATCGGCGTGGCTGTGGTGGTTGTGGCGGCGAGGGCGGACATGGCGGCAGGTGTCGTCATGTCTTGGTCACGGGGCAGAGAAGAACACCGCGGGGGGGACGGGCAGCGGGTCCGAGATGGCCAGCCTGCTGTGCATCAGGGCACCGGCCACGTCACAGCGCGCAGTGGCCAGAGCCAGCCTGCGGTGTGCGCGGCGGGGCGCGCCGTGCTCTTGCAGGCGCAGGCTGTACAACGCGGCGATCAGGCCGTCGGCGCCGTCACTGGCTCCGTCACTACCGTCGTTACCCACGGCACGCATCACCACGGCCTGGCTGCTGCTGGCAGCCTGCGATGGGCCGGCGGCAGCAATGGCATCGCTACCCAGCGACAACACATGTGGCCAGGCGGCGGCTTGCAGGCCGGGGTGGTCGGCAGCGTCGCCCACGCAAGGCAAGCGCAATTGGCTCAGGAAGTCGTCGCTGGCCACGGGCACGGCGGCCTCGCAATGCGCGTCGGCCGCAGTCGGCGCCACCACCCACAGGCGCGCGATGACGCCGTCAGCAAGATCAGCGAAGGCACCGATGCATCGGCCATCAGGTGTCTCGTCGAGCACCACCAGGGCATGCGGCGACCACAGCACGTGCGGGGTTGCCGACAACACCAGTGGGTGCGCGGAGAACAGATCGAGCGCGTCGGTGCGGCCAAAGCTTGCGAGGCCGAAAGCATCGACCCGCAAGGTGTTGGCCACCGCCGCGCCGGCCGTGGAATGTCCGCGCAGCAAGTGTCCGAGCACCGCCAGCACATCGGGCTTCATGCCGTGCCCCCTGCCGCAGTCGCTGTGCCCAGGCCACCGCGCACTTGGCGCAGCACGGCCAATTCGTCGAACACTGTCTGGTCGCGCACGATGCGGCCCTGGCGCAGCACGTAGTGGCTGCTGCCGGCCACCAGAATCTCGCGCCCTGTCGGCGGCCCCCATGGCCCCGACACGGCATGCACGCCGCACGCCGACCAGCGCAACGCCACGGCCACGTCACCGTAGGGCAAGGGCCGCGCGGCCCAGTGTTCAATGGCCAAGGCAAAGTCCGTCAGTTGTGCGCGCAGCTGCATCAGGCAGCCGACCCAGTAACCGCGGCCCCAACCGCTGCGGCCCGTGGGCCAGAGCACTTCGATGCTGGGCGAGACCTGGTCAGCGACCTCGCCGTACAGGTCGTCGCACCAGGCGGCGTGCAATAGCCGGGCCGGGCCGGCGGCGGGGTGCGCGTTGTCGGGCCCGGCCTGCGGGGTCCGGGCCAGCCTGCGCGTGTTGTCGATCCACACCTGCCGCCAGGCGTGGCGTGCGGGGTCCCCGCTGCGGTCGGCCTCGGCCTGGGCTTGCGCCACGGCGGCGGGTTCACGCTGCATTTGCAGGGCCGCGCGGGCGTTGTCGCGGAACAGCCACTCTTCGACGATGAGGTTTTCGCGCACCACGCAGTCGGCCACGGTGGTGGCCATCTGCGCCCGGCCGGTGGCCTGCCCATACAGCGCATCGGTGCCTTCAAGCGTGGACCGGCTGGTGATGCGGTGCGACGAGTAGAACAAGCCCGGGCTGTCCTCGCTCCAGATGACGTCGTCGGCAATCACCTGGCGGTCGGCGTAGGCGGCAAGCGCGGCCAGCGTCCCCTGAACGACGTTTTCCAGGCCGCTGCTGGGCCCGTTCAAGGTGTGCATCACGCAGGAGTCGGCGTAGTGCGTGCGGCACAAACCGACGTTCTTCTCTTCCCAGATGCGGTGCGTACAGCGGACGATGTAATCGACGATGTCGCTGTACACCGGATCGAAACCCGGCAAGTCCTGCAAGCGCGGGCGCTGCGCCAGCAACTCGGCCGCGGTACGGCCGGCGGGCGAGCGCACCGCAGGCAACTGATTCCAGGCCGGTGCGGTGTTCATGCGCGGTAGGCCTGCACCAAGGCGCCGATCTCGTCGAACACCATCCAGTGCTCGACGACGAAGGCACCACACAAGCGCAGGTGGCTCATGCCCATCAGCACCACGGGCTTGTTCTCGGGGCAGGCGCCGAAGAGCGAGCCGCTGCGGGTGGTGCCTTCCAGGCGCCAACGCACGGCCACGATGACGCCGTCGGTCTCATCCGAGTGGCTGACATGCTCGACATGCATGGTGGCATCCGGCAGGGCGCTGAGGATCATCAGCATCAGAGCCGACTGGTTGCGCAAGCCGGCAGCCACGCGGCCGCCGCCTGCGTGGCACACCGAGTCGGCGCTGAAATACTTCGCCAACCGGTCCAGCCGGCGCTGGTTCCAGAGCTGGTCGAACATCACACGCGCCCAGGCCTCGACGCCATCGTCGGCCAAGGCCAGTGGCAGCCGCGGCGCCTGGCCCAGCAGCGCGGTGTGCGGCGAATTCACGCGTTGGTCGGGCTGCGCTCGAGCGGCCACCAGGCGTGCCACTTCATTGGCATCCAGCCCCAGTTGCCGAACCATGGCCCCGTTGTCACGCACCAACCACTCGGTGTGGACGAAGTTGCCGCGTGTCACGCAGTCGGCCACGAAGTGAACGGCAATGCGCCGCCCGGTGGCCGGGCCCCATCCAGAAGGGCCGCGGTTGGTGGATCGACTGAATCCAAGGTGCGAGGTGTAGTAGCCCGCACTGTCGTCACCGCTCCAGGCGACGTTGAGGTGGTGCAACTCGCCGTCAGGAAAGGCATTCAGCGTCGACACTGTGGACGCCACCACTTCCTCGACCGAGCGGACGACGCCATATGACGAGTAGATGGTGCACGCGTGGTCGTAGGTGTCATAGATGCGCCCGACCGCGCGGTCGACCCAGATCTCTTCCGTGATGCGGACGATGAAGTCGACGATGTCGGCATAGCCCTCGTCGAAACCCGCCATGGGCTGCAATCGGGTCGGCTTGGCTGCGCGCAATGCCTGCGGGTCGACTTGGCGCACTCGCGTGATCGACGGACGCGGCGGCAGCTTGAAGGGCAGGTCTTCGTGCTTCGCGGTGACGGGGGATTCCTTCATGCAATGCCAGCCTTAAGTAAATTGCATACGCTTGCAGATCATAGAGTGACGGCGCGCACTTTTGTCAAACTTACAGGGTGGGTTTATCCTAGTGTTGATGTTGAATGCGTATGCAATTAGCATCCGCTATCGAGCTTTACACCGTGCATCAACGTCCCTCAGGAGGAACCATGACTTCCAGACCCATCCGTCGCCGTCAGCTTCGTGCAGTCCTGCTTTCATCTGCCGCCATCGGATCACTCGCTGGAGCCACGCTGGCCGGCGCGCAAGAGGCGCCGAAGGCGGGCGTCGAAGTCGACCCCACCGTGGTCACCGTCACCGCGCAGCGCCGCATCGAGCCGCTGCAGGAAGTGCCGCTTTCCATTTCGGCGATCACCGGCAGCCAGCTCAAGAACGCCAGCGTCACCAGCGCCGACCGGCTGGAGCAACTCGTGCCCGGCTTGCGCATGGGGCGGTCTGGCTCTGACCTGCGGCCCGCCATGCGCGGCACGTACACCGAAAACGTCTCGGCCACCGGCAACCCGCGCTTTGGCATTTACATCGACGACATCTACCAGTCGCGCACCAGCCAGGTGCCGCCCATCGTGGACCTGGCGCGCGTTGAAGTGCAAAAGGGCCCGCAGGGCACGCTGTACGGGCGCAACAGCTTTGGCGGCAACATCGTTTTCCATTCCGCCATGCCGACTGAAAAGCTTGAAGGCGGCG
>ENA-OFCE01001569-OFCE01001569.1-metagenomes-genome-assembly--contig:-NODE-1569-length-11362-cov-7.310869_pt1 | contig 11362 bp, 8 predicted proteins | sample MGYA00153388_OFCE01 | MGnify analysis MGYA00153388
CGTTGAAACGGTGTGTTGAAATTGCTCCGCAATTTCTTCCGTTGTTATAAAAACAAAGGCATCAAGATTTAAAGCAGCTGGAGGAAAATGGATTAATCATTCGTACAGAATATAATCATATACCGCCAAAAGTAGAATATTCACTGAGTGATATAGGGCGGAAGTTTGACAACGTACTGGATGTGCTTAAAGAGTGGGGACTTAGTTGCATTGAGTATATGAATGAAGTAAAACAATAAAAAGCGTAATATAACCTAAGATCAAATTGAAAAGTATCATCTCCGAAGTTATGAAATATCAGGAATACTTTTGTATTGAACAGTGTATCCGCCGATATTTTACCTACCTAAACATTAGTCTTGCACTTGGCGTCAACTCCAAGTCATGGATATTTTTTAGGAGCACAGATTATTTTTTCTGTGCTTTTTTCTGTGTTCCTAATCGAATAGAATCTTTTTGTTATTAAATAATTTTCGGTTCGTCTTCCCCTATACCTAATGTCATCTATGAAATCGGTCAAAAAAGAGGTCAAAAATTACACTTTTCAACCTCGATTTTTGCCTATTTTTTATTCCAAAACCACAGCATTTTGTGGTCAACTCAAGGTACAAGTATTTCTAAAACATCATAGGTAAACAATTTAAGCAGATGATGACCAGTATTTATACTAAATTTCGCCTTAAAAATATCTGTATTTGTCGTTATATGGATGCACTCGGCATTTTTTGAAGAAAATTACGCAGACACAAATTCGGATTTTGGGAAGACCTAATATCCTAATTTTGAATGATGTTTCAGTCATCAGTAAAAATTGTGACGGTGAAACAACAAATTATATTCCTATTTCCCCCATTTTCACCGCGACTTTTTTCATCCTGTCGTCAATATCTGTGCCGCTGAATTTCGGAAGCCGCATTTCGCTCACGATTTTTCCGTCGCGCATAAACATAATACGCTCCGTCCGCGCCGCCACCTTTGCATCGTGAGTTACAAGCATAACCGCAGTACCGTCCGCGTTGATTTCGGAAAAGATGTTCATAATCTCCTGCGCGGATTTTGAGTTAAGCGCGCCAGTCGGCTCGTCACCGAAAATAATTTTCGGATTGCTCATAAGTGCGCGGCATATTCCCGCACGCTGAAGCTGTCCTCCCGAAACCTGTGTAATATCGCGCTTTTCCAGCTCCGCAATGCCCACCTTTTTCATAAGCGTTCTTGCTTTTTCGGTAATCTTCGCGGCGTTTTTTCTATTGTCGCGCATTGACGGAAGAATGATGTTGTCGAGGATATTCAGATTTTTCAGCAAAGTCGGCTGCTGAAAAACAAATCCTATTTTTGTTCTACGTATATCTGAAAGCTCATTTTCCCTGAGTGCTGATAAATCCCTGCCGTCAAAAGCGACCTTTCCGCCGTCAACGCCGTCCATTCCGCTCAGCGCAAACATCAACGTCGATTTTCCCGAGCCCGAAGGTCCCATAACCGCAACGAACTCGCCCTCGTTTATTTCAATGGACACTCCGTCGAGAACATTGCACTTTTCATCGCCCTCGCCGAAAGATTTTACTATATTTTCACCGATAATAATCTTCTTCATAAGCTACTCCTTTATATTTTCGGATATTTTTATTTGCCCCGCGCCCGATGTGCCGATAATTGTTGCGATAAGTACCGAGCATACCATCATCAGCGGACAAAGCAGATACGCCGAAAGCGGATTGACCGCAAACTTAAACGACGACGCTCCAAACGAGGAGATAACCGCGCCCGCAAGTACCTCTCCGAGAGTGTTTGCCAGAAGCGTGCCGAGAACAATTCCGACAATCAGAACGAATACTGAACGCGAAACATACTGCACCGTAATATCCGAGTTTGTAAAACCGAACGCTTTCATTACGGCAATGGAATATCTGTTCTTTGCGACAAGCATTTTCATAAACAACAGTGTAACCAGTACCGTTATAATCAGCGCAACGGCAATTGCAGCACAGGAGGCCTTTCCGACGGAGCTTATCGTCGAGCCGAATGTCTGTTTAATATATTCATCCACTCCCGTAACCTTTGCAAAATCGAACCTGTCCGCATATTCCGAAACCTTGCCAACCACAAGGGATTTATCCGAAAGCTCCGCACAGATAACACACCACATAATGTCCGCCGAATTGTCGGTGAAAACAGCCTTTGCAGTTTTGCCGCCGTTGGTAATGTCAGAATAAATTCCACATACCCTGAGATTTTTCCCCTTCCCCGGAGTCACCAGCGTAATGACATCGCCGACCTTTTTGCCCAGTTCACTGGCGTTAATCACCGAAAGCGCAATTTCATCTTCTGCGGCGGGTGCTATGCCCTCTGAATACTTTACGGGGAATACTGAATGGTCACCTAGCTCAATTTTTATACGTTCCTCCGAGCCATCATTCGTCTTTGCCTTGAATGTTTGGGTCGTAAGTACGGCATATTTGGATATGGATCTGTCGCTCTTCATCGCCTTTGCAATTTCCGCTGCTTTTTCGGAAATATTGTCCGTCTGCTGAATATCGATGCGCATATCGCATTTTCCTATTCCCATATATGTTATGAAGCTTTTTGAGGAAATTGTGTTGTATAAATTCTGCGGAACAATTATAATAAACGCCGAAATCACAAGCACCGCAAGCATTGTGGTGTAAAGCCTTTTCCTTGCAAGAACATCTTTGATCCCGAGAAAAATATTCGTATCAAGCAGCCTGTTTTTGCTCAGGCAGAACTGCTTTGCTCCTGAGGATTTTTCCTGTGAAGTGCCAAAGCGTATTGCCTCCGCGGCGGATATTTTCCGAAATCGCTTCAGTACTCCGTTCACATAAGTAATAATTGCAAGGAACACAAGCAGTACGCCAATTATCCCGAAAAGCAAGGCAAAAGAAGAATTTTCGCTTTCGCCCATATAAAGCCGTATATTTTCAAGAAGCATGCCTCTGAACGCAAACGAAAGCGCAAATCCGAGAATACAGCCAGCCGCCGCAATCGCCGCGTATTTTGCCTGGTATATTCTCTTCATGTCGGAAACGCGCAGCCCTATTGCTTTCATAACACCTATTTCACGATAGTCATCCTCGATCTTCGCAAGAAGTGTGAAGCGTATGCACATAAACGCAATTGCAACGACAAGCGCGCTTACAAGAAGTATAACCGCAATCATAAGCCCGTCGGAAATTGCGTTAAGCGTTTTGAAAAGCGGATACGTAATCGTCGGTCCGTTTGCTTCAAGTCCTGCGGAGGTGTATGCGGTTTCAAATGCGCCAAGCGCGGATATGTCCTTTAATCTGAACTCAATCAGATATTCCTTGCTTCCGAAATCCCTTATTTCCGCATAGTCATTTTCGCTCACAAGAAACCTCTTTGACGAGGCGAGCAACGAATTCATCTGTGAATCGCGGAGAAATCCCGCAACGGTAAATATCTTTCCGCATATCACAACCTTGTCACCGATCTTTGCGGTACCATCCTTCATATAGCATATCGGAACATAAATCTCCCCATAGGACACATTTATAACGTTTCCGTCAAGGTCAAGGAGATAATCGAATTTTTCGCTCTGCGTGCATAAGCCGTTGTCCTGAACATTGCCCGCAAGCGAGTTTCCGCCAATTACAATCCTGCTACCTTCAACATTGAGGAATTCAATCACCTGAAATTCATCGACATTGCTGTTCTGTTCCGCAAAAGCTGCAAGCTGCACTGTATCAATTACACCCGAATGCATCTGCATGAAATGCGGAGTTTTCGCCTGCGTCATAAGCGTAGCTATCGAGTCCGAAAGATTTATGACGAGTATCGCTGCAAGCGAAACAAGCATAGCCGCGGCAGCGACAAATATCATTGTTGTCAGCGTTATCACTTTGCTTTTTAAAATGTCATTGCGTATAATTCTGTAATACATATAAGTCACCTCCTTTTTCAAGCTTTTTAATTGATTTAACGTTATACAGAATTACCGAAGTCACACATACCAGCACTCCCGCGATGAAAATGAGAAATCCCGTTCCTCTGCCGCTGCCCGTGCCGATGATCTTTCCCACGCTATCAGCAAGCACTCCGCCGTCAAGCAGTAAAGGAGTGAACACATAATCCGCAAGCACACCCAAAAGCGCATAAGCGACAACAAATCCAAGCTGAGAAATTACACCAATAAGTCCCCACGCTCTGCCATGAAGGTCATTTTCAATGTTGGTGCGGATAAGAAAATCCAGGCTTGTGTTTGTAAACGGGAGCATTGCAAAGAACAGAAACCCCGAAACGCAGATAAATACAATATTTTCGCGCAGTCCGAACATCGCCATAAATATTCCGGCACAAAACAGTGAAACCGAAAGCATTTTCACATAGCCCTTTTTTATCGAAAGAATTCCTATAACCACGCTTGTCACAAGCATTCCCGAAGCGGCGATTGTTTCAACCGTTCCTAATGCAGAGCTGTCCGAAAAAGCCAGTATCATCGGTGTGGAAAGTGTTTGTATGAAACCGAGAAAAAATGTCACAACCGATGTCATTATCACAAGAACAAGCACTCCCCTGTTTTCAGAAACAGCACCCCAGCCATCTTTGAATTCGCGGATAAACGATTTTGTCTGTTCACTTTTCTTTGAAGCAAGACCGTTTCGCACAACAAGTGTCGATATAACGGTTACAAAAAATGTGCAGATGTCGACCACAAGCAGCAGCTTTATACCCGAAACGGCGAGCAGAAATCCCGCAATAACGGGCGAAATCAGATATTTTGCCGAGCCTGCCGCCTGAACAAGACCGCTTGCCTTTGTGTACTGTTCCTCGGTAAGCAAATCCGTAACCGTAGCTTTGTATGCGGGCTCAAGCAGCGACGAAAACACCGAGCTTATTGTAACTCCCACGCAAATCTGCCATAGCTGTGCCTCTCCACGAAGCATGCAAATCAGAATGAATACAAGTCCCACGGCGGAAAGACTATCGCCCAGCACCATTAGAAGCCTGCGGTCATAGCGGTCCGCAAGCACTCCCGCCACGGCACTTAAAAGAAGCGACGGCATAAACGCAAGCAAGGTTACAAGTGCCACTGCCGATGCCTTTCCCGTCTGCCCAAAAACATAAACCCCAAGCCCAAAGGTTGTAAGCCCGCTTCCTATCGCTGAAATAAGCTCTCCCGACCACAGAAGAAGAAATTTTTCGAAGGATTTTCCCGAATTATTCATTGCTGTCTCCATTTCCGCTGCCAAACATCCGCATAACGTACATAAGACCTCCGCTTTCGGCACCGAGCAGCCTTTCTGCGTTGAAAACAAACGCCTGTATGCGTGAAGCGCGCTCCTCGTTCGTCATTTTAACCATATCATCATCAAAAACGGTATTCGTATATACCACTACCATTTCCATGCATTCATACGGGAACGGCGTGCTGAACAGTCCCTGCTCAATGCCCTCGCGGATTATTCCTGTCATTATCGGCGTAACGCCGTTGATTATGACCTTTTGTATTTTCTGATGCATAAGCGCGTTCTGCGGCTTGTGAATGTGCTCCATAATTTCCTTGCCGCTTCCGCCGCTTATGTTCAGTGCCATTACAACGCGGATAATGCGCTCGTTTACGGGTATGCTCTTGTCTGCGGCAATTTCCTGCGCCGCGCCTAAAAGACGGACATTATACCGCTCAATCAGCGCGTCCATAATATCCTCCTTCGACTTGAAGTGATAATACAGCGTTCCCCGCGCAATTCCGACCTTTTCGAGAATATCGTTTGTACTTGTGCCGTCAAAGCCCTTCTGACCAAAAAGCTCATCCGCCGCATCAAGTATCTCGTTTCTGCGTTCTCCAGCTTCTTTTACTATTCTCATTTTTACATCTCCTCGCTATAGACCGACTGTCTATCGGTTATATAATAGTATACTAGTTTTGAAAAAAGATGATGCATATTTTTAAGTACATATTGATCCGTTGAACTCTTGGTTATTCTTTCTTTTTTAGTAATTTATCATCTTTAAAATTTTCCATATACTCCACTCTATCATTCTTGTCATACCTTATCCAAATTCCATTTTTCTTGCCATTTATGAAATTACCCACTTGCCACAATTGTCCCGTCTCCCGGTAAAATTTCCATTCTCCTTCCATTAGGTCGTTTTCATAAATACCTTCTGCCTTTACCTTGCCGTTCTTGAAATAATAAGTCAGCCTGTTTCCAATTAATTCATAGGTTTTCTGCCCATTTGCATATTGTTTGTTTTTTAACATGATTGCCTCCATTGGTCAATTAATTGGTGTCGATAACTACTCATAAAAGTATAGCCCATTTTTGTCTTCGTCCGAAACACCCGATGTCATCTATAAAAAGCCTTCAAAAACAGGGCCAAAAAATGTACTTTTCCAGCCCGATTCTTGCTAGTTATTTACCCTAAAACCACAACATCTTTTGGTTTTAGGGCCTTATTTATCCTTCCGACCACGATTCGTCATCAGAACTATACTCTCAACGTGCCTTGAGTGGATAAAAAAGATGCCGCTTGAAGCTGGTATCCCCTTGGCGGCAAGGTATTCTTGTCTTCTTCATACTTTCACCATAGGCATCAGTCTGATGTTATATTTATAGCTGCTTTTTGATAGTAAGAGAGCCGGCCACTGCACCAAAAGACTTAAAAGAAACTAATAATTATTATACCTAATCCTTGTGTGATTTTATCATATCATCAAATTTTGACTTGTCTCCAAATAACCCGTAGTAAAACAGTTTATTTATACCAACAATGTAGTCGCTGTCTGCATTATGCTTTCCTGGATTTAAAAGCGGTGTGATTGCTGAAATATAAGCTATTAATGCTTCTGTTGGTATATTTGGATCTATATCTCCTTCCTTTTTTCCTTGCTCAAAAAAATCAAAAATAAACGGCATAACTCTATTGGCTGACTCATTATATAGCTGCTGCATAAATGGGTCTTCCCAAGCTTCTTTGCTGAAAACATCCGTTCCTAATAGTGATTGATTTTCCTCAGCCATACTAAACAGCTTCTCTATCTTTTTAGCAAAAGGAATTTGTTCATTTAATATTTTCTCTCCCACCGAAATAGTGTTATCCATATATCTTTGCATTACCTCCCGAGCTAATGTTTCCTTACTTCCAAAATAATTGAAAATTGTAACCTTTGATACATTCGCTTTTTTTGCAATATCCACTACGCTTGTGTTTGCAATTCCATTTTGAAAAAACAGACTTTGAGCTGTGTTCAGTATTAATTCCTTTTTTTCTTCGGTTCTTTTCACGTAGCCGTTCATAACTTCCTCCTGAGCACTATAAAATCATTAATCTAATAGTCTTAAATCATATTATAACACACTTTTGAACCACTTCAATGGTTTAAGTTCAAAATATATTGACATGCTCATCTCGCAGTGATATTATGAACTCATAATCATTATTTGGTTCAAAACAATACAAGGAGATGTTTTACATGAATGTAATCAATATTCAAAAGCTTACTAAATCCTTTGGCAAGACTCAAGCTTTGCAAGGAATTGATCTAACCGTAAAGAAAGGAGAAGTCCATGGATTTATAGGTCCCAATGGTGCTGGTAAATCTACAACAATACGCATTCTGCTGGGTATTTTGCAGAAAAGCTCAGGAGAAATATCCATGCTAGGTGGCGATCCATGGAAGGACATAGTTAAGCTGCATCGGCAATTAGTTTATGTTCCTGGAGACGTTACCTTATGGCCAAACTTGTCTGGCGGCGAGGTCATAGACCTTCTTGGCAGGCTTCATGGCGGTGTCAATTCTGCTAGACGAAAAGCATTGCTGGAGCGCTTTCAGCTTGATCCTACTAAAAAAAGCCGCACTTATTCAAAGGGAAACCGACAGAAAGTCGCTCTTGTGGCGGCTTTTGCGACGGAAGCGGAGCTTCTGCTTCTGGATGAGCCTACATCAGGGCTTGATCCCTTAATGGAATCCGTTTTTCAGGAATGTGTAAAAGAAGTAAAGCAGCAAGGTAAAACCGTTTTGCTATCAAGTCACATCCTTGCTGAGGTGGAAGCGCTATGTGACCGTGTCAGTATTATCAGGCAAGGTAAAATTGTTGAATCCGGCACACTTTCAGACTTGCGGCACCTTACCCGGACTACTGTTACTATCGAAACAGCATCTCCGATTGAAAACCTGTACAGGATGCCAGGTGTTCATGATATTAACTCTATGGGGGGAAAATGGCGTTTTTCCGTAGATTCAAGTGCAATGGAAGATGTGATGCGTACACTGGCTCCCTTGGGTTTAAGATCATTAACAGCAGAACCCCCCACTTTAGAGGAGCTATTCATGCGCCACTATGGTGAAGATATCGGTAAAAAAGGAGGCGTAAAAGATGGAAAAAAATGATTTTGCTGGAACCGGTACACTTTTCAGGCTGTTTTTGCGCCGTGATCGTATTCTGCTGCCAATCTGGGTTTTTCTGCCTGCATTGCTTGCAATGAGCACAGCCTCCAGTGCAATGGCGTATCAGAATCTACAGGAATTTATTTCTGAGCTTACTTCGAATCCTTTGATTTCGTCTATTCTGGGACCAATTATGTCATCCAATGTTGCAGGTGTGGTTGTTTGGCGCACTACCGGGCAAATAGTACTGATTCTGGGAATTGCCAGCCTGCTTACAGTTATCCGGCATACCCGGACAGAGGAAGAAACGGGTCGCAGTGAACTGATTCGTGCCTATGTAACAGGCCGCCATGCTGCACTGACTGCCTCTTTGATATTAACCTGTACTGCAAATCTGATTGCAGGATTCTTGGTTGCTTTCGGACTCATGGGTGCGGGACAGCCGGCAGGCGGAGCTATTCTGTTTGGCCTGACTATTGCGGCAGCAGGAATCTTTTTTTCGGGAGTCGGCGCTTTGAGCGCGCAACTGCGTGAAAATGCGGGAAGTGCAAAAGGTATTGGCTTTGTTGCCATCGGTGTTGGAATCCTGCTGCTCATATTAAATAATGGCAACGGCGGTTATACCGGATGGTCATGGATTGCACCAATGGCCTGGCATCGGCTTACTCTGCCATTTGCCGGTAATCATGGTTGGGTACTGTTTTATTTTGTCTTTTTGTCTGCCATACCAACTGCAGCTGCCTATTACTTGTCCACCCGCAGGGACCTGAGTGCTGGTATTCTTCCCGAACGGCCCGGCCCGGCACAAGCGTCTCCCGGTCTTCGCAGTTCTCTGGCACTAGCCTGGCAGCTTCACAAGGGCGCAGTCATAGGATGGTCTGCCGGTATAACTGCGTTCGGTGCAGCAATCGGCGCTATTGTGCAAAGCGTGTCTGAAACCCAGGGTATAGGCGATTTACTGGGCAGTTTGGGTGGGCTGGATTGGATGGAGCGGGTAGGAAACCGCAATGCCTTTATGGGGATTATGATCTATATTTTGGCGCTAGCTGTGGCGTTATATACCATGACAGCCGTGCTGCGATTATACAAGGAAGAAACGGAAAGCAAAGCGGAAATGGTGCTTGCTAAGCCGGTTAGCCGGGCAAGGTGGATGGCAAGCCACTTAATAATGGCATTTGTAAGCTCCGGCGCCTTAATGCTGGCTTTAGGACTTGCCGCAGGATCAATTTACGGATTCACCACGGGCGATGTAGGCTCCATTTTGACACATGTGCTGATTATGTGTCTTTCCAAAATACCGGCCATCTGGATCATGGCTGGAATTACGGCATTGTTGTATGGGTTATTGCCTGAAATTGTTAATGGAGTAAGCTGGGGCTTTTGGGCTGTCTTCGCTCTCATAGAATTTGCTTGGGAGGGACAGATTGTTGATTGGTCGGTTATGCAAATGTCTCCCTTTGCCTATGCTCACTATACCATTCCAATAACAGAACTGTCAGCACCAGCCCTATTGGGACAACTTTGCCTTGTAGCTGCACTAACGGGCATTGGATTGTTTGGATTTAAGCGAAGAAACCTCCGGTCAAAAATATAGTAATATATAGGCTGCTGCCAGATTTCTATGCCTTGAAATATATAACGGAAATAAAGATTTCCCGCTCCTCTGCTCTCTGGGGACATGTGCTATCATCGTTGTGTCAAATGCAATATCACTTGTCGTGATTATGTTGGTTGCCTTGCTTTCTGGGCAGCTTGTGACCAGCAATATAGGGTATCTCTTGCATAGTGTTTTGGGATTATGGTTGTCGCATATGCCTTCACAATGAGGACATATAGGAAGAGGGCATACGTATGAATAAGGCATCATTCTTAAGCCAGTGGGGAGACCAGCGGCCTCCCCATGTATTTTTATCCTTGTAAGTCTATATGCAATTATGAGATATCGTTTGAATCCTTAACCATCCAAAACTTACAACTCCTTGCGGATGCTTTTGTATTATCCTTACTCCCTTAACTTTTTTCGACAAAAGTACGTAAATTTCAACATGCCTTGAACGGTCAAAAAAGATGCCGTTTGAGCCTGGTGGGGCCTTGGCGGAAAATATCTTGTTTAAAAAATCGCCTTAAATTATTATTTTTTTAAGACTCTTTAATTATTAACTTTTTTATAATCTCTTCATATTCAACATCTTTTATTTCCATAGAAAAAAAATAATCTCTTATTTCCTCAAAGCATTGTCCAATATTCTCAAGTTGTTTATCAGTGAATGTAATTGTAGCAATGTTATATTTTTTTAGATATTCATTCCTTTTAGCCATTTCTTTTCCCCATGTCTCATTGTCTTGGATATGAGTAACATATGGACTTAGTTCTATACCAATTCGTTTTCCGGATATCATATTAATTATCATAAAATCAATTCTGTATTTATGTTTAAAATCAATTCCATCAAATCTTACTTCAGGCAATAGTAAAGGGATCTCTTTCCATTTTTCTTCATATTGCATCATATTGATGTATTCTTCTATAAATTTTCTTTCATAAGAGGATGCCTTATCAATAAATACATTATATATATCAATTATGTCTTTACGTGATGAAACAGATAATAAACTAGCTTCATAAAAAGATTCTGCATTTATTGTTCCTTTTAAAATTCCTTCATTTAATATTTGCCCTACAGTTAGATATGCATAAGGAGTCTTTAAACCTTTTAAATAATAACTTTTCCATTTATTTTCAATATTTATAGGTGCAATAAAAACACCGAAAACACAATTGTTTTCACCTAGATATATTTCTCTTTCATATTCTTCAAGCTTTATCTTTTTATACATCTTTTGATTTTTTAAAAATCTTCTTTCCAATAATAGCAAAATATAATTTCTTATATATTTATCCTGAAATAAAGATTTAAGTTCTTCATTATTACTGTTGTATAATCCTATATAGTTTAGGTAACAATCTATCCAATTGCCACAATTTACTAGTATAAAACA
>ENA-OFCE01001570-OFCE01001570.1-metagenomes-genome-assembly--contig:-NODE-1570-length-11357-cov-6.662538_pt1 | contig 11357 bp, 13 predicted proteins | sample MGYA00153388_OFCE01 | MGnify analysis MGYA00153388
CCTGCTGGTGAGCACCCTGCGCCGCCGCAAGAAGGGCCGCGAGACCGTGCCCGGCATGCCCAGCCGCTTCATCAAGGAAATGAAACTCGACGAAGCCGTGGACAAGGGCGACCCTCGCGAACGCTTGAAGAAGCTGCGCGAAACGCTGGCCGCGCGGGCGCCGGTGACGGGTGGGTGAGGCAGCGTATGGCCAGAATGTAGTATTGTAGGCACATGTTTTATCTTTCGCGGGAGAGCCACATGGCCGTCACGACCCTGTCCAGCCGGGACTTCAACCAGGATGTCAGTCACGCCAAACGCGCCGCCGAAGCGGGGCCGGTGGTCATCACCGACCGTGGCCGCCCGGCTTTCGTGCTGCTGCGCCACGACGCCTACTGTCGCCTGACTGGCGAAGGCCAGGGCATCCGGCAATTGCTGGAGCAGCCCGGCGTCGACGAGATCGAGTTCGAGCCGCCGCGCTTTGGGGCGACCTTGTTCCGCACGCCGGACCTGGCCTGATGTTCGTGCTGGACACCAATGTCCTGTCGGAGCTCAGGCGGCGTGAGCGCACGCACCCGAACGTGGCGGCATGGGCAGACTCCGTGCCGGCAGCTGACCTGTTCCTCTCGGCCATCACCGTCCTCGAGATCGAGGCAGGCACCTTGATGCTGGAGCGCCGGGACGCCGTTCAGGGCGCGGTCTTGCGTGCCTGGATCGACAACAAGGTCATTCCAGCCTTTGCCGGCCGCATTCTTTCCATCGACACGGCGGTCGCTCAGCGCTGTGCCAGGCTGCACGTGCCAGATCCGCGTGCCGAACGCGATGCGCTGATTGCCGCCACCGCGCTGGTTCACCGCATGCGCGTGGTGACGCGCAACACGGGAGACTTTCTGCCCATGGGGGTCGAGGTGCTGAATCCCTGGGGCTGAACGGCGGGGGTTCGCGCCAGCCGGCTGACAGTCAACAAGCACATCCCCCCACTGACCGCCGCCTCCGGCCATGCGCGGGTCGCGCGTCTGTCCGCGGTCACGTGCGGGCCGCGGCGACCGACGAGACTATTCTCGTGTCCAGATCAGCGTTGAATGGGTTCAGTTGCGGCCGCGGGCAAGAAGCAAGACCTGACCCCGATCGCGCCCTCGATGACGCGGAACGCGCTCAGGCCGGCGACGGACGTGGACACCAGCAGGATGGTCTTGGCCAGAGTCGAAAAACCGTAGCCCGCCAATGCGAACACCTTGCGCTTGCCGCTGCGATCGGACAACCAGCCAGCGACGTAGTTCAGCGACGACGCCGAAAAGTCTGCCAGACCTTCGATGAGTCCCAGCAACGCGCTCGATACCCCGGCCACCGTGGTGAAGAACACGGCAAACACCGAGAAAATGGCTTCCGAACTGAGATCGGTCAAAAAACTGACCAGGCCGAGTTTGAGGACTTCGGGGTTCGGTTTGCGCTGCATTTCGATGGACTTGCAGCTATTTTCCACGGTCATTGCCAGCCGTAGCGGCGAAGCTGAGCTTCATCCGTGTGGCGACCAAAGCAAGCTCGAACCGGCCCGACTGGCCAGCGGACGCAAACGACTGCGCCACCGCGATCGCCCGCGATCGCCGGCACGCAGACTTGCGCACGGATGACGCGTACTTGCTTTCCAGCCGAACCACGCCGGCTGCGGGTGGCCTGGCCTACCTCGTGGTCCCGCACATGGACCCGACCCACAAGCTGCTGCTGGCAGAACTTCTGCAGCGCGCCACCTCGATGCCGCTGCCCGTGGCGGTCGATGCTCAGCGCATCGAACCGAAAGCGGTCTATGTCATGACACCCGATACCGAGCTGACGGTCTCGGGCGGCACGCTGCACCTGGCCAAGCCTGCCGAGCCACGCGGGCAGCGGCTGCCGATGGAGGTGCTGTTCGGCTCGCTGGCGCGGGAACTCGGCGAGCGGGCCATGAGAACGGCTGCCAGGAAGCGCTGTTTCCTGGCTGTGAGGGCGCGGTTCTGGAGTTTGGGCTTTGAGGATTGCGGAGACATCCCTGCCTGGCCGCCCGAGAGCAGCCAGGCAGGGGCGCAAGTTCAGTCACGGTAGTCGGTTGAGCTGGTGACCGCGCGCGACCGCCGTCGCGGTGGCCCAGCATCTGGGGGTAACCCGTAGCCGGAGCCAGAGAGAGGCGGTTTTCGGCTGGGCCATACACGCCCAACAGATCTCAGCCGCCTCCGAAGACAGATTCAAGCGCCTTGAGCACGGTGTTCCGCAGCAGGAAGGTTGGTGTTTGAAGGCTCCATCCTGAGCGAAGTTGACGACCTCATCAATGCGCAACTTAAAAAGCCAGGGCCACTATTGAATTCACTGACGATTTAGAGTTCGCCCCGGATATTGCTTCAATGCGACCCTAGCGATCGGATCAGCTCTCGCCCTCTTCAGTCGTTCGATCGGGCAGAAACGAGGCTCGTCAAGCCACGCGCTTGCGTGCACTTGCCGCGGCCACCAGGCCCATGACCAGCAGGGCAAGTGAGCCAGGTTCCGGCACGGCGTTGACTGCCGCCGATTGGTAGTTCAGCGTCACCATGATGGACGGTGCGGCCGAAAGTCCTACGTTGACGCCAACCGCGTAGTCGACGAGCAGGCTGGCTACACCGTTGGCAGCAATCGCCGACATGGTTGCGCCGTTGATCGCGAAAATTTCTTCAAACAGGATGTCGTTGAAGCCAAAGCTGGTGATCAGGTTTGCGTTGGTTGCTTGGAGATCTGCAACTGACAGCAAACCGTCAAGATTGAAGGCGTAAGACTCTCCCAACGATGCCCCGATCGAGAAGTCGCCCCGGATCCGAATCGTCAACGACCCGGCCGTGCCGTCCGACGCCGGCAGCCCCGCGAAGTTGAAATTGAAGTCCTGCCCGTCGACGGTTTGAATCGCTGAGTCCGATACGGTGACTGGGGCCGCGAGGGCTTGACCGTGAATACCGACTGCGGCCATCAGCACACCAATTGCGACCGCGCTTCTGAACAAGGTTGTCATGTGACTCTCTCAAGAAATTGTTGGACAAGGCCACTAGAGCAAGAGATGAGCCACCCAGCAAAATCAATGACTTGCACACGCGCACCGGAGCAAACGTAAAAAAATTCGACAACCGCGCTTGCAGGTGAATGGCAAAAAATAGGATTTTTTCAAGCTTTGAAGCGGTCACCAGGCAGGCCTGGGCCTTGCTTAGTCTGACTAATTGAATCAACGACTTAGCGGTCTGAACGCCAAATCGTGGTAACCATTCGGTGAGCCCGTTGGACCCAAGTCGGTGAGGGGTCTACCGCGCGGTAAGGGTTGATCCCGGCCGGACACGTTTTTGCCAGCCGCCTACGCTTGCGGACATGCTGACGACGGTTTGCGACTTCACCCTCGGCCCGGGCTCCGGGCCTGAAGTCGACGTCGGTGTCGGTGGCGGGTCAACAGCCGCGGCGCGCCAGGGCCCCGCCGCGAAGCCCTTCAATCTTGAGTTCGTCAGCATCAGCCGCCGCGAACACGTCGAGCTGAAGTTGCAGGCGCGTCAATATCGTTGCCTGCATGCAAGGGCCGTGGCGCGCCTGAAGCGGCTGCAACAGCGTCACGACCACGAGATGGCCCAGGTGCGCGAGCAGCTTGCCGCGGTTCACGCCGAACTCGCTCTGGCCCAGGCCCAGAACCGCGACCTTCGCCAGCGCGTCTTCGGCGCCAAGACCGAGCAGTCGCGCAGCGTCAACGCGCTGGTGGCCGACATGGTGCGGCCTGACGATGCCCCACGCCGCCCCCGCGGCCAGCAGCCAGGCCGACGCGGGCACGGCCGAACGCGACTGCCGCAGCTGCCGGCAGTGGTTCAAGACACGACAGACGCCACCACCTGCCCGCGTTGCGGCGCGGCAACCACCCCGGCTTGGGGCTGCGAGTCCGCCGAGGTGCTGGAGATCGAAGTCAGGGCCTACCGCCGCATCGTGCGCCGACCGCGCAGCCGGCCCACCTGCGGCTGTGGCTGTCTGCCGGGTCTGGTGACCGCCCCGGCGCCCGAGGCACTGTGGCCGCGCAACAAGCTCGGCCTGTCGATCTGGGTCGAACTGCTGCTGTCGAAGTTCTTGTATGGCCAGCCCACGGCACGGCTGCTGCAGGACTGGACCGAGCGGGGCTTGCCCATCGCCCAGGGCACCGTCACCGAGGGTCTGCAGCGGCTGGCACCCTTGTTCCAGCCGATGCTGCACGCCTGCCGGGACGAGGTTCGCAGCGCCCCACACTGGCATGCCGACGAGACACGCTGGGAGGTCTTCGAAGAGCTACCCGGCAAGACCGGTCACCGCTGGCATCTGTGGGTGTTCGACGCCCCGCGACGACTGGTCAGCCGCTTTCGCGAAACGCCGCCCGCGTGGCGCCAAACGGGCTCAGCCCAGCCGTGTCACCCGGCCCGCGCGCCGCCTTGCCAGCGTGAGGGTTGGGGTCAGGTCTTGCCCTTTGCCGCAGCGGAACCCGCCTGACTACTGGAATCCCCTGATGTCCTGGCGACTTGTCGGCCAATATATTCGTGATTGCTTATATCTTAATTTACAGCCCTCCAGCCCCACCCATGGAACCAAACCCGCCCGCCGGCCGGCTGCGCAAAGCGCCCGAGAGCTTCCTCGGCCGCGAAGGCGTGGCCGCCGTGCAGCGCGAAGCGCGGGGCGGTCGGCGGGACTTCATCCGCAGCGCCTTCGCCGCGGCCGTGGCGGGTGCGGCGGCACCGATGGCCGGTGCGCAGACCCCGGCCGGCGACCCGAACATCCTGCAACTGCCCGAACACACCCGCGGCCTGGGCCAGGGGGTGGCGACCGACGGTTACGGCAAACCTTCGCAGTTCGAGGCCAACGTGCAGCGCCGACCCAGTCCGGGGCTCACGCAGACGACGCAGTCGTCGGTGTCGTTTGCGCCGCTGCAAAGCCTGTTCGGCATCGTCACGCCCAGCGGGCTGCACTTCGAACGCCACCACCAGGGCTGGTGGGACATCGACCCGACCAAGCACCGGCTGATGGTGAATGGCAGCGACGATCAGCTGCTGAAGAAGCCGATGGTCTTCGGCATGGACGAGCTGATGCGGCTGCCTTCGGTGAGCCGCTTCCACTTCATCGAATGCGGCGCCAACACCGGCATGGAGTGGGGCAACGTGGCCGTGCCCACCTGCCAGTACAGCCACGGCATGCTCAGCTGCAGCGAATTCACCGGCGTGCCGCTGAAGCTGCTGCTCGACATGGCCGGCGCGGACTACAAGCGCGGCCGCTTCGTGCTGGCAGAAGGCGCGGACGGCTCCAGCATGACGCGCACCATCGCGATGGAGATGGTGGAAAGCGGCGAGGTGCTGGTGGCATATGGTCAGAACGGCGAGATGCTGCGACCCGAGAACGGCTACCCGCTGCGCCTCGTGGTGCCCGGCGCGCAGGGCGTGAGCTGGGTGAAGTACCTGCGCCGCATCGAGGTGGGCGACATGCCTTACGCCACCAAGGACGAGGCCGTCCACTACATCGACCTCATGCCCGACGGCCTGCATCGCCAATACAGCAGCATCCAGGAATGCAAGAGCGTGGTCACCACGCCCTCGGGCGGGCAGGTGCTGCTGGACCGCGGCTTCTACAGCATCAGCGGGCTGGCGTGGTCGGGCCGCGGCAAGGTGGCCAAGGTGGATGTGTCGGTAGACGGCGGCCGCAATTGGCGCGCCGCGCGGCTGCAGGGGCCGGTGTTGGACAAGTGCTTGACGCGCTTCAGCCTGGACTGGGTGTGGGACGGGCTGCCGGCGCTCATCCAGAGCCGCGCCAGCGACAGCACCGGCTACGTGCAGCCCACCAGCCGCCAATTGCGCGCGGTGCGCGGCACGCGGTCGATCTATCACAACAACGCGGTGCAGACCTGGCTGGTGGAGGAAAGCGGGGACGTGGGCAATGTCCATCTCGGCTGACCGCTTGCGGTTCTTCCTGACGGTGGGAGTGCTGGGCTTGGCTGCGGCCGCTGCCGCCCAGGCCAAGGGCCCTTCGGCGTCGCCCTTCCCCGGCATCGGCCGCGCCGCCTTGCCGGCCGAAGTCGCCGCCTGGGACACCGACGTGCGGCCGGACTTCAAGGGCCTGCCGGCCGGCTCGGGTACCGTGGCGCAGGGCATGGTGGTGTGGGAAACCAAGTGCGAGTCCTGCCACGGCATCTTCGGCGAGAGCAATTCGGTGTTTACGCCGCTGGTGGGCGGCACCACCGCGGCCGACGTGCGCAGCGGGAGCGTGGCCCGGCTGACCGACGGGGCCTACCCCGGCCGCACCACGCTGATGAAGGTGGCCACGCTGTCCACGCTGTGGGACTACATCTACCGCGCGATGCCGTGGAATGCGCCCAAGTCGCTGTCGGTGGACGAGACCTACGCCGTCACCGCCTACATGCTCAACCTCGGCCGCATCGTGCCGGACGAGTACACCCTGTCCGACCGCAACATGCTGCAGACCCAGGCGCTGCTGCCCAACCGGGGCGGCATGACCACCGCCCACGGCCTGTGGCCCGGCCGCAGCCTGGGCAACGGGGGCCGGCCCGACGCGCAGGGCACGGCTTGCATGAAGGACTGCGCCGCACCGACCCGAGTGGCCTCATTCCTGCCCGAGCACGCCCGCAACGCGCATGGCAACCTGGCTGACCAACAGCGCCTGGTGGGCGCGCAGCGGGGCATCGACACTGCGCGGGCTGCGCCTGGCGTTCGCGCAGCGGTCGCGGTCAACCCGGCCGACGCCGCGCTGGCGCTCGCCCGCAAACACAACTGTCTGACCTGCCACGGCTTGGGCAACAAGATCGTCGGGCCGGCTTTGAACGACGTGGCGCGCAAATACGCCGGTCGCGCAGACGGCGCGGCCTACCTGGAGCAGCGCATCGTTGACGGCAGCAGCGGCGTGTGGGGCAGCATTCCAATGCCGGCCCAGGCACTGCCGCGGGTCGACGCGCAGGCCATTGCGCTGTGGCTGGCCCAGGGTGCGAAAAAGTAGCAGCCGGCGGCGGTCTGCGCGCAAGACCCTCAAAGAAGGTATCTTCCGCCTCCGATTAATCAACGTTCTAGAGATGAATCAACGCCTACCTGGAGAACCACCCATGCAAACGCGTCGCGAGATGCTCGCCCAAAGTGCCACCGTCGCCGGCTTACTGGCCAGCGTCGGCATGCTCCCGGCCACGGCCCAGGCTGCCTGGACGGCTGCGGCCTTCGAATCCAAGACCCTGGCCGACGCCGTCAAGGCGCTGGGCGGCGGCGCCCCCGTGGAGAGCAAGGACGTTACCGTCACCGGCCCGGACATCGCCGAGAACGGCGCCGTGGTGCCGGTGGGTTGCTCCACCACGTTGCCCGGCGTGAAGCGGATGATGCTGATGGTCGAGAAGAACCCCAGCGTGTTGGCCGCGGTCTTCGACGTGACCGACGCCGTCGACGCCAGCCTGACGACGCGCGTGAAGATGGGCCAGTCGTCCAACGTCTTTGCCGTGGCAATGATGGCTGACGGCAAGGTGCTCTACGCCGTCAAGGAAATCAAAGTCACCCTCGGTGGCTGTGGCGGCTGAACCCGCTGCCCGACACCCCACCCAATCACACAGGAGTACACCATGCCCGATCCGATGCGCATTCGCGCCCAAGTTGCCGGCGCAGCCGCCACGGTGCGCGTGCTGATGAGTCACGAGATGGAAACCGGCCAGCGCCGCGACGCTGCCGGCAAGGTCATCCCGGCTTGGTTCATCCAGGAAGTCACTGCCTCGCACAACGGCAAGGTCGTGCTCAACGCGCAGTGGGGCCCGTCCATCGCAAAAAACCCATTCCTGCAGTTCAACGTGAAGGGCGCCAAGGCCGGCGACAAGATCGCCATCGCCTGGAAGGACAACAAGGGCGAGACCCGCACGGACGAAGCCACCGTGACTTGAGACCCCGACGCCGGAACCAGGAGACACATTGAAAAAGAAGACTCTGTCGATCGCCGCCGCCCTTTTGGCCGGCGCAGGCCTGGCTGCGGCACAGACCGCGCCGGCCCCACCCAAAAGTGCGGGCGACGGCGTCGCCGAATACCGCGCAATGCTGGCCGACGGCAACCCCGCCGACCTGTTCGAAGCCAAGGGCGAGGGCCTCTGGAAGACCAAACGCGGCCCCAAGAACGCAACGCTCGAGAAGTGCGACCTGGGCAAGGGCCCGGGCGTGTTCAAGGGCGCGTTCGTGGAACTGCCGCGCTGGTTTGCCGACACGCAGAAGGTGCAGGATCTCGAATCGCGCCTGGTCACCTGCATGGAAACGCTGCAGGGATTCGATGGCGCCGAGATCGCCAAGACCCGTTTCGGCCTAGGCGAGCAAGTCAACGTCACGGCGCTGGCGACCTGGATCGCGGCGGAATCGCGCGGCCTGCGCTTCAACCTGCCGCAGGGCCATCAGGAAGAAAAGCGCAGCTACGAGATCGGCAAGCGCGTGTTTTTCTTCCGCGGCGGCACGCACGACTTTTCCTGCGCCTCGTGTCACGGCGAGGAAGGCAAGCGCATTCGCCTGCAGGACCTGCCCATGCTGACCAAGAACCCCGGCGACGGCGAAGGCTTTGCGGCCTGGCCCGCCTACCGCGTCAGCAACGGCGAAATGTGGTCGATGCAACTGCGCCTGAACGACTGCTTCCGCCAGCAGAGATTTCCGTTCCCGGGCTTCGGCTCCGAGGTCACCGTCGCGCTGGGCACCTACATGGGCGTCAACGCCAAGGGTGCGCAGTCGATCGCGCCGGCCCTCAAACGCTGAAACCGCAGGAGCACCGATGACACGCATTCACCTCCCCGCCACGATCGCGGCCGCCGGAGTAGCCATGCTGCTGGCCAGCTGCGCCGCCGGCCCCTCGGAAGCGGATTTGGACCGCCAGGCGCTGGCCGCCGTGCAGGCATCGTTCCGCGACCAGGGCATCGCGAAGGTCGACCGCATCAAGCAGGACCTCGGGCAATCGGCCTGCTCGTCCGACAAACCGCCTTCCGAAGCCGTGGTTGAGCGCATCACCGCCGAAGCACGCGCCAGCGTGAAGTGGCCCACCGGAGGCCAGTACTTCGGCGACTTCCGCGAAGGCGAGCGCATCGCGCAAAGCGGCCGCGGCATGACCTGGACCGACACCTCCACGGCCACCAGCGCCAACGGTGGCAACTGCTACAACTGCCACCAGATCAGCAAGCAGGAAATCTCCCACGGCACCCTCGGCCCCAGCCTCTACAACTACGGCAAGAACCGCGGCGTCACCGACACCCTGGCGGCCACGGCGCAGCCGATCATCGAGTACACCTGGATGAAAATCTACAACGGCAAGACCTACAACGCGTGCTCCAACATGCCGCGCTTCGGCCATGCCGGGCTGCTCGACGAGAAGCAGATGGCGCACCTGATGTCGCTGCTGCTGGACCCGAAGTCGCCGGTGAACCAGTAGCGCGCGGCGCGCGACCACTTGCCATGAGCCTGAGCAAGCGCGAATTCATGCAGGTGCTGGCCGCCGCAAGCGTGGCCGGAATGCCCCTGGCACGCCATGCCGACGCCGATGCCGCCACGGCAGAGCAGGCCCTGTACGACCTGCCCCCACTCGGCCGCGGCACGGGCTTCGTCAGCTTCCTGCACATGACCGACTGCCACGCGCAGTTGAAGCCCATTCACTTTCGCGAGCCGAGCGTCAATCTGGGCGTGGGCGCCATGCAGGGCCAGCTGCCGCACCTGGTGGGCGAACACCTTCTGAAGAAGGCCGGCGTGCAGCCAGGCTCGGCGCAGGCGCATGCCTACACCTACATCGACTTCGAACGCGCCGCGCGACGCTACGGGCGCGTGGGCGGATTCGCGCACTTGGCCACGCTGGTCAAGCGCCTGCGCGCCGACCGGCCGGGCGCGCTGCTGCTGGACGGCGGCGACACTTGGCAGGGCTCGGCCACGTCACTGTGGACCAACGCGCAGGACATGGTCGACGCCTGCCTGCTGCTAGGCGTGGACGTGATGACGGGCCACTGGGAATTCACGTACGGCATGGATCGCGTGAAGCAGATCGTCGAAGGCGACTTCAAGGGCCAGTCGACGACCGGCGGCGCTTCGCACCGCGTGGACTTCGTGGCGCAAAACGTCAAGACCAACGACTTCGGCGACCCGGTATTCAAACCCTACTCGATGCGCGAGATGAATGGCGTGAAGGTGGCGGTGCTGGGCCAGGCCTTCCCCTACACCCCGATCGCCAACCCGCGCTACCTGGTCGCCGATTGGGAATTCGGCATTCAGGACGCGAACATGCAGAAGGTCGTCGACGAGGCGCGTGCCGCCGGCGCCCAGGTGGTGGTGCTGCTGTCGCACAACGGCATGGACGTCGACCTGAAGATGGCCAGCCGCGTGCGCGGCATCGACGCCATCTTCGGCGGCCACACGCACGACGGCGTGCCGTTGGCAGTGCCGGTGGCTAACGGTGGAAGTACGCCTGGCGGCACCACGCTGGTCACCAACGCCGGCAGCAACGGCAAGTTCCTCGGCGTGATGGATTTCGAGGTGGCCGGCGGCCGCGTCACGCGCCACCGCTACCGGCTGCTGCCCATCTTCAGCAACATGCTCAAGCCTGATGCCGAGATGGCGGCCCTCATCACCAAGGTGCGCGCACCGTATGAGTCCAGGCTGGCTGAAAAACTGGCCGTCACCGACGGCTTGCTCTACCGCCGCGGCAACTTCAACGGCAGTTGGGACCAGTTGCTGTGCGACGCGCTGATCGACGTGCAGGGCGCGCAAATCGCCTTCAGCCCAGGATTCCGCTGGGGCACCACGCTGCTGCCGGGGCAGGTCATCACACGCGAATTGATGATGGACCAAGTGGCCATCACCTACCCCCAGGCCACCGTCAGCAACATGACCGGCGAGTTCATCAAGACCGTGCTCGAAGACGTGGCCGACAACCTCTTCAACCCCGACCCGTATTACCAGCAAGGCGGCGACATGGTGCGCGTGGGCGGCTTGCAGTACAGCATCACCCCGGGTGCTGCGATGGGCGCGCGCATCGGCGACCTGCGCCTGGCTGGCCAGCCCCTGCAAGCCGACAAGACCTACAAAGTGGCCGGCTGGGCGCCGGTGGCCGAAGAAGCCAGGAGCGCGGGCCACCAGCCGGTGTGGGACGTGCTGGAAAGCTGGTTGAAGGTGCAGGGCGGTGGGCGCGTGGCGCCCCGGCGCATCAACACACCGCGACTTATCGGCACGCAAGGCAACCCCGGGCTGGCATAGTCTGCGGTACCACGTTCAGCCGAGAGAAGCCCCATGCGAATTCGCCACCTCACTGCCGCCACGGCGGTTGTTGTGTTCAGTGTTGTCAGCACCTTCAGCGGCGTCGCGTCGGCGCAAGACCGCGTCGTCTATCACTTTGACGACGCCGGC
>ENA-OFCE01001571-OFCE01001571.1-metagenomes-genome-assembly--contig:-NODE-1571-length-11355-cov-25.598230_pt1 | contig 11355 bp, 9 predicted proteins | sample MGYA00153388_OFCE01 | MGnify analysis MGYA00153388
GCAATGCAGGTCAGGGGGGCGCGATTTCCTTAACTGCTGCCAATGACATCAATATCACTAGCTTTTTGGGTTCTTCCTCGTACTCAGGTTCAGGCAATGCAGGTCAGGGAGGCGCGATTTCCTTAACTGCCACCAACGGCAGTATTACCACTGGCTTTTTGGACTCTTTCTCGTACTCTCTGTCAGGAACAGCAGGTGAGGGAGGCGCGATTTCCCTCATTGCCAGAGGTGGGGATATTGTAGGAATTCCCAACGATGTAAAACAGCCAATTTTAACAGAAGTTCGCTCCCCACTCCTGAACTCCTTTTCTATCTCTGAGCGAAGAATCGCAGGAAATGGCGGGAACGTTGTCATAGAAGCTAAAAATAACGTGAGTAATCTAGGTATCTTTACTCTATCTTCATCCTCACAATCTGGAACTGTTCGGGTAATAGGTCTGGGAAATTTGTTGCTTACGAATACCAATATTGTGACGAGCAAGCAGGTGACTATACGAAATCCATTGGGAAATAGTGAATTCCTCACCTTGAATGTTGAGGGAAGAGGTCGATCGGGCAATGTTGATTTCACCAGCTTAGGGAATCTCACCTTCAACAACAGTTCCATTCAAAGTGACACCAAAGGCAGCGATCGAGCTGGAAATGTAACCGTAAGCAGCCCGGGTCTAGTCACATTCAATAATAGTTTTATTAGAAGTAACACTAGCAGCGCAGGTGCCGCAGGCAGTATAGGTATCGAAGCCGGTCAAGGAATTACGCTCGTCGGTTCTGTTAGCGAACTATCTGCCAGAACCACTAACCAAGGTAAAGCTGGAGATATCACCATATCCACCCCCCAATTAACCCTGCAAAATGGAGCCAACATCGCCACCACCACAGAAAGTTCTAGCGCTGCCGGAAATATTACCCTTCAATCTCATCCCAGCGGAGAAAACCTCAATATTAACCTGGCACCGGGAACGTCTATTTCTGCCTCAACTTCCGGGCAAGGAACTGGGGGGAATATAGAAATTCAGGCTCGAGGTGCGATCGCGATTCAGGGAGAAAGTATTATTACCACAGACACCACAGGCGCGGGTAATGCTGGCAAAATTGCAGTGACCGGCAGAAATTTAGACATCCAACAAACCGAACTTTCCACCTCAACCACAGGCAGTGGGAATGCAGGAGACATTACCCTAGACACCTCCACCTTAACCGTTGCCAGGGGAGCCCAAGTTTTTGCCAGAACGAATGGGAGTGGCAATAGCGGTACAATTACAGCCAATGCCTCGACTGCCATAAACCTGGGTCTTGGTGTGGAAGATTTTTCCCCAGTTCTCTCTGTCGAAACCAGCAGCACCGGGCAACCTGGAAGCATTATTGTCAATACCCCCAGCTTAACCCTCTCCAACACAGCCCGCATTACTGCCACCGCCACCAATACCGCCACCAATCCACAGGGGGGCGGTAGTATCACCTTAAATGCTTCAACTATGAATTTAGCTGGAGTTGTGGGCGTCTTTGCCGAAACTCAAGGACAAACCCCCGCCGGAACCTTAACCCTGAAACCTTATGAGAATCGATCGACCCTCAACCTCACCTTAGCGCCTCAATCTTTAGTGTCTGCTTCCACTTCTGGTAGTGGTAAAGGAGGAAACCTGATAGTACAAGCACCAGAAGCCATAACCATTCGCGGCGAGGGTCAACTTGCGGTTCAAACCACAGGTGATGGTGCTGCGGGAGAGTTGAGAATTGATACACAACGACTCACCATTGCTGACGGCGCGACTATATCAGCATCCACCTCCTCACAAAAACCAGAAGGCAGAGGGGGTAATCTTACCATCAACGCCACAGAATCGTTTAACCTTACCGGAGCAAGTTTACGCGCCCAGTCAACAGGCGCGGCACCTGCCGGGAATATCGCGATTAATACTGGCCAACTCACCGCCAACAATGGCAGGATCTCAACCACCTCCGAGCAATCTTCCGGGGGAAGTATCAACATCACAGCTTCCAATATTCGCCTATCGGGCAACAGTGACATCACTAGCAGGGTTAACTCTGGTGCAGGCGGTGGCGGAAACATTGACCTGAAAGCTGACTCCATCATCGCTTTTGACGACAGCGATATCCTCGCTTTTGCCCGTGATGGCAAAGGTGGAAATATCACCCTCGACACTCCTGTCTTCTTCGGCGAAAGCTACCGTAGAGCACCTCGCAGGACCGATCCTGCTACTCTCGATCGCAATAATCGAGTCGATATCAATGCCACTGGTACTCTTGCTACTGGAAATATCACCCTACCCGATACCACCTTCATCCAAAACAGTCTTACCGAGTTATCGGGCGATCGGATTGACACCGACAGCCTTCTGGCCTCTAGCTGCATTGTCCGGCGCGATCGACCAACCCAGGGAAGCTTCACCATCACAGGTACTGGTGGCTTGCCCCAGCGCCCCGGAGATGCCCAGATGTCCGACTTTCCCACAGTAGATGTGGAAACTCTACCCAGTGACGGCACATCCTCAAATCGTTCTTGGCAAAAAGGCGACCCAATTGTAGAACCCCAAGGTGTGTATCGACTACCGAACGGGAAAGTCGTGTTGAGTCGGGAATGTTCTCGCATTCAATAACATGACTCGTCCTAAACAGAAAGTTATCACGCAAGAGCCAAAGACAACAAAAAATTTGGTCAAGAGCAGCTAAAAACCCCAGAGATTGACTAATTTTTGAGTTTTTCTTCGCGACCAAATCTCGTGAAGACATTCTCTTTTGTCCCAAGTCCAATAATTACCCATTGCAGAGTTGTGCAATGATAACTACCTTAGAGAGCAACAGGAAATACAAACTTAAGCAATTAACTTGACACAAATTACTCTAGTTTCATACAATCTATTTAGTTATCGTATTAACTAAGCTTTCCACAATTTGGACTTCAAACAAATTGTGGAAACTCCACTACACAACAACAGAGACCAAAACCATGACAGCATTACTACCTGATATAGCTTCTCTGCAAATGTTTGACATAACCTCAGATGCATCTACGGCGAGTCCAATAACGTTTGATTTCGCGGGTAATTTTTCTGCGGATGTCAACTTTAACCCTGTAGTGGTTGGGTTCGTTGAAGATTAATTTTAAGTGGACTTGCCAACGGCGTGGACGATTACTGATAAACCTTTTACAGGTCGTTTTACCCCTCCCACTGACCCCGCACAATATGCAGATGGCGACCTTAATATAGACTTCCCCTTACTTGCTGACATCTTAGGCATTAACCCGGAAGATTCTTTTTTGGATGTTTTATGGAGTGTGGGAATTACTGTTCCCTCTGCTTTCGCTGAAGGTTTAAATACTTTAGGAATTACGGATGTCAATTCTGCCGTTTAATTCGCCGATAAATTACTCTATTTTGATTTGGAAGGCAGTGGCACCTTGACGAATGGGGGAGGAACGACTGGCTTTGATATCGGCTACTCTGACGGTACAAATTCCATTATTGATGGATTCGATCCAAGTATAGTACCTGATAGCTTAACAGGGCAATCTACGATCGCGGCACAAGGAACGTTCGGTGTAAATCTGGTATTAAGTGAGTTCGTCCAACTCACGAATATCTTAGGAATAGACCTTCCTTCTAACGTTGATTCTTTCCTTGCCAATGCTCCACGTTGGGGAATTAGTCAAATAGGATTAGCCTCTGGCTCTTTTAATTTCGGACTCAGCACAGTTCCAGTTTCTACTGTCGTCTAGTGCTATATCCGCTCTGTTGGAGGTGTTGTAATCATCGAGTTTTGTAAGCAGTCTGTTTGTGCCTGTTTCCGCTGGGTGTTGCTGAGTTGATTTGGAGCGATTGCGCTTCTCGTATATCGTGTAACACAAACGTCTGGTTGTGGAGTACTGTTAGACTCCCCGAAAAATTCCCCACAACAACGTGTTTTCGTTCCCCTTCGAGTCGATTCAGGAAGCGTGAGACACGACTACTTCGACTGGAAAACTCTACTTTCACGTCTTCTATGCTTTAGCGGAGTTCGAGCGATATCTGAGAAAGAGAACGCACACTTTATTTGGGAAGCACTGTTTGTTACAAACATTTAGGTAGTTGATATGACTCCCTCCCGCCGCATCAAAGTTCGCTCAATTGCTCGCTTTTTTCAATTTGACCAATTAGGAACCAACTACCGTACCGAAATTCTTGCAGGTGTCACCACATTCATAACGTCGGCGTATACACTGGTGCTCACGCCCAGCATAGTTTCTAACGCGATTTTCTTACAGCAGCCTGGATATCTCTTTGATGAACTCGTGGTGGCTACCGCACTCGTCTCAGCCATCTCCATCCTCTTGATGAGCCTGTGGACAAACTATCCCTTTGCCCTCGCTCCCAGCATAAAACTCAATTATCTGTTTGCTTTCTCAGTGGTGTTAGATTTGAAGCTGCACTGGCGGCTGGCCTTGATGGCGGCACTATTCACAAGCTGTGAAAAACACCTGCCATGCCAATGTCGAGTCTAGGTGAATAGATATCCAAATGAGTTCTATATTGTATTTATAACAATCACTCTTTGGAACAATCAATTCTGAAACCTCAAGGTTTATATTTCATCAAACCTGAAACCTACTCCAATACAAATTATAGATAGTTATGATTAGCATTCCTGGCTCAAACACTCCAGCTTTTGTTCAACTAATACAGTGGGTATTCAATCCTTTAGGGTATATGAGTACAAACTTTCAGCGGTTTGGCGATTGTTTCCAAGCTAAAATCGATCCTGTTAATCCAGAGCCGCTTATACTGCTCAACCACCCGGAAGCAATACAATATCTGCTTACTCATGACAGTAGTAAGGAGATTACTTCACCTGGCGATCTGAACGTTTTAGTCAAGCCAATTTTCGGTGAAAACTCTTTGCTTCTCCTCAACGGCAAGCAACATCGGCAACGGCGACAGTTAGTTATGCCACCTTTTCATGGCGAACGGATTAAAGCCTATAATGATTCGATCTACACTATTGCTCGCGAGGTGATGGCAACTTGGGAAATTGGCAAACCTTTTTACATCCGGGATGCCATGCAGCAAATCACGATGCGAGTGATTTTACAGGCAGTGTTTGGGATTTATGAAGGCGATCGCTACAGACGACTTGAACGCTTGTTGGCTGATAGACTTAACCTGATTACTACTCCTCTCACCTCAATCTTTATATTCTTCCCAAAACTGATGATCGATCTAGGTCCTTGGAGCATGGCTGGAAAAGTGCGACGACTGATTCAAGAGACAGATGAGCTGCTCTATGCTGAAATTCGAGAGCGAAGAGCGAAGCATGACCTGGAGCGTACAGATGTCCTATCACTACTCCTTGGCGCACGCGACGAAGAGGGACAAGGGCTTACAGATGTAGAACTGCACGATGAACTCATAACTTTGCTAGTGGCTGGACATGAAACGACTGCTACTGCTTTGACTTGGGCATTCTATTGGGTTCACCGCTTACCCGAAGTTCGGCAAAAGCTGATGGCAGAACTGGCAGTTCATCGAGACACTCCTGACCTAATGGCGATCGCACGACTTCCCTACCTCACAGCCGTCTGCAATGAAACATTGCGGATTTATCCAGTAGCCCTAGTAACGCTACCACGCCGAGTTGAAAAGCCGTTGCAAATTAAAGGCTATGACTTGCAACCAGGTACGCAACTGATGGGTTGTATTTACTTGCTTCATCACCGAGAAGATTTATATCCAGACTCTTATACTTTTCGTCCCGAACGTTTTATCGAAAGGAGTTATTCTCCCTATGAATTTCTGCCTTTTGGTGGTGGAGTTCGCCGTTGCATAGGGACAGCTTTAGCAATGTCTGAAATGACGTTAATTCTTAGCACCATTCTCAACGAGTGTGACTTGGAACTGTTAGAAACCCAGGAAATCAAACCTGTACGTCGAGGTGGAACTCTGGCGACAAATGGTGGAATTCGTATGTGCAAAGTTGGCGATCATCCACATCAGGTTTCTGTACCCAAAGTAGCACCAACGGCTGTTTAAACGTCTAGAAGATCATGATGGCGATCAGCTTCGAGTAAAGCCGTAGGTAATTGCTCAACCCCCCCTACGGACAAAAATAAAATCTCTGAAACCCTTTGTAGGCAAGTATTGCAAAGTTTGAACACAATTATTTCATTTTTCCGTTTTGATCGCTGAAACCCTCATTCTCTCGTTGATTTTATTGAAGAAGAAGCTTTTTGCTTAAAATTCACAATCTGAAACTGTCTCGCTTGAGGCAGTTTCAGGGGAGGGGGGTAGTTGAGCAATTACAGCCGTAGGCGATATCCTCGCTTTTGCCCGTGATGGCAAAGGTGGAAATATCACCCTCGACACTCCTGTCTTCTTCGGCGAAAGCTACCGTAGAGCACCTCGCAGGACCGATCCTGCTACTCTCGATCGCAATAATCGAGTCGATATCAATGCCACTGGTACTCTTGCTACTGGAAATATCACCCTACCCGATACCACCTTCATCCAAAACAGTCTTACCGAGTTATCGGGCGATCGGATTGACACCGACAGCCTTCTGGCCTCTAGCTGCATTGTCCGGCGCGATCGACCAACCCAGGGAAGCTTCACCATCACAGGTACTGGTGGCTTGCCCCAGCGCCCCGGAGATGCCCAGATGTCCGACTTTCCCACAGTAGATGTGGAAACTCTACCCAGTGACGGCACATCCTCAAATCGTTCTTGGCAAAAAGGCGACCCAATTGTAGAACCCCAAGGTGTGTATCGACTACCGAACGGGAAAGTCGTGTTGAGTCGGGAATGTTCTCGCATTCAATAACATGACTCGTCCTAAACAGAAAGTTATCACGCAAGAGCCAAAGACAACAAAAAATTTGGTCAAGAGCAGCTAAAAACCCCAGAGATTGACTAATTTTTGAGTTTTTCTTCGCGACCAAATCTCGTGAAGACATTCTCTTTTGTCCCAAGTCCAATAATTACCCATTGCAGAGTTGTGCAATGATAACTACCTTAGAGAGCAACAGGAAATACAAACTTAAGCAATTAACTTGGCACACAATCCTCTAGGTTCACCCGCTCAATTTCTTTATCCTGTTAATTAAGCAAATAAAGCTTGGACTTCAAGCAATTTGCCCACAGTCAAATTGTAATTAAGGAAAAAGGAAAAATGTCTACTGAAAATCTTGCACAGTCTATGCAACAGGCAGAGCAAAACTCATTGCTGCAACAGAAGCCAGCCGTAGCTCCACACAAGGAGCAAGTGACTAAGGCTGAGTGACTCAACTCCATGACAGGCAAACTGGAAGAGAGCGAACTGGAAGCCGTCAGCGGCGGGTACTAAGTAAGTCCATCTAATTAAACGTAAAACCTAGATCGCTATAAATCTTGCTATCCGTGCCTTCTTGTTTCTTCTAAAGAATGGACAATAGTAGAAAATTCATCGTGTATCCATGTCCGAATCCGTGTAGTGCCTTCCTTCTACTTACAAAAACTTTACAGATGTTCGATCGCCCGCTCATGAAAAAATCACTTTCTCGCCCCATTGCCTTATTTATCACCTGCACTTCCCTGCTGTTGGCTTGCAGTCAAACAAACACTTCCCAAACACCTACCAACGCATCGCCAGCTACTTCGCTATCTCCGGCTGTTTCGCCGCAGGCTTCGCCAGGAGGGAACTCCAATGCTATTCCTATTGGGATTGGGGTAGCGCAAACTAGCAACGTGGCCTTACTTGGCCAGGAACAAGTAGCAGGGGCAAAAATTGCTGAGAAGTATTTCAACGATAAAGGCGGTGTGGATGGAACGCCGATTCGACTCGTGTTCCAAGATACAGGTGGAGACGAACAAGGGGCAATTAATGCTTTCAATACTCTCATCAATCAAGATAAGGTAGTAGGTATAGTCGGACCTACTCTGTCGCAGCAAGCTTTTAGTGCCGATCCGATCGCCGATCGTGCTAAAGTTCCGGTTTTGGCACCCTCCAATACGGCTAAAGGCATTCCCCAGATTGGTAATTACGTCGCCCGCGTTTCCGCACCTGTTGCCGTAGTAGCACCTAATGCGGTTAAAGCAGCCCTTAAGGAAAATCCGAATATTAAAAAAGTAGCGGTGTTTTTTGCTCAGAATGATGCTTTTAGCAAATCGGAAACGGAAACCTTTCAGCAAACAGTAAAAGGTATGGGGCTGGAATTAGTAACCATTCAAAAGTTTTTGACAACTGATACAGATTTTCAATCTCAAGCCACTAATGCGATAAATGTCAACCCCGATTTGATAATTATTTCCGGGTTGGCTGCTGATGGAGGCAATTTAATTAAACAGTTGCGAGAATTGGGTTACAAAGGGATTCTTATTGGGGGCAACGGTCTTAATACTTCTAATGTATTTTCTGTTTGCAAGGCGCTGTGCGATGGGGTGTTAATTGCTCAAGCATACAGCCCGGAATATGAAAATGAGATTAATAAGGCTTTTCGCGAGGCTTATCGCGCTCAATTTAAGAAAGAACCGCCTCAGTTTAGCGCTCAAGCTTTTACTGGAGTGCAAGTTTTTGTGGAGTCACTAAAGGCTGTTAATTCTCAGTCTAAGCTTAGCCAAAAGCCTTTGCCTGAATTGCGATCTAAACTGAACGATCGGTTATTAACTGGTAAGTACGATACGCCTTTAGGTGAAATTTTTTTTACGCCCGAAGGTGAAATCAATCAGAAACAGTTTTATGTGGCGCGGATTAAAATGGAGGCCGACGGAAATAATGGAAAATTTGAGTTTTTGAAATGAAGGAAGAAGGAAGAATTGAGAGTTGAGAGTTGAGAGTTGAAAGTTGAGAATAGTTCTGAGTTTGGAGTTTTGAATTAAGCTGTTTCGCATTTAAACTGGTGTAATAAATCAAAAGTCACAGACAAGCAAGACTATATCCAGACAATAAAAACAGAAATGCCTAATATTCATCTGGAATATTTACCTGGATCTAGCCCTGACTATAACTTAATTGAATTGGTATGGCATTCAGCAAAAGAATATATTGCTAATCGACTTTTTAGATCGATTGAAGAATTAGAAGTTTTGTTGCATAAGCTTTTAAATGAAGGAGGATTGGTTATCAAATGGGGACGAAAACTTAAAAACAAAGGAAATGCCGTTATCACAATTTAAATGCGAAACAGCTTATTGCATTCCAAGTCACAGGAGCGCAGACTGGCCTAAACATTAACCGGAGCCGTTAGCGAAGCGGCAGCGCTAGCAATGCGTTAGCCTCGGTGAAGATTTTGTAACTTGCGTAGATTAGAATGCTCACCAGGAAACTGAGAGTGATAAGTTTCTAAGAATATTGTGGAGACCCCTGTATGATGGCTAAAAGCTGGTTCGATCGGTGTTGGCAACGGAAGATTGGGGGTTGCGTCGCAATAGTTGGGACACTCCTCGTAGGAGGGGGCGATCGCGTTAATGCTCAAATCGTGCCTGACAATACCCTAGGTGCTGAAAGTTCTGTCGTTACACCCAATGTCAATATACGGGGTATTCCTAGCGACAGGATAGATGGTGGCGCAATACGAGGCGCTAATCTCTTCCACAGTTTTGAACAATTGAGTGTTTTACAAGGACGAGGCGCTTATTTCACCAATCCAGCAGGAATTGAAAACATTCTCTCGCGCGTAACCGGGGCGAACCGTTCGGAAATTCTGGGACGGTTGGGAGTTTTAGGCAATGCAAATTTGTTTTTGATTAATCCAAAAGGCATTGTGTTCGGGCCATCTGCCAGTTTAGACGTGCAGGGTTCATTTTTGGCAACTACGGCTGATGCGGTAAAGCTGGGCGATGCGGGACTATTCAGCGCAACGCAACCGGCAACGAGTAATTTACTCACCATCAGTCCCTCAGCTTTGTGGTTTAATTCTATGGCCGCTGGATCGATCGTCAATCGATCGCAAGCGCCAAGCTTAGTCGATCGGCCTAACTCAGGAGGTCTTCCCCCAGGACTACAGGTGCAACCAGGTCGAACTCTAGCGTTGATTGGTGGGAATGTACTCCTAGAGTCCGGGAGACTGACAGCAGCCGGAGGACGCATTGAACTCGGTAGTGTGGCTGGAGTGGGAGAAGTAAGTTTGAGTCAAAGTGGGAACAACTTTGTCCTGGGGTATGACTCGATTAATAATTTTGGCAATATCTCATTATCAAACGGGGCATTTGTGAATGCCAGTGGGGAAGGGGGCGGTGACATTCAAATTCGCGGTGCTCGCCTTTCGATGACACAAAACTCCACTATAGGGGCTGACACCTTGGGGGCAGAAAATGGCAAACAGTTACTGGTACGCGCAACAGAGGTTGAGCTGAGTGAGAGTTCGTTGCTGAGTGCTGATGTGTTTGGCACAGGAACTGGAGGAGACTTAACGATTGAGACGGGGCGCTTGCTAGTGCGCGATGGGGCACGGGTATCAGCCATTACTAGAGGTTCAGGCAAGGGCGGCAGCTTGCAGATTACGGCAACGGATTCGATCGAGGTGATTGGTATTTCAGCCAGTGGTCAGTTTATCAGTGGCTTGTATACTCAGAGTCAAGGGAGTGGGGATGCAGGGGACTTGAGGATTGATACTCGGCGCTTGCTGGTGCGCGATGGGGCAGTGGTATCAGCCGCTACTTTGGGTCAAGGCAAGGGCGGCAGCTTGCAGATTACGGCAACGGATTCGATCGAGCTGATTGGTACCCCAGCCAGTGGTCAGTTTGGCAGTGGCTTGTTTGCTTCTAGTCAAGGGAGTAGGGATGCAGGGAATTTGAGGATTGACACGGGGCGCTTGCTGGTGCGCGATGGGGCAGTGGTATCAGCCGCTACTAGAGGTTCAGGCAAGGGCGGCAGCTTGCAGATTACGGCAACGGATTCGGTTGAGGTGATTGGTACCTCAGCCAGTGGTCAGTTTGGCAGTCGCTTGTTTACTGATAGTCAAGGGAGTGGAGATGCAGGGAATTTGAGGATTGACACTCAGCGCTTGCTAGTGCGCGATGGGGCACTGATATCAACCGCTACTTTCGGTTCAGGCAAGGGCGGCAGCTTGCAGATTACGGCTGCTGATTCAGTTGAGGTAATTGGTACCTCAGCCAGTGGTCAGTTTAGGAGTGGCTTGTTTACTTCTAGTCAAGGGAGTGGGGATGCAGGGAATTTGAGGATTGACACGGGGCGTTTGCTGGTGCGCGATGGGGCACTGATATCAACCGCTACTACAGGTCAAGGCAAGGGTGGCAGCTTGCAGATTATGGCTTCTGATTCGGTTGAGGTGATTGGTAGCTCAGCCAGTGGTCAGATTAGGAGTGGCTTGTTTACTTCTAGTCAAGGGAGTGGGGATGCAGGGAATTTGAGGATTGACACGGGGCG
>ENA-OFCE01001572-OFCE01001572.1-metagenomes-genome-assembly--contig:-NODE-1572-length-11355-cov-2.390531_pt1 | contig 11355 bp, 10 predicted proteins | sample MGYA00153388_OFCE01 | MGnify analysis MGYA00153388
ATTTTGATAATTTTATTATATATTAACGTATGCTATAATTCAAGAAATAGCAATAATAACGATTCTGGAAGTAGGTATGTAAGGATGGATCAATGAAATTTTAATCATTGATTTTTTTACTATCACAGAAAAATTTATGATTGCAGCCAATTCCGAAATCAAAAATTATACTCTTTATCAGGAGGAAAAATGAAGTCGCTTAATTTAGATTTGAAAAAACTATATAATATACATTTGCTTTTACTGACAGTACCGGTATTCTGGGGGACATCATATGTTGCAGCTAAAATAGGAATGCGCGATTTGTTGCCATTAAATTTAGTTATTCTGAGATTTGCAATTGCTTCCTTACTTTTTAGTCTCATTCTTTTAGTAAAGAAGAAAGATGTTTATCTTGATAAGAAAGATATTCCTCAGTTTTTCTTACTTGGTCTAATGGCAATTACTTTCTTTTACTATATTCATTATACCGGTTTACAATATACAACCAGTACGAATGCTGGTCTTATTATGGCGACAAGCCCAATTTTTGCGGCTTTATTTTGCGTAGTTACCAAAAAAGAAAATGTAAACAAGCACAATTTCCTAGGGATCGGTATTGCTTTTATTGGAGTTTTATTAGTAATAACGCAAGGGAAAATTAGCAGTCTTTATCATCAAAAAACACTTTTTGGTGATAGCTTAATTATCTTAAATGCTTTGATGTGGGCGTGGGTGACACTTAAAGGAAAAACAGTTTTGGAGAAATATAGTCCTTTTGCTGCTATGGCCTATATTCACATCTTTGGTACGGTTTTATTACTGCCGTTTGCTTTTTTTTCGACATCCCTGGCTGAAATATCTTTATGGCAGCAGCTTCCGGAAGTTAGTTGGAGTACTATTTTAGCAGCGGTGTATCTTGCTGTTTTTTGCTCCGTTTATTCGTACTTTATCTGGTATGTAGGGGTTTCCAAAATTGGAGCTGTAAAAACTGCAGCATACAACTATTTTAACCCCATTATGGCTTCCCTGGCGGGATTTATCGTTTTTCATGAGCAAATCACGATATATATTGCTTTAGGTGGATGCTTAGTTATTTTAGGCGTATACATGACCAATCAAAAGATGAAATTGTCAATTCGTAATTTTCTTCCAAAGAAAACATATAAACATTCTTAAGGAGGCCTACACGATGACATCAGTATTTTCTAACAGAGAGGACTGCTGTGGCTGCAGTGCTTGTCAGCAAATATGTTCTCAAAATGCTATTGCGATGAGTCCGGATGAGGAAGGATTTTTATATCCGGAAATTGATAAAACCCATTGCGTTGATTGTGGGAGGTGTACCGAAATCTGCCCAGTGATACGTAAAGGCAATTACAAAGAAAGTGGTATTCCCCGCTTTTACGTGGCGCGCCATAAATCACAGGAGGTCTTGTGGCAATCAACATCTGGAGGCGCTTTTACTGCTATTTCTGATGCTATTCTCAGGCAAAACGGCGTTATTTATGGTGCGGATTATGATGAGGACTTTCATGTTCTTCATCAGCGGGCGGAAACGTCCGAGCAGCGGGACAGGATGCGGATTTCTAAGTATGTGCAGAGCGACATGAGGGATACCTATGCTCAGATTAAGGCCGACCTCAAAAAGGGGCGCATGGTTCTATTTACCGGAACTCCTTGCCAGGCTGCAGGGTTACGTGGATTTATAGGCTCACCACTTATGGAACGGTTGTACATTTGCGATTTGATTTGTCACAGTATTCCAAGCCCGTTAATCTGGGAGGAGTATAAACATTTACTTGAACAGGAAAACGGAGGAAAACTTGTCAACGTACAATTTCGTTCGAAGAAAAACGGTTGGAGTCGTGCAAACAGCAATAAGGGGTTTCTCTTTACAATAGACACAAGCCCAGAAATACAAGAGGATGATCGTTTTTACCAATTGTTCTTTAAAGTTGGTGCTATCACACGCCCTTCCTGTTCCCAGTGTCGCTTTACCGATATTCACCGTGCTTCAGATTTGACGATTGCAGACTATTGGGGAATTGAGAAATATATCCCTGAATGGTTTGATCCATTGGGAGTCTCAGTGCTTTTAGTGAACTCGCCTAAAGGCGCAGACCTTTTTGATCAATGTCGGCAAGAACTGTGCGCACAAGAGCGACCAAAGGAAGAGTCACTTAAAGAACAAAAACGTTTGTCTGAACCATCTCCATTTCCTAAAAACCGCAGCCTTTTTTGGGAGGATTACAGACGCTTTGGATTTGAATATGTTATTGGAAAAATAGAATAAAAAATGATGAACCGTCCCTAGCCTCAAAATACTTGAGGGTAAGGACGGTTTTTGCATTTCAAAACTGGGAGCTGCATCTTTTTTGTTGATTAGACTTCTATTTGTGTTTTAAAAACAATGACGGCAGTACCACCTATCTGAACCTGTGTTGGTTTACCATTTTCGATTTTTACCTTTACATCTACGGTTCCAACACGTCCCATAGCTTCTCCCTGAATCCCCGTGAATGAGAACAAGGAGTTGTCATGTTCAACTAATCCGTGCTTAACGAGATAGGCTCCAAGTGGGCCGATGGCATTTCCCGTTACGGGATCTTCGGAAATACCAATAGCTGGTGCAAACATTCTGCCATGGGTTAAAATAGTACTGGGGCGGGATGCAAAAGTAAAGACGTAATAGCCATTACAGCCAATTGATTTACTTAAATTACTTAACATGCTCATGTTAGGAGATAAACTATGAAGCTTTGCTATGGATTTAATCCCAATCATTACTTTTGAGTGTCCTGTAGAAACTACCTGAATTGGACAGCGCTCGTCTATTTCCTCTTCTGATAGACTGAGGGATGACAATAAGAGTTGACGGTCTTTAGTGGAAAGGGGGTCAGAAAATTCGATAGACCCTTGCGTCATCCATATTGTATAATTGTTATTTTTTACAATATCGATCGGTAAAATACCAATCCCTATTTTCTGAATGACCCTTTCCGATCCGAGCTGATTTTCTATTGAGCGAGCGTAATGAGCTGCAATGGTGGCGTGTCCACACGACGGTACTTCAGTAGTTGGCGTAAAATATCTAAGTTTGACATCGTGACTTGCATCATCGGGTGGAAAAATGAAAACCGTTTCAGAATTATTAAGTTCTCGTGCTATGCGCTGCATATCAAATTCGGATAATCCTTGTGCATTTGTGATTACGCCAGCAGGATTCCCACTGAATTTTTCGGATGTAAACGCATCGATTTGATAGACTGTATATACTTTCATCACTTATGCCTCCTCAAACTAGTAATTTTGCTTTTCTTACTTGTTATATTAGTGGTAAACTGGACATAAGTAAAATTCAATTTATTAAATGTAAGTATTGAAAATAGTAATAGGGAATGTCTTGTGAGAAAAATTGCTCAAGGCTTTTGAAGTGATTTTATGAGGTGTACCATGGATATTAGGCATTTGGTTACATTAAGAACAATTGCACGGCTGGGAAGCTTTACAAAAGCTAGTGATGAATTACGTTACTCTCAATCAACTTTAACCATACATATTCAAGCAATTGAAAAAGAACTGAATGGAAAAGTGTTTGAGAGAATAGGCAAGAATATCGTAATAACTGATTTAGGCAATAAGTTGCTTTCTATTGCTGATGTCATAGTAAAGGCACATGAAAAAATTGAAACATTGAAAAATAAAAAAGAAGTTACTGAAAGTACCATTAAAATAGGTGCTCAGGAATCTGTAGCGCTATATCGATTACAGCCAATCATGAATCAGTTTCAACAAACCTTTCCTCAAATAAAGATAATTCAAGTTCTAGGTCAAAAATCTGAGCTAATTGACAAGTTATTAACGGGAGAAATCGATTTGCTATTGGTCATGCAGCGACAGCATGACAATGCTAATTTAGTAGCGATAGATTTGGTCGAAGAAAAAATGGGCATAGTGGGACTCGGTCAAAATCTGCATTCATTAGATGATTTGAAAAATAAGAATTTTGTGTTGATATATCCTAAAAATGATTGCAGTTACCGAAATGCATTTGAAAAATACTTAGGTGTTTATTTAGAGTCAAGAAAAAATAGTATTGAAGCGCTAAGCATAGAAGCTATAAAACAAAGTATAGTAATAAACTCTGGAGTTAGTATTTTGCCCTATAGTACTGTTCAATATGAAATTCAGTCTGGACAAATAAGTTTTTTTGAGCTTGATTTATCTCCCGAAGATAAAGTGAGTACTCAACTGATCTATCATAAAAATAAGTGGCTTTCTCCTTTGTTAAAAGAGTTCATAAAACTGATAGAACAGGAAATGCCTAAAACGTTATCAGCAACAAAACACAGTGAGTGACTTTTATGCACGGAGGTTTCAATGTCTATTTTCTTTATTCAATTAAATGATTGGTTATCCAAAAACATGTTTATTGTAGTGCTTTCTGGACTATTCTTAGGCTTTTTCGTTACGATTACTGATTCCCCATCTCTACGGCAAATTGTGGTGGCTTTATTCGCTTATATGACCTTTATCACCGCATTAGGTACAAGTTTTAAGGAATTCACTACCGTGCTAAAGAAGCCCTGGATTCCTATATGGGTGCTGATTTTAGTTCATTTTGTTACACCTTTGACAGCTTGGGCTGTTGGCATGATCTTCTACCCCAATGATCCTGACATCCGTCTAGGCTATCTAATCGGTTCTTCAATTCCAATTGGGGTTACATCCATTATTTGGACTTCGTTAATCAAAGGTGATTTGGGCATATCTTTTGTTGCAGTAACATTGGATACTTTTATTGTACCTACAGTATTACCGTTATTTTTCCATATTGTTGTTGGTCAAACCATCAACATTAGCTATAGTAAAATGGTTATCGACCTTATGCTCATGGTTACGGTGCCTAGCATCATCGGTATGCTCCTGCATGATTGGACAAAGGGGAGGAGTGTTAATTTCGCTAACAGCATTGGGGGTGCCACATCAAAAGGAGCACTTTTTATGGTCATCCTAATTAATTCAGCTGTCGTAATGCCACAAATTAATTGGGACATCTCCATACTAAAAACATTACTCGTTACCTTATTTGTTGTATCAGCAAGCTTCTTTGTCGGTTATCTAGGATCATTTGCATTAAAAGAACGAACTCAGAGTAGTATACTAACGATGATTTTTAATGTGGGCATCCGTAATAACGCTTGTGGACTCGTCATTGCACTCACCTATTTTCCGCCAAGGGTAGCAGTTCCTATGACACTAGCTATTTTGTATCAGCAGCCACTCGCAACAATTGTATCTCATTTATATAAACGTCTTCAGGCAGCATAAAAGCCAATTCCCTTTACGGTAAGGGATTGGCTTTTTGAAATTAAACTTGTGTTAAGGGTAGTGGATGGGTTATTCTTCCTGTAAAACATTTAAAGGGATAGGTTGATTGGCGTGGAATTAGTGGATAGCACTTTTAAAATTGGATTTTACACTTTAAAGGTTTAAACATGGGATAGAAAGTGAGGTGCCAGCTTACGTGACACCGGATGTAGTTCGTATATCAGTAAAAAACTTAGTAGAGTATACCTTGCGTTCGGGTGATATTGATACTCGCTTTGTGGGAACTAGCAGAGCGGTAGAAGGAACCAGAATACACCAAAAGCTTCAAAAGGCTGGTGGCGACAAGTATTTGGCAGAATTCCAATTGAAATATGAAATGAAATACAAAGAGTTTTTATTCCTTGTAGAAGGCCGTGCGGACGGGATCATTATCGAGGATCAGCAGGTAGTGATCGATGAAATCAAAACAACGGCTGTTCCTTTGGAACGGATCGATGAGAAATTTAATCCCCTGCATTGGGCTCAGGCGAAATGTTATGGACTCATTTATGGTGAGCAAAATAATGTAGAGCAGCTCGAAATTCAACTGACCTATTACAATATTGATACGGATGAAATAAAACGAATAAGGGAAACCATTACACTGCAGGAGCTGCAAACGTTTTTTTATGGATTGCTGGATACCTATTTAGTTTGGGCAAAACATCTCAAGGAATGGAATCTGTTACGAGATTCATCCATAAAAAATCTGAATTTTCCTTTTGCAACGTACCGCCAAGGCCAGCGTGAATTAGCGGTTTCGGTATATAAAACTATTTCGGATAACAAAAAACTGTTTGTACAAGCACCCACCGGGATTGGGAAAACCATTTCTACCTTGTTTCCGGCCGTCAAGGCTATGGGAGAGAATAAAACGAGCAAGATTTTTTATTTGACGGCCAAAACCATTACTCGTCAAGTCGCTGAGGAAGCAGTGAACGCCATGCGGGAATGTGGCTTGGACTTTAAATCAATTACGATCACTGCGAAAGATAAAATCTGTTTTCAGGAAAAGTCCATCTGCAACCCGGATCATTGCGAATATGCCAAAGGGCATTTTGATCGAGTCAATGATGCCATTATCGATGTATTTTTGAAGGAGAGAGCATTTACACGGGAAGTGATAGAAGCGTATTCGCAAAAGTATATGGTATGTCCATTTGAGCTTTCCTTGGACTTATCCATGTGGGCCGACTGCATTATTTGTGATTACAATTATGTTTTTGATCCCAGGGTGTATTTAAAACGATTCTTTCAGACGAGCCAGGGGGATTATACCTTTCTAATTGATGAAGCGCATAATTTGGTGGATCGGGCAAGAGAGATGTTTTCTGCAGAACTAACAAAAAGCTCTTTCTTGAAGGTGAAGAACATCTATAAAGGCCATAGTATTGGCAAGACCCTGGGTAAAATCAATACGGTTATGCTGGGAATGAGAAAGGAATGCAGTGAAGAGGGCTATTATACACAATTGCATCAACCGGAGGAAATTTATCCCCTGCTTTGGACGTTTGCTAACAAAGCACCTGCTTTATTAACTGACAATCATAAAGCAGAGGGCTATGATGCATTGTTGGAACTCTATTTTAATGTACTCATATTTTTGAAAATGGTAGAGCTCTATGATGATCACTATGTTACGTATGTAGAAAAATCCTCGTCAGAGGTTACGCTGAAACTGTTTTGCCTTGACCCATCCAAGTTGTTGGGCGAAGCAGTCAAGAGAGGCAAGTCCAGCGTATTTTTCTCGGCAACCCTGGCTCCGTTGAATTATTTTAGTGAAATATTAGGCGGTGAGGCAATGGATGCAAAAATTGCGTTCCCATCGCCCTTTAAGACCGAGAATCTATGCTTATTGGTAGCCGATCGAATATCCACAAAGTTCAAAGATCGCGAGAGTAGTTATGGTGAAATTGCTCACTATATTCATTTGGTGATCCAGCAGAAAACCGGAAATTATCTAATTTTTTTCCCATCCTATCACTATATGCAGGAAGTGCATCATGTTTTTTCGGAATTGTACCCTAATACTGAGACCATGATACAGACCAATGTCATGTCGGAAGAAGAGCGGGAACGTTTCTTAGATCGGTTCCAGCCAGATCGTAATCGTATGTTAGTTGGCTTCTGTGTGTTAGGGGGGATTTTTTCGGAAGGCATTGACCTCAAAGGGGATAAACTGCTGGGGACTGTTATCATAGGAGTGGGACTTCCCCAGATATGTATAGAGCGCAACCTTATCATGGAGCATTTTAAAAAGAAAAATGAACTGGGATATGAATATGCGTATCTGTATCCCGGTATGAATAAAGTGTTACAAGCAGCTGGGCGGGTGATTCGTTCTGAAGAGGATAAAGGCGTAGTACTTTTAATTGATGCAAGATTTTCCAGTTACTATTATAAAAAGCTATTTCCAGCACACTGGCGTTATCCTAGGGAAGTGCGTAGCGGAAACAAGCTCAATGCATTGATTCAAGCATTTTGGGAGAAGTAAAGGATAGCTACGTGATCCTTCTTTGAGGGCTGATGGCGAAGTCAGTAACGGTAGAATAGGTAAATGAGCCGCCCCTATCCTCAGAATGTTGAGGATAGGGGTGACTTTTTTAGGGAAAAACGGATCTTTTTATAAAAAAAATCTGTTGCTTCATAGCATAATACGAGTGCCATGTTCGTGTATAAATGCAATGTAATTCATTCTGCGTGCCTAGCCAAAGGGTGCCATACTAAACTTTGATGTTTTCTTCACCTGGGATGATTTCGATATTTGTAATCAAATCATCTGCAACAGTGAAGAAGTAATAGAAAATATGCGGGCTGCTTGGGAAATTACCACTGGCTATAGAAGTTACAATGGTTATTCCATATTTTTCTTCCACTGCTGTGACTTCAGATTTTAGCTTAAATTCATCATTGCTCCCACCTCGCCATTTCTTTATGGCTTCAAGTCCATTGATATGATTGTTTTCCCCTACATCGTGGACATGTGCATCTTTTGCGATACACTTTTCCAAAATGCTGCTGTCATTGGAATTGATTGAATCCATGTAAATCGAGATGGGTCCTGTAAGTTTCGTATCCATGTTTTCTCCTTTCATGGGGCAAAATCCCTTTAATTGTTGTTTGACTGGGCAGGTAGCTATAGGTTTTTTCGATACATCGTTGATTGGTATTATTGTCCCTCAATAACTTAATTATATCAGGCAAATATGACAACTGTATGTCATATTTGCCTGATATAATTAAAATAAAGTTGGCCATGAGCACCAGAAGCATTACATCGGAAGCAAATGGCTTAACACTTTTCCCACTGTGGCGGGATAGTACGTATATTTCGATAACCTATATGCAGTTATTTGCTCCATCAATCGGAATGTTGGGCAATGCTGGCTTCCCTACGTTTCTTTGCGAGATTTGCAGCAAAACTGGATCGTTGTCAGTAGGATTAGACAATAATTTAATAGAATTGATATACATGACGGCTGGAGACATATGTCATAATAATATTAGAAGAGTTACTGATAAAGTATTTTAGCATGAGGATGATATGGGGAAAAATTTTATTAAGAAATTTATCGATGTGACATTGCTGGGGCTGTTCTTCTATGAGGTCGGTATTATGGCTTCTGCGGGCCGTATTCATGAAATATTGGGCTGTGTCTTTTTTGTTCTGCTCATTATTCATAATTTGCTCAACAAAGACTATTACATGAACCTTGGACGAGGCAGTTATAGTCGAAAAAGGATAGCAGGCATTGTTGTTATTGGCGTTTTTGGTATCAGTGTTTTGGTGCTGGGAATTAGTGGAGTCGCCATTTCGAAACATTTATTTCCCAATATAAGGTTTCTTTCTAACTGGAATGTTCGCGCTCTTCATCTTGGTGCTGCAATTGCTGCTCTGGCGTCATTGATTATTCATGTGCTTATGCATATGGGGAGGTATATACAGGGGAAAAAATTCTACTATTTGACCGGATTGGCACTTATGTTGATGATTAGCAGCATGTTTGTCCTGCCCTATATAGAACGTTGGTATCATCCGGTAAGTATAAATCTGCAAGAGACCCTTGAGGGTGAAAAAGTTGATTTCCCTGGTAATGTGTTGATTGTATATTTTAGCCGGGTAGGCAATACGGATTTTCCTGAGCAAGTAGATGCCGTATCTGGTGCTTCTATGATGAAGGAAAATGGAGCTCTTTTAGGAAATGCTCAGGTTTTAGCTCTTATGATACAGAATGTAATAGGAGGAGATATTGCATCAATTCAGACAGAGGAAAAGTATCCTGCCAGTTATAATGAAACCACAAAGATTGCAGGAAATGAGTTGGCGAATCAAAGCTTTCCTGTTCTGAAGCATAAGCTGCCGGATTTGGTACAGTATGATACGATTGTACTTGTTTATCCTTTATGGTGGGGGACACTTCCCAGGCCAGTGGCCAGTTTCATAAAGGCATATGATTTCGAGGGGAAGACCATTGTTCCAGTCGTAACTCATGGCGGTGGTGGTGCTGGTGATAGCATGGAGGTGTTGCGAGGAATGGCAAATGGGAAGGTGGCAGAACCACTGAGCGTATACAGTAGCGACATCCCGTTCTTCAGGAACGATGTGACGAATTACTTAAAAAACCTTGTTAGAGGAAATACAGATTAGTAATATGTTTACAAAGGCATCTGTTATGAATATTTCAAGACGAGATTTTGTCTACAGTGCTGGTTTCAGTTTGGCTTTTTGCCACAGTACCCTGAACTGACCTCTCTTTACAGGAGAGGTCAGTTTAATTTTTTTGCATAGCCTACTTACCAATCATAATGGATTATCTTTTTGGAGTACATAATACATGTGGGAACCAAAAAAGAAAAAAAGAATGTATTTTTATTAAAAAGGCTTGACTTGGAGTTCGCTCCAAATATTAAACTGAGGAAGATCAATCAATACAGCAGTTACGAAAGGAGTAAATGTATGGCAATCACGGATTTTTCCAAGAAGTATCATGAAAGAATGTTTCCAGGGTATGTATCTAAATTTTTAGAAACAGATCCAGAATTTATTGAGAGGTTTGACAATTTTGCTTTTGATGAAGTAGTAAACAGTGATGACTTAGATGACCACACACGTATGATAGCGATTCTGGCAACACTTATTGGTGCGCAGTGCTTGAATGAATATAAAGCAATGATGAAGGCAGCCCTAAATTTCGGAGTCACTCCGGTTGAAATAAAAGAGGTGGTATATCAGGCAGTTGCCTACCTTGGTATTGGAAGAGTATTTGATTACTTACATGCTACCAATAATGCGTTGAGAGAGAGTGGAATTCGGTTGCCACTGGAAGGGCAGGCAACCACAACGACAGAAAACCGTCTGGCAATGGGAATTCAGTCACAGATAGATATTTTTGGCCTGCAAATGGCAGAGTTTTATAAATCAGGGCCGAAGGAATCACGACATATCAACCACTGGCTGGCAGATAATTGCTTTGGAGATTATTACACTCGCACGGGACTTGATTACAAAATGCGTGAGATGATTACTTTTTGCTTTCTGTCTTCACAAGGTGGCTGTGAACCACAGCTTACCAGTCATGCAGCAGCAAATATGCGCATTGGCAATGACAAACAGTTTTTAATTAAAATCATATCCCAGTGTCTGCCGTATATCGGTTATCCAAGAAGTCTAAATGCCCTTCGGTGTGTCAATGAAGCGGCAGCCCAGATGGAGGGAAATAAGTAAAAAATACAGATTAAAACGAAAAACAATGGGAGGAACATACATGAGTAAAACAACGGATTTAAGTAAGGGAGTCATTTTTTCTATCGGAGATAAACTACCGGAAGTATTCAGCCAATATTTTATTGGTCAGGCATATTTAGGGTAAAATAATAGAATAATATTCCCCTTAAAAATGGTGTAGTAAAATAAGAAACAGGTAAAAAATTTGTTTGGTAGCTGCATAAGGCTCAGATTAAATAAAAAGGAGTAGGGGGCTAATGATGCTTCAATTTAATTTA